>Ga0194047_10002250_pt1 | contig 11168 bp, 11 predicted proteins | sample JunL225m_MetaG_2_FD_160070 | JGI IMG/M metagenome (GOLD analysis project Ga0194047, IMG submission 160070) | Anoxic zone freshwater microbial communities from boreal shield lake in IISD Experimental Lakes Area, Ontario, Canada - Jun2016-L221-5m | ecosystem: Environmental > Aquatic > Freshwater...
AGCAATGGATTATGAGAAATGGTTAAAGTCAGGAGTGGGGCGAGAATTTATTAATACCATAAAACATTCAAGCAACTGATTCATATCCGCCGCGGCGGACGGCAGTTCAAGTCTGCTCCCCGATACAGGACAGGACTCTTTAACATTTGTTTGAAGGGTCCTATTTTTTTTGGCTTCATAATCAGTTGAAATACTTGCAACTAACTCAACGTAACTGTTTATTTGCCTGGTTAGATATTGATGTTTTATTGGGTCGTAGAAGATTCCTTCTGGGAACATGGTTTTGTGCATTCTGCGCTTTTCTTGAAGATCACTTGAAACCCACATTTCACTAAGATTTTCAAGCCTTTCAAGGGATTTCCTGAGAAGTTCATCCAGGTTAGATATTGTAAGCTTTCCGTTATTCAATTCTTTACCTATTGCCAACAGCTGATTACTCAGATGCTCAAGGGTTAGGTCATAGGTTTCCTTATCAATCTCGCTCAGGCCAAGCCTTATTTTAAGCTTCTTAATTTGCTGTTCCGTTTTATTCAATTCATGTTCCCACTTTTTCTGTTCCGAATAAGAGTACTTATTATAGTGTTTAAAAAGTTTGGTTAACTGCAATTCGATCAGTGGTGTCAATTCCGGGTTAATTTGAAATTGTTCTAAAAGTTCCACGAATAGCTTTTCAGCGCTTTTCTTAATGCCTCTTGGTATAGTTTTAGCACTCAGACTTACCCCATTGCATTTAAGACAACGGTAGTAATGTAGTCCCTTTTTGTTATTCTTATATCCCACCATATAGCAATTGCAGATATTGCAGCGTAACAGCCTGGTTAGTGGACGGTCATCCACCTCTTTTTTGTGCTGATAACCTGAAGGATTTTTTTCCAGTAGCCGTTGTACTTTCATAAAATCATCCACACTTACCATTGGCTCCCAGTTTCCTAAAACAGGCTCTCCGGCAAGCTTATTGGTGTTAATACCACAATAGAAAGGATTTTTCCACATAGCACTGATCTTCTGTTTGGTCATTTTAATTCCCCTTGTTTGCAGCTTTTGGTGTATTTGTGCATCGCTGAACATACCGCTTATTTTCCATTGCCATGCCTCTCTTAGGATGCGGCCGTTATCGTTCAAAATGATACGTTGTTTCTTACTTAAGAAACGCTCATTGGAAACGCGTGGTCCATAATGATCCCAGCCCTCTGGGGCTTTGGAAAACCAGTTGCCTGCTTTTACAAAAGCAATCATATTTGGTACTATAATCTCTTTCCGTTCCAGATTTTCCTTAAAGGCATGAAAAAGGCTCTCCCAGATGGCGGCTTTCCCTCTTTCGGTAGTGGTATCTAAACCGCTGCTTACTTCTATCAGATGTACTTTAAGTTCATCCACCAAGTAGCTTACTAGGCCGATGGCATTACCACCGGACCGGGAGAAACGGCTCATCTTAAATACTAAAATTGCATAGGGTTTTTTCCGGCTTTTTTTTACTTTATCGATTAGCCGTGTGAACTCTTTCCTGGTAAAATCCGATTTGGCACTTTCGTAAGTACCACCGAATTCTTCCACGATTGAGAAATTTCTATCTACTGCACATTGTTTGTTGGCTTCAATCTGGCGAAGCACACTTGAGTTTTGTTCAAATTGTTCCTTGGAGCTAACACGGGAATATGACCATACTTCGTGGTTGTGGTTAACTTCAGGTTCACTATTGGCGACAAATTTTCTAAAAAAATCAAGCTGACTCATGTGTGTAGTTTTAAAAGTATCAGGGACAGGTTAAAAACGGTTTGCCTAATTTTTTCCAACTGATCTGGCCCTAGATTGTTAAAGGGCTCAATCTGTTGGATCTCTTCGGTAGTGAGTTTTACAATTTCATAAAGTGTTTTTGTTTCTTCATGTTCAATTTGGGTTTGCATTTTTTCTCAGTTGGGGCATCGCCACGGCAAGTGGAGGAAACCCGGTGGTCAAACTGAGCCGTCTCAAACGGGTCATTATAAGATTTTTTTTTCTGTTCGGATAAAGGACAGGTTTTTCCCATCCCTTGTATTTACTTCAATACTGCTATAATTTTTCATGCCTAGAATTTTCATTACTTCTATAGCTTTATCGCCAGTGATGTAGCCTACGGTGTCGCATTCTATTTTTTTAATACTATGTGCTTCATTGTCGAAATGAATGGTTAGGGTTTTAATATTTTCATTTCTCATTTCCGATACAACCTTTACTTCGTCAGGCGATAAGTATCCAGTTTCAACTAATTTTTTTTCAATATTCAGGTTATTGAAAAAGCGATTAACTATGCCGGTTAGGGATATGTTTACATAGCAACTTCCAATAGACACTGATACATTTTCTTCTTCTTCGATTTCCAGTAAAGATTTGTGTCCATTTATTCCTACTTTACCATTTTCATACAAATGAATATTGATATCAGACCCCAGTTCAATGCATTCAAGCACCAACGTAAATAAATGAGATATGCTCCATCTCATATGGCTACGCAGAATTGGATCTTTTATTGTATTAAGGGTATTTTCTCTGTAAGTCACTTCCTCATTATTTAATGGCCTTAAAAGTTCAATTCGTTCGAATTTTTCCAAATTCCTCCTCATATTTTTCTCAGCATGATTTTTATGATAAGATTCTTCAAATAAAATTTGATGAACGAGCGACATTGAATGTCTTGGGCATCCTAAATTCTTCATGGATTTTAATACCTCAATCCAAATGATATCAATGATGCTCAATTCGGCTCTTTTACCATCCGGAATGGTTGGCAGTAATTTGCAAAGCTTCCAATAATGGAAGTTTGAAGCGTCAACTTCAATTTCACTCCGCATTAATATTGGTACCAATAAAGAACCCTTATTTTGATATGCATCAATTGTGAATCCCCGATAAATGGAAGCGTCTATTTGTTTCATAATCCAAAAGTACGTAATTTTGCATAAACCATAAACATTATGAATAAATTAAAAATCACTACTTCATCAGTAAAAATTCGAATAAGCCAGTACGATGAAATTATAACTATTTGCTTGAACAAAGGTATTCGCAAGTCTGATTTTTTTATTAATGCGATAAAAAAGGCGATCAAAATCCCATATACTGGTCATTTGGGGGTGGAAAAACTCAGATTTCAGCCTTTTGGAGGGCCCCAAAAGGAAGGTCTTCCCAGTTACCATATGATTGGTGCTCGGATAAGCGCGGAGCTAAAAACTCAGGTGCTTGTAATTTGTAAGCAGTATTCTATAACAGAAAGCCAGTTTTACCGCTGGGCGATGGATAAAGCGATCTTGCATCATCATAATGTTAGAAAGACTCAATTGCAGCCAATCTTTATGCCAAAAGTGATTAAAAAAAGTCTTCGACCACTGATCATGTCACCTGTGCAACAAGCCATAGAAGAATGCCAAAAAAATGCACTTGAAACTTACCAAACTGCACACGCGTTTGGCAATATTGCAGGGTTGTTATTAGCTTTTGTTATTAGGGATTCACCGCAATAACACTCTGATGTGCAACTTTAGGACATTAAATTGGGGTGATCAGTTTGCACCGGAATTAAGTTTGGTCAACATCAATGGATTTTCCCAGAAGGGCCTATAAGCGTTGGATTCTTGCCTATCAAATAAATCAAAACGGCTTTAAAACTATTCTAAAATATGGATTTCCACAAAGATTTGAAGTGTAAGCTATATGGAATCCGGTTAACAGATATTTAGAGGCGGTTAACCTAAAGAAAATTCGGAATTGAGTAAAAGGCCTTAACATTCAAACAAAGTCTCAGGAATGCCCGGTTAAGCGGTCGCCGGAGTGAGGAGGAACGAATAAACGGATGCGGAATGCAAGCCCCCTACATAGGGGCTGGGCAGGCGAGGCTGCTAAAAGCAAGCCAAAGGACAGAATACTCCTCCAGAACCAACTGTAAAAATTATTGCAATACCTTTTATAATTAAATATACATTTGGCACCGATCACGGAGAAGGTCTATCGAACAATTGAAACCTCTATTCCTATATTCAAACTGCCACATAAAATAGTGAGCTCTTTAGGCAAATATATGTATTGAGCAAAATATTTATTTGATACAGATTTTAAACCAACCATGAAATTAATAGTGGCATAATCAATTTCTTTAGTACTAGTAATAATGGCTAGTTTTTTTCTGTTTCTTTTAAGGTATATACTTACCTCCGATACTTGCTTTTCAAAACTATTTAAATCAGCATCACTGATAGTGGTAGACACATATGAGTATTGCTTTCCTTGCTTAACCTTTGAGGTGAGATTTTCATCTTTATACTTCTTTACAAATCCCTTTAGTCCACTTTTAATTATAAAACTATCTATGTCGAGATTTTTTCCGGCAATACTTAAAACACAACTCATATATTAATTATTAGGTTAATTTTTTTAAAATGCTAAAGTCCATCCCAAAGCGCCACCAGAAAAAAATGTTGCAGCGGCTTCAACTCCTTTTAGGAGTACATAACCAACAATTACTGCAGTACCAACTTTTGCAGTTGTTGTTATATACTGATTTGTTGAAGTTGATGTTGTTGTAATAGACTGTGGGCTAAACTTAGGGCGACCTAAGTCTTTCCAATCTTGTAATACCCATTCAAGATTTGGGTCAGGTTGTCCTGGTAATTTGTAGTCCCTTGAATTTTGTGATTTATGATACCATTCCCAGAATCTAGGTGGAAATTTTGGATTGTTTTTTTCAGGGTCTCTGTCAGTTTGCTTACCAGGTCTACGGGTATTCCCTTTCCCTTTCCTTTACCGCCATCATCGTATTCTCTACCACCAGCCTCACCTGCCCAATACTGTGGGCCTTTCCCTTTGTAAAATATTTCATTATCGCTTTTCGAATTAGGAAGCCATGAATATAAATAATCAACTTTTCTTTTACCAGTTTCATCGAACTCTTTATATAACTTTCTATCTACAGCATCCGCATTAAGCATTCCATCAGGGTCTATAAAGCGGATAGGATTATCGTAGGCATACGTATACGGAGACCATTTCCTACTTATTTCAGCTAATTGGTCGGGATAATGCCACATGCCAATTTGCTGGTGATAATATCTAAAGCCAAAATCATATTCTTCCAAACCGCTTCCATCTTGTTGTCTAAAAATTAGCTATAGGCTGCACCATAATATAAAACTTTTTCAATTATTCCTGATGAATTAAATTTAAATAACATAGTGATTCCTTTTCCCGCTTTGCCAACTCCAATAAATTCAGGATTGGAATTACCTAAGAACACAATTAAAATATTGCCAACGGGTTTAGAAAAAGTTAGATAAAAAACAGAACTGGTAGAATTGATCTGTTTCATTAGTTCTGAAAGAAACTCTGACCTAAAAGAAGTAAAATAATATTTATCACGAAATGATTTTACAATATCACTTACATTTTTATCAAAGCCAAAATCTAATGAATTTAGGGAATCTTTAAAATCATATATACTAATATACTCAATCCTATTTGATATATTGAATTCAATGTATTTTTCTTTTAGCCTTCTAACTGAATACCAACTTTTAATTTGCTCATTTACTTGGATATTCGTGCGCATATAGGTTAATGCCATTAGGTATTTACACTCATCATTAGATTGCGAGCTAGCAGTTATAGATAATACGCCAAAAAAAGACAGTAAGGTTATGTTTTTTAATATTTTCATTGTGGGGATAAATTAAATTATTGTGCAATAATTACTTTTGAAGTAGGGACTTGATTTTGGTTTAATAATCTCAAACTCTCATCACTAAACGGCCAAAAAGCCTTATTTGCACTAATTATTCCTAAATGACCGTAAATTACTCGCTGCCCAAACCGGCCTACTCCTAGTTCCCTTCGTATTTTATTTGCTAATTGTTCACATGGACCAACTTCTATATATTGGGTGTTACCCTCTGGGTCTTCTTTTCTTCCACCATATTTTGTATGACGAATCTCATGAAAAAAAGTCATTGCAAAACCAAATGTCGTATTGTCCATATCAGGAGATGTATTGTTGATGTTTTTCATGATCGATTCAACATTAAAATTCATAGTATTATTATATTTTTTGGAAATCTTATCACTTTCTGTTCTGGTCAACTCATCGTCATTGGCTGTAATTTTTATAGTTTGCTTGGAATTAATTATTCTCATTAGGGCTTTTCTTGCTGATTTACTCCCAATTTTCTTGCCATTTTTATCCAATGAAACTATTGGCTTACCGTTTTCAGAAGCATAGGTAACATTACCATTATCAGCCTCGTTGAGTATTAGGCCAGTTTTAGCTATAAGGTCAGATTTAAAAGCCTCATTAGCCTCGCTATGTTTATCTCTTAAATCGGAAACATCCAAAGAATCACCATTAATATCAATAAACAAAACTGGATTATTCGCTACATACTGATATGGGTTCATATCCATATATTTCTCCACAAATCTATCTTGAACAAAGAATCTGCCGATTTGAGCATTGTAATGTCTTGCTCCATAGTCGTATTCTTCCAATCCACTACCATCGGTAAATTCTTCCGATTGTAATTCCTTTCCGTTGTATTTGTTTTTATTGTGAAGAGTCCCTGCGGCTTTGGAAGAGATCCCCGCCATTGTTAACCCGAATGGGTTATAATGAAATTAGTCTCTACTGAAATACAAAAAATGTTCAAAGAACTTGTTCTGATAATAAATTTAATAATTATTTATTTGGGGTTTTACTACATTGCTTTACTTTATATATACAAAAAAGTAAATCTAATTTGAATATTTAAATCCAAATAAGATGGTTCATGTGCCACGAACTAAGACAGAGTTATTATCGTGAGTTTAGTTATTTATTTTGAGAAAATTATCCTTTTTATAACCGCCTAATACATCTTTAACTTTACTCTCAGGTGACAAAGTTGAATATAAATAATATTCCGATTCTTTTACTTGGTTATTTTTAAATTCTGTAACAACGATATCATCATAGTTAACCCCTTTTCCAAATTTCGATATATAATTTTTCAAATCAATTTGAAAATGAAAGTTAGTTTTCTTAAATTTTCCAGTTCTTTGCCATTCTTCATTAAAGAAGTCATAAAATTCAATATCAACTGTATTAGTAGAATCTACCCAAAGGACAAAACTGCGTAATAATACTTTTGAACCAGATTCATTTGCTTCAATAATATAAAAGTCTTTCTTTTTATCATTAGATTTTACGAATAGAGTTTTTATTAGCTTATATCGTATTGATTTATTATTCAAGTCACCAATATTTTTAATATTCCAGTACTCTTTAACAGCTAATAATCTGTTTTCATACATAGCTTTCTGCAGACTATCAGTCGCAGATTCCAATTGTCTTTTTATCGAAATAAGCGTGGACTTATTCCAATTGATAAAAATAGAATCAATTGGGGGCTGTGCATAAACTTGGGCTGGCATATTTGCCGAATAGGCTAAAAAAACAAAGCGCATAATTGAGGTTAACTTACACATAAAATATTTTTAGTAAGGTAATTTTCTTTTAACGATTTTATTTTCAGATCGTATCTCATTCTCGGAGCCCCTTGCTTTGATTTCGCCATTTGTTAATACTCCTTTCTGTTTACTATCAGGGTCTGTCTTTTTTTGGTCAATATTTTTGTCGTTTTTCCCATTTTTAAGGTCTTGTGCATGCCCTAATTCATGTCCCAGGAAAACAAAAGGTGAAGCACCAACAGTACCATCTTCATTAACTACTGCAACTTGTTTATCTGTACCATCATTACGATTATCGGGATTATATTCAATTGTTGAATTTGTCCCTGTACCATCCTGCCCATATTCAACATCTTCTGGTTTTGTACGGTGTTGCCCATCTGGAGATTCAGTTATAAGAATTTCTTTATCTGATTTAATTAAATCGTTTATTAAAGCCGTCCCATTAGATTTTTCTATTACGGCACCTGTTTTAGTATCTGTTTGGACCTTCCCAGTAAATTCAATCTTGTCATCTTTACTAACATTATTTGCTGCAGCAACTTTACCATTTTCAAGTAAAACTAATTGTGTAGAAGATAGTTTTTGCAAATCTTTAAATGCTCTTTCTCTAAATTTTGCATTGCCTCCTATAATGATATCAGTTGGCCCCATACCATCTGGATCCATAAAACGTATGGGATTATCAAAAGCAAAATTATAGGGAGAGTGTCTCCGCATTTTATCTGCAAGAGGGTCAGTAACTTGCCACCTACCAATCTGCCCATCATACATCCTTGCACCATAGTCGTACAATTCCAATCCTGACCCATCACTGAACTCTTGATTTTGCAATTCTTTCCCGTTGTATTGGTATTTATTTTGAAGTGTGCAAGCGGCTTTAGAAGAGATCCCCGCCATTGTTAACCCGAATGGGTTATAATGAACACTGTATATACCGAAATTCACAAAGGGTTCAAAGAACTTGTACTGATTATAAATTTTAAAAATATATTTTTCCCTTTACTGCATTCTTTAACATGTTCAATGAGGAAAAAGTACAACTAGTAAGCGTTATCAGAACTATTTCACATGCTCATGGATAATCTGATTTGTGCCAATTCATTTCTTATATTATAAATGGAAATTCCGCTTAAATAGCCCCCACTTGACCGCTCCAAACAGCCCCCACTAGATCGGGGCAAACTGCCCCCAGCAGATCGGGGCAAACTGCCCCCACCATTCCAGGGTTTAATCATACTGTTTAGCATGTTGATTTACTAGTTTATGATGATGTATTTTATCGGCATCAGTAAACTTAATAAATCATGGCCAATAAAGCAATCAGTATGAGCAAAGTACGCCAAATTATCAAACTCTACACCCAGCAGATGGGCAAGAAAAAAATCGGTGAGCGCCTCGGTATGTCCAAGCATACGGTAAAACTGTACATAGAACACTATCGTTCACTCAAAATACCCAAAGAAGAACTGTTCAAACTCTCTGATTTTGAGTTGAATAAACTATTTCACCCACCCAAAGAAATGCTCATACATGATCAGCTAAAACAGCTGTATGATTTTTTCCCGGTCATGAGCATACAGCTGAGAAGGCGTGGAATGACAGTTGCCAGGCAATTCTTAGAATATAAAGCGTTTTATCCTCAATCTTACGGTGAGACAACCTTTTATAAACATTATAATCAATGGCGCAAGAAGGTCAATCCTACTATGCATATTGAACACAAGGTTGGTGATAAGATGTATGTCGATTATGCTGGAGCCACATTGCCTTATGTGGATACTAATACGGGAGAGATAAAGAATGCCCAGATTTTTGTTGCTATCCTTGGTTGGAGCCAGTATGCTTATGTGGAAGCTATGCGCAGTCAAACGATTGAAGAATTTATTGCTGCCTGTGAAAATGCACTACGCTTTTTCAATGGCGTTCCTCTGGCTCTTGTGCCCGATAATTTAAAGTCTGCGGTGCATAAGGCAAGCAGTTATGAGCCTACAGTAAATGAGAACTTTAAGGCCTTTACCGATCACTATGGTATAGCCATTCTACCTGCCCGTTCCCGTAAGCCTCAGGATAAAGCCCATGTAGAAAACATGGTAAAACTAACATATCAGAAGATATACGCTAATCTCCCTGAGAAGGAGGTTGTGCCTTTAAATGAGCTTAATATGCAAATAGGACAACATCTGGTTGCGCTCAATGATGCACAGCTTACCGGCAAACAATGTTCAAGGACCGACCAATGGCTAATGGAATTATCGGCTCTTCAACCATTACCTGCAACATGTTATGAAATGCGAAAACTAAAACAAGTAACCGTGATGAAAAATGGCCATGTTTACTTGACCGAAGACCAACACTATTATAGTGTTCCTTATGAACTTATTGGCAAGAAGCTAAAGATGCAATACTCCCGGTCAGAAGTAAATCTGTACCTGCATTATGAACTCATAGCAACACACAAGAGGTTGCGTAGTCCACATAATTATACCACAGTCGCTGAGCACATGCCGGCACAGCACCGGTACGTAATGGAATGGAATCCCGCTTTTTTTATGGCCAAGGCTAAGGAGATTGATCCTGTTGTTGAATATTATATCAGTCAGGTTCTGGCAAAGAAACAACACCCCGAACAAGGGTATAAATCCTGTATGGGTATTTTATCTTTTGCCAAACGCCTCGGAGATATCAGACTTATAAAAGCTTGTAAGAGAGCGCATGAGATTGGTTATTATAATTATAAGATCATCGAGGACATACTTACAAAAAACTTGGATAAATATGATGACGACGATATGGAACCATCAAACATGCCCACGCACGATAACATCCGGGGTGGGAATTATTATCAATAATTAATCACTAAAACCAAATAACATGAACGAGATCTTAACAAAAATGAAGCAGATGCGGCTTCAGGGAATGGCAAAGGCCTTCACATTGACACTTGAATCAGGCAAGAATGAAAAGTTTACCCCCGATGAAATGGTCACCCACCTGGTTGAATCGGAATGGGATGAACGTTATAATCGAAAGCTTGATAGAACGCTTCAGGCAGCACGCTTCCGGTACAAGGCCAGCATAGAACAAATCAACTATGAAGATAATCGCATGGATAAAAATCAGGTGTTGCGTTTAGCAGATTGTGAATTTATCAACCGCAGTGAAAATATCATCATCACCGGCAGTACAGGTATCGGTAAAAGTTTTATTGCTTCTGCAATAGGCCACCAGGCCTGCTCCTTAGGTTACAGGGTGCTTTACCAGCATAGCACCAAACTCTTTGGTCGAATGAAAATTGCAAAAACAGACGGCTCCTATCAAAAAGAGCTTGCCAGGATCGAAAGGCAACATATCTTTATTATTGACGACTTTGGAATACAGCCCTTAGACGCACATAGCCGCTCAGCACTCATGGAAATCATTGAAGACCGGCATGGAAAATCTTCGACCATTATCACCTCCCAGGTACCTATTAGCAAATGGCATGAAATTATAGGGGAACAAACCATTGCTGATGCCATTCTGGATAGGATAGTCCATGATGCACATCGTATTGAGATGAAAGGTGACTCATTGAGAAAGAAAAAACAACAAATAAATGAAGAAGATATTGAATCAATAATCTTAAAAAACTAACTTAGCTAAAACATGATAAAAACAGATTAAGATTAAACTAAGAATGGCAGTCTAAAATGAGGGGGCTG
>Ga0194047_10002251_pt1 | contig 11161 bp, 7 predicted proteins | sample JunL225m_MetaG_2_FD_160070 | JGI IMG/M metagenome (GOLD analysis project Ga0194047, IMG submission 160070) | Anoxic zone freshwater microbial communities from boreal shield lake in IISD Experimental Lakes Area, Ontario, Canada - Jun2016-L221-5m | ecosystem: Environmental > Aquatic > Freshwater >...
CATATAATACTCACCACGAAAAGGAATAATTCGAGTATCAATATTCTTATAATGAAACGCAGCAACCTTATCTGAATGCAAGCCAGCACAGTTGATGGCAAGTGTTGCTATAAACGTTCTATTCTCGGTAACAATTTCTGTTGAATCTGTTTTGTAGGTTATGTCGATTACTTTTTCTCCAAGAAAAATATCACCACCGGCTAACTTTATTTCTTCAGCAATTTTTTCTGATACATCTGTATAATCAATAATTCCTGTGTAAGGAACTACTATAGCTTTAATGCCATTTACATGCGGTTCATATTCTTTTAGTTTATCAGCATCAATCATAAAAATTTTATCCAACCCATTTTCCATTCCACGTTTGTAAAGCATATCCAATTGAGGAAGTTCAGCTTCTGAAGTTGCTACAACAACTTTTCCGCACAGATCATATTTTATATTTTTTGCAGTACAAAAATCCACCAACATTTTATAACCGGTTATGCAATTTTGTGCTTTTAAGCTTCCGGGTTTGTAATACAAACCCGAATGGATGACACCACTGTTATGACCTGTTTGATGCGCTGCCACAGCATTTTCTTTTTCAACGATGGCAATTTTTAAACTTGGATTTTGTTGAAGCAATTGATAGGCACTTGCTAATCCAACAATGCCTCCGCCAATAATGATGATATCGTATTTCATATGTATGTGATAATGGCGCAAATTAGGAATTGCAAGCGAAATGAAAAATGCATTTTGTCAATTACCTTCTTGAGATTGTGTCACGCTTGCGTGACGGGGTGTGTTATCAGATGAATATTTTTTAACACCTTTCGTCTCAATGTGTGATAAATTCACTCTTGAGTGAAGGATTAATGCTAACCCAAAAGCAGATACTTCACTGCGTTCAGTATGACAAAAAAACTTAGCACTGGCACTAAAAACATCGCACTATCCTACCAGGAAGGATTAATTTTCGTTCCTTATCAAAGTTACCGTTCCGTGAACTGTTTTCTCGGAAACATCATTATTGAGTTTGTAATTAAAGATGAAAAAATATGTTCCATCTGAACATGGTGAACCGGTGTTGTTTTCTTTACCATTCCAATTAATTCCATCATTTCCTACACCGTCTCTGTCGCCTTTGAATACCGGTGTTCCCCAACGGTTAAAAATAACAAGTTCGTATTTACTGAAACCAACAATATCAATATCAAATGCATCATTAAAACCATCATTATTATCAGGTGTAAAGACATTCGGAATTTTAACATGTGTTTTTGCTTGAACTTGTTTGCACGTAGTATCCCAACATCCTTGATCATTAAAAGCCTGCAAACAAATTGTTACTTCCCCAGTATCTATTATAGTTTTTGAAGGACTCTTATTAATGGAATCGAACATATTTGTAAAATCAGTTCCAATAAACCATTTATAAGTTGATGCATCTATTGATTTATTATTGAATTGATATACCGGTGATTTCGTTTCATCAATATCAAAATCTGCTTTTACACTTCTCACATAAATAATTTTATAGGCTGTATCACCACACGATTTCGGATCAGTTGATACAGGGAATAGTCCCATTGTGTATGTCCCACTTTTGATATATGTTTTTTGAATAAATGAATCAGGGAAATTTTTTGTGAGCGAATTTCCATCTCCAAAAAGCCAATTGTATATTTTAAAAGTGCTATCGCATCTTGAAATAAATGTATCTACTTGGTTTGGACAAATCGTATCGGGACCGATTATTTTAGCATCAGCACCCGGTAAAACACGTATTACTCTAACAGGTAATTCAGTAGTGGTATCAGGAAAATAAGCCCTGCATGTTTTAAGTGTATTTGTTGCAGGATCACGAATGGTATCCTGACCAAATAATCTGATTTTATAAATTCCTGGAACGGTATACGTAAATAAAACATTTGAATCTTTAGTTGTTGAAAAAATAGAATTATTTTGATCTCTGAAATTCCATTGCCAACTCATCAACTGATAACCTGTTGTATTTTTAAACACTGCTGTAAATGGCCGACAACCAACGGTATCACTAATAATATTAAATGAAGGTTGTGGTCCTTTTATGTTTATACTTTTTGTGATAGTAGATGTACATCCAGTTGATGAAACTACATTTAAAGTAACATAAAAAGTTCCATTAGAAGTAAATTCATGCTGTGGATTTTGCAATAAATTTCGAGGCTTACCATCAGAAAATTTCCACTCCCATGAGTTTATGGTATTTGTACCTGTAACGATAGATGAGTCAACAAAATTTACAAAAAATGGGGCGCAATATTGTATCGAATCAAAATATTGCATCTGAGCATCTATGCCATCCACGTTTATTTTATCGAAGGCAGTAACAGTATCTTTACAACCTGTACTATCCTGAATAATCATTCGAATAATATACATTCCTGGCTTGGTATATTTTATTACCGGATTATGTTGTGAAATGCTAAACCCTTTTCCATCTCCAATATCCCACCAAACTTTTTCAAGATTTAATTTCGCTCTGTTTGAATCGCCCCAATAATTATAACTGCTCGAATAATATTGTCCGAAATCATATAATACAACTGTATCACCTAAACATATTCGTGTATTCGATACTGCAATATCTTTCATAATACCTAAGGTTACAAAAGATTGTGATGACATATTACATCCTCTTGAATTCGTTAACTTCAAAGTTGCAAAAACAACACCTTGTGTAGGAGAGATATAGGTTTGCCCGTGAATAATAGAATCATTTGGAAGAATTAAATCTTGCGTGAAATTTTGAGCACTCAGAACAGTTCCAGCTATGCTCAAATAACTCGAACGAGTTTCAAATCGCCATTCGGCTTTTACAATACTGTCTTGAATTGAGTCAATTAAATTTGCATGAATCGTGTAGGGCTGGCAAGCACCATCTAGTTTAAAATTAACCTTTGGATTTATTGGGAGAAGAAATAATTTAAAATGATACCAAGCAGTATCATAACAACTTATTCCGTTTTCATCAGCACCATTTTTCACAATGGCTCCGTAGGTTACCCAACCAGTGGTGTCACAGGTTTTACTATAAGTATACGAAACCTTACTTTGATCTAGTGGAACATAAATCCACTGTCCGTTAGGGCAAGCCGAATCAGGCAAAAACCAAGCACTGTCATATCCACATTGGGGCAGAACATCATTGAAATGAAAAACAATCCTACTTCCAATACAAATATCCGGGTCACCTTTATAATAAACACCTCTTCTGATAGGGTTAGTGGTTGAATCCCAATGAGCACTTGGAGCTGTTAGTTTCATAACTGCTGAGTCACTGTCCCAACAGCCTCTAATAGTATCTTTCATAAAAACTGAAATCTTATAGCAACCCTCTTTTCCCGGTGTGTAATAATGCCAAACATTCATCGAGTCTTTGCTCCAATTGCAATTTTTATTTACGTTAATTCCCTTCTTTGTATCAGTGGTACATTGCGGTGCATACACATCACCAAAATCCCAAATTCTGATCATGCTCAAGTTATCATTATGACACATTAAATAAGGAACAGGTGTTCTAAAATAAACAGTATCGTGAATCACACATTGTATTTGTTTGATGATTTTTGCTGTATCATTTTGAGCCACTGCATTTGGACCATACACATCAATCAACGAATCTGTAAAGGATTTACAACTTGAACCCGGATAATTTACATACATCCTTAAATGATAGGTTCCACAATTTGAAAAATGATAGGGTCCACCAAATGCAGAATTTAATTGTGATGTATCAAATTTTTGATTTCCTAAATATAGAGCCCAAGCTATTTGAGCTCCAGAATTTAAAGATGAAAAAATAAAAGTGTTATTTCTAAAACAAGAATTAGCACTTGACCAAATATATATAGTTGGATCTAAAATGGTATTTTGAGCAGAAGGAGATAAATAAAATGAATCAGAACAATTATTAATATCTGTAATATACAAGGTTGAACTAAAAATACCTGCTTGTGTATAAATATGTGTGAGCGTATCCCAGCGAATTGTATCACTATTTCCATCTCCAAAATCCCACAGAAATTTTTTCACCTGTGTTTTTGGGATAGCTGAAAAATTTGTAAATTTTACCGGTGTTTGAGGACATTGAATCATGTAATTCGTATTGAAACTTACAGCACCCATCTTAGGGAAAATAGTAATCGAATCAGGTTTATCTAATCTCGAAAGACAGCCATTGGTATCTTGAATTTCAATAACAGGTGTATAAATTCCTCCAAAAGGATCGATAAAGGAGTGACAAAATTTTTGTCCGAATGAAGGTTTAAAATAAGCTTTTGTGCCATCTCCCCAATTTAAATTACCGGTATCAAGTGGCGCATTACTAGCACCTGCAACTGATAAATTCTTAATACATACAACATTATTTTTAAAACATTCAGAGCTTGATGTAGAGAACGAAAATTTAGTTTGGGGTAATGTAAAAACTTGAATGGGTGAGCCTGAAGTAGTGCACTTGCTTCCATCTGAAAAATTTACCGTAACAGTTGGAGTATAAGTTCCTGCTGATGTGTATTGATAAATAGGTGTTGCCTGATTGCTTGTAGCTGTATTTCCAAAACCCCATGCATAATTAGAAATGGTTCCTGTTGCTCCGGATATACTTACCGAAAAAGAAACGGTATTTCCTAAACACACTTTTTGTGTAGAAATATTCATGGTGCAGGTTTGCGCACTTGATGAAGTAATTGCTAAAAATAAAATACCTATAAATAGAATGTGTTTCATTCAAGACAAGACTACAAAATTATCCTCTAAGTTGCTTGATAAATTTTAATAGAAATAAAATATTAAAAAAACTAAAATATTCAGCACACTATTTTTTTAAACGTTTAACCGCTGTTTTTGGATTTCTTTTTTGATGAAAGACTGCAAGTATAATTATTTGTTCTTTTTCGATAATGTAATAAATAGAATATGGGAATCGGTGAAAATGAATTAAACGAATTTTATTGTAACGAGTTTGAAATTGATTTTGTCTTAAGGCGATAACAGAAATAACTTGCTTAAATTCATACAAAAAATTCAAAACCTAGGTTATCGAGTTGGCTTTCATACCAAGCAATTGCATCTTTTACATCATCAAGAGCCTGTTTTCTTATTTCTAAGTTCTTCATAAAAATTATCAAGCTCTATTTTTGTTTCTTCCCAATTTAAAAAACTCTCTGGATATTTTTTTAGATCTGCTATTCTTTCATCTAGAATTGTTTTTTGCCATTCTTGAATCGGTTCGTTTGCATTGTTGCTGTTATTGTATGATACTAAACTTTCGTATATCAAATCAGCAATTCGTTTTTTCTCTTCAGGAGGCAATGCCAAAATTTCTTTCACTTCAAAACTCATAATATTTAAAATTAAATTTGATAAACGAAGATAAAAGATATTGTGAAAATATTTGTTGAAAGTAATATTAGAAATAAATGATTTAGTTTTTATTTCAGACAATATTTTAAAAATAAAATTTTGTAATCAACTCATAAAATTAACCATACACAACTAGTTTTTTCAACTCATCTGTTAACTGTGGTTTGGTTTCAAAAATGCCGAACATAGCTGAGCCGCTTCCACTCATGCTGGCATATAAAGCACCACAATCATATAGCTGTTGTTTAATTTTGGGAAGCGATGGAATAGCTTCAAATATCGATTTTTCAAAATCATTTTCAATGGAATCTTTCCAATTTTTAATGGGCTGTTTCAATAAAGTTTTGAGAGAGTTTTTCTCATCAAACTCACCACGCTTTAATACATTTTTATAAGCAATAGATGTACTCGAATGTATATTTGGATACAATAATGTGATATGATATTTTGATAAATCTATTTCAAAATTTTCTAATTCATTTCCTCTTCCAAAAACATAAGCAGGTGAATGATCAATAAAAAAAGCACAATCACTACCCAATTGCGATGCATAATTTTTCATCTGCACAACACTTAAATTCAAAGTGAAAATATCATTTAATAATTTGATGGCAAAAGCTGCATCGCTCGATCCTCCGCCAAGCCCCGCTCCCATTGGAATTTTTTTATACAGAAAACATTTTATGGGTGCGAGATCGAAATCCTTATCTAAAAGTTGATAGGCTTTGTACACCAAATTGTCTTCAATGTTTCCATCTATTTTTATTCCATCCGAAAAAAAATCAACCTTAGAACTGTGAACCGTGAACTGTGAACTGACAACTATTTCCAGCATATCACAAAACAATATCGGATAGAAAACCGTTTCAATTGTGTGAATTCCATCAGCACGTTTATTGATAACATGCAAACCAAGGTTGATTTTTGCAATAGGAAAACAAATCATTTTTTTATCTCTTAACAAATCGCAAATTGCGGAATAAAAATTAAAAATGCTCGTATTTAAAATTCAGTTAGCCGTTTCAATGACTTTATTCATTGTACTTCTCGATTTATACAGTTGGCAAGGCATTAAAACCATTTTCAAAAACAGAAGTCAATCATTTCTTACTAAATTAAGAAACATCTATTTTGGATTAGGATTTTTTTTCATACTTATTTTTTCAGCACAATTTTTTATTCCTGCTCTCGAAACAGTAAAACTTTTCAGAATATTTACATCAGCTTTTGTATTCATCATCTACATCTCAAAATTGATTTACTGTATTTTTTTATTAGTGGATGATTTGCAAAGATTGATCAGATGGATAATCAAAAAATCTCAAACCCTGTTTTCAAAATCTACAGAAGAAAAAGTTGACAACAATTCAAAAATATCACGCGCAAAATTTATTTCTCAGGCTGGATTAATAACTACTGCAGTACCTCTTGCCATGCTTACCAAAGGAATGTTTAAAGGTGCGTATGATTACAGAGTGATTCAAGTTCCATTGTATTTAAAAAATCTTCCATCAGCATTTGAAGGACTAAAAGTATTACAGGTTTCTGATATTCATTCAGGAAGTTTTTTTGATAAAGATGCGGTGAAACGTGGTGTTGAAATGATACGAAATGCAAAAGCGGATTTGATTTTTTTTACTGGTGATTTGGTAAATAATAAAACCGATGAGGCGTATGATTATGCAGATATTTTTTCCTCAATAAAAGCACCAATGGGAGTTTTCAGTATATACGGAAATCACGATTATGGCGATTATATGCATTGGGATTCTGAAGCAGCCAAAAAGAAAAATTTGGAAGATTTAGTACAAGTTCACAAAGATTTAGGATGGCATTTAATGCGCAACGAAAATGTTACGATTGAAAAAGACCAACAACGCATTGGTTTGATAGGTGTTGAAAACTGGGGCGATCGCGGACGTTTCCAAAAATTTGGTGATATTGATTTAGCAAAAAAAGGATTGCCTGATGTGCCTGTAAAATTATTATTATCACACGATCCTTCGCATTTCGATTCCATCATTTCACAACATCATCCGGATATTGATGCAACATTTGCCGGACATACTCATGGCTTTCAATTTGGTATTGAAATTGGAAGTTTCAAATGGAGTCCGTCACAATATATTTATCCTCATTGGGCAGGTTTGTATAAAGTTGGCGAACAGCAATTGTATGTAAATCGTGGTTTCGGTTTTTTAGGATATCCGGGCAGAGTTGGAATCATGCCTGAAATAACCGTATTCGAATTGCATAAAGGCTGATATTTATCAGTGGGTAGCAAATTTTAAAACAAGTATCTTCGTTCGATGAAAACAATTGGAATTATCAGAGAAGAAAAAATGCCTTTTGATTTACGCACACCTCTCACACCAAATCAATGTGTGGAGTTGATGGATATTTTTTCTGACACCAAAGTAATTGTTCAAACCTCGCCTCATCGTTGTTTTACAGATGATGAATATACTCTGAAAGGAATTGAAGTGAAAGAAGACATGAGCGAATGTGATATTTTGCTTGGTGTAAAAGAAGTTCCAATTGACAGTTTAATCCCCGATAAAACGTATTTAATATTTTCTCATACCATCAAAAAACAATCCTATAATATTAAATTATTAAGGAGTATTATTCAAAAAAATATTCGTTTGATTGACTATGAAACGTTGGTTTGGGATGCCGGGAATCGCATTATTGGATTTGGCAGATTTGCCGGAATTGTGGGGTCACATTATGCCATGTTGATGTGGGGAAAACGTACTGGATTATACAATTTAAAATTTTCAAACCAATGTAAAAACATGGATGAATTGTATGCTCAATACAATGGCCTGCAATTAAAAAATATGAAAATTATTTTATGCGGAGATGGCCGTGTAGCTCATGGTTCCATAGAATTTTTCAAGAAACTAAAAATTCATCATGTTACCATGGAAGAGTTTTTAGAAAATGAATACGAAGAGGCCGTTTATGTTCACCTGCGTTCAGAAGATTATTATATAAGAAGAGATGGACGTGAATGGGATAAATCTGATTTCTATAAACATCCTGAAGATTATGAAAGTTGCTTTGCTCCTTATTATAAAAAAGCAGATGTGATGATCAATGCTATATTTTGGAAAGATGGTATCGCACCCTTTTTTACCCGTGAAGAAATGAAATCAAAAAACTTTAAAATTAAAGTGATTTCCGATATAACATGTGATATTCCAGGACCGCTTTATAGTACCATCAAAAGCACAACAATCGAAAATCCAATTTATGGATTCAATCAATTTTTAGGAAGTGAAACTCAGCCCTACCAAAAAACATATATCGATGTGCAAGCTGTTGGAAATCTTCCATGCGAATTACCTGTTGATTCTTCCATCGAATTTGGTGAACAATTAATTCGTCATGTTTTGCCAAACTTATTAATTGAAGACAAAGGGGATATTATCAAAAATGCAACCATTGCCGAAAACGGGAAACTTACCGAAAAATATAGCTATCTCACCGATTACGTAGCGTAATTTTTTTACGAAATAAGAATTGATGCGAATGTACTAATCTAACATTAACTAAAAACTTTGAATGATTTCGTGTGTTAATAATATCTCATCACAAGAAACTACAAACTTCAAACTAAAAACATCATATTAACATGGCAGGCGGAAGAAGAAATAATAGAAATATCAGTCTTAAAGACGAATCACCAAAAGTAAAAATTAATAAAGAAACCTTACGTGAAGCATTGGTTCTTTTTACGTATTTAAAACCATTTAAATTCAAATTTATTCTGGCATTAATATTCATTGCATTGTCAGCATTTTCTACCAGTTTATTTCCGTTTTTTTTAGGTAAAATGTTGGATGCAGCTTCACCAGGAGCATCACTTCCAATGCCAGGAACAAGCAATATTGGCTCTCAATTTGGATTTAGTTTAAAAGATGTGCATTGGAGTTTAAACATGTGCATCATTTTAATATTTGCACAACTTTTTGTTCAAACTATATTCTCCTATATGAGAGTTTACTTGCTTACTGAAGTTGGAGAAAAATCGTTGGCAAATATGCGCAGAGATGTGTACACAAAATTGCTGAGTATGCCAATGAGTTACTTTACTGAAAAAAGAGTGGGTGAATTAAGCAACAGAATTTCATCGGATCTTTCACAAATTCAAGATGCGATATCATTAACACTTGCCGAATTTTTAAGAGGAATTTTTACACTTATCATTGGATTAGGATTTATCTTTTGGATAAGCGCAAAGCTTGCATTGGTAATGCTTTCGGTAGTTCCAGTAATTGCAATACTGGCTGTTTTTTTTGGAATGCGCATTCGCAAAATGTCGCGTAAAGCGCAAGATCAATTGGCTGAAAGTGGAACGATTGTTCAGGAAACTTTTCAAGGAATCACCATTGTAAAAGCTTTTACAAGCGAGTTTTTCGAAATCAATCGGTACACAAAAAGTGTGTATGCAGTTGTGCAAACTGCTATTGCCAATGGTCGTTTTAGAGGTGCATTTATTTCATTCATGATATTTTCTGTATTTGGAGCCATTGCCTTTGTAATGTGGTTTGGCGCAAATATGATTCTTGCAGGAGAACTCACCATTGGTTCACTTACCATGTTTGTGATATTCTCGATGTTTGTTGGTGGAACTTTTGCAGGTTTTGCTGAAATGTTTAGTCAATTGCAAAAAACATTAGGAGCAACACAAAGTGTTCGTGAAATTTTAAGAACTGATGGAGAAAGTGTTGAATTAGCTGCTATTGTTAAAGTAGAACCAAAATATGTGTTAAAAGGAAATGTTCGTTTCGAGCAAGTTGCATTCTCTTATCCATCAAGAAAAGATGTTCACGTTTTAAAAGATGTTTCTCTTGAAGTAAACAGCGGACAACAGATTGCACTTGTTGGACCAAGTGGTGCCGGTAAAAGTACTGTTGCTTCTCTCCTACTAAAATTTTATGAACCTGATCAAGGAACAATCTTATTTGATGATAGAAATTCAAAAGAATTTCCATTAAGTCAATTGCGTAAACAAATGGCTTTTGTACCACAAGATGTGATATTATTTGGAGGTACCATTAAAGAAAATATTGCTTACGGAAAACCAGATGCAAGCGATGAAGAAATTTTTGAAGCTTCCAAAAAAGCAAACGCTCATGAGTTTGTTTCAAGATTTCCTGAATCGTATGAAACCATTGTTGGCGAGCGTGGAATTAAACTTTCAGGCGGTCAACGTCAACGAATTGCAATAGCTCGAGCCATTTTAAAAGATCCTGCCATCTTAATTTTAGATGAAGCTACATCATCTTTGGATAGCGAAAGCGAGCAACTGGTTCAGGAAGCTTTGGATAATTTGATGAAGAACAGAACTTCATTTGTTATTGCGCATCGCCTTTCAACTATTCGTAATGCTGATAAAATTATTTTAATTGATAAAGGAATCGTAAGCGAAAGTGGTACTCACGAAGAGTTGATGAGCCATGATGGTTTATACAGAAAACTCAACGAAATGCAATTTGAGTTTTAAAAGATTGAGAAAATTTTTATCTGCAAGGAAGATTATTTTTTGTTCGTATAGTGATCAAAATTTTTAATGTAATCATCCAGATTCTCATTTAATTTCTTCCTGTATTCTGCAGTAAAATATTCTAATGTTTGCTCTTTTGCTTCTTCCATTTCTTTTGCGTTATTCCAACCAGCTGCGCTAATCCAAGCATTAAATCGTGTTAAACTATACATCATTGAAGCGCTAACTTCACCTTTACTTGCACTTGAAAGT
>Ga0194047_10002252_pt1 | contig 11158 bp, 5 predicted proteins | sample JunL225m_MetaG_2_FD_160070 | JGI IMG/M metagenome (GOLD analysis project Ga0194047, IMG submission 160070) | Anoxic zone freshwater microbial communities from boreal shield lake in IISD Experimental Lakes Area, Ontario, Canada - Jun2016-L221-5m | ecosystem: Environmental > Aquatic > Freshwater >...
AAGGGCAGTCGGATGCTGCGGCAATTGTGGGAAGTGCTCGGGCAACGCTACATCGCGCAAGGCAGTATCGATGGTCAGGATTTCCAACTGCTGCCGGCGGAGACCGCCGCGGAAATCGCCGCCGCTCCGGATGAGGCCGGGCGGGCCCGGTTGGTTTGCGATTTTCTTGCGGGCATGACCGATGGCTATGCCGCGCGCACCTACAAGCGCTTGTTTGCGCCCGATTTCGGCTCTATCGGGGATCTGGTGGGGTGAGGATGGAGGTTGACTTGGGTGGGGTGACTGTTGTTCATTTGCGCAGGCCATGTCCGACGTTTCCTCCTCATCGCTCCCCGCCACCAAGCCGTTGGTGATGACGCCGCAGCAGGCGCTGCAGCGGCATTTTGGGTTCGCCGGGTTTTTGGATGGGCAGGAGGAAGTGATCGCGGAGATCGTGGCCGGGCGTGACGGTCTGGTGGTGATGCCCACCGGCGGGGGGAAATCCTTGTGTTTCCAAGTACCGGCCATGTGCTTCGGCGGGGTGACCTTGGTCATTTCCCCGTTGATCGCGCTGATGAAGGACCAGGTGGACGCTCTGGTGGCACGCGGGATTGAGGCGACGTTGATCAATTCCACGCTGTCCTGGCCGGAGCAAAAGGAGCGCTTGGATGGAATGCGCAACGGTGCCTACAAGCTGGTCTATGTGGCCCCGGAACGGTTTCGGGCGGAGAGTTTCCTCAGCGCCCTGGCCGGGGTGGAGGTCTCGTTGTTTGCGGTGGACGAGGCGCACTGCCTGAGCCAGTGGGGACATGATTTCCGCCCCGACTATTTGCGCCTGGGCAAGGCCTTGGAAAAACTCGGGCACCCGCAGTGCGTCGCGTTCACCGCCACGGCCACCCCGATTGTTAGAGAAGATATCACCAGTGTGCTCGGCTTGCGCGACCCGTTCGAGCAGGTCAGCGGTTTTTCCCGCCCCAACCTCGCGCTGACCATCACCGCCGTGGACAATGCGGCGCAGAAGGACGAGCGCATGAAAGCGGTGGTGGTGGCCCATCGGACCGGCATTGTCTATTGTGCCACGCGCAAGAAAGTGGAGGCGGTGTCCGAAACGCTCGCCAGTTGGGGGTTCAAGTGCGTGGCCTATCATGGCGGCATGAGCGATCAGGAACGTGGGCGCGCCCAGGAGGTGTTCATCAAGCGCCAGGCGGATGTGGCGGTGGCCACCAATGCCTTTGGTATGGGCATTGATCGCGCGGATGTGCGCTTTGTCATTCACTACGAGGTGCCCGGCAGCGTGGAGGCCTACTATCAGGAAGCCGGGCGCGCCGGGCGCGATGGCGAGACGGCGGTGTGCGAATTGCTGTTCAATTATGCGGACACCCGCACCCAGGAGTTTTTCATTGAGGGAGCCAACCCCACGGCGGCCGTCATCCGCTCGATCTATCAATATCTGCTGAACGAGGCGGACAAGGACTTCGAGGTGCACAAGACCTTGGAGGAAATCGCGGCCTATGCCGCAGTGAAAAATTCGATGGCCGTGGGCAGCGCGTTGTCGGTGCTGGCACGGGTCGGTTACATCGAGCGCTTCGATGTGCCCGGCCGCAGGATGCGCGGCACGCGTCTGCTCAAGCCGGATGTGGCGGTGCGCCAGCTCACCCTTGACGAGGCCGCCATCGAGGAGAAGGATAGGCGGGACCGGGAAAAGCTCAAGGCGATGGTGGCGATGTGTTACGCGCGGACTTGTCGCCAGCGCTGGATTTTGAGTTATTTCGGCGAAGCGGGCGAGGGGAGTTGCGGGTGCTGTGATGTTTGCCGCGACGAGGGCTCCGGGGAGTTGCGCGCCCCGACCACGGAAGAGGACACCTTGGTGCGCCAAGCGCTCAGCGGCGTGGCCCGCATGTCCCGCCGCACGGCCCAGGGCTGGGAAGGTCGCTACGGCCGCGGCCGTATCGTCCAAATGCTCTGCGGCAGCCGCTCCCAGGAAATCCTCAACGTCGGACTCGAGCGCCTGAGTACCTATGGCATCCTCAAGCACAAAGGCGTGGGCTATCTCAATGCCCTGATGCGTTCGCTCACGGATGCCGGATTGCTGCTGAATGTGAGCGGGGAGTATCCGTTGCTGACCCTAACACCCCTCGGCGATGCCGTGATGCGCGGCGAGGCCACTTACACCTTGGTCTGGCCGGAAGCCGGCACCCTGCGCCAGGAGGTCAAATTGCAGGACCACGGGTTTGACGAGGGGCTCTACGCCCAGTTGCGCGACCTCCGCGCCCGGATCGCCCACCGCGAGAAATTGCCGCTCTACGTGGTCTTCAGCAACAAGACCCTCGAGGCGCTCGCCCGCTATCGACCGGCCACCCCGGACGAGGCCATGCAGGTGCCGGGCATTGGCGTGGCCAAACTCCAGCGCTACATCGGCCCCTTTCTCAAAACCATCGCCGAGTGGTGCTCCAGTCGCCGCCGCTAGCCAATAACGCTGAGGTTGACGGCAGGTGGATTGCGGTTTGACGGAGGCGCTCCGGGATGTCATACCTCGCCGCGATGTCAGCGCCGAAGCACGTGCTCTTTGTTTGCACCGGAAACACCTGCCGCAGCCCGCTGGCGGAGGGGTTGTTCCGCAAGGCGCTGGCGCAGCGGGGCGATTACACGGTGGGTTCCGCCGGGGTGGCCGCTTCGCGCGGCGACCGGCCCAGCCGGGATACCACGGCTGTGCTCAAGAAACGTGGGATTCAGCTGGAGGATTTCGCGAGTCGTCCGGTCACGGCTGGATTGTTAGATGAGGCCACCCATGTGTTTGCCATGACCCACAGCCACCTGAGCATCTTGGAAAGCCGTTTCCCGGAGCATGCGGAAAAATTCCACTTGGTTTGTGATTTTGCGGACATCCCCGGCCAAGGGGTCGGGATGGATGTGCCTGACCCCATTGGGATGGGCCGTGCGGCCTATGAAGAGGTCGCCCAAGTCTTGGATCAGGCGATCCCCAGCATCCTCGCATTCATCGATCAGACGTGGCCCAAATAAGCTTGGCCTATATCATCCCGAGTTTCATTCGGCCTTCTTCGGAAATCATTTCCTGATTCCAAGCCGGATCCCAGACGAGTTCCACCCGGGCGTTGTCGATGCCATCAAGCATCATGACTCGGGCTTGTGCGTCGGCGGCAATCACCGGCCCCATGCCGCAACCGGGGGCGGTCAGCGTCATCTTGATAGAGGCCGTGGTTTTGCCGTCGATTTCCTCCAGCAGGCAGTCGTAAACCAGGCCGAGATTGACGATATCGACGGGGATTTCCGGGTCATACACGCCTTTGAGTTGCTCCCACACCTGGTCTTCCAAGGGCGCGTCCACGAGGCGGACGACTTTTTCCGGTTTCCGTTTGTCCGCGTCGAGGTCGATGCCGAGCGCGTCGGCATCGGTGGAGGGAATGCGTGCCAAGCCTTGCGAAGTGGCCACGGTGAAGGTGCCGCCGAGGCGTTGGGTGATATAGACCCGCGTGCCTAGCGGCAGGATGACAGCGTCACCGCTGGGGATCTGAATGGCGGACACTTCCCGTGTCAGGGTGATTTCCTCGTGCATGCGGGCGGAGTAAAAACCAACCCGGCCCACTGCGCAAGGGATGAGTTTTGCCCGGACCCGGGAATGTGTGGATGATTGGCGACGGTTTTCCTCCTGCACGCGTGGGGTCGGCCATTACAGCCCGCTGCCTTGGATCAAGGCCCGCAATTGGGTCTGGAACTCGGCTAGGTCCTCCTGGGTCGGGCGATAGCCCGCCGTATCAGGGTCGAGGCCGGGTCTGCCGGATTGATCGATGACCCACACGCCGGTTTCGCCATCGCTGAAGCTGACCTTGCCGCTGACCATGGTGCCGGGAAGCGCCAGGTGGTCCATGGTGACGCTCACGCTGCCGGTTGCCACGGGGGGCGGGGCCGCGTCCACTTTGATTTCAACCGGTTTGGGTGCCTCTTGGAGTTCCAGTCCGAGGTCGAGCACTAACAATCGGGTGTCCATGTAGGTGATGCCGAGGTCGAATTCCTCTTTGAGGCGGCGTTGCAAGTCGGGCATCGTGGCCCCCTCGCTGGCCCATTGGACGAGGGCTTGCTTTTGTTCCGGGGTAAGTTGGCTGGCGCTGAACATGCATCCTTTGTGCAGGATACGCGCGGATTGCCAAGCACCAAGAGTGAAAAAATGCAGAGCGGGTCATCGGGTCAGGGTGCCCTAACAAGAAACCGGACGCTGGATGATCTATCACAGCGCCCGGTTGGATGAGGGAACGGATGGCGAGGGGGACCGTTCACAGCCCCCGCAGGGGCCTGCTAATTCGACTTGCGTCCGCCAACGCCCAAGGTTTTTTTGGAAATCACCTTGGCGATTTCCTTGGGCCGCAGTGCACGCACGGCTTTACCCGCCTGCCACATCTCGGAATTGCCGATCTGGTCGAGTTCCTTGGTGAGCTGGACCTGATAGTCCGGCTTGCCGCAGGACGACAACACGCGGGAGCATTCCTTGCCGTTCTTGACCCTCTGATAGAGATCCTTGAAGACCGGCAGCACCGCTTTCTTGAATTTCGGTTTCCAATCCAACGCGCCGCGTTGCGCGGTGGCGGAGCAATTGGCATACATCCAATCCATGCCGTTTTCGTCCACCAGGCGGATCAGGCTCTGGGTGAGTTCCTCGACGGTTTCATTGAAGGCCTCGCTGGGCGAATGGCCTGCGCCACGCAACACATCGTATTGCGCTTCCATGATGCCGGCTAACGCGCCCATCAACACGCCGCGTTCGCCGGTCAGGTCGCTGAACACCTCGTGTTGGAAGGTCGTAGCAAACAGATAGCCCGAGCCGATCCCGATGCCCAGCGCCAGGCAGCGCTCCGTGGCACGGCCGGTGGCGTCCTGAAACACCGCGTAACTCGAGTTGATGCCCGCACCCGATAGGAAATTGCGCCGCACCGAGGTGCCGGAGCCTTTCGGCGCCACCATGATGACGTCCACGTCCGCCGCCGGCACCACTTTCGTTAGATCCTTGTAGGCAATGGAGAAACCATGCGAGAAATACAGCGCGTCGCCGGCCTTGAGGTGGCGCTTGACGCTCGGCCAGATTGCGCGCTGGGCGGCGTCCGAGACCAACATTTGAATGACAGTGCCCTTTTCCACGGCCTCCTCGATATCGAACAAGGTTTTGCCGGGAACCCAACCGTCCTTGCAGGCGCGGTCCCAGTCTTTCTTGAATTTCTTGGCCTGGCCGATGATGACCTTGAAGCCGTTGTCGCGCAGATTGAGCGCCTGGGCCGGGCCCTGCACGCCGTAGCCGATGATGGCTATCGTTTCGTTCTTGAGCACCTTGCGTGCCCGCGACATCGAAAACTCCTTGCGCGTGATGACCTCTTCCTTCGTTCCACCAAAATCAATGATAGCCATGCTGTTGTACTTTTTATGTTAGTGCCACGGCCGCCCCACCATGGTGGCCGCCGTGGCCGCTGAGTGTTCACCCGGCCACGCCGAAAGCAAGCGAAAAATCGCTTTTTCGTGGGGTTGTAAGCCACGGCTTCCAGTTGTCAGTCCGGGCGAGCGGATCTGTCGGCGGACCGAACCGGGCCGCCCGTGATCTCTTCATTGGCACACGGGCAAGCTGCCCGTGCCCCTCTTGATGACACTCTTGAAGACGGGACTTGGCCAGTCCCGTTCCATGCCTGCGTGGAGGAAGACGGGACAGCCACGTTGGCCGTGGCGGCTCTTCCCCTGATCCTTGGGCATTGAACGCGGAGCGAGCGCTGGCGCGCATGGGAAAAACCGGCGCAGCCCTAGCTGGCAGGGCACCGCGAAGCATGGCCATGTTGGATGTTGGATGTTGAAATCCTTGCCAATGCAGCCGCAATAAAAAAAATAACTTACTCAGAAATAAGAATTGACGCCCGGAAAAAGGACGCTTTTATTCGCGCGTCTGCTTGCATTCCGCAGTGTTGCAAACCCAGCAATAACCCACCCCTCTCCCGGCATAGCCGTGGAAAACCCCCAGAATACCCAGCATCGGATTTATCCCTGCGAGGCGCAGCCTAGCCGGGTTCTTGCTTACCTATGCTACGCCGTGCATCGCGACCTTCCCCCCTCTGACCTTTAGATCTTCCGACTCTCACCTCAACCCCCCATGAAACCCAAATCCGCATTCCGTCTCGTCCGCACCGGCTCCCGCCTGTTTGCCATCGCCATCGTCTCCCTGCTCGCCGCGCAGACCACGCGCGCCACCGATCTCTATTGGGATACCAACGACACGCTTGCCAATGCGGGCGCCACCTCCGGCATCTGGGGCACCAGCGCCTTCTGGTACACCGATTCGACCGGCGGCGGTTCGGGCGGCGGCATTTCTGCCACCACTGCCAACGACAACCTCTTCTTCTCCGCGGGCATCAACACCCTATTGAGCAATATCACGCTCACCGGCACCTTGTTGGCCAACAAGATTACCTTCGACGATCCCCTCGCTACTGCAACGAATATCACCCTCAGTGGCGCGACCTCCCTCACCCTCGGTGGCGGCTCAGGCACCGATGCCGGCATCTATGTTTCTTCCTCGGCATCCGGCGGAACTGTGAACCGGCTCCAGATTTCTCAGGCGCTCACCCTTGCATCGGATGTCACTTTCCAAAATGCATCTTCTTCGATTGCCCTATGGCTTTCGGGCGGTGTCGGCACGGCGGCAAAGAATGTGACCCTGCAAAATAATTCGCACCTCTGGGCCGGAATTCGCGTTGACGGAGGCTTGAACAACGCCGGCACGGTGACCAATAGCGGCACCGGAAGCGGGGATGTGGAAATCACGAGCGTCATTGGACCCAATGTGCTGGGCGTCATTCAAGACAGTCTCACCTCGGTGATGACGATTAATGCAACCAATACCTACACCTCTCAGACGACACTCAAAGCGGGTGTTCTGCGGATTGTCGGCGGCACCCTCGGCCCGACTGGTACTGGCGCCCTGGGCAGTGGCGGAACAGTCATGTTCGACGGTGGTATCCTCCAAGTGGGCGGGAGTGGTGCGATAAGCGATCCTTCCATTCGCTTCAATGTCACCGCTGGCAAGGACTACAAGATTGACCTTCCAACTCAAGGCAATGGCACAGCCAGGGATATGACCCTTGGGACAGCGCTTGCGGTGAACGGCGGCACTGGCAACACGAATGGACTGCATAAATACGGCGTCTCCAAGCTGACACTTTCTGCGGCGGAAGTCTACAAAGGCATCACAACCATTGGTGGTATTGATAGCGCCGGCAACCAAACCTTTAAAGGCGGCACGCTCCAAATCGGCACCGGTGCCTCAGGCACGGGGAGTTTGGATGCAGCTTCTTCGCTAACTTTTGCAGGAACCGGCACATTTATAGTGAATGAGGCAAATAACCTGAGTCAGAACTTGAGCACTCTCACGTTTAGTGCGGGAGATGGAACTGTGCTAACCACAAACAATGGCGGCAATAGCTTCCTCACCTTTGCTTCGCTCGGCTTGCGCGGGACCGGCGGGACCGGCAATTTGACGTCCAGCGGCGGCACCTACGGCACGGACAATAAGATTATCCTGACCACCACCACCAATGCGCCGCTCAACAATAGCGGATCGGACAACCCGGGGCTCTTCTTCGGTGGCACCGGCTATGCCCGCTACGACACCACCGCCGGCTATTTCCGGGCGGTCACCTACGGCACCGACACCAACGCCCTGGCCGCCATTGCCAGCGCCGAAACACTCGGTATCGACAACGCCACCAAGGATGTCTCGATCTCGGGTGCGATCACGGCCCAGACCAGCGCCTCGGTCAATACCCTCAACATCCCTGGCGCGAGCAATTTCGGGTTGTACCCGGGTGCGACGCTCTCCCTCGATGGCATTCTCAAATCGGGCGCCAATGCCTCGTTCATCAGCGGTGGTGCCGGCCTCAGGCCCATCGCCAGTGGCGATGAGCTGGTCATCCGTACCAACGTTTCCGGTGATGTTTTGACTGTCGCCACACCGATTCTGGCCAACGGCACCAACGCCCTGACCAAATCCGGCGCGGGCACCCTGCGGATGCTCGGTGCCAACACCTATACGGGCAATACCGCCATCAACGACGGTACCCTCGTTCTCTCCAGTCCCGTGGCCCGCACTTACAGTGGTGTCATCAGTGGCGGCGGTAATCTGGTGGTCACCGGCCCGAGCGCACTGACCCTCAACGGCTCGGTGTCTAACACTTTCTCCGGGTCGTTGGTAGTCACCGGCGGCACTCTCGTGGCCGACTTTTCCAACATGGCTGTGCCACAGCAACTGCTCCCCCAATGCATTGAAACCAACGCGGTGCCGTCCAATGGGTGGGCGCTCGGTGGAGGTTCCGCCAATAATGGAACTCAAGGCGAAGGCAGCATTACAATCGTCGGCAAGCCGGGTGCCTATACCACGATTCAGAAGTTTGGTATCAAATCGCAGAGCGGAACCCCGGGCTCTACCTTTACCATTACCGGAACAGGCAGGATTCTTGTGAATCCCAACGGCGGAACAGAGACGCAGATTGATATTGGAAATGCCTATCCGACCGCCAACTCTGCTCTGCTCATCGGATATACAGCGAACCCAGGAACGGGCAACGTGGTTTTTACAAGCTATCGAGGCACTGCAAATACAATAGGCAACGGCAATAGTTCACTGGGCCGTGTGTACTTTACGACGGATGGGGGCACCACCGTCTATCATACTCAGCACACTGGCGGGAGTAACAATGGCTGGGCAAACAGAGACGTCCCAATGGAGCCTTCTCTTGGCGGCACCGCCTACGGCACTGTAACAATCGCCGGCGCAAGTGGCTACGCGAAGCTCACAGGTGCTCAAATCACAGCTGCGGGTGGAACTTTCACCATGAATACGGGTGCTGGATTCACTGGCTCAGGCAGAGCTTCATTTTACAAGATCGAGAGCCCCCTAGCGGGTCAAAGCCTTGTGATGAATGGTAACAATTGTTTTGGATATGGTGGATTGTTGATAGATGGCTCGGGTTCTGGAACTTTTACCATTTCAGGCGGAAACATACAGGCCGATGGCACGGGGCAGAACAGCACTACCTATATTGCTCAATTTTCCAGCCTCGATGTGAATATTACGAGCAACATCGACCTCACGAACTCGAACGGCTTGGTGAAATTTGGCGATGGCAGGTTGATTCTCAGCAGCGCCAATACTTATTCAGGAACCACTCGTCTGACCGATGGTATCTTGCAAGCCAACGCCACCAATACTTCCGGCACCAGCGGCCCGCTCGGGGCGGCAACTTCAGCCGGCTCGATTCAATTTTCCGGCGGCATCCTGCAATACGGCCCGTTAAGCGGGGATTATGACTACAGTTCCCGCTTCAGCACGTCTGAAGCCTCGGCGTTCAAGATCGATACCAACGGTCGCAACGTCATTTTCGCCACGGCCCTCACGGGAGCCGCCAGCAGCACCCTGACGCTGAGTGACACGAACGGCACTCCAGGTTCGCTGACGCTCAGTGGCAGCAACACCTTTGCCGGCGGAGTCACCCTCAACGGGGGCAATCTCATCCTCAGCAACGCCGGGGCACTCAACAGCACGGCCGGCTCGGAAAACGCGGTGGCCTTCGGTGCCAGCAGCACGGGGGTCCTGAGTCTCAACGGCAACAGCGTGGTGATCGCCAACCTCGGCAGTGATGCGATCCCCGGCACGCCGTTGGTGCAAAATGCCAATGCGGCCCCTGCGACCCTAACCGTCGGGAATGCAATGAACCTCAGCGGCACCTTCGCCGGCACAATCCAGAACGGGACGGGCGCTGCCCTCGCACTGACCAAGGCGGGTGTCGGCACCCTCACCCTTGGCGGCACCAGTACCTACACCGGCGCCACCGCGGTCAACGCCGGCCGGCTGAATCTGACCGGCAATCTCGGCAACACCGCCATCAATGTGGCTGCGGGTGCCACCTTCGCTGCCCTGCCGGGCGCCGGAATCCACTTCGCAGGCACCAATGCGACCACCGGCAGTTCCTCCCTGACGCTCAACGGCGGCGCCACCAGTGCAGGCAATTTCACCATGGCGGATGGCGCGATCGGAACTTTCCGCGCCGCCGGATTGACAACCGTGACCTCCACGGTCCTGCCCGCCCTGACCTTTGAAATCGCCGACAATGCCCTCAGTATCGACAAGCTCGATCTGGGCACGATGTTAGGCACGGCCAGCATCGCCGCAGGCACGACCCTGAACTTCGTGGCTCTGAATCCCTCGGGTTCGCTGGCCCTCGGCAATTACACCTTCCTGACCGCTGCGGGTGGCTTGGGTGCGTCGGTCTTCACCCTGCCTAGCAACAAGCTCACGGTCAATGGGACCGAATACACCTTGGAACTGACCAGTTCGACGGCCACCAGTGAAGTTCTGAATATTTCCATACCCAGTAGCGGTGGGACCTCCTTGTTAAGCCTGCCTCCCGAGGCGCTGGCTCTGGCCATGCATCGCAACAGCGGTGGCACTCCGGTCGCCACTTCCGTCACCAATGGCTCCACGACCGACGGCCATTTCACTGCCACCAGCACGGGCAGCAACGGGATCACGCTCAGTCCCTCGACCAGCACGCTGGTCAGCGCCTCCAGTTCGGCGGCCTTGCATGCCGGGTGGTCCAGCACGGCCACGGTCGGCAGCCGCAGTGGTACGATCCACATCGTCAATAACGACAACGGTGCCGATCCGAGCACCCATAACCAAACCGTCACCGGCGGCGTGTATGACTACGCCCAGCCCAGCTATGCCGGAGCCGTGCTGGCCTTCGGTACCGTCCACAAAGGGGCATCGGTTTCTTCCCGGAATGTGGTCTTCACCAACCCAGCCCTCTCCAACGCCACCTGGCAGGATAATCTAAAAGTTAGCGCGACGACCGACAGCGCCCCCGTCACGGCCATCGGTTTCAGCAACCAGACGGCAGGTAGCGCGGCGCAAAATCTGACGTTCTCGATCGACACTGCCGTCGCTGGCTCGCTTGACTCGACCGTGACCTTGTCGCTGACCTCGGCCCCGACCACGGCGGGGCTGGCCGGCGGACTGGCTCCCAGCAGTCTGACTCCCGCCCATACGATCAGCACCACGGGTGCCGTTTTCTCCGGCAGTGGCTCCTGGACATCGAGCAACCCATCGTGGGGTACGGCGGCCAACTGGATGGATACC
>Ga0194047_10002254_pt1 | contig 11151 bp, 12 predicted proteins | sample JunL225m_MetaG_2_FD_160070 | JGI IMG/M metagenome (GOLD analysis project Ga0194047, IMG submission 160070) | Anoxic zone freshwater microbial communities from boreal shield lake in IISD Experimental Lakes Area, Ontario, Canada - Jun2016-L221-5m | ecosystem: Environmental > Aquatic > Freshwater...
GTATTTAGGAGATGAGGGAGTTCAAGATAAAAAAATAATATTATAGTATAATTAATTTATGGATATAGATGCATTACAAATAAAAATAGAAAAGGCAAAAGCAGAATTAACTGATGAGACAAAAGCTGCGATTGAATCCGTAGATTGGAAACAAGAAATTTTAAATTTAAAAACTAAATTTGGTTTTAGTTTAGAACAGCTAAGTAATCTAGAATTAGAAATGGAATTAATGTTCTGTGGTCTTACTACTCCTGACGAGTTTCAAAAAGAAATACAAAATAGACTTCAAATGCCAGAAGGTAAGACAGTAGAAGTTATAAATGAAATAAATGAAAAAGTTTTTAAAAAAATAAGAACTTCTTTTATGAAGTCCTTAGGAAATAGAAAAGAAGAGAGTGAAGATACTCCAATAAGAATAACTACAAATAATACTGAGCCAGTAATAGAAAACAAAACGGAAGAAATAACAAAAAAAGAAGACACTTCTATTTTGCAAACAGCTGGAATAGAAATCACCCCTACTAACTTTCCTATTGCTAAAGGAGAGGCGAAGGAGGGGGTAATAGATATATCTGAACACGAAGCGAGTAAAGAAAACAGAGAAGATATGTTGAAAAATGTCGAGAAGCCTGAAATGATAATAAATAAACCAATTGAAATGGAAAAGCCGAAAATTTTAACTAATATTTTTCCATCAAAACTAGCTGGTAGTTTTAAATTACCTACAGAAAAAACAGAATATAAACTAAATAACCTTACAAAAGGAGTAGATAAAGTATCATCGATGATAGCGACACCACACGAAGAAAAAGGTGGATTACCGAAAAGTGATCCATATCGTGAATTGCCTGAGTAGTTTCTTCCTCTCCTTAATAAGGAGAGGATTGAGGTGAGGTTCTTAATTTCTCCCTTCTCTAAAATCTTCAAATTTTGGAGAAGGGTTGGGGATGAGGCGGGTTAATTTTATTCACCTCACCCCCTAGCCCCCTCTCCATTTTTTATAAAAATAGCGAGGGGGAATAAAAATGCTATAATTAATTTATGCAATTTAAAGTTCCACAATTTCTAGATATTGAAGATAAAATATTCGGGCCTTTTACTTTTAGGCAATTTGCTTATCTTGTTGGAGGTGGAGGACTTTGTTTTATTATTTATAAAGCAATGTCATTTTATTTTGCCATCTTTTTAATACTACCTATAGCTGGCTTATCAGCTGCTTTAACTTTTTACAAAGTAAACAATAAACCTTTTATTTCTGTACTAGAATCAGCTTTCAAGTATGCTTTTTCAGACAAATTGTATGTTTGGAAAAGGAGAAAAGTAGAAAAGAAAAAATTAGAAGAAGACATAATAAACAAAGAAAAAGCCGAAGAAATACGAGCAAGTAAGGTTACTTCAAGTAGAATAAAGGATTTGGCTTGGAGTTTAGATATTTTAGATTTAGCTAAAAATAATAAAGAATAATATGGCATTATCAGCAAAAGCAACTCAAGAGTTTGTACCAATCAAGGAAATCCGTGATGGTATTGTTGTTTTAAAAGACGGATCTCTACGTGCTGTTGTTTTAGCAAACTCTACAAACCTTTCACTTAAATCATCAGAGGAACAAAAGGCTACAATTATGCAATTCCAATCATTTTTAAATACCCTAGATTTTCCTACACAAATAGTAGTTCAGTCCAGACGTCTAGATATTCGTCCATATTTATTGTTACTAGAAAATAGAGTTAAGGTTCAAACTGAACCATTACTTAAAATTCAAACACGAGAGTATATTGAATTCATTAAAAACTTTACTGAAAATGTAAACATAATGACGAAAAACTTCTTTATTGTTGTACCATACAGTTACAACAACTTACCGACAGCTACAGGATTTTTTGATAGATTTTTTTCAAATAAAAATAAAGAACTGAAAGCAGAGCAGGATAAAATGGAATTCGAAGAAAAAAGATCTCAGCTTGACCAGCGCGTCGGAGTTATTCAGCAAGGGCTCGCTCGTTGCGGAATAAAATCTGCAGAGCTAGACAGTGAAGCCTTAATAGAAGTATATTATAAAGTTTTCAACCCAGGGGAAATAGAAGGCAAAATCAGATTAGAACAATAAGACAATAAAATAGTATAATAAAACAATGGGAATTTTTGACAAATTATTAGGGAAAAAAGAATCAGGAAAAGACTCAGCGAAAGCTAGTGTTTTACCTGTTTTGCCGTCTGAAATATATGAGTCAGCAACAATGGAATTGCAAGACATTATTGCACCGTCTGCTCTAAAAATAGAACCGAAAGCAATAAACCTGGGAGACAAAATAGCTCGTACTTTTTTTGTTATTTCATATCCTAGATATCTCACAGATAATTGGTTTTCTCCAATTGTTAACCTAGATAAAATATTTGATGTAGCTATTTTTATTGACCCCATAGATACGTCTCTAGCTCTTCGCCAGTTCCAAAAAAAGGTTGCTGAAGTTCAAAGTCAAATTAATGCTCGCGCCTCAAAAGGTATGGTTCGTGATCCGATGCTCGATACAGCAAACGAAGATCTAGAAGGATTAAGAGACAGTTTAATGCAAGCTCAAGAAAAAATGTTTGATGTTGGTCTTTATATTACTATTTATGCTGATAACGAACTTGAACTTTTTAAAATTGAAAATGAAATAAAATCTATTCTTGAATCAAAACTTATTTATATTAAACCAGCCTTATTCCAACAAGATGATGGTTTTAAGAGTATTATTCCAATAGGAAATGACTTATTGAACGTTCGCCAAAAATTAAACTCTGAACCACTTTCAAGTATTTTTCCATTCGTATCTTTTGACCTTACTTCTGACAAAGGAATATTGTATGGATTAAATAGGCACAATTCTAGTCTCGTTATCTTTGATAGATTTTCTTTGGAAAACTACAACTCTGTAACTTTTGCTAAGTCAGGTTCTGGAAAATCATATTGTACAAAATTAGAAATCTTACGTTCTCTTATGTTTGATACAGATGTTATTGTCATCGACCCTGAAAGGGAATATGAATACTTGGCTGAGGCTGTAGGAGGTAGATATTTTAATATTTCTCTTTCTTCTGAACACCATATCAATCCTTTTGACTTACCTATTCCTCGTGAAGATGAAACAGCAGAAGACGTGCTTCGTTCAAACATTATCAACCTTGTAGGTCTTTTCCGTCTCATGCTAGGAGGATTAACACCGGAAGAGGATTCACTTGTTGATCGTGCTATTTCTGAAACTTATGCAATAAAAGATATCACTCCGGAATCAGACTTTTCAAATATTGAACCACCGCTCCTTTCAGACTTTGAAATGGTTCTCTCTGGTATGGAAGGGTCTGACTCTGTTATTCAAAGACTTGTAAAATACACTCGTGGATCTTGGTCTACATTCTTGAACAAACCATCAAACGTGGATATAAATAAAAAGTTTATAGTTTTCTCTGTTCGTGATATGGAGGACGAATTAAAACCTATTGCTATGTATATCGTTACACACTTTATCTGGAATGCTGTCCGTAAAAATCTAAAAAAGAGATTGCTAGTGGTGGACGAGGCTTGGTGGATGATGAAATCAGAAGATACTGCTTCTTTCCTTTATAGTATTGCTAAAAGAGGTAGAAAATACTTCCTAGGACTCGCTACTATCACTCAGGATGCCGCAGACTTTATGAAATCTCCATATGGAGTACCTATTGTCACTAACTCCTCTATTCAAATACTTCTAAAACAGTCTCCGTCCACTATAGATGTCCTACAAAAGACATTTAATTTAACAGACGAAGAAAAGTACCTCTTGCTAGAATCAGGGGTGGGGGAAGGTATTTTCTTTGCTGGCACTAAACACGTGGCTATTAAAGTTATTGCTTCTTATACGGAAGACCAAATAATAACTTCTGACCCTTCACAAATATTGTCCATAAAAAAGGCAAAAGAAGAATTAGAGGAATCTCAGACTGTTAGAAAATAAAATAAGTGCTATAATATAATTAATGCAAAATAAGATTTACACATTAATCTTCGGACTATTTCTAAGCCTTTTTGCTTTTCAAGTATTTGCACAAACACCTGGAAATGATATTTCATTAAATATAAAACCTGCTTATCCTGTACCAGGGGACAATGTTTCTTTTTCATTAACTAGTTTTGGCACAGATTTAAATAAATCAAATATCTCTTGGTCTGTTAATGGTCAACAAAAAATCTCAGCTATCGGGCAAAAGAATTTTTCTTTTAATGTTGGTGATATAACTTCTACTTTAAATATTGAAGCTCATATAAATACTATCGACGGCCAAGAAATTTTTAAAAGGACACTTATAACACCAACTGAAGTGGATATGCTTTGGCAGGGCAAGGATTCTTTTACTCCACCTTTTTACAAAGGACGAAGTTTTGTTCCAGAAGAAGGATATTTTAAAGTTGTAGCTATGCCAAACATAAATAGTAAAGCTGGGACAATTGATGTTAAAAATCTTTCTTATAATTGGAACAAGGATGATAGTGCAGCACAAAGTTCTTCTGGTTTTGGAAAGAATTCATTATCTTTTAAAAATAGCTATTTGGATAAAAACAACAAAATAACGGTAACTGTTTCTGATATATCAGGGAACAACAAAGCAAATGGTTCTATTACATTAAATACAACTACTCCAAAAATACTTTTCTATAAAAATAATCCGAACCTAGGAATTGATTTTTCAAATGGTATAGATAATAGTTTGAGTATAGATAATAATATAACGGGGCTTTTGGCTATGCCATATTTCTTGTCACCAAAAAATCTAAATTCAAATATTTTAAATTTTACTTGGTCTATCAATGGGAGTTCAATAGCGACACCAAATCCTAAAAATATCCTTACAATCAAACCAAATTCTGGCCAATCCGGTACAGCCAGTATAAAATTAGATATTAATAACAGTGGTAATCTTTTCGGAGATATAACTAAAACTTTAAATGTTAACCTTTAATTTAAAAAACAAAATATTAATTTTAGCCATAATATTTATGGCTGTTTTTTCTTTTTCAAATAAGGTTTTTGCTACTACTCCTAGTATTTCTATTTCTCCAGGTAAAACTAGTGCGAGTATGGCTGGATTTGGATTTGATGCCAACACAATCTATGATTTTAATTTAAGCTTAGCGTCTGCCTCAGGAACAATAGATACTGAAGAAATCACTACAGATAATACTGGGCACGTCATGGCATTTTCTTTTCCAACTCCAAGCAATGTCAGCGCTATAACTCCAAACACTCATTATAATATTGACGTTTTAAAAAATGGAACAGGATCTCCTGTTATTTCTCAAACATTTTACACTCTCCATTCAGCTCCAACCATAACATTTGTAGCCACACCAGCTTCAATCCCTTCAGGAAATTCATCTTCTATTACATGGACTTCAACAGACTCTACTAGTTGTACTGGCACTGGTACTGGTTTTGCTGGGGCATTAACTCCGACTTATGGTGGTAGTAAAACCATTTCAGGATTAACAGCTACTTCTAATTACACTATTTCTTGTACTGGATCTGGTGGAACAACCACAAAATCTCTGACTATTACTGTCGGAGCTGTTTCTGATCCTTCATTGACTGGTTACTATTATACGACAAGTGTTTGGGATCATCCAAAACAGTTTTCAGATGGAACAACAGGGCAAACAGATTGTAATACAAATAGAAAAAGTACAATCTGGGATACATTGATAGCTAAAAATGGAACATTAAAAATTTCACAATGTAAATTGATAACTGGGCACAATCCTACAGATGCAGAATTGGCTCCACTTGAAGATTTAGCAACAGCAAATACAACAGATTTTTGGTGGTACGAGTCTGCTGATTCTTCTAATCACACTTCTTATCATTTAGGAGGTCCTTTCCAAACACCAGAAAAGTGTAAAGCAGATTCTGATACTCAAAATCAAACACTGTTAGATAAACCATGTTTTCCTTTTAAGGGTGTGCCAGAAATAACTGCTAATGGAGTGACCTTAACACCCTTAACACCTATGAGCGCATCATCAACAAATTATGTTCCTATTGCACCAGTAAATACAGAAGAGGGAAACTGTACTCAAAATACTGATGGAACAATAAGCTGTATTGTTGATACTAGCAGTAGCGGTGGTGGATTTGGAAAATATTTTAATTTCTTAATAAAATTTTTTATCGGTATTTGCGCAGTGCTTGCGATGCTTATGATCGTTTATGGTGGTATTGAATATATGACAGGGGAAGCAATGTCTGAAAAAGCAGATGGAAAAGGGAAAATAGTAGCGGCTTTAATGGGGCTATTGCTCGCTGTCGGAGCTTATGCGATATTAAATACAATCAACCCTCAATTATTGGATTTAGGTTTAGGTCAGTTTAGAACGATTACTGTTAAAGCAGGTAACACTGAAGTAGGTGGTACTAACGGTGGAGCACCAAATGGAAACTGTAACCCTAGCATTGCAAGTGCAACTACAGCAAGTAGTGAAATTTTAGCAAAAGCACCAGGCGCACAAGGTGCTAGTTGCTTCGGTGGAGCAATGGCTTCCTATGTCGCCGCAGGATATGCTCTTGGGGCAAAATCAGCAGGATGCCCAACATCTGTTGAACCAGGAGATGTATTACAAATACACAATGGTAATTCAGCGACAGCTTCTGGGGACCATAATGTTATTTTTGATTCAAAATTAAGTGATGGAAGTTGGAAAACATGGAGTCAGGCAGGTTCTCCTCCTAATAAAATGAGTGCAAAAATATATTCTGCATCTGAAATGTCAAAAATGTTAGAATGGTCATGGAAACCATACAAATGTCCAAACGGAGCAAGTATGACTCCTGATAATAATAATGCAAAATGTAATTAATAAATTATGCAAAAGAAAACAATTATCATTTTAATATTAGTCTTTGTCTCAGTTGGAATACTATTTGCTGGTTTTCTGTTTTTATTTCCAAAATCACAACCTGCTCAAATAGTTACCAACACTACAGGAGTAAATTTTTACCCATTTAAAACAACTCCCAAAGTAACAAATCTAACACAACCAATAGACATATCTGGAACAGGAGTAGAAACACCAACTCCTACTGTAAATGAAAATAATTCAATATTAAAGAAAATTTCTTCTTTCCCTGTATCTGGCTTTGGAACATATTCAAAACAAATCTTTGCAGTGGTTCAGCCAGCCGTAACACCCCCAGTAGACACAACAGTAACAGTACCGGTAGTAAAAAATTCAAAAAAGACAGCAGTAGTGGCCCCTGTCGCTCCAGCAACAGAATATGTTTCAACTGTTAGATATGTAAACAAAGCAACGGGGAATATATATGAAAGTGATGCTGATAAAATAAATGAACATAAATTTACAAACACAATAATACCAAAAATTTACGAAGCGTTTTTTACAAAGAGTCCAAATGCTGTTACAGTAAGATATTTGAAGGATGACAATACAACAATTGAAAGCTACCTAGGAACATTGCCTGTAGATTTGTTGGGGGCTGATTCAGCAGGACAACAAACTTTAAATGGTAATTTCTTACCAGAAGGTATTACAGATATGAGTGTATCATCAGATGGTTCACAATTATTTTACTTGTTTAATGTAAATGATAATTCAATAGGAATAATGACAGATGGAACAGGTAATAAAAAGTCTCAAATATTTACTTCTCCTTTTACAGAATGGCTTTCACAATGGCCAAGTCCTAAAATGGTTACATTAACAACAAAACCAGCAGATGGAATACCAGGGTATATGTATGCAATAAATACAGATAAGAAAGATTTAACAAAAGTAATTGGTGGAATAAATGGTTTAACAACACTTACTAGTCCATCAGGAAAATTAATATTATATAGCACTTCTACAAATGGAAACTTGGCTACAAATATTTTCAACAAAGATACAGGAACTACAAATACACTAGGAGCAAAAACTCTACCGGAAAAATGTGTTTGGACAAAAGATAGCAGTTATATTTATTGTGCTGTGCCAAAATCACTAGATCCTGTTCTATACCCAGATTCTTGGTATCAAGGACTTACGTCTTTTTCAGACGAGGTATGGAAGATAGATTCATTTAGTGGTAGCGCTACAAAAATAGCTGATCCAGTTGCATTATCAGGGGAGGGAGTAGATGGAATAAAATTAGCATTAGATGACAACGAAGACTATTTATTCTTCATAAACAAACAAGACAATTATCTCTGGGAACTAAAAGTTAAATAAATAAAAAATCCCCTTACGGGGATTTTTTATTTATAATTCTCCAATATATTTTATAATTACATGGCGACTTGGTCCAAAACCAGCAGATTCTGATTTTAAGTCAGTAGAATTTGAAACATATTCATGAACAATACGGCGATCAAAAGCAGACATAGGATCTACTTCAACGTTTGATTTAAAATATCTAGCTCTTTCAGCTATCATATGAGCGATAGCTTTAACATTATCAACTCTTTTCTTTTGAATACCACCAATATCTATAAGTATTCCTTCATGGATTTCAGAATTCTTTTCTTCATCTGTTAATTTACCTTCTATTACTCTTTTTACAAGGTGATTTAAAGCGTGTAGAGCCTCACCATCGCGCGCAGTAAAGTAATGTGGTGTATCAACTGAAACAGAATACCAAGTAGTCTTAGAGTTCTCTGGAGTCTCAACTAATATTTCTGAAACAGAAATATTCATGTTTTCAATAATTTCTTTTATTAAATTTTGTATTTCTTGTTTATTCATAAAATTTTTAAAATTATTTAATAACTAAAGATTTATGCTTCTTGTTTACATGAATTTGCTGAAAGACAGTGAAAGTATTACTAACTATCCAATAAAGGGCGATAGCACCAGAAATACGGTAAGCAATAAATGTAATTAATATTGGAAAAACATATTTCATTTGCATTTGCATACTTTGTGCAAAACTTTCTTGGAAAGATTTTCCGTCACCTGTTTTTGTAACAGTTGGTTTTGGCATATAGTAAGCTTGGAAAAATTGAGCAACACCAGCCAATAGAGCTAAAATTAAACTCTTTGAGGCTAGATCTATTCCCAAAAAATTCATATTTACAGGGTTTGGAATATGAACAAAAGAATAAAGGACATCACTATTAAAGTTTATTCCATTAAAAAAGACATAGTAAAGAGCCAATATAATAGGGATTTGAATGAAAACTAAAAGACATCCAGAAAATGGATTAGTTTTATGTTCTTTATAAAGGTCAAAAGTTTTTTTAGCTTGTTCTTCTTTAGAAAGACCAGAGGCTTTGATTTTCGCAAGTTCTGGTTCTAAGAGTTTCATTTTTGACTGAGATTCAATAGAACGACGTGAAAGGGGAATAAGTGCTGTTTTTACTAAAATAGTAAGTAAAATAACAGCAACACCAACATTTCCTCCAGGGATAATAGAAACAAATACAGCTAAGATATTAACAAATGGTTTATATAAAATTGAGTTCCAAAGATTATGCATCCTTTCATTCTACTCCAAAAAATCTAAAAAACAAATGCTTTTTAGATTAATGGATCCATGTGATTCTTCTGCCAAGGATGACAACGCAAAATACGAACACTAGTAAGACGTAAACCTTTTAAAACACCATATTTTTCAAGGGCTTGTTTACTATATTCAGAACAAGTAGGGTAAAAAACACAATTTTGCTTCTTTTTTAAAGGAGAAATTCTCTTTTGATATAAACTAATGAATTTTATTAAGTATTTCTTTAATTTCATTTTCTAAATTTAGTATTGGATTATAAAGCTTGTTTTTCTTCTTACCAAAAACATCGAGACTTTTTTTACCAAAAACAAACACGCCTATAGTATTTTTGGGTACTAAATCAAAATATTTTCTAATTACAGCATAACCACGACGACGAAGCAGGTTTCTACCTACAGCTCTTTTGCACACAGTTTTAGGTACAGTAAAAGATATTTGAGGGAAGTCTATTTCAGAATCCTTTATGTATTTAAGGGATAAATTAGCAGAATTAACAAAACGGCCTTGTTTAAAGACTTTTTCAACCGTTTTACGGTCAGTTCTGTTTTTTTGAGTTAGCATACGCTAAAATAGGCTTATACTGCAAGCTTCTTTCGTCCTTTTTGTAAACGACGCTTTAGAACAGCTTTACCATTTTTAGTCTTTGAACGGACCAAAAAGCCGTGAGTTGTTGCTCTTTTTCTCTTTTTAGGTTGGTATGTTTGTGACATATTTATATACTATAATATTTTTATTTAAAAATCAAGAATTTTTACTCCTCCCCCTTGTTAAGGGGGAGGTTGGGAGGGGGTTCTTAAAAATTCACCTCACCCCAGCCCTCTCCTTATTAAGGAGAGGGAGTAAAAAGTTTTCCACAGTTTATAAACATAGTTAATAAGTTTTGTGAATTTCCATAGAAAGCGGCTAGCAGGTATAATAGCTAACATGATTGATGCAAAAGAACTTTGGAAAAACTGTCTTGTTGAAATAGAAGTGGAAGTATCAAAGGCTAACTTTAGCACTTGGTTCAAAAACACTTCAATAATAAAAGAAGACAGTGGGACTATATTTATAGGAGTACCTAACGAATTCGTTCGTGATTGGTTACAAAATAAATATCATAAACTTATTACTAAAACTGTCGCGAATTTTTTCGACACTATGCGTGGTGTTGAATATGCGATTACAAAAATAGAGGGAACACCGAAAGATATACAAATACAAACAAATGACTCTTTTACTAACAAAGAGCTTCCTTTAAAGGATTTATATATAAACAAAGAAGATAATTTAAATCCTAGATATAAATTTGATTCTTTTATAGTTGGACCTTTTAATGAGCTTGCTTATTCAGCTGCACAAAACATAGTTGAAAAACCAGGAATGAATTATAATCCATTCTTCGTCTATGGTGGAACAGGTTTAGGAAAAACTCATTTACTCCAAGCTATCGGTAATGCTATTAAAGAAAAATATCAAGATAAAAAAGTACATTATATAACTCTAGAAAAATTTGCGACAGATTTGGTTAATTCTTTCCAGGCAGGGAACAACAAAGCAAATGCTTTCAAAGAAAAATATCGTAAATATGATTTATTAATCATCGACGATATTCAATTTATCGGTAAAATGGAAAAAACTCAGGAAGAACTTTTCCATACAT
>Ga0194047_10002256_pt1 | contig 11138 bp, 5 predicted proteins | sample JunL225m_MetaG_2_FD_160070 | JGI IMG/M metagenome (GOLD analysis project Ga0194047, IMG submission 160070) | Anoxic zone freshwater microbial communities from boreal shield lake in IISD Experimental Lakes Area, Ontario, Canada - Jun2016-L221-5m | ecosystem: Environmental > Aquatic > Freshwater >...
TGAGCCAGACGGCGGTGGCTGTCCGCCTTGTCCGCCTCCGCCTGAGCCTCCTTCTCCACCCTCGCCCCCTTCCCCGCCTTCGCCAGGTTCTGGAGGTGGTGGGGGTTGCTTCTCTGGTTCGGGAGGTGGGGGCCATTCACGCTCTTTGGGTTGCGGTTCTCCGCCTTCCCCACCTTGAGGCGGTGGCTGTCCGCCTTCGCCCCCTTCCCCGCCTTCGCCCCCTTCTTCAGGTTCCGCGTTCGGGTCAAGGATGCCATTTATAGCTTTGTCACTGAATCCTGCTCTTTTGAGGAGTTCAGCGGTTCTGGCTTGTTCTGCTGCTGATAGTTCTGCCATAATTACGATTTAGTTACTTGGTTGCTGTCGGCATAATACATGAAGTGTTTCCCGTTCTTTATTACGCTAATATACAACGTATCGTGAACCCCAGGTTTCACTTTCGTGACGGTTCCTTTAATTCCAGAGGCAGTAATTGTCACTACGTCGCCCTCGGCATAGAGCCTCGGCAGAAGTGTCAATCTTGCAGGGTCAATATAACCCGATTTTGGGCCAACTACAATTTTATACATACCCTGTTGCATGTAGTCTGAAGCAATCATTCCAATTTGCCCAGAAGGGGAGACCTGAACACGGTCATACATTTTGAACGTTCCGCCACCATGCTTCAATTGAACATTTGGGGCTTCAGCCGACAAAGGATGGTCAATAACTGGCTCCGGCATAATGACCGGAGCTGGCATTACTGGCTGAATCATGGGTTGTGCTGCCGGTTCAGGTTCCGGCATAATGACCGGAGCTGGCATTACTGGCAGAATAACGGGGGCCGGTGGCACTGGCTGTGGTACTGGCTGAATCATGGGCACCACCTCTGGCTGCTCCACGGCTGGAAGAATAATGGGAGCTGTGGCTGCGGGAGGCAGTATGACTGGATCCGGCATCACTGGCATTATCATTGGCTGTACTTCAGGAGCGGCTGCCGCCGTGGCCACCGGTTCAACTGTCACTGGCCTCTTTCGTGGAACTCGCGCCTTTACAACTGTTGGAGTGGTGGTCGGTTCCGAGGTTACTGGCTGGATCATCGGTTGTTCGATAACTGGAGCCGGTTCGGGAGCCGGAGCTGTGACATTGGGTTCTGTAGGTACTTCAACTGATTTTGCTGCCACGGGCTGAATCATGGGCTGTGCAATGACTGGAGCCGGAGCCGGAGTTAACTCTGTGCTTGAGGCCGCTGATCGCGCCTTTGCAACTTTGGCTATTTCATGCTCTACCGAGGCATCCAATGGATTATCTTGAGGAGTTTTCTGCGAGCCATCGGCAACCCAAACAGGTAAAATTCCCAAGCCTGTAATCGCCTTGATATTGTCATCCGACTGTCCAACCTTATGCAGGTTGTGGGCAAGCTCTTCCCTCTCCTCTTGAGTAAGCTCATTTGGTTTATCCTTCGGCTGTGCTTGAGGAGGCTTCGGTGGCGACGGCTTCTGAGGTGTATTCGGCTGTGCTTGAGGAGGCTTCGGCTGTGCCTTTGGCGGAGCCTTCCGGCCCTTGTTCAGCAAATCTCCAAGCGTCTTCTGCTCTTCCAGAGAGAAAAGGTGCTTTTCGTCCATGATAATAATCATGTTCTTTTTGACTTCCCACTGCATTGAAGGCAAATCAGGGCTTTCTCCGCAAATAGGAACAACGCCTATGAGTGAGTTAGGAATGTGGGGCATTTGCCGCATCCTGTCAATCTTGGTGAAGAGGTCTCCCTCGGCCAAAAATGCTGTCAAGACTATTGAGAATTTTCCTTCAACGGTTGCCGCCTCCACCAGAGCATACTGAGCCGTGCTTATGCCACTGTCGGGAGTTACCCATCCCTCGTCATTCTCGATGTTCCGGTTAATAAAGGAATCAAAAGAGTAGTTGGCTTTTTCGTCTCCGAAAATAATTTTGTGGGACTCAATGCCGTTCAGGTGCCCGTAGGCAATATGGCTGAACTCGTGCATGAACAGATAGCACACGACCTGCTTCCCAATGATGGCCAACCCAGGGACATCATTTGAAATCTTGTTGTCGTAGACTTGCTTTTGAAACGTCTCAATTATGGCCCGCAGAACGAACAAAGGGTTTATGGCCATGTACTGAAGCCGTGTCCGGCTGTCAGTAGTTACCCATAAAGTGCCTGTCGTCACCCATTTTACCTCTCCAACATTTTTCGCGACGGAGCGAAACAGGTCTCCATTGACCGGAGTAAGCCGGTCTCCGCCAGAGCACATCATAGCATAGCGGGTTTTGCAATAGGATATCATTTGCTGAATCAACATCTTGGTGCGAGCGTCTGCGCCGTTGGATCCTCCTTCCTTTACGTCCATCAAGTCTTTCCAGACACCTCCAACATTTGGGTCTGAATAAAGGGCGGTTGTAACTTTTAGGCCGCCCTTACTGTCCAGCGTCATTGGCTGAAAATCGACCAAGGCTTGATGAACCAGTTGTACTTTGTTTTCTACCGGCCCGCTGCTCTTCAGAATTACGGGCTTTGCATAGCTGTCTTCTGGAGCCGGTACAGTGCTTCGTGCTTCGATTACGTTACCGAGTTCACCGGTTCCGACGTTGAAGTAGAGGTCATAAATATCTCCAAATAGTGACATTTAATTTGTGATTATTTTGTTGTAAAGAGCCATGAGCTTTTTCAGCAGGTCTGTTTTGTTGATGGCATGGCCTGAAGCTACGTCAACGGCAATGAAGGTCTTGTCACCTCCTTCCAAACTAATTTTAACCCCCATTAACCCGCCCCTTGATATAAGGGACTGCCTGAGATAGAGTGACAATGGGCCCGCGCCTGAAGCGTAGCCTAACATAGCAAACATTGAGCCTTTTACTATTCCTCCTCCCATTGGATCCGTCACCGAGAGCACATTGTCTCCAGGATTCGATACTTTCCCCAATTCCTCGGAGGACAGAGAGTACAAGCTTCTGCTGTCATATTCACTCATAGTTTGGGAAAGCGTTTTGAAAAAAGCCAATTCTATGAACATGATGTATAGACCAACCATGTATGCTGTAGTTGCATTTTCAACAGTGTCTTCCTTTGGGCTGAAGATATAGCCAAACAAAGGGATGTACTCAGTGAAATCGGATTCGATAGCGAGATGCTGCTCCATGTACCGAATTTCACCTCGATATTTCACCGCGTAACGCGCCTTTAACTCGTCTTTAAAAAGGCTGAAATCGGCCTTTTTTCCGGCCTTCAGTTCTGGTGCAATCACCGCCATCAAATTGGCTATGGCCGTAGCTCCAGACTTTGGGTAAAGCTCTCGGATCATGTCATCAAGCTGTACTGTCATGCAGTAGTACTTGCGACGGCCAACGCCCTTTGTTTTTATGTAGCTGCGGAGAGCCGTAATGCTCCCCGTTTTTCTGGTTGTCAGTTCCGACAATACGTAATAGATTAAGCCTGTAATAATACACCATCCTTATTTTGTTTTGTTGCTTTAGAGTTTGCCATGACTACAGGGTTCATACCTTTTTGAATGAAGCGTTAATAATGCTGAAGGCCGAGGCTATTGCTCCCGTCCATTTCTGAAGTGTGAACTGAATAGGGGTCTGGGCCAGAATCTCTGCGTCAAGATACGGCATATCCGACGTTGCCAGTTCTGCCTCAACGGCCAGAAGTGCGTCCATCGGGTTGCCCGTAACACTTTTTAGTGCCCCGGCGGCGTTCTCCTGTAAGCGTACCATGAGATTGGGGGTCTCTTTAGGGGTCGTGCTCAAAGGTAGGCAAAAGCCAGAGAGAAGAAGCTGCACACCCCCCTCCACGCCCTCGAAAGTGGCCAAGGGCAAGTTGGCGTGGGCCATGTTTGTAATAATATTCTTAGCCCCTTCAGGAGTGCCTGAATAATCAGTCATCGAGAAATTCAGGCTTGTGTTCTTGAACCCGACACCTTCCTTCATCCTAAGCCTTCGGTATACGGCCAAACCGCTTTTCGCTGGAAAACTGTAGAAATGCAAGGCTGTGAGGTTCTGACCTGAGATAAGAGTGTAGTACGTCGCCCCCGCGTTTGCCTTCTGGCTGGCAGCAATCCAGGCCTCCCAAATTGTTGTTGAGGTCATGTTGGTGTCATATAGACCAATAAGTGGACAAGATTTGGAATTTACCTCCTCCTCTGAGTTGTAGGGGTAGGTCATCGGGTCGGCATCAAGGTCATACCATACTGACAGTTTCGCTATCAGTGCCTCCAAGTCTCCCTCGGCTGCATTGTAATATGAATCATTGACGGTAATCGTGGAACCAAACTGAGGCTTCAGCTCTTGGTCATCCACAATTTCAGTTCTCACTTGAAGCAACTTTGACACTATTAAGTCATAATCCGAATCGTTGACTTGAACATTGACTCGCCCATTGGCTCCTTCAACCGCCTCCTGAATCAGAGCCTTGAATCCGCCTGAAGTAAGGGGTTCAACTTTGTTTTTGATATCACAGTTTATTTTCATGATGCACTGCTCCACAATCATGCCAACCATAGCGGGGTTCGACAAACTCTGAACCTCTTTCGAGCTGGCGGCCATAACGATATGGGCCTCAATGGTTTTGGCCGTGACCTCGTAGACGTTATACTTTGCGAACATAGCTTTCTCTACGGCCAGAACAAGAGTTTGATACATTTCTGTCTGTTCTCTCGTGCTGTAGTTGCTGTATATCTGCTTTTTCCAGTATGTGTTGTACATTGTGTTCTCGGCATCACCCATCGTGAGTAGAATCTCGTCTTCGGTATAGAAGTCAGGCTGGCTGCGGACTTTTAACAGGAAGTCTTTGTAAGAGATATCTTCACCATCATTGTCCTCAAAGAAAATGCCGTCACCATACTGAAATCCCAGGTAGTAGTCATTGACATTGATATCCATCGGAGCCGACGGCTGGAATTTGAACATGTACCCCTCGTTGGTCTTGATCTTTGAATCAAGATACGTTAACGTCCTGAACGAGCTAAGGTTCGCGCCGAGCTTCAAATCATCTTCATCAATATTTTCAAGCGACAAGAGCGCGAGGATCTTGTCCACTGGAATGTTTTGCAAAACGGTCAAGAACGGTGAAGCGACTCCATCTTTGGAGAGGAATGCTTTTCGTGCATAGCCCATGAAGCTTTCAACATCCGTGCTGTCAAGTTTGTCCACGCGAGCTGAAGCAAATCGAGCCATGACTGCGGCATCCATATCGCGTTCACCTTCACCAACGTCGTAAAGGTCTCCTACGTTACCGGCTGCAATAATTCTGATAAGCCGCTTTTCGTACAAGGGCTTCAGGTCAACGCCCAGGAACTTTTTGTCTGAGATAGCATCGAACACGCCCGACATCACAATCGGGGAGCATCTGTTTATTTCATCGAACACAAGGCAAAGCATTGTGCCCTCGTTGATACACTTCTGCACCGTGAACGCAAAGTTGAACGGGGTGTTCACGGTTGTAAATTGTGGGAAGTACGGGTCATTGGCCGTAATTTCTGCCATTTTCAGGGCCAATGGTGACGTGCCAGAGCTTCCAAACATTACTTCCTTCAGTGACTGCTGGTTTGGCATTCCACGAATCGTGACCTTATCCTGAGCCGAAAGGTCACAGTTCAGAACCACGCCGTTCCTCTTTTTAATTTCGTCAGTAATTTTTGCTGTCTTGGCCATGCCGAAACGTCCAGTCAAAAGAACCGGAGTGCCGGAATCAAAACTGTCTTCCAGGAAGAGGCCGTGCAGGTTTTTGCCAGGGTTTTTCTTGACATCGAATAACCCCTTGAACTCGATATTGGTTTTGAGTATTTCAAACAGGTCGTCGGCTGCTTCGCTGCCGATAATCCCTTTGATGAACTCCAGGTTTATGGCCTTGTTGAGTTGCATCTTGCTGTACATATAATCAAAAACCATATCCCATCCACGGAAGGTGGGAAACTTGAGTTCATAGGTGAGATCCGCGCCAGGGGTGTCTGCATTGACATACAGGGTGTCATTATAGAGTAAGCCAATGCTGTTGACTTTGGTCTCATTCAGTTTCTGCATCAACACGTCAATGGCCGGAATCTTGCCGCCCCATTTCTTCATCATGGTCTCTTGGAAAGAGCCCAGCAAAGACGGGTCAGAGGGATCCATTTCCAGTGGAGGAAAGCGGTCAATCATTGCAGGATCTTTTATTTCCGCAACCTTGTACATATCGTCAAGGTAATCCTTGCCTCTACGCTTGGTATTGGCGTTCACCGCTGCCAACATTGGAGCAAGTTCAAATTTGTAATTGTTGAGCCTCTTGCTACACACGATAACCATTATCTGTGGCAAAATGGCGGGGTCGGTGCGGTTTAGTTCATCCCAGAACAGAACCGGAGTTTTTGCATACTCCACGGCTGTCTGAAAAACTTTTTCATCTTCGGCTGTTCTTGGCCCCACAAAATCGGGGTTCGCTGACATAACCAAATCACGGCATGACTGCACAAAGCTGTCGGTAGAGGTGAGCAGTTCCTTCATCGGGGACTCGTTCGCCACACGTTTGGTGACTCCGTCGATGGTCACGTTTTCAACTTTGACGTAGCCCATCAAATCGGACTTGTCAATGAAGCCGGACTTCAAGGTCACGAGCCTATAGCCCCATTTCGACGGCACTTTGGAAATGATACTCTCAATGATGGAGGTCTTGGCAATACCTGTACCACCTGTAAGCATAGGGATGCGGGGCCAACTGGCCGCGCCAATGGTGGGGTAGTTTGACAGGTAACTGGTTATTGACATTTCGACACCAGAGGTCTTGATTTTCTGGCCTCCAATTTCGCTCATGCTTTCCAGCACAAACATATCGTTAAATTCTGGATTGTCTCTGAAGCCCTGAATCACCTCGTCAAGTTGTTGGTCAACGCTATCGTCACGGCCCTTCATTTCTTCTGGAGTGATGCCATGTAGGGTGTAGAGGTTCTCGATCATTATGGCATCCGACGGGAACCGGTGAACTTTTGCCCGTACCAATCCGGCACGAACGCAAGCTTTATAATCACGGTAGTAACCCTCCCCTTTGTTATAGATGAAATATCTGCCCTCAATCAAAGCCAGGTTCACTGTTTTGGAGGCGTTTAAAGTTACTGGATAGTCACCATCGGAGATAATTCCCTCTGCATAGTCAATGACCGAGGTCGCTGCTATCATTGCAACTGAGGCTTCCAGTGGGAAGGTTGCAAAGGCATAAGGAAAATACTTGTCAATAGCCCTTGAAGGTTTACGCATTTTCAATCAGTTTGAAGGTTTCGAGAGTTCTCTCTGCATCATCAGGAGAATTGGAAGTGGTTTGGTGCTTGCCATAGGTCACGGCGTAATTGAAGGCCGTGACAATTATATCATTGTCCACGGGAATGAACTTGACCAAAGCCGTGTAGGCAATGTGGGGTTTATATGGGAGCTTGATAGCATGAATTTCTTCAGGAATTGTCAAGCCCAAAAGGTTCAATCCCTTGTTGAAGCCGCTGTCGGTCAAAAATGACACAAGCCGCTCAGTCACGGAATCAAACTCAACTTCGGGATAGCGTTCGGCGATATAACCCTCTAACATATTTCCCCCTTTCTTTTACCCCATGCTAATTTTGCTGCTATTTTCATTTTTCTATTGTTTGCTGTGATTTATTGCTTCCCGTTTGGGATATTGAATTTTTACTCGCGCTTCATAGACGGGTATTTCAATGGAAAACGAATGAAAACACAAAGAGCCAGAATGTTACTTCTGGCTCCTCAGTATACACAATTTTCAGCCCATTACTTGAACTTTATGGTGGGGGCGGGCTTCTTGCTCTCAGTCACTTTTCTCAACCCAGGCAGAAAGCGGGTTCGCGAGAATGCGACTTCTTCCTGTCTCATAACCATGACCGGAGGTGGAAACTCTTTTGAAATAGCTGTTATCCTGTCTACGGCACGACTGAGGCCAGAGGCCGGTTTATAAAAAATGCCCGAATGCTCTATATACACCATGTACCCGCCAGGAACCGTCTTTGCCATCATACTCCAATCGAGGTCATTATATATACATCCTTGAATACCTTTTTCCATTCGGTAAAAAGCGATAATCTTGCTCCCAGCTTCGGGACTGACAAACAGGTAGTGCCGTCCAGGAAGTTTTGGGTCAGACTTCCATTTTGCGGGCCATTCATCTTTGGACTCTTCCTGTCTCATAACCATAACGTGCTTCGGTTTCCATACGTCACTGGCCCAGGCTGTTGATATGGCAATTTTCACTCGGTTGTCGACCACTATGAACACCCACGGCCAAGAGTTATTTTCGGGTTGCTTAATGGTCACAAGGCTCAAAAAATTCCCCTGTATTAATTTGTACCTACCGTTACTGCCTCGGACAGTGTTCACAAAATTATATTTGTCGGCATACCATTTTCCAAACTCTGCGGGGACTTCAGCCTCATAGCTACCGTCGAACTTTGTCCACTTGAGCACCTTCTTGTCGCCTGAAGCCTCTTCCTGTCTCATAACCATGCCCGGAGGCTTTTGGACTGCGGCTTCAATTCGGCTGATGAGCCTTAACATTCCCTGCTGATCAATCTCGGTGAAATCCACGATCAGGCGGTTTTTTGATTTTAGATAATGTATAACGGTTGGTTCGTTTACCTCCCAATTTCCTTCCTTGTCGGGGCTCGGCTTCATGCCTAAAGCTTTGACTATTCTTTTTAAGGCCGGTTCCCCAATGTTATCAAGGGATACCCAATAGTTAGAGACTGACCAATCCGGCATATTCTTAATTCTATTCTGAATCAATTTTTTAGCTTTTTCCCCTATAAGCCCTTCTTCCTGTCTCATAACCATGACCGGAGGCTTTACCCATGCACGGTTTACCAATCCTGCGGCTTTGACCACTTTATCCACTTCTTTTTGTCTGTCCTTTGTTTTTACTATAGCGTCATACCCCGTGCCTTTGTTGAAGACCTTTGGCACGTAAATAGATAGGTCGCCTCTGGGATCCTCAAAACTCTCCAAGCCCGCCACATCCCGCTTCTTTAGAAATAACTTGGCTTTGAGCAAATCCACGATAGCTGGATCATGAATCCAAGTTCGTGCATTGTACATCCCAATGCCTTCAAACGTCACCGTCCACCCCATGTACCCCACTTCAGCGGCCTCTTCCTGTCTCATAACCATGACATGGCTCTTGAGCTTCAAATATTCCGAGTACTCCGTGTCAATAGTCTTGGCATTGGCCAACGTCAGAGTTTGCATCCTGCAAGAAGGCACACGTGTTTTTGTTGACATGGTGTAAAAACTTTCTGTTCGGAACAGTCTGATAAAATACTTATCGTTGTAAACCGAATCTGGGTTGTTGTTTGAAGACTTCCAGCCGGTTTCGGATTTTAAAAGTTTGTCTCCAAACTCGATATCAATATCTTTGAGTTCATACGACAGTGGCTTCTTGGTTTGCTGCCACTTGAGCTTCAGGCCAATGGCTTCTTCCTGTCTCATAACCTTAGCATGGCCCCGCAATATTTTGTCTATGGCATCCTGTGCTGGCCGATCATTGGATGTGAATTTCCACAAAACCTCCGGCCTTCTCTGAGTGAGAACACCCTCCGTAACTTTCTTGTGGTCGCTGCTTTCCAATCTGCACTGAGTTCCTGACGAAAATATTTCCATTTTCATACCATGAGCCACTTTCATAGCGTCTTCTTGGTTTAGGTTCATGTCCGCCCAAGTGGCTGACCGCATCCAAGTTCTCATTGTGGGGGTGGCTTCTTCCTGTCTCATAACCATAACTGCACCTGCCTCGCCTATGAGTTTCTCAAGCTCTTTTACCACGTCCTGAAGCATTGCAGCATCGGCCATTGGCATGTAGTCTCTAAAATTGTCCAATTGAATGATCAAATTTGTTGTGGCTTTGTTCGGGTTTTCAGCCGTGAGGGGTGTAGGCTCCATAAGAACCACACAATGCTTCCATTCAAAGTTTCCCATGGAGTTTTTTGTGAAATTCAGTCTCTTGACAAGGAATGAAGCTGCCTTTCCGGTGATTACCCTTGACATCGCGTAATCGGTGAAATTCCAAGAGTTGTTTGGAATTTTCTTTACCCAGCTCTTCAGCTTGAACAAGGATGCCGGTTTTGCAAGCACCTCTTCCTGTCTCATAACCATGACCGGAGGCCTTGAATCTGTGAGCCACATGTCAATTTGGTCTTTCAGAGCCCGCTCTTCAGTGTAAATGTGGATTATCTCCGCACCCTCTGGTGTGAGTGTTTTACTAAACTTCCAGCCAGTATATATTCTTGCGTTCAATAGGCGGTCGGTTATATATTTCGCATCTTTAGAGCTGACCAACACCGACCATAAACCTTCTTGACTAAACCATTTGAACTGGTTTAACTTTCCGTTATGAGCCTTAACCAGATCTCTGGCCTCTTCCACTGGCTTCGGTGGAAGAGTTATACCATAATACCTTGCAAGGATGTTATCCAGTTTCATATCAAGCGATTTTGATTGTTTCTTCTTGGCTGCTTTGTCGGGGGCCTGCTGCCTTCTCGACGGCATTCCTCCAATCCATGCCGTTGACGGTCACTTCATAGGATGGAAAACTATTTTTCCCTGCTTTGTTCTTCGTGAGCAAGAGTTGTGTTGTGATATAGTCAGTATTCCACCACCTGTCCACTCCAGCCGGTTCTAATTTCATTTTCTTGTCTGCAATCATTTTTTGAGCTGCAATTTCGGAAATGAGAGTGCAGGTGTAGAAAGTGCTGCCCGCTAACTCGAACTTTGTCCACTTGAGTTTCATTTCATTGACTGAAGCCTCTTCCTGTCTCATAACCATGACCGGAGGCTTTACTGGCTTCACCTTCTTAATTATGGAATCTGTGACAAACAGGAACCTCCGAAACAGGTCTACAGTGCTGGCGTATTTCCCATGAACTGACACGATTATTGGTTCCTGCTTGTCATCTACGGTGACTACGTCTCCTTGATGGTACGTCGGCCCTACCCATCTACGAACATCCTCGGCTGCGGGCTTCCCCACCACGATCCAAGCACGGTTGATAGTTCGGCCAGGTGCTGTTGTTGAGAAAGTCCAATCAGGATATGCGTCTTTCAGCATGGCAATGTCGGAGCTGCTGATTTTGGCCTCTTCCTGTCTCATAACCATGACCGGAGGCTTTACCAAGGAA
>Ga0194047_10002257_pt1 | contig 11137 bp, 9 predicted proteins | sample JunL225m_MetaG_2_FD_160070 | JGI IMG/M metagenome (GOLD analysis project Ga0194047, IMG submission 160070) | Anoxic zone freshwater microbial communities from boreal shield lake in IISD Experimental Lakes Area, Ontario, Canada - Jun2016-L221-5m | ecosystem: Environmental > Aquatic > Freshwater >...
AATCCATGCTTCTCTCTTAAATTAGAGAACAATCTTCCAGAAAAGCCTCCACCTAAAATATTGTTCATTACTGTAGCTGGGATATCTATTGGAGCGCCCTTGGTTAAGTTAACAGTAGAAGCAATGGTTACAACACTTTGAACTGAAGCAGGTCTGTCTACAATAGCAATATAAGTTGTATTGGGTAATGCAGGTTTTGCATAATTAGGCATGGTATAATTTCCTTTTGCCCAAGTACCAAAGTTTTTTTCTGCCAATGCCTTGGCTGCTGCTGGATCAATGTCTCCAACAAAAACTAAATAAGCATTATTGGGAATCCAATAAGTCTTAAAGAAATTCTTAACATCTACTTGTTGAACTGCATTGACAGTTTTAATGGTGGTAATTTCCCCATAAGGATGATTGGCGCCATAAACTAATTTATTCACAACATTATTTGCAATGGCATTGGGTTCATCTTTATTAGATTCAATACCAGAAATCATTTGCTTTCTTACCTTCTCTAATTCTTCATTAGACAATGCCGGAGTCAAAATAACTTCGGACAACAATTCGATTAATTTTGGAAAATTAGTCTTCAATGAACTTACTGTAGCATATCGATTAGAGGTTGACAAACTTCCACCCAAAAATTCTACAGCCTCATCCAATTCGGCTTTTGATTTTTTTGTGGTGCCTCTTTTAAGTAATTGACCCGCCATATCGCTAAGCCCTGCTTTCTCTCCTTCTACAGTTCCTTCTATGTCTATGGCTAATGTGGCAGTAACTCTTGGCAGCTTTGTGTTTTTAACCACAAATACTTTCAATCCATTGTCCAAAGTAAATTTTATAGGATCTGCCACTTGTATTAATGGCGCTTTGCCCGGAGAAGGCGCTTTGGTGCGGTCTACATTTTGCGCCATGGCGAACAAGGGTAAAATAAATAAAGTGATGTATAAATATTTTTTCATAAAATTATATTTTTTGTTGAGCAAATTTGGCTCATTTATTTAGCAGTAGTTTTTTCTTTTGGTAAATAATAAAGTACCACTCGATTTTCTTTATTCAAATATTTTTTTGCCACGTTTAATACATCTTGTCTGGTTACTTTATTGTATTTATCTAATTCTGTATTGATCAAATTGGCATCCCCAAAATAAACCTCATTATTGGCTAAACTTTCTGCAATGCCTGCCATGGATGCTTTTGAATTGACCAATTCGGTAGTGATTTGATTTTTTACTTTTTGAAATTCACGCTCGCCAACCAAACTGGTTTTTAAATCGCTAATGATGCTGTCCATATTTTTTTCAAGTGTATCTATTTTTACCCCCATATTGGCAATGGCCAAGGATATAAACAAACCTTCATCTTCATTGAAAAAAGGAACCGACTGTGCTGCTGCAGCCAATTGTTTGTTATCCACCAGGGTTTTGTTCATTCTTGAAGATGCTCCACCCGACAAGATATTAGACAATACATTGAATGCATAATATTCATTACCTCCTTGCTTTGGCGCGCGGTAAGCTTGTAATACGGCTGGCAATTGAATATTGTCATAAATTACATCTCGTACTTCTCCACCCAATGGCGGTTCTTTGATGGAAGGTCTGTTCATAGCGAAACTACCTTTTGCAATAGGTCCAAAATATGCTTCAATTTTTTTCTTTAACTCAGGGACATTGATATCGCCTGCAATGGATAAGACACAATTATTGGGAACATAATAAGTTTTATAAAATTTTATAAACTCTTCTAATTTGGCTGCATTCAAATGCTCCATACTTCCAATGGGCGCCCAACGATATGGATGCACTTTATAAGCTCTTTTTAACAATTCAGTTAAGAAAGATCCATAAGGACGATTGTCCATTCTTTCACGTTTTTCTTCTTTCACCACTTCGCGTTGCGTATTCACGCCTACTTGTTCAATTTTGGCATGCATCATGCGCTCACTTTCCAACCACAAGCCCAAGTCTACTTGATTGGAAGGCAACAATTCAAAATAAAATGTACGGTCTTGAGAAGTGTTGGCATTTAAAGCCCCACCCGCGTTGGTTACATATTTATCAAACTCACCTCTTTTAATATTGTCTGATCCTTCAAACAATAGATGTTCAAAAAAATGCGCGAACCCAGTTCTTGAGGTATCTTCATTTTTAGAACCTACATGATACAAAGCAGTTACTGCTACGACTGGTGCAGTATGATCTTCATGTAAAATAATTTTTAATCCATTGGGTAGGGTGTATTTTTCAAATTGAATGGTTTGACTTTTTGCCTGAACCAAGCACAATGAAAAAAGGCCCATCATTAAGATTTTGCCTGTTTTTTGCATAATTATAATTTTAAATAAAATGTTACAATTCTATAAGTCAAATGCTTACAAGTTGAAATTACAGTATTTTTGGATCAACCTTGTTCCCAATGTATTAAATTTCAAAAATCTTAAACTATTGTAAGCGAATGTCTTCCGCTTTAGCTATGGCTGCATCCAGCCATTGAATAGTTGGGTCTTTTTTAAACCAAGTCATTTGACGCTTCGCATAATGCCGAGTGTTTTGTTGAATTTTTTCAATGACTTTTTCCTTGCTAATTTTCCCTTCGAAATATTCCTTCCATTCACTATAACCCACTGTTTGCAATGCATTTAGATGATCATATTTTGATAAGCTTTTTACTTCTGCCTCCAAGCCATCCTGTAGCATGGTCAATACCCTTTGATTGATTCTTTCATACAAAATTTCCCTTGGCCTTTCTAAACCAATCTTTACAATCTTAAATGGCCTTTCTATACTTTTTTTATTTTGAAAACTTACAATGGAAGCGCCAGTTCCAAGCATTACTTCCAAAGCACGCATTAATCTTTGTGGATTTTTCTGTTCTCCCTTTGCCCAATAGATGGGATCTTTTACAGCTACTTCTTTTTGCAACCACCTCATGCCTAATTTCTCATACTGTGCAATAATATTTTCTCGAATTTCAGCATCAATCGCAGGTATTAAATCCAAGCCTTCACAAAAAGCTTTGATGTATAAACCAGTCCCCCCCACCATCACAACGGCATCCTTTCTCTTCAATAAAAAATCAATTTTTTCTAAAGCCCATTGTTCATAAAATGAGGCATTAATTTCTTCATTTACAGAATGACTTGCAATAAAATGATGGGGCAATGCATTCAATTCTTCTACACTTGGCCTGGCCACACCAATATTCATTTCTTGGTAACATTGCCTTGCATCAGCAGAAATAATTTCTGTATTTAATTTTTTAGCAAATGCAATGGCAAAACTTGTTTTTCCCACCGCTGTTGGACCCATTACAATGTATACTGTTTTAGTAAGGCTCATTAAAACTTAATTTGGATTAAATAAATACTAGAGGCTTTAAGTGCGCTCTTAGAAAGCTTCACCTTCAAAAAATTCACTACCAGAAGATTCTTGATTGTTGTCTTCAGCGTCTTCTTCTTCTTCGTTTTCGTCATCCGTATCAGAGGCATCCGACTCCTCTCCTTCCTGACCAAATCCTTCTTTGGCTTCAGATAAATCATATTTCTCTTCAATATCAGCAAATTTTTCGCCCAACATACCCTTGGTTCCATATTGCATTGGGCCAACACCTTCTGTTCTTGTAACCAACGGATATTCGAGACTCATGTCAGCATCTGAATTTTTAATCACTTGAATCAGTTCAATTAAAAAAGACCAAGCCTTTACGAAATCATACAAGTAAATAAAATGCTGATTGGTATCAATAATTTCAGAACCAATAAGGGTTTCTTCCATTAACAATGGAGGCGCTTTGTATTCTTTAGCATATACTTCCTTACTAATTTCTCTTCCTCTTTGCCAAGTATCGTTGCTTCTAAAAAAAGTAGCATCATGTTTTTGATCAAATTCAAAAGCCCTCAATATAATTTGATGTAAATCGGCAAAATTTTGGGTATGCTTCACCAAAACATCTCTGTAAATCACATCATCCTCCTCCCAATAAACCCTAAATTTTAAAACTGCCATTTTGGTATTTTGAAACGCTAAATTACTATTTTATTACAGGATACAAGCCTAGTTTTTCGGCTTCTTTTAACATAAAAACATGCGCAGCTGCATATTCATTAGGTATTACACCATCCAATATGGCTTCTCTAATTGCATCTTTGATAATACCCACCTGTTTGGAAGGGGTAATGGCAAATATACTCATGATCATTTCTCCAGTAATAGGTGGTTGCCAATTTCTAATATTGTCCTTTTCTTCAACTTCTTGCAACCTTAGTTTGACATAATCAAAGCCTAGTAAATAGCGTTTAACTTTCACTTTATTTTTACTGGTAATGTCTGCCGCACAAAGCAACATTAAAAAATCAATGTCTTCCCCTGCATCAAACAGCAATCTTCGAATGGCGCTGTCGGTCACAGATTCCTTGGTCAATGAAATGGGTCTCAAATGCAAGGCCACTAATTTTTGTACCATCTTCATTTTTTCATTCAGTGGCAATTTCAATTGCGTAAAAATTTTAGGTACCATTCTTGCACCCACCACTTCATGTCCATGAAATGTCCATCCAAATCCAGTTTCAAATTTTTTAGTTTTTGGCTTGGCAATATCATGCAGTAATGCAGCCCATCTTAACCAAAGATCATTAGAAGTGGCTGCCACATTGTCCAATACTTGTAGCGTGTGCGAAAAATTATCCTTATGCCCAATGCCATCCAAGGTTTCAGCGCCTTCCAATTGAAGCAAGACTGGGAAAATATATTGCAGTAACCCTGCTTCTTTTAATAAATACCAACCTTTGGAAGGTTGATCTGTCATCATTATTTTTTGTAGCTCATCGGTAATTCTTTCTTGAGACACAATCTTAATTCGATCGGCCATTTTTTGAATGGCAACAAAAGTTTCGGGTGTAATAGTGAAATCTAATTGAGTTGCAAACCGAATTGCACGCATCATGCGCAATGGATCATCATCAAAAGTTTGAGCTGGCGCCAATGGCGTTCTAAGTATTTTATCTTTGATATCTTTTAATCCTCCAAATGGATCAATCAATGCCCCAAAATTATTTTCACTCAATTCCACCGCCAAAGCATTGATGGTAAAATCTCTTCTATTTTGATCATCTTCAATGCTACCTGGACTTACTTGAGGTTTTCTACTGTCTTTAGAATAGCTTTCTTTTCTAGCACCCACAAATTCAATTTCTATGCTATCCATTTTCACTTGTGCTGTTCCAAAAGTTTTAAACAAAGAAACAGGTGGTCGAGGTTGAAATTGACCAGCAAAGGCCGTAGCCAATTCAAGCCCATCTCCCAAACAAACAATGTCAATATCCTTGGTAGGTCTATTTAATATTTTATCACGTACAAAGCCTCCTACTGCAAAAGCAGGCACCCCCATTTTAGCTGCTTGGGCGGCCACTTCTTTAAATAAGGCTTGCTCGTTTGCTGTGAATTGAATTTGCATGTGCACAAAAGTACTAATGTTGTAGCACTTGTAATAAAGGAGCCGTTAATTGTTGAATTTGAATGGAATGCGCACAATTAAAATGCTTTAATGGACATTCCTTTTTCCCATGAATACCACAGGGTCGGCAAACTAAATTTTCTTGGGTTTGAACCACAAAAGCCCTCTTTGATAAAGGTCCATATCCAAATTCTGGAATGGTCGAACAATAAATGGCTACCACGGGGGCATTCACAGCCGATGCAAAATGCATGGGCGCAGAATCATTTACATAATTAAGAAGCGCTTTTTGTTGCAATGCCGCAGCTGCTAAAAAACTAAGCTCCCCAGCCAAATTAACCAAGTTTTGATGATAGCTTTTGAATAATTTTTCAGCAATCTTTTTATCTCCGACACCTCCCAAAATATAAATTGGCCCATCAAAAGAGAGGGCATTTAAAAATGGTACCCAATCTTCTACAGGATATTGTTTGGTATACCATACCGAAGCTGGTGCAATACATAAATAAGGTTGTGTTTGATATTTTTTAATTTTTTCGAGATCCAATTCTGTTGGATATAATTTGGGCATCGCTAAATCAATAGCACCCAGCACTTGAATCAATTGATGATTTCTATTCACTTCGTGCATCCCTTCTTGAATTTCCAAATGCTGGATGGCATGTGTAAATAAAAACGAAAATGGATTTTTATTAAAGCCAATTTTAAATTTTGCTTTGGAAAGCGCCGTCCACAATCCAGTTGCTGCAAATCGTTGCACATTCACAACTGCATCATAGCTGGCTTTTCTAATTTTAAATAAAATTTGCAACCAATGAATGTATTTCAACTTTTTTTTATTCCAAATAAGTACTTCATGAATATATGGATGGCCAGTAAATAAAGGCTCATTCCCTTGACGAACAACAATATCAATGGCTACTAATGGATATTGCTGATGCAAAGATTCAAGCAAAGCAGTTGCCAGCACTACATCACCAATAAAAGCTGTTTGTATGACCAAGATTTTTTGCATCTAGCTATTAGGGTCTAATGATTATAAGATTTCCCACTTCATCCCATTTTACAATGGAAGAAGGTTGGGCTAACTCAATTTCCTCTTGTCGATGTTTTACAACATAATCTACCCCATCAACAATATCCAAAGAAATGTCTCTATAACACATGGGCGTTGGATAACCCGAAATATTGGCGGAAGTACTTACAATTGGTTTTTCAAATTGCTTAATGATGGATGTACAAAAATTATCTTTGGTAATTCTAATGGCAACGGATGCATCTTGTGCGATTAAATTTTTAGCTAAATTTTTTGCTTTTTGATAGATCACTGTGGTAGGCTTATGGATACCTTTGATATAATCAAAAACTTGCAACTGTGCCTCTTCTACATAATTTAAAATAGTTTGCTCCTCCTCTACCAAAACAATCATGGCCTTGGTATCTTCTCTTTTTTTTAAAGCAAATATTTTTGCAACTGCTATTTCATTGGTGGCATCACAACCTATACCCCAAACTGTATCAGTAGGATACAGTATGAGCCCCCCATTTTTTAAAGTAGTTAAGCAAGCTTGTATATCTTCTTCGTATGCAAACATGTTGCAAATTAAACAATACTTATAAATAAACGAAGGTTCATTATTGTGCAAAAGAATCTGCAAGTATTTATGACCTTGTTTGTAATTTCGTAGAAATAGTTAACATGGAATTGAAAAATAAGATTGAAGCGGCCTGGGCCGATCGTAGTTTATTAAAAGAGGAAACCTATAGTAAGGCGGTTCGCGAAGTGATTGAAGAAGTAGACAAAGGCCGTTTAAGAGTGGCGGAACCAATAGACCAAGTATGGATAGTGAATGAGTGGGTAAAACAAGCCATTTTAATGTATTTCGCCATTCAACCTATGCAAACCTGGGAATTGGCTCCTTTTGAATTTCATGATAAAATGTTGCTTAAATCGAACTATGCTGCCTTAGGTGTTAGAGCCGTTCCTCATGCAGTAGCACGTTATGGTGCTTATTTGGCAAAGAATGTAGTATTGATGCCTAGCTATGTAAATATTGGTGCTTTTGTTGACGAAGGCAGCATGGTGGATACCTGGGCGACTGTTGGTAGCTGTGCTCAAATTGGTAAAGGCGTACATTTAAGTGGAGGTGTTGGCATTGGAGGCGTATTGGAGCCATTACAAGCCAGTCCTGTAGTGATTGAGGATGGCTGTTTTATTGGAAGCAGGTGTATTGTTGTAGAAGGCGTTCATGTGGAAAAAGAAGCTGTTTTAGGTGCTAATGTGGTATTGACCCAAAGCACTAAAATTATAGATGTTAGTGGGCCAACACCAATTGAATACAAAGGCCGTGTACCCGCCAGAAGTGTGGTGATTCCAGGCTCTTACAAAAAATCATTTCCTGCGGGCGATTATCAAGTAAGCTGTGCATTTATCATTGGTCAAAGAAAACCAAGTACCGACCTAAAAACCAGTCTGAATGATGCTTTACGCGATTTTAATGTAGCGGTTTAGATTCCTTTAGTTCATCATTTTTTAGAAAAATTTCTATTGCTTCTTACAAAAATCAGCTTCGGCTGCTCCTAAAAAAATTTGGGGTGACCAGAACGAATTCCAATCACCCCGATTATCCTTCCCCCAAAGGATAATTATGTTTAAATATCTTTATTAAACGCTTTAAAATATTTAATAAATTACTAATATGTAAGATGTAATTTTATTTACATGACAAATATTTATACTTGTTTATCCTTTGTCCAAATAAATTATAAAGTTTATTGAGAAAATTGTTAATATACAATAAATTAAATTAAACCAATTTATTACATATTTGTAAATTATTAAATATTAAAAAAACATATAAGAAATAAACCTATTGTTTATATTTTCTTACCTTTATGGTATGAATTTTAAACAATTATCAATCATATTAATAATTATTCTAAGCAGTATTCTGCTAAATGCTCAGCATATTGAGTTTAAAGATAAATTTCAAAAACATGAAATTGAATTTTTGGACATCATTTATAAAGACAGTACCCACTCCTTAAATTTAATATTAAATAGCAACCTTTTTAATTTTGGACTCAATACCAAAGAATTTAAAAATATAGCCCTTTTAAAAAAAGGCAAAGCCATATGGATTCAGCCATTAGGAACGGGTAAATTATTTAAATTGGTTCAAACTAAGAACGAATACCATCTAATTAGAATCGATTCCACTATTCATTCTGGGGTAAATTACGAAGCCTTTACTTTTCTTTTACATGATACCATCTTCCAATTTGGTGGTTCTGGCTTTTGGCATTTAAGAGGCATCATGACTTATTTTAGTAAAACTACCCAAGAATGGGAATTATACCCCAGCAACATTCTAGTAAATGGGTATGCTGATCATAAAGACATCATTAAATACAAAATAGATACTCAAGCCAATAAACTTTATGCGAATAAATCATTGGTCTATCGCAATTTGCCGAATGATTTTTCCTTAAATACTATTGACAGTTGTTTTGAATTTGATTTTAACAACCATAGATGGACCACACTTGGCGCAACCAATAATGAATTAAGAAAAAGCTTATTATCAGCCAATTTCTACCATTTTGATATGGGCGATATAATTATATTTCAAAATGCACTCGACTTTTTTTGGCTCAATTACAAAACGAATACTTATGGTAGAATAAAAAGATTTAAGAATGAACAGATGAAACAAACTTGGTTAAGTTTATACACCACCAAAGAAACATATGACGATGTTCAATTTAATCTAGGTAATACTGCCTATTTAATAAAATTAGATCCATCTAAACAATTAAGCTTTAAAACTTTTAACATTAGTGTTGATGATATTGACACTAATAACTTCGATTATGTTTATAAAATAGAGAACTCCTTTGTGCACTTTATTTATAATGACTTATTGCCTTTTTTTACACCCAATGTTTCCATCACCATACTTATTTTATTTTTTATATTCTTCTTAATCTATCGTCAAAGAAAAAAAAGAGTGCCCCAGGAAGTGAATGCCATTTTGAATTTTCATTTTTTCAACTCGCTTAATGTTGTTGAAAAAGAATTGGTACAAGTATTGTATGAGCAACAATTAAAAGGGGAGGAAATTTCACCTAAACAAATCAATAAGATTATTGGCGTGCAGCAAAAAGACACTTTAACACAAAACAAAAGTAGAAGTGACCACTTTTTAAAAATAAATCAGAAATTTAAACTAGCCACACAACAGGATTTGCCTCTTATTATTAAAAGCCGGGACAGCATTGATAAAAGACAATACAATTATGGCTTAGAAACCAGGTACCTTCAAGAATTGGGCAAACATTTTAAAGCCTAGACCACCAATAAGCTACAGCCTCTTCTTTCACTGGCATCAACTCGGCCTATTACTTTAAAACTGCCATCAGCAAACACTTCACCTAAATCTTCTGTAGCAATAAAACTACAGCTATAGATATTCGCCAAGTCGATGACGTGCAATACGCCCCTACCTGTTTCTTTTAATGCCAATGGGTCTTCTTCATCTGCCACCAAAACTTTCATCCAAGCTGGGCATTTAAATAGCCCTTCTTTAATTGCATATGCTTGGCTGAGCAATTCAGTCATGCCATATTCTGATTGAATATTTTCAGTTCCTAAATTTCTAGATAAAACATCGTGCAATTCCTCCCTGGTCAATTCTGTTTTCCTTCCTTTCATTCCACCCGTTTCTAAAACTATCGTATGTCGTAATTTTTGCGGGTAGGCTTGTGCAAAATCGGTCAGGGCAAAACTTACTCCAATTAACCAAACGGGTTGTTGCTTAACTTCAAGTTTTTTTAGAGTGGCGTCAAGTTTATTAAAATCATCTAAATAAAACCCACTATCTGGATGCTTGGATGTTTTAATTAAATGATCCACCATATACACCAAGGAAGAATGTTTGCGCTCCAAATAAGATGGCAACAAACCAAGTATACAATAATTACTAGGATTGCCGTAAAATAAATTAAAACAATTCAAAAAACTTTGCTCATATAAAAGGGTGTCTTGTACCCAATGTTTGCTTACCCTATCTTGTGTTGTCCCACTGCTTTCAAATAAAGTACTGGGCTTAGGGCCAATAATAATTTCTTGGGTCTTGTAAAATGAGATGGGCAAAAATGGGATAGAAGTTAAATGTTGCGCATCCGCTTTATTTAAATTGACCCACTGTTGATACACTTCATTGTGTGCGGCTTGCCATTCAAATATCTTTTTACTTACCCTAAAGAAATCTTCCTTGGGTAAAGTCCATAAATCTTGGATAGCAATGGGTGGCTGGATCACATTTAATTATTTATACATTGCAAAAGTATTCAATATCTAGTCACAAAAAGCAGTTCCTTTTGACCTGGGTAAATAATGCCATAAAGTAGTATCTTGCATAAGACAATTATAAACAACACTTATGGCAAAATCTATCGTTAAAAAACCTGCTACCAAAGCAAAAAAAGAATTGATTGGTGCAAACGCTTATCAATTTTTAACCAAATATATTAACAACCCTTCACCCGTTGGTTTCGAAACCAATGGCCAAAAAATTTGGTTAGATTACCTTACAAAATATGTAGACACTACTTTTACAGACCCTTATGGAACAGCTGTGGGGGTCATCAACCCATCTGCACCATTTAAAGTGGTGATTGAAGCACATGCCGA
>Ga0194047_10002258_pt1 | contig 11136 bp, 8 predicted proteins | sample JunL225m_MetaG_2_FD_160070 | JGI IMG/M metagenome (GOLD analysis project Ga0194047, IMG submission 160070) | Anoxic zone freshwater microbial communities from boreal shield lake in IISD Experimental Lakes Area, Ontario, Canada - Jun2016-L221-5m | ecosystem: Environmental > Aquatic > Freshwater >...
GGGGCAAGTGGGACAATGCATCGCTGATGGGGCCGATGAGGCCTTTGTGGACCCACGAGGGCGCTTCGATGCGCGCCGGTTACGGAGAGCGAATGTTATGAATACACCCTGGATTGCACCTTCCATTCTTTCTGCTGACTTTGCCCGTCTCGGTGAAGAAGTGGACCATGTCCTCAAGGCCGGTGCCGATGTCGTCCATTTCGATGTGATGGATAATCACTATGTTCCGAACTTAACCATTGGCCCCTTGGTGTGTGAAGCCCTCAGAAAGTTTGGTGTCACTGCGCCCATCGATGTGCATTTGATGGTCAAGCCCGTGGACCGGATCATTCCAGATTTTGCCAAAGCCGGCGCCAGTTTCATTACCTTCCACCCGGAAGCCTCAGAGCATGTCGATCGGACGCTGGGTCTCATTAAAGAATCCGGCTGCAAAGCGGGTCTCGTCTTTAATCCAGCGTCTTCTCTCGAGGTCCTTCAGTACACCCTCGATAAGGTCGACATGATTCTTCTGATGTCCGTCAATCCAGGATTTGGAGGGCAAAAGTTTATTCCCTATGTCCTTCAAAAGGCGCGCGTGGTCAGTCAGATGATCCGGGCCTCGGGTCGTGAGATTCGCCTTGAAATTGATGGCGGTGTCGGACCTCAAAATATCCGCGAGATCGCTGAGGCGGGGGTCGATACGTTTGTTGCAGGTTCTGCTGTTTTTGGGGCTTCTAAGGACAGTGATCCCCATCGCTATGACACCATCATCAAGTCCTTGCGTGAGGAATTGGCAAAGGCCAGAGCGACCTGATCCCAGGGCCGGCTTATGTTACGGCGGCGGCCATCACTGATCGCCTTTGATCTTGATGGCACGCTCATCGACAGTGCACCAGATATTGCCTATGCGGTCGATCAGATGCTGCTTCGTCTTGGCCTTGAGCCTCAGGGCGAAGAGCGGGTTCGTTGCTGGGTCGGCCGGGGCATGGCCATGCTGGTTCGAAGGGCATTAACAGGGTCTCTTTGGCCCCTGGAGGATCCCCCTCAAATGGCCGAGGCGCAGGCGATTTTTATGGCGATCTATCAGGAACACCTCGCAGAGCGCACGACGCTTTATGAAGGAGCGCTGCCTTGTCTTGAAGCTCTGAGGGTCGAATCCATCCCGCTGGCGCTGATCACCAATAAGCCGGCCCGATTCACGCACGCTTTGGTTAAAGCGATGGGCCTTGAAGGTTTCTTCGAGGTGATCGCCTCCGGGGATGATTTTGCCCATCAAAAGCCACACCCAGGGCCGCTCCTCAAAACCGCTGATCGGTTGAGGGTTGATCCTGATAGGAGTCTGATGGTCGGCGACTCTCAGGCCGATGCTGAAGCGGCCCGCCGCGCTGGATTCATGCTGGCCTTGGTGCCTTACGGGTATCATGGCGGCGAAGGGGTAATGCGCTTTGAGCCGGATCTTCTTCTTGAAACCCTGGAACATTTGCCAGGCCATCTTTTGTCCATGTCAAAGGGGTCTCCTTAGGAACCCTGATGAAGACCGCTTCCCACGATGTGATTCCAACGGCAGATATGTCATGACACCCGCTCAATTTGAGGCCTATCAGCAGCAAGGCTATAACCGGATCCCCGTGACCCGCGAGGTGCTCGCGGATTTGGATACCCCCTTGAGTGCTTATCTCAAACTGGCTGCCTCCCCTTATTCCTATCTCTTTGAATCGGTCCACGGCGGCGAGCAGTGGGGTCGTTATTCCATTATTGGGCTGCCGTGCCGAACGGTTCTTAAAGTGGTTGGCCACACCCTGTCGATCGAACGTGACGGCGCGATGATCGAGTGTCTTGACGTAGAGGACCCCTTGGAGCGCATCCGAACCTTCGCGGCCGAATTTAAAGTGCCGACGATCGAGGGCTTGCCGCGCTTTAGTGGGGGCTTAGTCGGTTATTTTGGCTATGAGACGGTCCATTTTATTGAGCCCCGACTTAAAAGCACGAAGCCCGACCCGATTGGGGCCCCGGATATTCTCCTGATGGTTTCTGAGGACGTCCTGGTCTTTGATAACCTCAAAGGACGTCTTTTGGTGATCACTCATGCGGATCCCTCCATACCTCAGGCACTTGAAAAGGCCGAGGTCCACCTTGAAGGCCTGATTAAGGCGCTTCGGGAAACGGTTCTTGAGGCGCCAAAGAAGCTGCCGCCTAAAGCCGTCGAGGAAGCCGATTTTGTTTCGGGATTCACGCAGGAGGGTTTTGAAAAGGGGGTCCGCCTGATCAAGGACTATATTCTTCAAGGGGATGTCATGCAGGTGGTCCTCTCCCAAAGAATGTCGATCCCCTTTCGTGCGGCACCGCTTGATCTTTATCGGGCCTTAAGGTGCCTCAATCCCTCGCCTTATATGTTCTTTCTGAATCTTGAAGCCTTCCAGGTCGTGGGGTCTTCCCCTGAGATTCTGGTCCGGCTTGAAGAAGACACGGTCACGGTTCGGCCGATCGCAGGCACCCGGCGGCGAGGGAGGACGCCAGAAGAGGATCTCGCCTTTGAGGAAGATCTCCTTAAAGACCCCAAGGAGATCGCTGAACATCTTATGCTCATTGATCTTGGCCGAAACGATGTGGGCCGTGTCTCAGAAACCGGGTCGGTCAGGCTCACCGACAAGATGATTATTGAGCGGTATTCGCATGTGATGCACATTGTTTCCAATGTCACCGGCCGGCTGCTTCCGGGTAAAAACGCCTTTGATGTGCTGCGGGCGACGTTTCCAGCAGGGACGGTCAGTGGTGCCCCAAAGATCCGCGCCATGGAAATCATCGATGAACTGGAGCCGGTCAAACGGGGGATCTATGCCGGAGCCATTGGGTACATTGGCTGGTCCGGGAATCTAGATACCGCTATCGCAATAAGGACGGCGGTGATCCGGGATGGCCTCCTCCATATTCAGGCCGGGGCCGGCGTTGTTCACGATTCGATTCCTCTTAATGAGTGGGAGGAGACCCTTAATAAAGGGCGCGCCGTATTCCGTGCCGTTGCTATGGCAGAAGGGGGGCTTGATCAGGCCTCATGAGAGGCTGGGTGTTGGGCGTGGATGAAGCGTGTCGATGAGGGCTCAGCGTGGGCGTTTGTCCTTGAGGTTTTTGAGAAGTTCCGCGGCAGCATTCGACATCTGAACGGCTTTAACGGCAGCCTCGGTGGCTCGTTTCGTGGCTTCAGCGGCTTCTGCTGAAGCCTGTAATGAGATGGCTTCAGCTTGTTGCGCCACGGCATGCGCGGCGGCGGCTGAGGCCGATGATGCAGCCGATGCCGCCTCGATGGAGGCTTGTGCGGAGGCGTTGGCGGCTTTGACCGCCGCTTCAGCGGCTTCGATCACCTCTTTGTCAGCGGCCATGGTGGCGGCTCTGACACACTCCTCGGTCGCAGTGGACGCCCTTTCTGCCGCGATACAGGCGCGTTTAGCGGCTTCTGCAGCACTGATCGTCAACGCTCTTAAGGAGGCGAGGGCGGCCGTGTAGCGTTCGTTGACGAGCATGTACCCCTTTCTTAAGTTCATGATCTCCGTTTCATGAGTGATCAGCTTTTCTTGGATCTCATCGAGGGTCTGTTTCATCAATTTTATTTCCTTTTGGGCAAGGATGTGTCGGGTCAAAAGGGAGTATAAGTCATATGGAAATGATCATACCGAATGAAGACCCCCCTCTATGGCCGTAACGACCGATGTGTTGCATCTGGGTGTCGTCGATAATATTGATCGCAGAACCGAGATTGAAAAGCTTCAATGGGCTCTCCTCGCGCATCATAAAGCCGCCCGAACCTTGCTGGTTGCGGAACAAAAGGACCAATTGCTCGAGGGGGTTTGCCAGTCGATCGTCACCCAAAAACCTTATGAACTGGCTTGGGTGGGTTTCCGCGAAGAAGATGCCTCAAAAACCGTCAGCCTGCAGGCGAAAGCGGGCTCTAAAGTGGGCTATACCGATCATTTTGAGGTCAGTTGGGCTGAAGAGTCGCCCTTCGGGCTTGGGCCGGCGGGTGTCTGTGTTCGAACGGGAAAGCCTGTCATCATCAAAGACGCTTCCAAGGAGGCTGTTCTAGTGCATGCACTAGAACGCGCAGTATCCTTTGGCCTTCAATCCATTATGGCGGTCCCGATCTTCAAAGACCCCACAGCGGTGATTGGTGTCCTCTTGGTCTATGCCACCGTGCCTAATGCCTTTGGGGATATTGAGCTCCATCTTTTTGAGAGTCTGGCGGACGATATTTCGATCGGTCTTCGAAATATAGAACGGCAGCGGTCTTTGGATGATGAAATCAATAAACGAGAGGCCGCTCAGCAGCAATTGGGGGATGCACTTCGAGCGACGGTCGAGGCCATGTCAAGAACCATGGAGTCACGGGACCCCTATACGGCCGGCCATCAAGCCCGGGTGGCCAATATCTCGATCGCCCTCGCAGAAAATTTGGGATGGGCGCAGCACGACAGGGAAGGCCTGTATCTCGCGGCCATGGTGCACGATATCGGGAAAACTGGGATACCGTCCGATATCTTGACCAAGCCTTCGGTCCTATCCCCTCTTGAGATGCAGTTGATTCAGCAGCACGCCGAATTGGGTTATCAGATCTTGAAGGATATTCCTTTTCCCTGGCCGATTGCCGAAATGGTCCGGGAGCATCACGAACGACTGGATGGCTCGGGTTATCCAAGGAAACTTAAAGCGAATGACATTCTCATGGGGGCTAAGGTCATAGCCGTTGCCGATACCCTTGAAGCCATGGCGTCACACAGGCCCTATCGGCCTTCTTTAGGACTGAGCGCTGCGCTGAAGCAAATTCAGCGTGACGCTGGCGTTACACTCGATGCCTCGGTGGTCAAGGCCGCCTTAGACTTGGCAAAAGGGGATAATCCGTTGCAAGCCATCCTCGATGCGCGTCATGGGTAAAAAGAACCCCATGGGGCCTCTAAAAGAGCCTATATGGCCGTCATCTCAACGATGACCTCTCTTTGTCGACCCCAGAGGACTTCTGGGTGAATATCCCTAAAGAGCTTTTGGATCGATCCCTTTTAGGGTCAGGGGGGACTGACGCAATCCTTGAAAAGGGGGGTCTTTTATCGCCTCACGGGCGATGGGATCAGGCAAAAGACCTCACCGATCTTTTTTATCATCAACCAGAGGGCTGGTTGATCCTCGATCGATCACTGAAGGTCCTTGGGGCGACGCCGTCGGCTGAAGGGCTTTTCAGAATCGAGATCGGTCGCTTCCCTGGGAGGTCTTTCATGGCCTTCCTCGATGAGACGCATCGAGAGGCTTTAGGGAAAGAACTGCTGGAACTCCGAGGGGACGCCGCCTATCGCGGACACTTGAAGCTGGTGGCCGCTGATCAAAGTCCTCTTGAGTTGAAAATCAGGGGCTATCGACTCCACAGTGGCCACCTCGCCCTGTCACTATCCAAGCTGAAGGCAGGCTCTAAAGCGGCTTACCCTGACACGAATCATTTTCAAGCGCTTCAGCTGCTGATCAGCGGCTCTTCGCTCAAGGAGGTGCTCAATGGCCTCGTTCTGGATATCGAATCATCCAATACCGCTTTGCTCTGCAGCATCCTCCTGATGGATCCTGAGGGGCAGCACTTACTCTTAGGCGCGGCGCCGAGCCTTCCTGATTTTTATAACCAGGCGGTCCACGGGATCTCCATTGGGGAGGGTCAAGGTTCCTGCGGAACCGCGGCGGCCAGAGGAGAGCGCGTGATCGTTGAAAATATTCAACAACATCCCTACTGGTTGGCCTATCGGGATCTTGCCTCAAAAGCCGGGCTTGCCGCTTGCTGGTCTCAGCCTATTGTCTCATCTAAGGGATCCATTCTTGGAACCTTCGCCATCTATCATCGGACGCCGACCCCGCCTCTGGAGGAGGATCTTGAGGCGATTAAGACCTTCGCAGCCATTGCGGCGATCGCTATAGAAAAAGATCAGGATTTGGGGTTACTGAGGCGGAGTGAGGAGCGCTATGCACTCGCCATGGAAGCCTTATCCTGCGGGATCAGAGACTGGGATCTGGTCTCCCAAAGCGTTCGTTGGAATACCGCTTTTTATGTGCTTTTTGGCTATGCTAAGGGCGATTTTACCGATGCGCCTTGGGCGTTCACTCGCGCGGTTCATCCTGAGGACGTTGAAGCGCTTGAAGGGAGTCTCAAGGCCGCGATCGAAGGGCAAGATCTCGAGTGGCATCAAACCTACCGATTTCTAAGGCAATCGGGTGAGTGGGCCGTGGTCGAAGAAAAGGCCTTGATTCGGCGCGACGACCAGGGACGAGCGCAAAGGCTCATTGGGGCTCTAGATGACGTCACGGGAGAGCATCAACTCCAGATGGCCTTTCAAATGTCAGACTTTGCCATGAAGACCTTCAGTGACGCCATCTATTGGCTTCATAAGGATGGCCGATTTTTCTATGTCAATGATGCTGCGGTCAGAGCCACGGGTTATTCTCGAGACGAACTCATGACCCTGTCATTGTCCGTGATCGATCCTTCGATCACCCCTCAGATCTTTGAGGACCTTTGGGCTACCCTCAGAAAAAGAGGCTCGATTGCGCGTGAAAGCATCACTCAAATGAAGGATGGGCGTGTTTTTCCGGTGGAGGTTGTTGCGAACTACATGCGTTTCGAGGGGGAAGAGTTTGCTGTGGGCGTCGTCAGAGACATCAGCGACCGGAAGCGGGTCGAGTCTGAATTGGCGCGCTATCGGGAAGAACTTGAAAAGACGAATCGTCTCGATTATCTGACCCAGGTGGCTAACCGGCGGGCTCTTGAGGAACGCCTCGAGGATGAATGGCGAAGAGCGGTCCGCGAGCCCGCGGGCCTCTCTCTTCTGATGATCGACATTGATCATTTTAAGGATTTCAACGATCAATTTGGACATCTTGAAGGGGATGCGATGCTGTTGAAGTTGGCTCAGGCCCTGAAGGCGGGCGTCGGCAGAGCCGCTGACTTTGTCGCGCGTTTTGGGGGTGAAGAGTTCGTGGTTCTTCTGCCTAAAACCAAAAGCGATCAGGCGATGCACGTTGCCGAGTCCTTAAGGTCGAAGGTCGAGGCCTTGTTGGAGCCGATCACGATCAGTATTGGCGTCTCTAGCACTAGGGCCAAGGATCAAGACCTACCGCCGGAGGTATTCAGTCTGGCTCGGGTCAAATCGGAGGTCCGTGAACTGATTGCAAGCGCCGATGATGCCCTCTACAAAGCCAAAGCGAATGGAAGAAATTGCATCATGAGAGGGAGTCTGAGGGATCACCCTTGCGCCGATCAGGAACAAAGTCTTCCTGGAACAGTCGCTTGATGACACCCAAAACTCCCCCCTCATTGATGGGCGTCTATCCACGTTATAAGGCCCTTCGGATCGGCGTTATGGTCAGCGATGGCTTGTTCTATCGCGATAGGGCCGTTTGATCCACCGCCATTCCCCATGCCGTTAACGTTTGTCCGACCCGAAGAAATCCAAATAAAGCTTCTCTAGAACGAATGGATAAAAATCAACCATGAACAGCACATTCGAAGTGCCTGAAGCCCCCGCGGGGATTCGGGACGTCCTCAATAAATTGTTCAGAGAAAAAAGGTTGGCACGGAATGTCTTTGTGGCGACGCTACTCCTTGGTGCTTTGCTCGGAGCCATGATGGGGATCGTTTACCAGGCGGAAGCCCGAATCCTGGTATTGCCTAACCGCGAATTCGTCTTGAATCAGGAGCCTGGGACCGACTCGGGTTCGCTGAGTGTCCGTAATGAGACGATCGTTCTCTCTGAATCTGAATTTTTCTATGACCGGCAGCTCTTGCTCAGCGCGATTGAAAAGATCGGCATTCAGGTGATCTATAAGGATCTCGCCAAAAAAATCGATCACATCAAACTGTCCCTCATCGACCGCGTCTTCTTAACGATCAAGGGCCTCATCAAAGGGGAACCGAAGGCAGCCCTTTATGCTGAAAAGCTTCTGGAGCGTCAGGAGATGCTCAAGGAGCAGGCTGTTATTCGCTTTGAAAAGGATCTCAAGGTATGGACGGTGAAGGATGCGAGCATCATCAATCTGTCCTTCAAACACCACGATCCGGTGGTTGCCGCAGAGGCCCTGTCTGCTTTGATTTCGGTCTATCAGGATCATCGGGTTCGTACCTATTCGCAGATTCGTTCCGGGATGTTCAAGGAGCAAAGGGACCGATTTGGGGAACGTCTCGCAACGATAGAAAATAAGCTCACAGACTTCAGGATCACCCACAAAATTGATTCTTTTCCCGAGCAAAAATCTCTTTTAGTTCGACAAAAAGCCGAATTGACGGCCAGCCTCATTGATGCGGAGACGAAGCTTCAGGAGGTCGAAGGACGGGTCAAAGCCCTCCACGCTGGGCTTCTTAAAATTCCCAAGGAAGTGATTGATTTCAAGGAGGATTTGAGTCAGGACAGTGCGAGTAATGCCCGTACGACGCTGGTGACTTTAGAGGCCCGAAGAAATGAACTGGTCACCAAATTCAAGGAAGACAGTCAATATGTGGTGGATATTGAGCAACAGATTGCCGGCATGAAGCAGATCCTTGCGGGCAGCCGCCCCCTCGCTTCCTCGAATCGTCGCTTAGGCAGAAACCCGGTTTTGGGTGAAATGGAGTCTGACCTTGCAAGACGAACGGCGGATGCCGCTGCCCTTAAAAGCCGATGGGTATCGCTCAAGGGGCACATCGTGGCCGTCAGTCTTGATCTTGAATCTTTTGATCGCCTTGAAAGCACCTATGATGCCCTTCAATTAGAGCGCCAGTTTCTTGAGGAGAATTTAAAGACCTATTCACACAAGGTTGAGGAAGCGCTCATCCTTGAAGAGATGGACCGTCAACGAATGGATAATGTGAGAGTGATGCAGCCTCCTTCCGCGCCGCATCAGGGGGTCAATTTCTTCGTCCTGATGACCCTCGTTGCGATCGTCATCGGGGTAATATTTGCCCTGGCAGCGGTCTTCCTTAGAACCTCTCTTCGGCAGGTCTACTTAAGCCCTGCTGATGTCGAGGAAGGTTTAGGGATCCCGGTCCTTTTATCCATCCCCTATCGTGACACAAAAGCGTGAAGCGCAGCGATCTTCAGCGCTTTTCCCAATGAGCTTCCAGCGCTATCCGCCTCGCTTGAGGTGGACTGGATGAACCCTGATCAGTGGCGCCGGTATCTGACCGGATATCTTCCGGTTAACCTGGTCCAGGCGGTGGTGGGGATCGGTTCACTGATGATCTACAGCCACTTGATGACGCCGATTCAGTTTGGTCATTATGTCTTGGCGCTCTCTGCACAGTTCCTTGGGCAATGGCTTTTTTTTGGTGGCTTCTTGATGGCGACGGCCCGCTGGGTTCCAAGAGCCAACCGTGAGGGCACGCGTTCTGGGTTGCTCGCCACCGTCTATGGGTCCTGTCTGCTGCTGGTGGCCTTGGTGATGATCCTGGGTGGCTTGATTGAAGCCTTTACGGCACGCCCTCTGCATGACGCGACGTTGATTTGGGTGACGGTCACCTATACGCTGGTTCGAGGGTTTGTGCTGATCGGGCTTGAAGTCCATCGGAATAGTCTTGAGATTGGCCGCTATAGCCGCCTTGAGATCTTTCAGACAATCGTTGGGTTTCTTCTTGGGACTCTTTTGGTGGCCTCCTCAGACGGGCAACCCGAGGCCGCCATTTTTGGGTTACTGGTGAGTAATCTCTTGATTGGGCTCATGGATCTGCCTTGGCTCCTGCGCGCTTTTCGGTGGCGGGATTTTTCCAAAAAGATGTTGTTACGGCTCTGGCGTTATGGTGCTCCGATGCTCATCGTGAGTATCCTTTTTGCAGGATTGACGACGGTTGATGGGTTTTTAATGGCGCAGCTTTTGGGTCCTGAAGCGGTGGCCCACTATGGTGCGGCAGTATCACTTGCCGATCGCCCTTTGATGATGGTTTTCGTTTGGGTCGGGGTCACGTCGTCATCGATGGGATTCAACGTGATGGAGAATCGAAACGCGGAGGCGGCGGCTATGGTCATGAATAAGGCCGCCACGACCTTGGTTCTGTTGACCTGGCCTATGGCGGTTGGCATTGTGGTTCTGGCTTGGCCCCTGGCCACTGCACTTTTGGGGCCTGGGATCGGTGAAGGCGTCGCTCGCCTTCTCCCTCTGGTGGCGCTGATGGCCTTGCTCAAAGGTTTCATGGCGCATTACTTCGCGCAGTTTTTTCAACTAACCCAGCAACCCGATACCCTCGCGATGATCTTGGTGGTGACCTTGATCTTGAATGTGGCATTAAACGTCATATTAATCCCTGTTCTGGGTATCGAGGGTGCCCCGATCAGTGCCATTGTGTCCTATGGGCTTGGTATGGGTCTGAGCGTCTTTTTTGCCCGTCGCCACATGCGCGTTCCTTTTGTCTCCTGGCCCGAGGCCTTAAAAGGACTCTTTGGGTGCCTGGTCATGTTCTTGGTGATCGAGGAGATGGCTTTGAAACCCACGGTTCTCGGCATCGCTTGGGGCGTTTTCAGCGGCATCTTGGTGTATTTCATCATCATGGGTCTGCTGAATCCAGGCGTCATCCGCCAAGGCCTCATCGCGTACGTTGGAGCGAAGACCCACGATGAGGATTGAACCCTCAGTCATCAGTCAGGCGGAGAGACGCTTGCAAGACGCGGCTTGTGGTGACCGGCAGGTTCTTGGTCCTGATCAGCGACGTCTCCCCCGGTGGCTCCTCTATGCTGGCATTCTGGCCTTGATGGTCCTTCCAGCAAACCTTTTGGTGCTCCTTGGAATTCCCTACAACCTTCCCGGCGGGTCACCCTTTATCAAAATACACCCATCCAGCTACCTGATCCTTGTAGCGTTCCTCGCATGCCTGGCCCAGCGTTCCTTTCAGTCATCGCTCGGTGAAGTCGCCCAACAGAAACCGATGGTCTGGATTTACCCCTTGATCGCCTCTTTAGTGACGGTCATCACGGTGTTGCGCTTTGGGATATCGGGGGTCGCTTTTTACATCGATGGCCTCATCGTCCCCGGTGCTCTCGCCTGGTTGCTGTTGGCTGAATCAGAGATCTTCAGAAGAAGAACGTTTCATCTCATTGTCGTGGTGATCTTGCTGAATGCGGTGCTTGGGATCCTCGAGGCGGCCAGCGGATGGCGACTGCTGCCCTATCTCATTGC
>Ga0194047_10002261_pt1 | contig 11131 bp, 9 predicted proteins | sample JunL225m_MetaG_2_FD_160070 | JGI IMG/M metagenome (GOLD analysis project Ga0194047, IMG submission 160070) | Anoxic zone freshwater microbial communities from boreal shield lake in IISD Experimental Lakes Area, Ontario, Canada - Jun2016-L221-5m | ecosystem: Environmental > Aquatic > Freshwater >...
CTTTTATTGCAGATGCGCCTAGTCCATCAATCAAAAAGAGGCATTCACGACCGCTGGGGCTCGGAGCAATATCCATTCGGTTCTGCGAATCAGCTACACCTAATGTAGAAAAAATAGAGGGTGCTATGTCGGCTAAGTGCACAGTGCCATCCTCTCATTAAATCCAGTATCGTAACCCCGTGAATGAAACATTCCCTGCGTGTAATTTCTCCGCAGAAGTACTCGAAGCACGTCGTGCTGGTTCTCCCATCGTTGCCTTAGAGTCCACAATCATCAGCCACGGCATGCCTCGTCCTATCAATCTGGATGTCGCAGAAGAAGTTGAAGAAATTGTGCGAAAGCGCGGAGCTACACCAGCGACCATTGCAGTTTTGGATGGTGTCGTGCACATTGGATTATCTGATGTGCAATTGCGAGAAATCGCCAATAGAGATGACATTGTCAAAGCTTCAAGTCGAGATCTTGCAATCACGGTAGCGAAGAAAAGTAGCGCTGCAACCACTGTCGCAGCTACTGCTCATCTTGCTGTTCTTTCAGGAATTCACACCTTTGCAACAGGTGGGCTTGGTGGCGTACATCGAGGTGCAAACCAATCCTTCGATGAATCCGCAGATCTCACAGCGCTCTCAACACTAGATATAACAGTTGTATGTGCCGGTGTTAAATCTATTCTTGATGTCGGAGCAACACTTGAGCGAATGGAAACTCTTGCAATCGGTTTAGTGGGGTTCCGAACGCAATCTTTCCCCGGTTTCTATTTGACGGATTCTGGTTTCTCGCTAGAACATCAAGTAAACGAGGCAAGCGAAATAGCCTCAATAATTTCGGCACGTCGCGATTTAGGCACAAATCGTTCTGCACTGATTGTGGCAAATCCAGTTCTTCAGCAAATGGACCGCACTTTGCACGACAAAGTTTTGGCATCCGGGCTCGCATTGGCCTCTGAGCAACACATTACGGGTAAAGAAGTAACGCCATTCTTGCTCGAGCACTTTCACTCACATAGCAATGGTGAATCGCTTCGTGTCAATATCGACATCATTAAATCAAATGCAGCTCTCGCTGCAGACATCGCAGTAGCCAGCGCACATTAAATTTGCATGCCAAAATTATTGTGTGTAGGCGATGTCATGTTAGATGTCGTGGCCATAATTCCATCGGAAATTAACTACGGCAGTGATACGCCTTCTAAGATCTCAACTCATGGCGGTGGCGCTGCCGGAAATGTTGCATCATGGGCTCAAGTATCTGGCGCGCAAACACACATCATTGCCCGCGTCGGTAATGACTCTGCCGGTACCGCCGTCTTATCTGAATTTGATCAACTTGGTATTACCTATTCTGACCCTATTGTCCCAGGCGCTAGAACGGGAGTAGTGGTCATCCTTGTTGATCCCAGTGGCGAACGTACGATGTTCCCTGAAACGGGAGCTAACTCAGGAATTACATTAAGTGACCTTCCAAAAATAGATAATTTTGATGCTGTCTACATTTCGGGGTACGCACTCCACAATGCGAAGTCGAGACCTGGTGTTCTTGAAATTATCCACGCCATTCGCAAACAGAACATTCCTATTTTTTTCGATCCTGCGACAGTAGGTGGCATGAGCGGGGTCGATATTGAAGAAATTCGATCATGGTTACCACTAATGTCCGCAATCATTCTCAATGAAGAAGAAGCTGCATTCATCACTAAAGAATCGCAAAATAGCGCATCACTTGATGCGTTGCTGCGTTTTACTCCAATGGTTGTTATCAAACGAGGATCCAATGGGTCGATTGGCAAAAAAAATGATGGTGAAATTCTTACCGTTGAAGCAATTACAACTTCGATGATAGATACAACCGGTGCCGGAGATTCTTACGCAGGTGGATTTATTGCTTCTTGGCTAGGTAATCCTGATCTTCTTCAATCTATGAAGGCAGGTTCTCTGGTTGCCAGTAAGTGTGTGGCAATAGTTGGGGCTCGTCCGCAGGTCACTACCGAGATTTAACCCCTCTAGTTGGCATAATCACCGCCATGGCAACTACTAAGACTCCAGCAACTAAAGGCAAGAAACCCATCGGACCAAAGCCAGGTGAATACCCCGGCAAAATTGTAGACATCGATGTCTCATCCGAAATGTCTGAGTCCTTCCTTGAGTATGCCTATTCTGTTATTTATTCACGCGCACTTCCTGATGCACGTGATGGATTAAAACCTGTACATCGTCGCATCTTGCACCAGATGGCAGATATGGGTCTGCGTCCTGAACGCGGTCACGTAAAGAGCGCTCGAGTTGTTGGTGAAGTAATGGGTAAATTGCACCCACATGGTGATGGCGCAATTTATGATGCGCTGGTTCGTATGGCGCAATCTTTTTCTATGCGTTTGCCACTGATTGACGGACACGGAAACTTTGGTTCACTCGATGCAGGCCCTGCTGCCATGCGTTATACAGAAGCTCGCCTTGCACTTGCCGCAATGGCAATGGTTGCAGAAGCAGATGAAGACACAGTTGATTTTGGTTCCAACTATGACGGCCAAATACTTGAACCGCTTGTGCTTCCTGCTGCCTATCCAAATTTATTAGTCAATGGTGGATCTGGTATTGCTGTAGGTATGGCAACAAATATGGCACCTCATAATCTTGGTGAAGTAATTGCAGCAACTAAACATCTCATTGAAAACCCATCTGCCACTCTCAAAGCGCTCATGAAATTTGTCCCCGGTCCAGATTTTCCAACTGGTGGAGAACTTGTTGGGAGTGAAGGCGTGCGCGAGGCCTATGCCACAGGCAAAGGCAGTTTCAAAGTACGTGCCACTGTCGAAGTGAGCAAGATTTCTTCACGAAAAATGGCTCTTGTCATTAAGGAATTGCCTTTCACAATTGGACCAGAAAAGGTCGTTGAGCGGATTGCTGACCTTGCTAAAGCCAAAAAGATTTCTGGTATTTCAGACATCATTGATCTCACGGACGGTCAAACAGGCACGAACGTCGTGATCGAACTGAAAAACGGTTTTGAGCCAGAACAAGTGCTGGAGCAGCTCTTTAAGCTCACTCCCCTAGAGGATGCATTCGCAATCAATGCCGTTGCCCTCGTCAAGGGAAAGCCACAAACTCTTGGACTAAAAGAACTTCTTCAGGTTTTCATAGGTCACCGCATTGAAGTTGTACGACGCAGGAGTGAGTTTAGAAAAGCAAAAGCAACTGCGCGCTTAACGCTAGTCGATGGTTTATTAAAAGCCATTATCGATATTGATAAAGTAATTAAGATTATTCGCGGAAGCGATGATGCAACTGAAGCCAAAGCTGCTCTCATCAAGGGCTTTAAGCTCAATGACGAGCAAGCCACTTACATTCTGGATATGCCACTTCGTCGCCTGACCAAAATGTCCAAACTTGAACTTGAATCCGAGCAAAAAGAGCTCAAAAATGTGATTGCCGCCCTCGTCACGCTCCTCAAGAGTGAAGAGAACATCAAGAAGCAAGTTTCAGATGAGCTCACCGAAGTCAGTAAATCATTTGCGACCCCTCGCAAAACCAAGATTCTTGCCTAGTAGTCTTACGCTATGAGAAGTGCAAGTTGGTACGGCGGAGAAGATCGTGATTCTTATATCCATCGCGCATGGATGCGACGTGGTAATCCCGACTCGGCATTCGATGGTCGCCCACAGATAGCGCTCGTTAATACTGCATCCGATTTAGCGCCATGTAATTCGCACTTAACTGAAGTTGCTCAAAGTGTGAAAAATGGTGTTTGGGAAGCAGGTGGAGTTCCATTACATCTGCCCATGATTTCGATAGGCGAAACACTTGTCCGCCCCACGTCGATGCTCTGGCGCAATATGGTTGCAATGGCAACTGAAGAATTGATACGAGCAAATCCAATTGACGGAGTAGTTCTCTTGGGAGGTTGCGATAAAACAATTCCGGCTTTGTTGATGGGCGCTGCATCAGTGAATTTACCTGCAGTTGTTATTTCAGGTGGACCGATGCTGACCGGAACATTTGAAGGTTCTCCCCTGGGATGCGGCACAGATGTGTGGAAAAGAAGTGAAGAAATGCGCGCAGGCCTGCTGAGCAAAGCCAAATTCTTATCATCAGAAAGTGCCATGATCCGAAGCAAGGGTCATTGCAACACTATGGGAACTGCATCCACGATGAGCTTTATGGCAGAAGCTCTCGGTATGACTGCCCCAGGTATTACTGGGATCCCTGCGCCAGATTCCAGATTATTAGCGGCCTCGCATGACACGGGCCGACTCATTGTTGACATGGTTAAAGCAGATCGCAAACCCAGTGATGTGATGACAAAAGCTTCCTTTATCAATGCAATCATCACTTTGGCTGGTATCGGTGGTTCTACCAACGCAGTTGTGCACCTTCTCGCAATCGCAGGTCGATTAGGTGTTGACCTGACATTGGACGATTTCGATAAGTATGGTGCGCACATTCCTCTCCTTGTAAATTTGCAGCCTGCGGGGACGTATTTGATGGAAGACCTTCACCGTGCTGGCGGACTCCATGCAGTGCTACGAGAATTAAAAAACCATCTAGAACCCAGTGCAATCACTGTTACAGGCAAGCCTTTCATTCAACCTCTTGATGAAGCAGAAATTTTCGATAAGGATGTTATTCGCAGCGCTAAGGAGCCGCTTCAGAAAAATGCGGGTATTGCGATTTTGCGTGGCAATCTTGCACCTCATGGAGCGGTCATTAAACCTGCTGCAGCAAGTGCACACTTACTCACACATAGAGGCCCTGCAGTGGTTTTCGATAGCGTCGAAGATTTCCATGCACGGATCAATGATCCCGACCTCGATGTAGATGAAAATTCAGTGTTGATTTTGCGTGGGTGTGGACCTAAGGGCTATCCAGGTATGCCTGAAGTTGCCAACATGATCATGCCGGAAAAAGTTTTGGCTAAAGGTGTTACTGACATGGTGCGTATTTGCGATGGGCGAATGAGCGGAACCGCTTACGGAACAGTTATTTTGCATGTTGCCCCAGAAGCAGCATATGGCGGTCCACTTGGTCTTATTCAAAATGGAGACATCATTATTCTTGATGTTCCCAATAGGAGCATCAATATTGATATTTCCGAGCAAGAGTTAGCACAGAGAAAACCATCACCTGCTATGACCGCTGCATTTGCGAAACCTCAACGTGGTTGGGAGCGCATATATGTTGAACATGTCATGCAAGCCGATAGCGGAGCTGACTTAGACTTATTGCGAGGAAGTAGCAGTTCGGAAGTAACGCGCGAGTCGCATTAAATTCCTGCTTTTAAAACCTCTCGCACTGCGCTCATCGTCTTATCAATATCCGTGCTTGTGTGGGCGCTAGACAAAAACCATGTGCCTCTTGGCAATATTCTGATGCCTTTTTCTAGCATTGCAAAAGCAAATTTGGCATAACGCTCACGATTGGCCTTCATAGCTGAGCGATATTCAGTTGGTCCTTTGAGGTCAAAGCGAACGTTGAAGACCGCGGGATAACCAACTATTTCATGCTCAATTCCTGCGGATGCAAATTCACTTGATAGCTCTTTCATTAAGCGACCACCCGATGCATTGATAGCAACATATGGCGCTTGGCTATTGAGTAATTTCAACGTGGCAAGTGTCGCAGCCATGGAAACTGATTGGGTGTTATAGGTACCGCCGTGCATAACTTTTCCTGTTGCAATGTGATCCATCAACTCTTTCTTGCCCACAATTGCAGCAACTGCAAAACCGTTGGCAAGTGCTTTGCCCAAAATTGTTAAATCAGGAGTAACACCCAATACTTTTTGTGCTCCCCCATCGCTGACTCGAAATCCTGTTATTACTTCGTCAAAAATTAGAACAGTTCCATACTGTGTTGCCAACTCACGTACGCGCTCAAGATAGCCAGGAAGCGGAAGCACGCCACCTGAGTTAAACATGATGGGTTCCATAATGATGCCCGCAATATCATCGTTCTTAAGTTGCTCCTCAATGACATCAGCGTTATTCCATGGAAGTACAACAATGTTTTCACTCAACTCTTGTCCTTGAGTTGATGTAAGCGGATTAGGATGAAGTGCATCGCCAGCCAGGGACATGTCAGGTGCGACGCTGATCAATACATTGTCGAACCATCCGTGATAGTGACCTTCAAATTTAATCATTTTCCATCGACCCGTTGCTGCGCGAGCAAGACGAAAAGCAACTTGCACTGCTTCAGAACCAGAAGATGCAAACCGCACTCTCTCGGCACTTGGAACCATCTCGGTCAAAAGCTTCGCAGTTTCATATTCCAGTGGAGTTTGACCGGCCACTAAAAGAGAAATATCTAATTGCTTCTTTGCGCTATCAATCACTTCTTGTGGACTATGACCCAAAATCATTGGGCCCATACCCAATACATAGTCTGTGAGGCTGTTGCCATCCACGTCACGTAGCGTGCAACCGTGTGCTGATGTGAAAACTAATGGATGAGGTTTAAAGCCAGTGCGATAACCACTATTAATTCCACCTGCCACATAGTCAGAACCTTGAGTAACGGCTTCTTGCGATTGAGTGAATTTCACGCTATTTACCCCTTCCTCTATGTCGTAAAGATACTGGAAAGGGGCAAGTGAGTCTCTAACTTAGGCGTCGATACGCTCGCGATCAATCTCAGCGGTCGAAATGAATTCTTTACGGGGTGCGACATCATTTCCCATGAGAAGTTCAAACATAGCGTCTGCGGCAATGGCATCTTTTACACTCACTCGACGCAAAGTTCTGAAGTTCGGATCCATGGTTGTTTCTCGCAATTGATCTGCGTCCATTTCTCCTAAACCTTTATAGCGTTGAAGAGGTTCCTTCCACTTCTTGCCGGCTTTTGTCAGGTCAGCCAAAACTTTTTTCATTTCATCATCAGAGTACGTGTAATGGAAATCGCCCTTTTTCCCACCAGATCCCATGACTTCAATGCGATGCAATGGTGGAATTGCTGCAAAGACGCGACCTGCATCAATCAAAGGACGCATATAACGATAAAGAAGTGTCAATAAGAGACAACGAATATGCGCCCCGTCAACATCAGCATCTGACATCAAAATAATTCGACCATACCGTGCATCGTCAAGTTCAAAGGAGCGCCCAGAACCTGCACCAATAACTTGAATGATGGATGCGCATTCGGTGTTATCGAGCATCTGCGAAAGTGAAGCTTTTTGTACGTTAAGAATCTTTCCGCGAATCGGCAAAATTGCCTGGAATTCAGAATTTCGCGCTGCCTTTGTTGTGCCTAGCGCAGACTCGCCCTCAACGATAAAGAGCTCAGTTCTCGAGACATCTTCTGAACGACAATCTGAAAGTTTTGTTGGCAAAGAGGAATTTTCTAGGGCATTTTTACGACGTTGTAAATCTTTATGTGCTCGGGCAGAGATTCGGGTGCGGGATGCTGCTGCAACTTTTTCAAGGATCAATCGCCCATTAGCTTTATCAATGCGCTTTGTTGTTGAAAAGAATGCTTTCATCTCATCTGCTACAACAGTGCCAACAATGCGCGTTGCTGCTGCTGTGCCGAGTACTTCTTTAGTCTGGCCCTCAAACTGTGGCTCTGACATTCGAACCGTTACAACGGCAGTCAGGCCCTCCATGATGTCATCTTTAATCACATCGGCTTCTGAATTCTTAAGAGTTTTTGTTGAACGAAGTGCTTCATTGAAAGCTTTTGTAATGGCTTTCTCAAAGCCCATCATGTGCGTGCCACCTTTAGGAGTGGCAATAATGTTGACGAATGACCGGGATGTGGTTTCGAAGCCATTTCCCCACTTCATAGCAATGTCCACGCCCATATCGCGTTCTACTTCCGTAGAAACCATATGTCCTTGGTCATCAAGAACTGGGACAGTTTCTGCGTAATGTCCACTTCCTGTTAAGCGGATGACATCGCCAATCGCTTCGTCCGGTTGTAAAAATGTGCAGTACTCGGCAATTCCGCCTTTGTGGAAGAAGGTTTCTGTTGTTTTTGTTTTAGTGCGATTGTCATTCACTATCAGCGTGAGCCCTGGAACCAAATATGAAGTTTGACGCGCACGGGCATAAATTTCTTCTAATTCAAGTTCTGCCTCTTTAAGAAATATTTGCTTGTCACTCCACCACTTAATGCGGGTACCAGTTACTTTATGAGGAACTTTTCCGACAACGCGCAATCCCGATGATGCAGTAAATGGAGCTTTAGGGCCATCGCCATCAAATATTCCGGCCGCACCGCGTTGGAATGACATCCAGTAAATCTTTCCATCGCGATCTACTTCTGCATCCAAACGAGAAGCGAGCGCATTTACTACAGATGCTCCAACACCATGAAGTCCACCCGATGCTGCATAAGAGCCGCCACCGAATTTTCCACCTGCATGCAATTTTGTAAGTACTACTTCAACTCCTGTTAATCCTGTCTTGGGTTCCTTATCGACGGGAATTCCACGGCCGTCGTCATGGACCTCAACAGATCCATCTGATTCCAGATTAATTTCAATTTTTTTACAATGACCAGCAAGTGCTTCATCGACGGAGTTATCGATAATTTCCCATAGGCAATGCATGAGTCCCCGTGAATCAGTGGACCCGATATACATACCAGGGCGCTTGCGAACTGCATCTAAACCTTCGAGAACGGCAAGATCTTTGGCGGTGTAGCTCGCCTCTATTGAGTCATTATCTTTGCTAGCCACGGGCGCAAAGGTTAGCCATCAATTGACACCTTCGAAGGTAAGCGCGCCGCACGTATCTCAAATAATGAAACTCAAGAGGGAATGTGGTCAAAAAGTCGATTTTCCGAGGTGTGATGAAGAAAATTCACAGAAAAAACAATTAGTTTGGCGAGCGGGGAATAACCAATACATGGTTTGATGTTCTCTACTACACAGAGCCAAATGGCCCGATTGTGAGGAGAGAGTAATGACAAAGCAGATGATTTTAGAGACCACTCCACTCAATGCCGTAGACCGCTGCGATCGCTGTGGTGCACAGGCCTATGTTCGCGCTGTATTGCTTTCAGGTGGAGAGCTTCTTTTCTGCGGCCACCACGCAAAAGAATATGCAGAAGGCCTCAAGCCAGTTGTTGCTCACATTCAAGATGAAACCGAGAAGTTAGTAGACGTTCCAGCAAACTAAAGCACGTCTATTTTTTAAAGTTCAGGAGCCTCAAAGTTTTGTGATTTGTGTGCGCCATCGCAAAACGGTTTATTTGCTGAATGTCCGCACCGGCACAAGGAAAAATCAGTTTCAGTTTTAATCACTTTCCCATCGGCATCAACAAAATCTACAGATCCTGATACCCGGATGGAACCGTTGGCTTTTACGCGCATTGTTACTTTTTCGCTCATGAAGTTTTCTCTTTCGATTTAGTCGAGGTAATCGCGTAATACTTGCGAACGCGATGGGTGGCGCAATTTAGACATTGTTTTAGATTCAATTTGGCGAATACGTTCGCGAGTTACCCCGTAAACCTTGCCAATTTCATCGAGAGTCTTTGGTTGACCATCGGTGAGTCCAAAGCGCATTGCAACTACACCTGATTCACGATCAGAAAGTGTGTCAAGAACTGAATGTAATTGCTCTTGTAAGAGAGTGAATGACACTGCATCGGCTGGAACTACCGCTTCTGAATCTTCAATCAAGTCACCAAACTCAGAATCACCTTCTTCTCCCAATGGAGTATGCAAGGAAATCGGTTCACGGCCATATTTTTGAACTTCGACAACTTTTTCTGGTGTCATATCGAGTTCTTTTGCTAGCTCTTCAGGCGTTGGTTCGCGGCCTAAATCTTGCAACATCTGGCGCTGAACTCGAGCCAACTTATTAATAACTTCCACCATGTGTACGGGGATACGAATAGTGCGGGCCTGGTCTGCCATTGCGCGGGTGATTGCTTGGCGAATCCACCATGTTGCATATGTTGAGAACTTATAACCCTTCGTGTAATCGAATTTCTCAACTGCGCGAATTAAACCGAGGTTACCTTCTTGAATAAGATCAAGGAACAACATTCCTCGACCTGTGTAACGCTTTGCAAGAGATACAACCAGACGTAAGTTAGCTTCCAAAAGGTGGTTTTTAGCGCGCTTTCCATCTTCGACAATCCACTCAAGTTCGCGCTTAAGTTTCTTCTCTAACTTCTTTTCGGTAAACAGTTTATTTTCGGCAAAAAGACCCACTTCAATGCGGGTAGCAAGTTCTACTTCAAGCTCGGCATTAAGAAGTGGAACGCGACCGATTTGTTTGAGGTAATCCTTCACCGGGTCAGCAGTCGCACCTGCAGTCATAACTGTTTGTGCTGGAGCATCATCTTCTTCAGAGGCTTTAAGAGTAAACGCGTTCTCTTCGTTGCCGGTGCTCTCTTCGGTTAAGTTAACAACTCGAGGAGCGTTGGCTTTATCTTCACCTGGTTCATCAGTAGAAACTTCAGCAACAAGGGCTTCAAGATCTTCGAGTTCTACTTCTTCAAGTTCTACTTCTTCGCCATCAATTTTTGTAACAGTTGTTTTAGCAGATTTGCTTTCAGTTGGTGCTGCAACTGATGCCACTGGCGCAGGTGGTGCGATAAGGGCGTAATCAGACTTCTTGAGAATGCGATTAGGGCTGCCTAGTCCTTGCTTGCGCAACTTTTCGGTCAGCGTGGCAACCACGGTGATTAACTCGCGCGCTTCATCGACGAGTGGCTTATCAACTTTTTTAACAATTCTGTTGAGATTAATAACTCCACGCGATGCAAGCTCGTCAGTGAGTTCTTTATGTCGAGCAATGGCATCTTTTGCTGAAACTATTAATTTAATATCGGCGACAGTGAGATCTTTTTTCAGTTCGATCTTCTTAACAGGAGCTTTTTTCGCTGGGGCTTTCTTAGCTGGGGCTTTTTTTGCCACAACTTTCTTCGTCGCGCTCTTTTTAACAACAGCCTTTTTACTTTTCGCTGTTTTCGCCTTATTTTTGAGCGCACTAAGAGAGGCCACAAGAGTCCTTTGTTTTGACTTCACCGATTAATCTCTATCCGATTAATCGCGAAGAAGCGATGGCTATATTATAAATTATCCACAGGGGTAAATGCACATCGAAAGCCTGATTTTGCCCCCCAAACTCTCTACCCCAGGCTGAGAGCTTTGCGAATGACCTCTCCTACCGCCTCTACTT
>Ga0194047_10002262_pt1 | contig 11131 bp, 6 predicted proteins | sample JunL225m_MetaG_2_FD_160070 | JGI IMG/M metagenome (GOLD analysis project Ga0194047, IMG submission 160070) | Anoxic zone freshwater microbial communities from boreal shield lake in IISD Experimental Lakes Area, Ontario, Canada - Jun2016-L221-5m | ecosystem: Environmental > Aquatic > Freshwater >...
ATATTAAATAGTATTGTTTTTGTTAGCCGGTTAATATTTTAAATTGTTAAGGGCATTGTGTATCTTCAAAACATGACAGCAAAATCAAACAAGCTAAATCTGTTCGATTTCACCATGATTGTGGTGAGCCTTGTAATTGGAATGGGTATTTTTCGTACACCAGCCAATGTTGCCAAAGCTTCGCCAGATACCTTTATGTTTTTTGCTGCATGGATTGCAGGAGGTTTGGTGGCATTATGCGGCGCATTAACCTATGCCGAAATTGGTAGTAGGTTGCCGGTTACGGGAGGCTATTACAAAGTGTTTTCGTATGCCTATCATCCCTCTGTAGCATTTGCCATTAATTGTGTAATACTGGTATCGAATGCGGCTTCACTAGCTGCAGTAGCATTAGTAGGGGGAGAATATATCACTGGAATCTTTATCCCTTTATCAAAAGATGCTGAATGGATAAAAGTTGCAACTAACGCTAGTTATATTCAAAGCATTCATATCATCATTGCTATTGTTGCCATAATCATTTTTTATGGCGTTAACCTTGCCGGTTTAAAAATGAGTGCCCGTGCACAAAATATCTTAACTGTTATAAAAATTATTTTAATTCTTTTACTGATCACCCCATTATTTTTTGCCGACAATAGTGCTGTTGCCAATCATATAACGCATTCAACTTTATCGCCAACTTTTACGGAATACATTAAAGCATTTGGCATTGGTTTGGTGGCAGTAAGTTTTACCTATGGCGGTTACCAGCAAACTATAAATTTTGGCGCCGAAGTTGATCATGCTGCAAAGAACGTTCCGCGAGGTATTTTTTTCGGAATCGCCATAATTGTTAGTCTATACCTTACTATTAACTATGCTTATATTAAAGTAATTGGTTTTGAAACGCTTCATCAACCCGAAACAAAAAACATTGCAGCCATTATGGCTTCAAAAATATTTGGCATCAATGCTGAAAGGGTACTGTCGGGCTTTTTATTTTTAAGCGTACTCGCCTACGTAAATGTATTACTGATGAGTAATCCAAGGGTAATGTTTGCCATGAGCGAAGACAATATTTTACCTCCTATATTTAAAAAAAGAAATCCTAAAACAGATGTACTTACCGTTTCTTTATCTGTTTTTGCAGCCATTTGTATCCTCATTATTTTTTGGGCAAAAGAATTTGATACCATTTTAAGTTTTACCATTTTTTTAGATTGCTCGGGAATGATTTTGTCTGCAGCTACTATTTTCATCTTGCGTAAAAAAACAAAACACTTGGATGATACTGGCATTTATAAAATGAAATTATTTCCTTTAATGCCGGTGATTTTTATTATTGCTTATACCTTTGTAGCTATTAGTATTATTCTAGACTATAAAAATAATGGCTATGCCGCAGCCATCGGCCTTTCAGTAATGGCAGCATTTACGGGCCTGTATTTTTTACTGGCGCAATTAAAAAAAGATAAAATATAATACCATGGATATCTCTTATATCTTAAATGAATTTGCCGAAGAGCGAGAAAATTATTTTAATGCCGTTTCTCCGCCAATCATGCAAACCAGCAATTTTGTTTTTAATACGGTGGCAGCAATGCGTAGTGCTTTTGCAGATGAATATTCTACCTATCTATACAGCCGCGGCAGAAACCCAACTGTAGATATCTTAAAACAAAAACTGGCAGCGCTGGATGGTGCCGAAGACTGTTTGGTATTTAATAATGGCGCTGCAGCTACATTTGCCGGAATATTGGCCAATGTAAAAAGCGGCGATCATATTGTATGTGTAGAAAAGCCTTACACTTGGACTCAAAAAATGTGTAACGATATTTTACCCCGTTTTGGCATTACTACCACATATATTGATGGTACCACTATTGAAAATTTTGAACGGGCGGTACTACCCAACACTTCACTAATTTATCTAGAAAGCCCCAACAGTTGGGAATTTAAATTGCAAGATTTGAAAGCAGTTGCCGAACTAGCAAAAGCAGAAGATATTGTTACTATAATAGACAACAGTTATTGTACGCCTCTTTATCAAAAGCCTATTGAATTTGGCATTGATTTGGCCATGCAAACTGCAACTAAATACATCAGCGGACATAGTGATACATTAGGTGGAGTATTAAGTGGCAGTAAAAAAATGATAGAAAGAATTTTCAATAGCGAATACATGAATATAGGCAGCGGCATACAACCTTTTAATGCCTGGTTACTTATTCGTGGATTACGAACTTTGCCTGCAAGACTAGATAGAATTAATGCCTCTACCAAAGTAGTAGTAAATTATATTAAACAACATCCCAAAGTGGAAAGCATCATTTTCCCATTTGATGAAAGCTTTCCGCAATACAAGCTAGCCAAACAACAAATGAAAGAGGCTTGTGGCTTATTTACTTTTATCATTAAAGCAGATACTGTAACCCAAATAGAAAATTTTTGCAACAGTTTACAACATATATTAATGGCTGTAAGTTGGGGAGGTCACGAAAGTCTAATCATTCCTAAATGTTCGGGCATGCCGCAACAAGATTTTGATACCAATAATAAAGAACACCGCATGATGCGTTTATATGTTGGGCTTGAAGATCCCGAATACATCATAAAAGATTTAGCGCAGGCTTTTGAAAAAATGTAATACTATTCAATAATTTTTTCAATATGCAGCAGCTTGCCTTCTTCATTCATGCCTTCAATTACCAATTTTAGTTTGGTAGTAATGTCATTATTATAAAAACTGAATGTAGCAGTAGGACTGTCTTTATTAGTGATGATATAAGGTTGCCAATATAGGGTGGTGCGCATATCAGCATTCACCTGTTTATCTTTAGGTATACTATAATCAGGCGAGTAAAATTCTTTTATAGGCGAGTATCCTGCCATTTTAATTTTAGAAAGATTGCTGGGCATATTTCTAATGTCCTCTTTAAAATCATCACTTTTTTTTGTGTAAATACTTAATGACGGTTGTAATCCCTGAATCCAAGGAGTAGACTCAAAATATTTTACATACGCTATTTCTTCAATGTTAAGATTACCCAACATATCATTATCAATAGGATTTTCATTTAAGTAAATAGCTACCGCACTAGTACCTGATGTACAAATACATGGGCCCCAAATTTCTTTTGCATACTTACTCTGAGGCGCATATTTTAGAAATACCCCAGGTACTTTCCCAATCATATAATTAAATACATCACCTTTTGATGCAGCCATTTCATCGTGCATTACATCAATCGACCAGGTGCCAGCGCCAATACCTCTAAACATGGAAGTATATTTATCATCCATCTTCATCAAGGGGTCATTCTTCCAACTATGCCAGCTGGCTTTACTTTTTATAACCAATTCATTCAGCATTTTAGCCTTTTGTTCAAAGGCTGGATCTTTATGGCTGATTTCGGTAATAAATGTTTTGATATAATTATTGCTAACAGCCATTTCTTTTGTGGCAGGGGTTTGCAAATAGGTAGGTAATAAATTAACCACATTCATTGGAAGTAGTCCATTATAATCTTTTGCTAAGCCTAAGCCAATACTTTTTTCTTTACTATTATTGAGTTTATAAAATACCATAGCAGTATCATAAAAAATAATGCCCCCTTGGGTAAAACTGCCTTCTTTATTGGTGATGGGTAAATACCATTGTTTGGCACTGTCTGTTGTTTGAACAATTAAGTTAATCATCTGATTGGCAACGCCCAGCTGTTTAGCGTCGGCGGCTTTACCAAAAATATTTAAGTAATTATCTTTGGGATAAAAAATCGTGGGTAGGCGCCCTGCCACTACTTTATCCCAATTATACCTACGCCAGCCATTGGTTTGCATTACTAAGTCGAGGTACTGATTTGTATTTGCTGAAGTATCATTAAAATACCAATCGGCATTATAAACCGCTCCTTTTAAATCGCCCTGTAATAAAAGATCGGTATAAATATTTTTACCAGCAGGCGCTCCTTCTAAGCTTGCATCATATACTGCTACCGATAAATTACTACTAAGCGTATCGAGCACTTGTATGGTTATTTTATTATTGCTTCTTTTGGCTAATCCTTTTTCATCAATGTTTATCTGGGCTTTAAAACTATACGTATTGTGGTTAATAAATACAATTCGTTCAGACAAAGGCTGGTTGTTTTTATCATACACGGTAAGCTGCAAAATACCATCCGGAAAATCTTTAATATTTATTTTTTGATTCACTGCAGTCTGTTCGGTTTTTATAAAAGCTTGGTACACTACTTTTTGAAACATGGTAGCAACTATAGTAAGTTGCTGTAAATTTTCGGCAGTTGCTGTGGTACTTACTAAGTAATACAAATCATTTTTTACCAGCTGGGCATGTAATAAAATACCTTGAGTTTGTACTTGGGGTAAAGTTGTACGTCTATATTCGCCTTTATTGTCTTTCCATTCGGCTATATAGCTTTCATTTGCTTCGGGTGTAAATTGTATTATGCCCATTCCATCATGTACACTTACAATACTATCTACCAATTCATTCTTACTATTTTTTACTACTGCAGCAATACTATAGGGCAAGCCATTACTTTGCGTTGCCTTAAAAGACACATAATTATATAAGCCTGCAACCAAATTGCCGCTTTCGGCAAAAAATTTAAGACTTATGCCAGGGGTTGTATTAACCTCAACTTCATTGGCGTTAATAATAGGGATGGTTTTATGGTAAATAAAGGTTGTATCAAAATTCAGCATCCAAGCTGTATAGGCCCTAATGGTATAAGTAGTCCCTACGCTGCTGTCAGATAGTATAAAATAACCGTCGGCAGTAGCGGAAAGGATGGGCATCGTTTTATGATCAATTAGTTTACCCTGTTCATCTAGCAAATCGGCGTATAAATTTGTACTAAAAGTAGAAGGCAGTTCGTCTTCCATAATATATGCCTTAAACCAGACGGTTTCGCCAGGCAGGTAGGCTTCCTTATCGGTATGAAAATGTACTTTTTCTTGTGGAAAATTATCACTGTAAAAACTGATGGCAGCTGAATCTTTTAACTGGGCCGTAGCGGAAAATAAGCAAAATGCAAATACAATAAAGAGATTCAGATATTTCATCATAAATGCAGGTTTTATACTTTGGTGTTTAAAGTTGCTAAATTATCTGTTCAGATAAAAATTACTGGCAGAAAATTTTTGTGATATTGTAAATTTTAACGTTTCGGATTTTATTTACCGTTTATAAAAATGGATAGCATTGATTTAATAGGGATAGTTTATTTTTGCAGTATGCGTTACAGACATTACCCTTTAGTAATATTAATGGCTATTGCTTTTCAGTCAAACGCCCAAGACAAATGGGACTTGCGCCGCTGTGTGGATTATGCCCTAGTAAACAATATCAGCATTAAACAAACTGATATACAGGCTAGGCTGGCAAAAATTCAGTTATATCAAAGCCAATTGAGCCAGTATCCTGGAGCTAGCTTTAGCACAGGTACCAGTTATAATAGCGGACGAAACCAGGATCCTACATCTTTTAGCTTAATTACAGAAAGCTACTTATCTGCCAATATGCAATTGCAAACCAGTGCACAAATTTTTAACTGGTACAGCAAACGCAATACCATAGCTGCAAATCAATGGGAGTTTCAAGCAGCGATGGCCGCATCAGAAAAAGTAAGAAATGATATTGCCCTTAACATTGCTAATGTGTATTTGCTAGTATTGTTATCTAAAGAGCAAGAAAAAATTGCAGGCATACAGTTACAGCAATCACAATCTCAATTAGGTAATACCCGTAAACTAGTAAACGCAGGTTCTTTACCCGAATTAAATGCTGCCGAACTAGAAGCTCAGGTAGCTAGAGACAGCGCCACTTTTATAATGTCAAAAGGAACTACTGCACAAAATGTATTAAGCCTTAAAGCTTTTATGGCATTAGATGCTGCAACTCCATTTGAACTTGATATACCTCCTGTTGACAAAATTCCTGTAGAAGATATTGCCGATCTGCAACCTGATGCCGTATACGCATCTGCAATTGCTAATCTACCGCAACAAAGAGTAAATGACTATAAAATAAAAGCCGCCGAAAGAAATTTGGCTGCTACAAAAGCCAATATGTATCCAACGTTGTCTGCTTTTGGTAGTTTAGGAACCGGCTACAATAGTAGGGCCAACGAAATATTAAGCGCTACCCCATTAAATGCGCCATTAGGAAAAGTAACAGTTGGGGGTACCCTTTATGACGTTTATCCATTAAGGCCGTTTACAGATTATACTTATGGAAAGCAACATTTATTTTCACAATTGAATCAAAATTTTCGCCAATCTATTGGCTTAAGTTTAAGCGTGCCTATTTTTAACAGTGGTAGCTTACGAACTGCTTACGAACGTAGTAAACTAAATATCCAAAATTTACAATACCAACAACAGGCCGATAATCAAAAAACAAAACAGGATATTTATCAGGCTTACAATAGCGCAATGGTAGCATTGGAAAAATTTAATGCCGGTAAAAAAAGTTTAGAAACAGCAGATAGAAGTTATGGCTTTGCCCAAAAACGTTATAATGTGGGCATGTTAACTACATTAGAACTGGTTACTAATCAGAACAACCTATTTAGTGCAAAATTAGAAAATGCACTGAACCAGTATGACTATGTGTTTAAAATGAAAGTGCTGGAATTTTATAAAGGAAAGGGAATAAAATTATAAGATGCCAATCGGGCTGTAAATGGGAAATAAGAAGCGCATAATAATTTTTGCTTTTCTTATTCATTTCAGAATGACAACTTAAACTAATTAGAAAATAGAAAAATAAAGTATAATCTTCTCCATACCTCCAACATTTGGCAGCAATGGGGACAAATAAAATAAAATGAGTAAGACACTTAAATGGATTTTAATAAGCCTTGGCGCATTATTGGTATTGTTAGTTGTATTAAGCAAGATGGGTACTTTTGGTAAAGACGAAGGAACAAAAGTTACTTCCGAAAAAGTACAGAAAAGAACCATTACCGAAATTGTAAATGCCAGTGGTAAAATTTATCCAGAAATAGAAGTAAAAGTAAGTCCGGATATCAGTGGCGAAATAACAGAGTTAAATGTACAAGAAGGCGATACCGTTAAAAAAGGACAGGTGCTTGCACGTATCTACGCAGATATTTATGATATTAATCGTAATCAAGCAGCAAGTGGAGTGGCGCAAAGCCAGGCACAGGTAAACAACTCACAGGCTGCATTAGACGCATTGAAAGCTACCATGGAGCAGGCAGAAAAAACCTACAACATGCAAAAACAATTGTTTGGAGAAAAAGTAATCAGTCAAAATGAATTTAATGTAGCCGAAGCAAGTTTTAAAACTTCTAAAGCCAATTACAATGCTGCAGTACAGGGAATAAAAGGAGGCGAAGCAAGCGTTCAAACAGCAAGAGCTAGTTTACAAAGAGCACAAAAAGATTTAGGTCGTACCATTATAGTGGCACCAAGCGATGGTGTGATTTCATTATTAAGCGTAAAAAAAGGCGAAAAAGTTGCCGGTAATAGTTTTAATGTAGGTACCGAAATGATGCGTATTGCAGACATGGACAAAATTGAGGTAAGAGTGGATGTAGGTGAAAACGATATCCCAAAAGTGAAACTAGGCGATAGTGCTGTTATTAATGTAGATGCCTATACCACCAGAAAATTTAAAGGCATTGTAACACAGATTGCGAGTAGCAATAATGGTGCAGCATCACAAAGTGCATTGGCAAATACTAGTAATGATGTTACTCAATATAAAGTGTACATCCGTTTATTGCCAGAAAGTTATATGGACCTTATGGGTAAAGGAAGTTTTCCCTTCCGCCCCGGAATGAGTGCTAATGCAGATATTCAAACACAAACACATGCTTCTGTATTAAGTGTTCCTATTAATGCAGTAACCACACGCGATATTAGCGATAGTACAAAAGGGGATAAGAAAAAAGCTATGGCAAGTACAGCAACAACTGCTGCTCCTGCATCATTAGACGACTTGGAGGTAGTGGTATTTATTAAAAATGCTGACAATACCGTAAAAAAAGTAAAAGTAAAAACAGATATCCAAGATATAAACAACATCGAAATTACCGAAGGCCTAAAAGAAGGAGATGAAGTAATTACCGGACCATATGATGTAGTAAGTAAAACATTAAAGGATGGTAAAAAGGTAAAAGTGGTTGACAAAAAAGATCTGTTTGACAAGTAACTATCAACATTTAATTTAGCCGGATTGAAAATAACCTTTTTAACAGCATTGCTGATGCTGTTGTATACAAGTATTTGTATTGCGCAATCAACATCAACCGCGTCTACAAATAATACTACGCTTAAAATATTTTTGCAAACAGCAAAAAACGATTCGGCAACCAATGCCAGTATTCAAGTATTTGCTTTGCCAGATACCTTCTTAATTGCTAGCAAAGTTTTTAATAAAAGCGGAAGTATTTTTATACTTAATCAGTTTTCAAAATATTATATCAAAGTTTCTAGTATAGGTTTTGAAACTAGTTTTAAAACGATCAATATTTTAGACAAACCTGTTAGCACAACTATATTATTAAAAAGAAGTATCGGAAATATGCAGGCCGTGGTGGTCACTTCCTTTAAAAAACCATTAATAAAACAGGATGATGATAAAACCATTGTTGATGCTGCCGTTTTAGCCAATAGCAGTACCAATGCCTATGAAATACTTGAAAAAACACCAGGTGCAATTGTTGATCAAGATGGCAATGTTTACCTCAGCAGCATGACGCCAGCAACCGTTTTTATCAATGGAAGAGAGATGAAATTAAGCAGTGCCGATCTGGCTTCTTTATTAAAAAGTTTGCCGGCCGGCAGTGTAAGCAAAATAGAAATAATACGTAGTCCCTCTGCAAAATTTGATGCCGCTAGTAGTGGTGGTATTATAAATATTGTTTTAAAAAAAGGTGTAAAACTGGGTAGTAGTGGCAGCGCTAATATTGCCTATTTTCAAGGAGTGTACAGTACAAAAACTGCGGGATTCAATATTAATAAAAATTCCGGAAAAGTAAATAGTTATTTCAGCTATCAATATACCGACAGAAAAAACTATGAGCAACTGAACAGCAATAGATTTGTAAAAACAGATTCCTTATTAGCACAAACCTCTTTTACCACATACCCTTCGGTAAATAATTATTTTGGCGGCGGCTTTGATATTGGTTTTTCAAAAAAATTCAATATTGCAAATGATCTAAGAATTAGTGATAATAACAGCAGCAGTAACGCTATTAATAACATGAATATTTTAGCCAATACCTCGCAAGCTTTGTTAGGAAAAAATCAATCTGATATTTTTAACAGCACCCATTCTTTTTTTATTACCAATAACCTTTCTTCAAAATATAAAATTGATTCTATAGGAAGCGAATGGTCCACTGAACTGGATTATAATTATTTTAATACCGATAATAACCAGACTTACGCCAACTATTATACCTTACCTGTAAGGCCAAAAGTAAATGGAGCGGGCATTAATAAAAATGATAAAAATATTGTTGTTTTTCAAACCGATCTTACTTTAAAACTGCCAAATAAATTTACTTTAGAAAGTGGTTTTAAAGCTACCCGAAGCAATAGTAAAAATAGTAGTACCTACTTTTTACAAACTGGGGCCAACCCACAATTAATAGATAATTATCAAACCAACACATTTAAGTATAAAGAAACCATTACTGCAGTCTACCTTCAATTAGCAAAATCATTCTTTGGATTTATCCTTAAACCGGGACTACGTTTAGAGACCACGAATATCAATGGCCAACAAACAATTCCTAAAGACACTACTCTTTCTATCCGCCGTACTGATTTGTTTCCTTATGTATACTTGCGTCATAAACTATTTAAAATTTTTGGCAACGATTTAATGGGCAGTGCTATTTACAGGAGAAGTATTAAAAGGCCTTATTACGAGATACTGAATCCATATCCGAAATATATTGACCAATATTTGTTTGATGTGGGCAATCCAAACCTACAACCGCAGTTTACTACCAATTACGAGCTGAATGTAATGTTTCAAGAATTTCCTGTTTTTGCAATAGGTATAAATGAAACAAAAAATATTTTTAGTAATGTTACTTATCAGGATGAAGCAACTAAAATTGCCTACCGCACTTACGATAATTTAGGGAAAAATAAGGAATTGTATTTTCGCATCATTGCCGGAATACCACCAGGTGGAAAATATTTTTTTTATATGGGCAGTCAATATAATTATAATGCTTACGATGGTATTTATCAAAACAAAGCATTCAATTATAAACGAGGTAGCTGGTTATTTTTTATGTATCAAGAAATTAAAGCCACGCCTACTTTAATATTAAGCACTCAAGGTTTTTTGCGTAGCAAAGCAGTTCAAAATTTTTATGAACTCAACACTTTTGGCGGATTAGTGTTTTCCGCAAATAAATCAGTACTAAAGAAAAAAGGCAATATAATTTTGTCTTTAAATGATGCCTTACAAACCAATCATGTAAATTTTACGCTTAAGCAAGGCAATGTAAATTCTACTGGTTCAAGGGTAAATGATACGCGTAAAATAGGATTGACTTTGCGGTATAATTTTGGTTTGACTAAACCAAAAGAGAAGAAGGAATTTGGAGCAGCGCCAGTGGAGAATTAGCATCCTGTTCCCTAAGGATAAATTAAATAGTATTACTAGGTAGAAATTTTTTATGATTGTTATTTATTAAGCAAATAATTTTTCTGCTACAGCCACACTTTCTGGCTTACCTACATCAACAAGATTATCACCACTATGGTCGTAACCCAATATCACATGTTCGGCAGCAAGATCAAGATAACTATCTATGATTGAAAATTTACCAGTCTGTTTTATTAAAGAAAATATTTCAGGCTGATAAATCACCACACAGCTATACGCCATCTCTTTTAAGTTGGGTGTATCAATTGATATTTTTGTTTCGCCAGTTGATAGATTTTTCCATCCACACAAACGACTGCTTTCATCAAACAATAAAACTCTTGAAGATTTTCGATTAGTGATACCAAATGTAATCAAGGGTTTATGTTGCAAATGAAAAGCCATCAGTTTATTCAAATCTAAATTAGTAAGGATGTCTACATTTAAAGATATAAATGGTTGATCCCCTTCAAGTAAATA
>Ga0194047_10002264_pt1 | contig 11128 bp, 12 predicted proteins | sample JunL225m_MetaG_2_FD_160070 | JGI IMG/M metagenome (GOLD analysis project Ga0194047, IMG submission 160070) | Anoxic zone freshwater microbial communities from boreal shield lake in IISD Experimental Lakes Area, Ontario, Canada - Jun2016-L221-5m | ecosystem: Environmental > Aquatic > Freshwater...
GGTTTCACATTTATGGGGGTGCACCATGCAAGCAGTCCTGCAATACCTGAAGACACACGGTCAGTGCCTTGACTCGGAGATTGCTGTCGGCATGGGTATATCGATTAATCAGGTACGGATCGATATTTCAGCCCTCGCCGCCCTTGGTGAGATCACCACCTGCAGCGTGACACGATTCAACGGCGATGAACGATTTGAGGGCACCCAGTGCCGTCCGGCATCATTTATTCCACCGAAGGCACCCGGCAGGAAGCCTGGAGCGCCGTCTAAGGTGACTGAATGACCCTGACCAAGGCAGAACTCGTCGATCTTCTCGTTGGAAAGGTTGGCCTGAACAAGCGAGAAGCCAGGGACATGGTCGATGCTTTCTTTGAGGAAATATCTGCGGCCCTGGAAAAGAGTAATGGGGTAAAACTCTCCAACTTCGGCAACTTTGAGCTGCGTGAGAAGCCCCAGCGTCCAGGCCGCAACCCCAAGACGGGAGAACTCGTGCCAATCTCAGCACGTCGTGTGGTTACCTTCCATGCCAGCGCCAAGTTGAAGACGGCAGTCGAAAGCGCACCACGGCAATAACCCCCCAACCCCTGCACCCCAGCTTTCTCAGAAGCCACTATGTCCTCGACTGAAACCGCCTATTGCTACCACTGCGCCAGACATCATCCTCGCCGAGAAATGCGCCAGATTGAGACCAAGAACGGAAAGAAGTGGCGCTGCATCCAGTCAATCCAGGCGACGAAGAAGAGCACCGAACAGCGCGACGCCTTTGGGAAGAGTGTCACCGCCATCAACACGTCGGAGAAGCAGGCGCGGGTGAAATCCCGACTTAATCTTGAACGGTTGCTGGCTGGACGATAGCGCAGTTGGTCCTTTCCGCTACGGATCGCTGACGAGTACGGGATGGTTTCGAGCGACTGGCTGGTGGAAAGTGAATCCTGGTGAAGTCGGACCTCTCCAGATTTTTCAAGATTCCGTGAAATTCCGACGCCCCAAAGCTGACATGAAAAAACGCCGGATTCGGCCAGGAACGGCCAGTGGCGCCGCTTCTCCATTATAGGTAGTCCGTTCGACTCCGGCACTCGGAAGCGGTCACCAATAAGGTTTATTAAAACGAATTACGCTGGGCTGCGCTTGAGTACTACTAGCTTGGATGGTCTGGTCATGAATGGATTCCCTTGTGTTTCAGGAATTGACAAAGGGAAAGTGCTGGATGTAGAGCTATCAAATTCACTGACGTAGATTTATTCGAGGGCACGGGACTGGGCGGCCTTTTCATTTGAACTTCTTCAGCAAAGCGTCGAATTCGATTTCAAGCGCACGGGCCAATGTTGATTCATTGGACATGAATCGTTGTGTTGGCACCGGAATGGACACTGCAACCAGTTCGTCGCTTGGGCTGCGGAATGCTCTTGCTATTGCACAGATGCCGATCGAGTTCTCTTCCTTGTCATATGCAAAGCCCGTCTTGCGTATTTTTTCCAATTCCTTATCGAGTCCCTTCAAGGAGGTGATGGTTTTCTCGGTGTGGCGACTTAAGTTCAGGTGTTTGTACGTCTTCTTCAACTCGTCATCAGTCATTAGTGCCAAAACGGCTTTTCCGTTGGCTGAACAATGTATGGGAAACGCGACCCCTACAGCAGATACCGCAGTGAGACGGTGGGTTCCGGAAACCTGATCGACGAAAACCATGTTGTACCGATTCATTACCGAGAGGTCGACTGTTTCACCGGTGGCTTTTGCGAGAGACTCAAGTGAGGGTCTTGCAAGGTCGACAATCGGAAAATGCGTGGCAGCCCCTAAGGAAATCAATGCGGGGCCAAGTCGGACGCCGTGCGCCGGTGAAGCCGCGATCACCATACTTTCCTTGGATAGGGCATCGACGATTCGTTGAACCGTTGAACGAGGAAGACCGACAGCCTTAGCGATCTCGCCCAACGTCAATCCTCCCGAACCTTTCTGCAGCGTCCGCAAGATAGCTGCCGCACGCTCGATGACTTGAATACTCTGCCGTCCTGGCGTGTCATCTACTCCAGATTCTGAGCCAACCAAATTCTTTGAAGACATATTGATCTTTCACAAGGTTGCGCGTTTGCCGCGAATCATTAGCCCTAGATTTAGGCAAACCAAAATACATCAAATACAAAAAACCACCAGACGATACAGTTGCATTGTAGCAGCGAACCCAATCGATTCGAGCGGTTGTGGTTTGCTCGACCTTTGGATGAATGCAGTTGTTTCAAAAGACATGGTGCCGCCTGCCTCTGGCCCACTACCTCATTGATCAGAGGCACGGGATCGGATCAGCGAATTTCATAATGCGGCAAGCATCGTGAAATGAAGAAAGTCCAAAAACCCTCTTGACAAAGGAATCTAAAAGACCATAATGCGGTGCAGCTGTATCGCTTTGTGGGCCTTTGTAGGTCGAATATTTACAGCCACGTTCGATTCACTTTGTGCATGCGGCGTGGCGAAAGTACGAGAACAACAACATCGGTCCCCTATCGGCCGGTCTGGAGGAAGCATCTAATGGCTATCAATGTTCGTGGAACGACATTTGAAGAGAACCTGAATAACAAAATGGGTCTGGAGTTCTATGACCTAAGTCATCCGTGGGGTTACGGTCAGCCATGCTGGCCCTATTTCAAGGATGTAGAGATTGACCGCCTTCACACAATGGCGAAGTCTGGCGTCCTCACGGCGCGCATTTCGACGTCCATGCACACAGGCACGCACATGGACGCGCCGGCTCATGTCGTCGAGAACACGGCCTTCATGGATGAGGTACCCCTTCCGCATTTCATGGGTACGGGTGTGGTGGTGTCCATCCCCAAAGAGAAATGGGGTGTGATTACGGCCGCTGACTTGGAAAAGGCCAGCCCACAAATCCGGGAAGGGGACATCGTGGTGGTCAACACAGGCTGGCACAAGTACTACGGTGACAACCAGAAATACTACGGATACTCACCCGGCTTCTACAAGGAAGCCGGCGAATGGTTTGTCGCTAAGAAAGTAAAGATGGTCTGCACCGACACTCAGGCTCTTGATCATCCGCTGGCAACTGCGATGGGGCCGCATGGCCCGGCCCGGCCTCATGGTCTGTTGCCGCATGTTTGTGCGGAATACAAACGTGAAACGGGGCGTGAAGTTCTTGAGGATTTCCCGGAATGGGAACCTTGCCACAACGCGATTCTGTCCGCCGGCATTTGTGGAATCGAAAACGTCGGTGGTGACATAGACAAGATTACTGGAAAGCGTTGCACGTTCATGGCCTTTCCTCTCAGATGGAAGTTGGGGGACGGTTCAATGATCAGATTGGTTGCCGTGCTCGACCCGCGCGGCAATTACCGCATTGAGAACGGTCAAGGCTAACTGACTATTCCAGCGCCGAATTTCGCCAACTAACAGGAAATGCATGGCGCCCCGAACAAAGGATTGATTCATGCGTATTACTCGGTTCACCGATGCCAAGCCATATGAAGCGCCCAACCACTACGACATGCGGTCCCTGCGTTTGCAGGGATTTGCGGCCGGCGGCCCAACAACCTTCTGGACAGGGCTCTCGTACTTCCTGCCGGGCGGTGGCGCCGGCCCGGACGCGTCTCCGTTGGAAAAGGTTTATGTCGTACTGGCCGGGGAACTGACCGTCATAACCGATGACCAGCGAGTTGTGCTTGGAGCCATGGATAGCTGCTGCATCCCCGGTGGCGAAACGCGCGAGGTCAAGAATGAAGGAAATGCAGTTGCAACAATGCTGGTCGTGATGCCTTACCCGGAGAAAAAGTGATGTCTGATTGGCTAAGCAATCCGCAATCACTTTTTGATGTGCGGGGCAAAGTTGCTGTGGTCACCGGAGCATCTGGGGCGTTCGGGGCGCTCGCTTCAAAGGTACTCGCCGGTGCTGGGGCGAAACTTGTACTTGCCGCTGGAAACACGACTGCGCTGGAAGAAACAGCGGTCGCATGCCGCGAACTCGGGGCCGAGGTTGTCACGATTGCGCGACGACCGACAGTGGAACCGGATTGTGCCGCAATCATGGATCTGGCAATGCAAACGTGGAATTGCCTCGACATTCTTGTCGTCGGATCCGGATTGAATGATCCATGCCCGATTGTCGATATGTCGCTTGAGCGATTTGAGACGGTGATGAATGGCAACGTTACAAGCACCTGGCTGTTGTGTCGCGCTTTCGGACAACGAGTCATTCCACTGAAAGCGGGAGGGAAAGTCGTGCTTGTATCGTCCGCACGTGGGAAACTGGGGCATCCCGCAGGATATTCCGCCTACTGTACTTCTAAAGCCGCAACCGACGGAATGACCAAGGCCCTCGGGTGTGAGTGGGGCAAGTACGGAATAACAGTCAACGCAATTGCCCCCACGGTATTTCGCTCGCCCCTGACCGCCTGGATGTTTGAGGACAACGAAAAGGCAAGGACTGTGAGGGAGGGTTTCCTGGCTCGGGTTCCATTGGGCCGTCTCGGAGAGCCAGAAGACCTGGCCGGACCACTCCTATTCCTCTGCTCTCGCGCCTCCGATTTCCACACTGGGCACACCGTCTACGCGGACGGCGGCTACACGGCAGGTTAAGACATGATCGGACACAAGAGAATCGCAGTCGTTGGCGCCGGTCTAATGGGTCATGGAATTGCACAAGTCTTTGCAGTTGCAGGTCACACCGTACGAGTCTATGACCGTGACTTCCAGGCGCTACGCACCTTAAAGGAGCGGATCGAAAAGAACCTGCTCGAACTTGGACTCAATCCTGCATCGGTGGAGCGCGTTAGTCCAGTGGAAGATTTGGGAGAGACCGTTGCTCAGTCCGATGTTGTCATAGAAGCCGGCCCGGAAAATCTCGCCTGGAAGCAGAAGTTCTTCGAACAAATGGAACTGCTGGCACCGAAGGGCGCGTTGTTAGCCAGTAACACTTCGGTGATTCCTATTACGCAGATCATGCAAGGATTATCGAGTGGGCATCGAGCCATGGGTACCCACTGGTGGAATCCTCCGTACCTCGTTCCTCTGGTCGAGGTGATTAAGACACCCGCTACCGACCCAAAGCTGGCAAAAGAGATGTTCGACCTTCTTGCCTCGGTTGGTAAGACGCCGGCGATGGTCGAAAAGGATGTTCCGGGATTCATCGGTAACCGATTGCAGCACGCGTTATGGCGCGAGGCTATTGCCTTAGTCGCTGACGGCGTGTGCGACGCCGAAACCGTTGACACGGTCGTCAAGGCTAGCTTCGGTCGGCGCTTGCCGGTCTTGGGACCGATCGAGAATGCCGACCTCGTGGGCATTGACCTGACGCTGGCCATACACGAAACCGTCCTGCCGGCGATCGACCACACGCCCGGCCCGTCTCCCTATCTGAAGAAGCTCATCAATAGCGGGCGTATGGGTATGAAATCTGGCGAAGGCTTCCGGAAATGGACCTCTGATCAGCAAGCCGAGTTGCGTGCACGAGTTCTTTCCCACCTGAAAGCCATGAACGCCGCGGAAGGTCGCTAATAGCGACGATCAAAATACAGCGAGGAACACGAAAGCATGGACGAAATCAGCAAAGTGATCTTGACGGTGGCATGCACGGGCGCGTGGCCGAAGAAGAATGACACCCCTTACATACCCCTGACCCCACAGGAAGAGGCCGACGAAATCGTTCGGTGCGCAGAGGCTGGCGCGTCGATCGCGCACATTCATGTCCGCGATGACGACTTCAATGCTTCGATGGACTTCGACAAGTTCGCAGAGACGGTGCAGCTGGTGCGCGCCAGAAGCAACATTGTCCTCAATCTCACCACCTCGGGCGGGCTCGGGCTCTCAGACGAGATTCGCATGAAGCCGTTCCAAGAACTACGGCCCGAAATGGCTTCGTTTGATGCCGGAACGATGAATTGGGCTCACACGACCATCTTCGAGAACAGTCCGCGATTCCTGGAGAAACTCGCGGTTTCAATGGTCGAATGCGGTGTAAAGCCGGAGTTCGAAATATTCGATCCGGGCATGATTTACAACGTTCTCCACTACATGAAAAAGGGACTGATCAAAGGGCGTCCTCATTTCCAGTTCGTTCTGGGCGCCCCGGGCGGCGTGACGGCCGAGGTGAAAAACATGATGTTCTTGCTGGAAATCTGCAAGGACAATCTTGGTGACAACTTCACATGGTCCGCCTTGGGGATCGGGAAGGGTCATTTGCCGATCATTCTTGCAGCCCTCTCGGTCGGAGGTCACGTCCGAGTGGGGATGGAAGACAACATTCTTTATCGCAAGGGACAGCTGGCGAAGTCGAATGTTGAATTTGTTGAACGTGCAAAACGAATCGTGGCCGAACTCGACAAAACCATTGCAACACCGGATGAAACCCGCGCGCTATTGGGGCTGGCGACGGGTAGTTAAATGGAATTTCTAATCATTGAATCATGGCCGCTTAGGACGGTATGGCACTCCGAAGACAAGGTCGAGTTATGAAGTTCAATGGCGCGACAAGTAGTAGCAAGACCTGCTGACAGGAATAATGTAGAAAACCGTAACGTGATACAGTTGCACCACAATAGGCAATTATTTCGAAACACCAACTTAACGTTGATATTTGGAGGAGAAGGGAACTATGAAGATCAAGCCGATGTCCGCTGCTATCCGTTCATTAGGCCTCGCTAGCAGTTTGTGCGGAGCCATAACGCTGTTGTCCGGTAGCGCTTTTGCTATGAATGGTGGCCAACTCGGAGGCTATGGCACCAAGAACGCCGCGATGGGTGGAGCATCGATCGCACTACCTCTGGACTCGACGGCCGGGATCAATAATCCGGCGGGGATGGCATTCGTTCCCACCTCAATGAATGCCGGTCTGGTGGTCTTCAGCGGCCATTCTGACAATAACTGGGCGCTACCAAACAACAGTCTCACGGACAATACTCGTGTCTTAGCGCCAGAGGGTGGCGCAAATTGGGTACTTAATCAGAACATGACGGTCGGCCTATCATTTGGCGGTCAGGGCGCCGGATCAAGTTTTGGCCGAACGTTGGTGCCTGCCGGGCTGATTGCCGGTGCCGCGCAGAATGAATATAACTCTATCAAGACCCTCGACATTGTTGCCAGCGTAACGTGGAAAGTTACGCCAGATTTGGCGATTGGTATTGCTCCCACCCTCTCAGTTCAGCAGTTCAAACAAGAGGGCGTGGTCGTACCGACCGGGCTCCCATTTCCCGCCCCTCCGTTTGGTGCAGTGCCCAGTCATGGAACTCAAACTGCGACGGGATGGGGATTGCGTGTTGGAGCCCTCTGGAAAGTAACACCGGACGTTTCGCTCGGAGCCAGCTACCGGTCGAAAACAAATATGAGTAAGTTGGGCGACTATGCGAATGACCTGCTGGCATACAGTGGCGGCAAGTTGGACATCCCTGATCAGTTCGGTGTTGGTGTGGCTTGGAAGCTATCTCCCAAACTCACGCTCGCGGCTGATTGGCTCCAGATCAATTGGCGAGATTCAAAGTCACAACAAGATCCAGCTGGACAGTACTGGCAGAACCAACCTGTCCTCAGGCTCGGGGCTTCGTACGATCTAAACGATACATGGACGCTGCGCGCCGGTGTTAGTGGCAATCGCCGACAGATACAGTCTGACAATGCTGCTCAGAACGTATTTTCACCTGCGCTCAATGACCGTGCGTACACTGCTGGCGTCACCATGAAGCTCGATAGCAAATCCGATATCAGCTTTGCCTATGAACTCAATCCCAATCAAACTCTGCAAGGTACCGGGCTCAGCACCGGAACGACTTTGTCCAGCAAAGTGCAGGTGTTCCGATTGGGTTATGACCGCGCCTTTTAACGCTACCTTAGCGGCCCGCTAATACCATGAGTTATCTGCACCTGGGCTACGACGCATCGGAACTCGCGTCGAGCCCCTATGCGGGCTACTTTCGCCCTGAGTTAGCGCCTCTGCCGGGGCACGTCCGCGAAGCCCTGTTTATTGGGGCTCAGGCTCAGGAACTATTTCCGTCCATCGATGCGGCTGCGGAGTTGCTTGCGCCCGCCGATTGGCCCGTCGAGACGGGGTATACCTTTGCGACGGACGGATCGATGCGAATATTCGTATTGACCCAAATGCCAAATGTTACACCGGCCATGTGGGACTGGTGGTTTGCCTGGCATGGGAGCGACACGCAGCGTTACAAGCTCTGGCATCCGCGCGCGCACATTGATGTCTATTGGAGTGATGGTCGTAAGGATCTCGATCATTACATCGGTAGAACGTCGAACGTTGTCGAATACGTCGGATCTGAGTATTTGCGTTTGACCATTCGCTTTGTAACACCGTCCAGTCTGGGAATTGACGAACGCGAACTAAAGGCGCGTGGTGAAACGGCGATTTGCGCGCGGGGAGGTATCGCGGGCACTCCGCTGGAAACGGGTTGGCTGATTCATCATGTGCGTCCCGTTGCCGGTGGCGCGGAAATGCGCTCACGCTTTTGGTTGGGGGGTGGCAATGTGCGCCCACGCGGAATGCCGGGCGGTGTGGGCGCGGTGATCGGGCGCACGCTCAGTCGTCTTCAACCGCTGACGAACACCATGGCAGCCGACCTGCTGGTCCATTGTGCGCAGGAAATGAATCATCTGGGCGCAATTCTTCCCGCGTTGTACGACACCTTCAGCAATCGGAACCGTTAATAGGCGAATCTCGCCTTCTCTAATAGGTGCATTCCATGGCAATTGTTAAGTCAAAAGAACGACACTTGGGTTTCACCGAGGAGGAATTGGCAACGAGTCCTTACGCCCGTTTTTTTAATCCTGAACTCGCGCCACTTCCTGAACACGTTAAAGAGGCATTGCAGATCGGTGGCCAAGCCAGCGAACTCTTCCCCCCCGTAGAGCGCGCCTGCGATCTTCATGCGTCGGGGTATTGGCCAGTGGAAACCGGCTATACCGTCGCGCCCGATGGTGCGGTGCGCATTTGCGCGCTCACCGTCATGCCACGTGTGACCCCCGCCATGTGGGAGTGGTGGTTTGCCTGGCATGGCAGTGAGGGCGATCGCTACAAACTCTGGCATCCGCGTGCTCATGTGGATGTGGCTTGGGCGGATGGTCGCGATGATTTGGACCATTACGTGGGGCGCGTATCGAATGTGGTCGAGTACGTTGGCCCGACGCTCCTTAAGGTGGCCATTCGGTTTGTGACGCCCGCTACCGTAGGATTTGACGAGCAACGCCTTAAAGCCAACGGTGAAGTCGCCATCTGCGCGCGTGTTGGCCTAGCGGGCGCGCCTGTTCTGACCGGTTGGTTGGTACATCATGTTCGCCCAACAACTGGCGGCTCGGAAATGCGTACGCGTATTTGGTTGGGTGGTGACAATGTTCGCCCCTTGGGAATGCCAGGGGCCATCGGCGGAGTGCTTGGACGCATGGCGTACCGCCTGCAGCCGCTGACTATTGCTCAGATCAACGAGTTGATCGTTCACGACAATCACGAAATGAACCACCTGGCCGGCTTTCTTCCAGAAATCTACGAGGCTTTCAAAAAGGGCGGTCGTTGAACACGCTCAATAAGGAGACATGAAGTGATTCGATCCAATGACCGAGGAATTGTTTTGCGCCGCGATAACGCAGGATTTGACGCAGCTGTTCTTGGTACAAGCAATAGCGCCTGCGATCCCGGCCGTCGACCCGACATCCTGGTGCAGGCCAATGATGTCTTCGATGTGATCGCAGCGGTAAAGCAGGCAGGGCAGCAAAACCTGAAAATCGCCATGTGTTCGGGCGGACACAGTTGGGCGCAAAATCATATTCGCAATGGCGGCATGCTGATCGATTTGTCGCGCCTTGACAGCATGGTGATCGACGAACGCGGCAAGCGCGCGATTGTTGGCCCAGCCTGTCTCGGCGGCCCACTTGATGAGCAGTTAGCCAAACTTGGCCTCTTCTTTCCCATTGCGCATGGCTACACCGTGGGCATCGGGGGCTTCCTGCTTCAGGGTGGATTTGGTTGGAATAGCCGTGCCGTAGGCTTGGCCTGCGAGAGCGTCGTGGGGCTCGATATAGTGCTGGCCGATGGCAGCCTTGTACATGCCAGCGAGGAAGAGAATTCCGATCTCTTCTGGGCGGCGCGCGGCGCCGGACCAGGATTTTTCGGAGTTGTCGTACGCTTCCACTTGAGGCTACATCCTCGCCCGAAGTTCACGGGATTGAAGATCCAAGTCTTTCGGATGAAGCACCTTGAAGAGGTGATGCGCTGGGCGGATCGTGTCGGTCGAGAGGTTGCGTCATCGGTCGAATTCCAGATCGTCTTGAATCGAAAGGCCATCGGAATCTTTTCTCATGGAATCGAAGTGTGCGCTCCGGTATTGGCCGAGACCAGGAGCGAGGCATTAGAAGCGGTATCTTTCATTGACCAGAGCCCGATCCGGTCGAAAGCCAGTTTTACGTCCCCGCTCGTGCCGATGTCTTTGCGCACCATGATGAAGTCCGCCGAGAAAGTGGTTCTTCTGCCAAACGTCCGCTGGTACGCAGACAACATGTGGATTGACGACACGATTGAACCCGTGTTGCCGGTCTTGCGGCGGGCCGTTGATGTGCAACCTCCAGCGCCTAGTCATGCACTGTGGCTCAACTGGAATCCACCCGCACACCGGCCCGACATGGCGTTTTCGGTTGAAGGCAGAACCTATCTCGCTCTTTACGGCGGCTGGAAAAATGCATCGGACGATGCCCAGCATGCCACCTGGGCGATGGACCATATGCGCGAACTCGAACCGTACAGCCGCGGAATTCAGCTTGCCGACGAAAACACCGGAAGACGTCCGGCACGTTTCCTCTCCGACAAAAACATGGCGCGTCTCCAACAAATTCGGGCAGAGCGTGATCCCCAGGGCAGGTTTCATTCCTGGATGGGGCATTTGGCCGGACAAGCTGCCTGAAACACACAGCAGCAAGAAATTTCTGGCGATCTAGCTCCGCTGCCTTACCACGTTCTGGTATTGCGAACCGTGCAACATCGACACAAGGGCTAAAGATGAGCGAAGTCATCAAGACACCGTTGCAAATGCTCTACCACTGGGAGCGGGAGACACCCCAGTCCGTGTTCCTGCGCCAACCCAAATCGCTGCAATGGACCGAATACACCTGGGCGCAGGAACACGGACTGGGG
>Ga0194047_10002265_pt1 | contig 11127 bp, 8 predicted proteins | sample JunL225m_MetaG_2_FD_160070 | JGI IMG/M metagenome (GOLD analysis project Ga0194047, IMG submission 160070) | Anoxic zone freshwater microbial communities from boreal shield lake in IISD Experimental Lakes Area, Ontario, Canada - Jun2016-L221-5m | ecosystem: Environmental > Aquatic > Freshwater >...
TTTTATTAAATCCAAAAAAGGAGACTTTAATTATGCATCTCAGGGTAACGGCAGCCTCTCACACTTAGAATCTACTTTGTTTATGCAGCGCATTGGCGCCACTGGAACGCATATACCTTATAAGGGCAGTAGCTTTGCCCTACCAGATTTAATTGCCGGTAATACTTTGATGATGTTTGATAGTGTTACAGCTTCATTACCCCATATTCAGAGCGGTAAGTTGCGACCCATCGCAATTGCTGCTGCAGAGCGCTCGCCGCTCATGCCAAATATCCCAACACTTGGGCAAGATGGTATGAAGCAATTCGATGTTGAGAACTTTTATGCGGTTTATGTTCCCAAAGGCGTTTCTCCAGCCATCATCTCTAAATTAGAGGGTGAAATTCGTAAGATTCTTACTAATCCGGATTTTAAAGCACGGATGGCAGCACAAGGTATCCATCCACAGTTTGCTAACTCTGAAAAATTGGCTGAGATTACAACTGAAGAACATAACAAATGGGAGAAAGTAGTAAAGTCAGCAAATATCAAAGTTGATTGAACTATTTAATACATAAAACCCTATGTTGATTTCCCCTCCCTTTGGCGGTGGTCGCGCGCCCGTTCTAGCCAGAAATACTGTTGCCAGCTCTCAACCTCTTGCCACGCAAGCAGGTATTGAGGCACTGCAGAATGGTGGCAATGCAGTAGATGCTGCTCTGGCTACAGCAATTACCTTAACGGTTGTAGAGCCAACCATGAATGGCTTAGGTGGGGATGGCTTTGCCATTCTGTGGGACGGCAAAAAACTCCATGGCTTAAATGCTTCAGGTCGGGCTCCTGCTGCTTGGACTCCAGAATATTTTGCTGGCAAATCTGAAATGGATCTGATCGGTTGGAAGACCGTAACTGTTCCGGGCATGGTTGCCGGATGGATTGAGTTATCCAAAAAATTTGGCAAGCTACCTTTTGCACAATTATTTAAGCGTGCGATTGATTATGCAGAGAATGGCTTTCCGGTTTCTCCCGTGATTGCACGTCAATGGCGTGAAGCCATTCCGATTCTGAAAGACCAACCGGGATTTGCAGAATCCTTTCTGATCGATGGCAAAGCTCCTCAAGCCGGAGATATCTGGAAATTTCCTGAGCAAGCTAAAACCTTAAAAGAGATTGCAGCAACTCAAGGTGAGTCTTTTTATAAAGGGTCACTGGCTAAAAGTATGGTCGACTTTGCAAAGGCAACTGGTGGTTGTTTTACGATGCAAGACTTTGCAGATAACAAGCCGGAGTGGGTTGAGCCACTTGCATTTGAATATGGTGACTATACCCTCCATGAAATTCCTCCCAATGGCTCAGGTATTGCAGCGCAGATCGCTTTAGGTATTTTGCAAGCTGCTAACGTGAAGCAATACCCAGCCAATTCTGCACAGCGCATTCATTTGCAAGTAGAAGCCATGCGAATGGCTTTTGCTGATGCCTATGCTTATGTATCTGATGCCTGTTCAATGACTATGCCTGTGAGCGCATTACTCAATAGAGAGTATTTGGCTAGCCGTGCTGCGCTGATTGATCACAATAAAGCAGGCTCTTATGGTTCTGGTGATCCGCATTCTGGTGGCACAGTCTATCTTTGTGCTGCAGATGAATCTGGCATGATGATTTCGTACATTCAGTCGAACTTCAAAGGCTTTGGTTCTGGCGTTGTTGCTCCTGGTGGCATTGCTTTGCATAACCGGGGCATGAGCTTTAGCCTCAAAGAGGGACACCCCAATCAAGTTGCTCCAGGCAAGCGCCCTTTCCATACTATTCTTCCAGCCTTCTTAACAAAAGACGGCAAACCCACGATGGCCTTTGGTGTGATGGGTGGCAATATGCAACCGCAAGGCCACCTTCAATTTGCAATGTACTTTATTGATGAGTATTTCAACCCTCAAGCTTGTTCCGATGCGCCCCGCTGGCGTATTGATGATTTAGGCAAACTCACTGTTGAAGCAGCGATGCCTAAAAGTATTGTCGATGGATTAAAAAATATGGGGCATGAGCTAACAGTGATGCCTGCAAATAGTTTGGATTTTGGTAGTGCACAGGCCATTGCTAAGTTAAGCGATGAGGCTGATTCTGCTTATATTGCTGGTAGCGATCACCGCAGAGATGGCTTGGCTGCTGGGTTTTAGTTTAGTTATATCGTAAAAGTTTCTTGCAGCACGGCAAGACTAGCGGATAAAGCCTTAGGATTACTCTTCCCTATTTTCTTAACCAAACGTGCTTTATCAACTGATCTGATTTGATCTAAAAGAATAAGGCCCTTCTTTCCGTCATGTGTAATAGGAACACGAAAGCCGGCTGATCTCCCCTTGGTGGTCATTGGTGCAACGATCACCGTGCGTAAATGATCATTCAGCTCCTGAGGTGAAACCACCATACATGGTCGTGTTTTTTTAATTTCACTTCCAATTGTTGGATTTAGATTAACGAGCCAAATTTCACCACGAGAAACGATGCTCTTTACCAAACCCAATCCTTATCCTCTTCATTGCCAAATTCGCCTAGCACCAACACATCCTCACCAGCCATAGCAAGGGATTGAGCATCTTGAGCCCAAGATTCTCGCACTGTTTTTTTAGGCTTACTCAGTATGATTTTTTCTCCATCTACCGACATCTCAACTATCTCCCCTATTCCAGATTGCTCAAGAATAATCTTTGGAATGACCACACCCTTAGAGTTACCAATAGCTCTCACTGCGACCTGCAATGAGGCGCCAGAAGTAATAGTAGGTTTATGGTTTTTATTCATAGTAATAACAATGTTATTACATAAATCGAGCTACGTCAAATAGAGCTGAATAACCCTATTTTGATGGCAAGCAGTTCATATAAAAGCGCTTGATCTTCTGATCACAGCTCACATCTCGTGGTTCGATAGGCCTTTGTAGAGAAATGCCTTCAATGGTTTTACATCTACTCAGAGCTACATAGACTTGGCCTGATGCAAATGCGCCAGATGATAGGTCCACTTTGACTTTGTCTAGCGTCTTGCCTTGGCTCTTATGAATCGTCACTGCCCAAGCAAGCATCAAAGGTATCTGGACATAAGTTCCAACAATACTGGGGGAGATCTTGCCAGACATCATGTCATGATCGTAGCGATAGGATTCCCATTGATGTCCAGTGACTTCAACAGTATTAGAGTACGGCCCGTTTTTCACCATTACTTTTACTTTGTCGGAAAGTAATTCTCGGACAACACCAATCGTGCCGTTGACCCAGCGCTTCGGAAAACCTGGATCTGTTGCCGTAAACATCACCTTTGCACCCACCTTTAAGGCTAAGTTATTAGCTGAAGGTAGGTTACGCTCATCGATATTGAACTTACCTGTCGTTTTACCTTTGTACACTTTAGCTTCATTAGTAATGGCGCGTAACCCTGCCCCATTGATTTGATCTGCTCTCGCATTGGTAGTGGTAAGTGTGATGGTTTCTTCATCTACCTCTTGATGAGCTTGATAACACTGAGCATTGAGAATATCAATGGCTTCATCTACATCTTGATTGATGCGGATGCGATTGAGAAGCGCAGCAAAGTGCTCATCTTTTTGACGGAATATCTTAGAAAGCTCGATCATGGTGACATCTTTGCGATGTAAGGCCATAGCGCAGAAAAAATAAGGCCCTTCGTAACCTCGATCTGCAAGCACTTGCATATCACTGCTGGAGACTACTGGTGGCAGTTGGAATAAATCTCCCACAAACATTACCTGTATACCGCCAAAGGGTTTTCCTTTTTGTGGGCCATTCTCACGTAAGAACAAATCCATCGCATCAACAACATCAGCACGTACCATCGAGATCTCATCAATGATAAGTAAACGGATGTCTTTATAGAGACGCTTATCACGTAATGGCTTGATGTCTTCCTCAGGGAAGATCAAGCGTGGCGGTAATCTGAAGAAAGAGTGAATGGTGACACCCTTCACCTGTAAGGCTGCGACTCCAGTTGGGGCTACAACCACCACATTGCCAGGAATCGTTTCTCGTAGGTAGCCAATGAGCGTTGTTTTACCCGTACCTGCTTTGCCACTAACAAAAATATAAGGATCGTGACGCTCAATAGCCTCAATGACCGCCTGGTAATCCGGTGTGATTTCGATCTCGGATGAATCTACAGTAGGACTAGTCATCCCCTATTGTTTCACGGCATCGGCTAAACACCGAAATCCGATATAAACCACTGCGATATCGCCTGGTTTAGATTCGACATCAGATTCTTGCTGCCGCTCTGGCCCATACCACCATGAAGCACCACGAGTAATATATCCGCCATTGCGTTCGGTTGCAGTCCACTCCCAAACGTTGCCACCCATGTCATATAAACCATTGACGTCGGGCTTGGTCGTTTTTGTAGAGACATGACCTGTCCCACGATTGAGCGCACCAGCAGGAGCTACACCTTTGTATTCACCGCAGCCACTTAGGCAATGAGACACTGCAGGAGTGCTACCACCAGGAAAAGGATAGCGCTGTCCTTTGATATAGCCAGGCGGAGGATTGGATCTTTGCTCGAGAAATGCAGCCGCAGACCACTCAGCTTCAGTAGGTAAGCGTTTGCCGTAATAACGACAAATCGACTCTGCCTCTTTTTGGTTCAGATGCACTGCAGGCTCTAGATCACTAGCAGGAACTCCATAAGGCGTCTTCCAAGTCCACCCCGTCTTTTGCACAAAGCCAGATTCATAATTGAGGCCGCCGCCCTGCTTTTCAGCAGCACTTACAAAACCAGTAGCAGCAAAGCCTTTCACATCCCCGATATTCATCTCTGTTTGGTCCCAAATGAGATTGCCAATTTGTACCGTTGGAATAGAAGATGCTGGAGCGCTTTGACTAGGGCTTGGCCTGAGCATGAAATAGGCAGCAATGGCTGTGAGCAATAGGCCAAACAGAATTGCAGTGAAATCAAACTTTTTCATACTGGGAGAATAACCTCAATTATGCTTTTAAATAGCATTAAAGCTTAATGGATTTTTCTGCGCCAGTAAATTACAGAGACTTTTTCGTATGCCATCCTGCGGCAATAATGACTATTCCCATACAAATCAGCACGAATATTGTCAGATGGTAGTTAATGAATACAAAAGCAAACTCGATTACATGTCGCCACTCAAAGGCTGTCCAGCTCAAAAGAGATTTAATCCCAATAAAATAGGGCATAGTAATTTACAAGGAAAATGGCTCCGTTGAAAATCAAAGCCAATCCTAGGATTAGTTGAATCAGGAATGAAATCACCCTGTACTTAGAAAAGGACCAAATTTTCATCTAATCAGAAGTATCCATCCGCTGAAGTAAAAGGTGTTAGAGTTAATTTACCCTCTTATTTAACGCTCTATTATAAATTCTATATTACACTCCTTAGGAGTCTTGCATGGCCCTTTATTTAATAGGCCACTAATTCAAGATGGAGAGGGGCTAATACCTCTAAAGCCAATATGTAATATTATTATTTGCTTAAAATACTTCACTATTCCAACAACGCAAGATAAGCATTAAAAACAATGGCACTTTTTGATTCTGTTTTCACACAAGAAGTGCTTGAGTGGATGGCGAAATTTTGTTTCGGCTATCCCTTTGTTATGTCTTGGTATTGGATTACTGGATCCCTGCTGTATTGGCTTATTCGGGAGCGGCACCGCTCTGTATTTACAGACCCGCCAAAACTCCGAGAAACTCCCTTAGTTTCTGTTTTATTACCCTGCTTTAATGAAGCAGAACAGTTACATGAAACTATGGCAGTATTAATGAATTCAAATTATCCCAATTATGAAGTCATTGCGATTAATGATGGTTCTAGTGATGGCACTGGAAAAATATTAGATGAGCTCATTCATCAATATCCAAAATTACGTGTTGCTCACCTTGTTAAAAATCAAGGAAAGTCTACTGCACTCAATGCAGGATTATTTTTAGCGCGCGGTGAGTTTCTAGTTTGCATTGATGGAGATGCTTTATTAGATCCTCATGCAATAGACTGGCTTGTATTTCGATTTTTGACTAATGATCGATTGGGTGGGGTTAGCGGGAACCCTCGCATCCGGAATCGCTCAAGCCTACTAGGCAAGCTTCAGGTAGGCGAGTTCTCCTCCATTGTGGGAATGATCAAACGAACTCAAGCCCTATATGGAACCTTGTTTACCGTTTCTGGGGTTGTCTGTGCATTTAGAAAAGTTGCAGTGATGGAAGCTGGTCTTTGGGCCCCAGAAGCAATGACAGATGATGTTGACCTCACCTTGAGGATAGAGGCAAAGAGCTGGGTGGTTGGATTTGAACCCCATGCTCTATGCTGGATTTTAATGCCAGAAACTTTATTGGGACTTTGGAAATTTATTGGGACTTTGGAAACAAAGAGTACGCTGGTCTGAAGGTGGCTCTCAAGCCGCTCTGGGAGTGACTAAGGCCATTGCTAAATCCCACCCTTTTGCCTGGTCCCTTTTGCTGCTTTGGACTAATTTTTTCGTTAGTACTGTCTGGGCGTTCTGCATCGTCATTTGGTTTACTGCTTTGAATATCTCTGATGTACTTAATGGCGATGTCTATACCATTTATCAAAATTTTCTACCTCAATCATGGGGAATCATCTTAGCCATCACCTATCTGATTCAGTCTTTTATTGGACTAATGCTCGATAGTCAATATGAAAAAGGGATGCTCAAATCAATAGGCTGGATCATTTGGTATCCATTGGCGTATTGGTGTATTCAGACTTGTAGTTGCGTTGTAGGATTCACAAAAGCCTTATTTAGGCCAGAAAATACCAAAGGTACCTGGGTAAGCCCAGATCGAGGGATCCGATGAGTACAAATCCCATACCAGTTTGGCCCCCTATTATTAAGGCGAATGCCGTATCAATGTGGATTCGAGCGCGGGATGTCTTTATAACCGTATTGGCATGGCTAACTATTGGATTTACGATCCATAATTTTATATGGTTCTTATATGATTTCTTTCTTGTAAACCCCATATTCGCAGCAACCCATGCAGAACCACTCAATTTGCAGGAAATATGGCAACGACTATCCGAGTTTATTTATATCTCGCTCGGACTAATAATCTGGATATGCATATTGGCTCTAATGCGAAGAAAAGTGATCAATAGCACAAAATATATTAAATCATTGCCATCTGCAGTAGAAATCAAAGAGCTTGAAATAGGACTGGGCGTATTACCTGCAGACGTTGAACACTGGCATCATCTACGATCTGTAAAGGTGTTTGTCAACGACGCTAATCGGGTTTATAAAATTATCCCATCCCAAGAGGGCTAAATTGCGCTTGAACTTCGGTGCCCTTCTTACTATTGCCCTTTTGCTATCTCTTACCCTAGCATATGGACAAACGCCTACATCAGAAACCGAATATCAAAAAGCCTTAGCTCTTAATAAATCTGCTCAATATATTGAATCGGCAGCGATCCTCAAGTCTTTAATGATCGCCCACCCCGAGGTGGAGCGCTATAAATCAGACTATATTGCCGTTGCCAGTAATGCAAAGCTTTGCAATGAAGTGATTGCCCTTAGCAATAGGAATTATTTAAGCAAGTCTCCACCGTATGTCCAAGATGTCATCTTTTCTTGTTACGCCAAAACCCAATCTTTTACCAAGACAGAAGAAATTGCCAAAGAAATTCTAGAGGTTCGTGGGAAGAATGAATCTATCGAATCGAATATGGTATTGCTGGCCCGTGAGCAAAAGGATTCTAGTGCTATTCTCTATTGGAGTGCGCGTTACTTAAAAGATTTTCCGAATAGCAATTCTGCCTGGGAGCTAAGGGCAAAAACGCTCAATAATCTTGGGGATCGCTATGCTGCTCTTTTGATATATGAAGATATCCATCGATATCACCCGAAAAATCCCAAAACTCAAGAAGAAATTATCCAAATATTGTTAGATATGGGTATCCCACATCTCGCTTTAGATTTGATTGAGAAGAAATCTTGGAGTGCTAGTATGAATCAGAAATTACTTGCTATGCGCAATTCAGGAGCACAAGATCTTCGCTGGGCGGTCGCAGACTCGGCAGTCGCGCCCTATCGCTTTGTAGCAGTTGATAAGGGTATTGAAGCTCTGAATACATCTTTGGCCTATGCTAAATCCATCGGGGCTCCTGAAGATCAAATCACTGACATTGAATATGATTTGATCGTAGCCTACAACAAAAGAAATGAATGGGATAAATCACTCGCGATTTATCAACGACTCATTGCTAATGGCAAGACCGTACCCGACTATGCTTTATTGGCAGCTGCTTCTAGCTATAGCGGCAAGCGTTTACCAATTCAGGCGGGGGAAATTATTCAAAAACTCTATGAAAGACATCCTGACGATTTAGATATCGAATTAGCCCAGTATTTCAGCTTAACTGATCAAGATCAATATCCTGCTGCAAAACAGGTATTAGATAAATTGACTGCGCAACTCAAAGTCCATCCTAAGTATTTACCTAAACGAGACTTTGACTACACCAGTGCAATGATTGAAGCAGTGAGCTTTGAGAATTACCAAGAAAAATATCAAGAGGCGGATAAAAAACTATTGCCACTACTCAGTGAGATACCCTCTAATTCAGATATGTTGAAAGCTGCTGGTAGCGTGAGGGAAGCGCAAGGCATGCCGGAAGCGGCCCAAGATTATTACTCCATTGCATTAAAGCAAGACCCACAAGATGTGGAGGCTAATATTGGTTATGCGAATGCCAGAATGAGTCAAGGGGACATACCCACCTTTTTGAATATTGTGAATTCTCTCAAACCAGGCTATTCAGATATTAGCGCAGTGAAAAATGCCGTCGAAAGACTCGATGCCTATAAAGAAGGTTACGTTACTGGAAACTTTGTTTTAGGTAATGGTCAATATAACGGCCAAACAAACAATAACCGTACTAGCGATCTGCGGGTCTACAGTGCACCGATTGATGACAACTTTCGAGGTTTTGCCCGCTACCGCGATTTAAATAGTGGTCCAGCGATTCCGGTAACTGATAAAGGTGTTGGCGGCGGTGTTCAATACGCTGGCTTGAACCAAGAGGCAGAATTCGAAGTGGGTAGCGCTGGATATCTGCGGGCTGAAGGAACTCAAACCTTAAATGATCATTGGGCAGTTAGCGCTTCTTATGAGAAGAATGCTTTTTATCTGCTACCCGGCTCTCTTTATGCCACCTCAGGAGGAAATGTGGGTGGTATGAATGTGAAATGGAAAAATGGTGACACCACTGATGCCATGCTTGGGTATCGCTATTGGGCATTACAGAACAACAATAAACAAGAAATTTATGGCAACATCAATCAACGCCTCATGACTGAATACAACTACAAAGTAGATATCTCTGGTTGGGTTGGCAATCAACAAAATACCAACTCCAATGTGAGTTACTTCTCGCCTATTAACCAGACAGAATATTCAAGCACACTCAATCTGCGGATTTTGCAGTGGCGTGATATTGAAACTAAAAAATATGACTTTTGGCATCGCCTCTTCGGCTCTTATGGTCTAGTAACCCAATCCGGGTTTATCTCTTTGCCAATGAATAACTACGGGTATGGCCAAGACTTCAATGTCGGTGATAAACGAACCCTTAGTTGGGGCGTTGGCAAAACGAGCTTCCCATTTAATGGCGCAAAATCGAGCTATATCACTGGCTATCTGAACTTTGAGTCACGTTTCTAAATGAAAAACATCAAATACCTTCTATGCACTCTTGCCCTACTGAGCAATCTTGCCTGGGGTACTCAAGACTTTAAAGTTTTGAGCTTTCATGACATTGTTCAAACTATGACGGCCACTTCCGAGCCCGACGATGTTACTGCCGATAACCTCATTAATTACTTTTCATGGCTAAAAGCAAATGGCTATACAGTGATTTCCATTCAAGATGTGCTCAATGCCAAAAATGGTGGCAAGTCATTGCCAGATAAAGCCATCGTACTTACCTTTGATGATGGCTATAAGAGCTTTTATACCTATGCCCTGCCGCTATTAAAGGCATTTAATTACACTGCAACCCTAGCTATTGTTGGTTCATGGCTCGATGTGCCAGAAAATGGAACGGTTTCGTATGCTGGCAAGCAAGTGCCTCGCTCTAAATTCTTATCGCTGAAAGAATTAAATGAGATTACCAATAGCGGCTTAGTAGAAATCGCATCACATACCTATGACTTACACCATGGCATTATTGGTAATGCCCAAGGCAATGACATGCCAGCATTAACTACTTTTGAATATAACCGGAGTACCAATCAATATGAATCTGAAGCGCACTATCTAAATCGCATTAAATCCGATTTAGCTAAAAATAATGCCTGGATTAAGCAGCATACCGGCAAGAGCCCAAGAATCATTGTGTGGCCATATGGTAGATATAACAGTGTTGCACAACAAATGGCCAAGAGCCTTGGCATGGATATCGCCATTACTTTAGATGATGGTGAAAACATTGAGCTACAGGCAGTTGATAGTATTCGCCGCATTTACCTAATCAACAATCCCAAAATTGATGAATTTGTTGCCAACTTGCGGGAGTTTCCTCCATCCCTTGAGCGCGTGATGCATGTGGATCTGGATTACGTCTACGATAAAGATCCCGTTCAGCAAGAAAAGAATTTAGGAACCCTCATAGAGCGCGTCCTCGCTTCTGGGGTAACTACTGTATACCTGCAAGCTTTTGCAGATGATGATGCCACTGGTGTAGCGAAGAGTGTGTACTTTAATAATAGTTATATGCCAGTCAAGGCGGATATTTTTGGCAGGGTCAGTTGGCAACTTAAAACTCGTGGGGGAGTCAGAGTCTTTGCCTGGATGCCGCTCTTAGCATTTGATCCGGGACCTGAAAAACTCCGTGAATTGGATGTTGTCACTTCAATTGATGGTAGTAAAGGGATTGGTTACTTAAGATTAAGCCCCTTCTCAGAGCGTTCACGTCAGTTTATCAAGGGGATTTATACTGACTTAGGTAGCTACGCCAACTTTGAGGGCATTCTGATTCATGACGATGCAACCCTCTCGGATAAAGAAGATGCAAGCCCACCTGCATTGCAGTACTACGCTAAAAACTGGGGTCTCCCACCGAATATTGAAGCCATTAACCAGAACCCTGTTTATAAG
>Ga0194047_10002266_pt1 | contig 11121 bp, 5 predicted proteins | sample JunL225m_MetaG_2_FD_160070 | JGI IMG/M metagenome (GOLD analysis project Ga0194047, IMG submission 160070) | Anoxic zone freshwater microbial communities from boreal shield lake in IISD Experimental Lakes Area, Ontario, Canada - Jun2016-L221-5m | ecosystem: Environmental > Aquatic > Freshwater >...
GACAAGATATTACAAGAATCGATATAAAAATGAATTAAAAATAATAGTCGCAGATGAAATGATTAGGATAATAAATAGTCATAATACCTAATGCTATAAGGCAAAACACCTAACAAACATAGGCATAATGCATAATTGTATATGGCAAAATGCATAACAAACATAGGCATAATGCATAATTCTATATGGCAAAACACATAACAAACATAGGCATAATGCATAATTGTATATGGTAAAATGCATAACAAACATAAGTTCAATTTCCAATTTATTTAATACTGTAAGTTTTGCTACCTTTGGTCGTTATAAATAGAACACAATGGATAAACTTAAATCACTTACTAACCAAACCTATCAAGGTACTTGGAAAAGCCTGCCTACAAAACTTTTTCCGAATTACAATGGTAAAGTGTCTATAAATACAAAGGAAGTTACACTGTTATTGTTTGTAAATGATCAACGTAAATACAAAATCTCTTTTGATGCCACCACTGAATGGAAGGATGATTATCTTTGTTACAAGGGCGATGCGAACTTTTATGTGAAATCGGCTAACGAAACAGAAATGATGTTTGGAGAGTTTAAAGTTGCCAATAACCCAGACAAAGGATGTAAATGGGAAATGAAATTCGAAAGAATAGTGTAATGAAGCGTAAAATTAGAAATTGGAGCAATAAAATTCAATCACTACCTCTTAAGATAACTTTTTTTCTTCCCGAATTGTCTATCAACAAACACTCAGAAGCAAATAAATAAAGCACTAATGACAGCACAAAAAAACAATCCGCTTCATGGCATCACACTCGAAAAGGTTTTAAATTATTTGGTTGAAACCAAAGGGTGGGACTATTTAGGTGAGCAAATAAAAATTAATTGTTTTAATAAAGACCCAAGCATCAAATCAAGTTTAACGTTTTTGCGTAAAACGCCTTGGGCACGAGAAAAAGTGGAAAGTTTGTATCTCTTCGTTATTCGAAAAGAAAATAAAGCGAAAGAAAAGTAAAGTCCAAACATCTTGAATAAAATTTACATTTGGGTTGAATGTATGAAAAATGCCCCTTGCATTTCTGCAAGGGGCTTTTTGTTTATGTTTATGCGTCCTACTCCTTAATGTGTAACGACTAATTTTTCGGTGTACACCACTTGTCCTTCAGCATCAAGCAATCTCATAAAGTACAGACCTTTGTTTAGTGTTTCGATATTAATTGAAGAAGTAGTATTGGTCAAGATGGTATTGATGACACAATTGCCCAATGCATCATATACTTCGCATTTCAAATTAGATGAACTTACTTGCTCATCATCCACCATCAATGTGAATGAAGTATGAGCAGGGTTTGGATAAATACTGAATGATGTTTTGTTATCCAAACTATTAGGAGCCGCACAAGCCGAAAGTGTAATGGCTTTGTAAGCACTGTTTCCACAAACATTTTGAGCATATACTCTTAGTAGACCAGATACAAAACCAGGAGAACTTATCACCACTGTGATGGTAGTAGTGCCTTGTCCAGTAGCGAAGGTTACACCACTAGGCAATACCCAAAGGTAACCAGTAGCTCCTGCTACAGGGCTTACGTTATAAGTATATGAGCTCAACGGACAAACAATCAACGAACCAGTGATGGAAGTTGGTGCAGAAGGTGTTTTATTTACAGCTAACGAGCGCAAAGCACTATAGGTACAACCATTGAAAGCACTTACACTTACATTGCCCACTATTGGATTGGTGAAGGTAGCCACAATACTATTAGTGCCTTGTCCGAAGCTCACAGTAGCACCTAAAGGCAAAGTCCATGAGTACGAAATAGCGCCAGATACAGGAGCCACCGAATAGGTAGCAGATGACATACCACAAGTTACAGTTGGTCCGGTAATCAAACCTGTTGTAGCCGCAGCTGAATTTAATACCAATGATTTAGTACCGCCTGTTCCACAGCCATTCACACCTTGAACTGATATGCTTCCAGTAGTAAATCCTGAATTATGAACAGTGATGCTATTTCCAGAAGCTGATAATTGACTAAATCCTGTTGGCAATGTCCAGATATAGCCAGAAGCACCTGGTATTCCTGTTGCGGTATAAGTTATAGTTGATAATCCGCATACACTTACAGGCCCGGTTATACTTGTTGAAATAGCAGGAACACTTCCCACCACAGTGATGGCTGTGCCTGCTAAGCTACCACAGGCGTTTACAGCTATTACAGATATATTGCCTGCCGTGAAATTACTTGCAATAGCCACATTGATACTACTTGTACCTGTTCCGCTGCTTATTGTAATGCCTGCAGGAAGTGTCCAGTTATAAGATGTAGCACCAAACGATGTGGCTGAATAATTAGCAGTGGTTAATCCACATAAAGAAGTCGGTCCGCTAATAGACGAAGGTGTTTGAGGTTTTTTGGTAATCAAATAAGAGGTAACTGCTGACGTACCACAAGTGTTGGTGGCAGAAGCAGTGATGTTTCCATTGATGGTTCCAGCAAGATAAGAAGTTTGAATGGACGAAGTTCCTTGACCAGAAATAATGGAAATGCCTGTAGGAACGGACCATGTATACGAGACAGCGCCAGCGCTTGTTGCAGTGTACACACCTGTAGACATACCACATACTGCATTAGGACCACCAATCACTGGAGGCACAGGTGCTGAAGTACAACCGCCACCACCAGAGGATGTAATCACAACATTGAACGAACAAGAAGCGCTTCCACACGAGTTAGTTGCAGAGAGGGTAACTATTGTTGTTCCAACATTGAAAGAAGCACCGCTTCCAGTTCCTAAACCTCCACCTGTGGTAGCACCAGATAAAGTGTAGGATATAGAAGGAGCGGGAGAGCCACTGTTACTGGCCGTGTAAGCAATGGTTGTACTTCCCGAAGCTGTTGAAGCAGCTTGGTCGCTAGGACAAGAAATAATAGGTGAAGTGTTTACAGTGACCACCGAAGTAGCGGTATTGATACATCCATTCGCATCGGTACCGGTTAAGGTATATGTAGTAGTTGTGCTTGGGTAAAAAGATATTCCATCACTTATTCCTCCACTCCATGAATAACTATTGGCGCCTAAACCAAAAAGTAGAGCAGGCCAACCATCGCAAACCACAAGGTTAGGAGAAGAAGTGCTTACAGCTGGTAGAGCATTCACTGTAACTGTTTGCGAAGCTGTGCTAGCACAACCTGATATTGCATTTGTGCCTGTTACAGTGTAGGTAGTAGTTGAAGAAGGGCTTACACTTATTGAAGCAGTTGTTTCTCCATTACTCCAAGTAAAAGAACTTGCGCCACTAGCAGAAAGTGTGGTAGAAGAACCGACACATACCGAACCAGTTCCTGTGATGGAAATACTTGGTACTAAATTCACAGTGATTGAAATATTTGAGCAAGGTCCTGCTGCTACACATCCACCTTCCGCTCTTGCATAATAAGCGGTAGTAGAACTAGGATTAACAGATATTGAAGTTCCTGAACCAATCGGTGTGCCGCCACAACTACCAGTATACCATTGCCAACTTGTATCATCGTTTAACGCACCACCTACAATATTCAGAGTAATTGTTCCTGCTCCACAAATAGCAGGAGTAGGCGATGAAATGGTTGGTGCAGTAGGCGCAGAACAAGGTGTGATGGCAATACATTGGAATGTATTGGTATCAATAGTAGTTCCATTTCCAATTTGTCCGAAGTTATTTAAGCCTGTGACACAAAGTAATAATCGATCAGCATGTATCACACACGAATGATTGAAACCACATCCCATACCTATAATGTTCGATTGAGAAGTAACATGGGTAGGTGTAGCACGAAAAGTATTGTCGCCCAATCCTAATTGACCATTTGCATTTTCACCCCAAGCATAGATGTCGCCATTGTTTACAATTGCGAAACTATGATAACTACCGCAATACACTGTCAATCCTTTTATACCTGATGTTGAAAAATAACTAATAGGAATTGGTGAATTGTGCGAGTTGGTAGTACCATCACCTAATTGATGGTGACTATTATCTCCCCAAGAATAAATCACCCCGTTTGAAGTAACACCCAAGGCATGTGCTCCACCACCTGCTGCTGCCACCGAAATCCAATTGTTTGCAGCCACAGCAGTTACTTGTTGAGGACTAGTAAACTCCGTGGAAGTAGAACCTAGACCTAATTGACCACTGTTATTATTTCCCCATGACCATAAAGTACCGTCAGCTTTAATGGCCAATGTGAAATTTGCACCACATTCAACATCTACCCACGCATCTAAACTACCGATTTGAATAGGTGTGGTGGTAGGCGTTCCATTGCTAGTTCCATTTCCTAATTGACCGAACGAATTATTCCCCCATGCCCACAATGTTCCATTCGCTTGAATGGCCATGGAATAATTGTCACCACACGACACTGCAATCCAAGTATTGCCAATACCAATATTAATAGGAGTATCGTGAACTGAATTGTCGACACTGCCAATACCTAATTGTCCAGCAGTATTGTTTCCCCAAGACCATAATGTACCATTTGCTTTTATTGCTAAGCAATGACTTTGTCCACAAGCAAAACGAGTGAAATTACTTCCTGATACTTGCATTTGAATAGTGCTTGAATTCATAGCAATACCGTTTCCTAATTGCCCGAAACTATTATCACCCCATGCCCACAATGTTCCATCCGATTTGAGAGCAGCAGTAAATATATCACCACCGGCCACTTTCGACCAACCTAATGGCTCTACACTAACATGGATTGGAGAATAAATATCCGTATTGTTTCCATTTCCTAATTGTCCTTTGTTGTTATATCCCCAGGTGTATAATTTTCCATCAGCAGCTAAGGCATAAGAACTACCGTAACCACATTCAACATTAATAATATTAGTCAAAGTAGAAACCTGCACTGGTGTTGAGTGAGGATTGCTATCATGGTTACCAGTGTTTCCAAGTTGTCCGTATACATTGTTTCCCCAAGAAAACACTTTTCCATCGGCAGTTACTGCTAATGTTTGAGTCACATTGTTACTATTACCTGTTTGACCGCTTGCCATACCAACCCAAAAGTTTGTACCGCCAATTTGAACAGGTACACTTTGGTTGGTGGTGTTACCATTTCCTAATTGTCCAGATTGATTATTTCCCCAGGCATAGAGTCTGCCATTGTTCTGGAGAGCCATTACATCGTCATCACCAGTTTCTACACTAATCCAATTGGTAGCAGTTCCAATTTGAATTGGTGAAAGTGCTTGAGAAGTTTGCAAACTATTTCCAAGTTGTCCACTGCTATTGCTTCCCCATGTCCAAAGGGTTCCGTTCATTTGTATCGCTGCAACGTGATTGTTGCCTCCTGAAACGATTCTCCAGTTGGTATTATTACCAACCATTGTCAACAAGTTTTCATTTTGTGTTGAGTTGATACCCAACGCTCCGCTCGTGTTTGCGCCACACGACCAAAGCGAACCATTGGCTTTGATTGCATACGTTTGTTTGGTGCCACAACCAATGCTTACCCAATCGTTAGCAATTCCAATTTGTTGAGGAACATTGGAACTACCAGTTACCGAAGGAATACCCAATTGACCAAAGTCGTTGAGACCCCAAGCCCAAATGGTACCGTCTGATTTTATTGCTACCACGTGGGTTGAACCCGTGTTGATGTCTACCCAATCACTTGAGTTGGTGGCTTCACGCACAGGGATATTGCTATCGCTGTAAGTACCGTTTCCTAATTCTCCATCGGAGTTTTTTCCCCACGACCAGATTTCTCCATTTCGTATTTCTACAGAAAAGCCCCAACCGCCAACAATATGATGAGCATTTCGTTCGACATTACTTCTACCTTTGGTGGTGGATGGTGCAGGAGCATTTCCTGAAAACAAGTTTAATGAGAAAAGTAAGAAAGACGCATTGAGTAGAGTGAGTAAAGTTTTTTTCATATTATTTTTAGAGTTTAGATTGTGATTAATTATAGTGAACGTTCTAAATCGTTGGCTAAGATATTCAAAAATTAATTACTATCAAAAAAAATCTATTACACCCTGACCCCAAATATCAAAATATCATCTATTTGTTCTATCTCTTTTTTGTAACCATAGAAATAGGTTTCTATTGCTTTTTTCTGTTCCTCCATGTCGAGGTGTTGAACAGAAATGAGAAGTTCTTTAAATCTTTTTCGAGTGATTTTCTTTTTGCCTGTCTCCCCTCCAAACTGATCAGCAAATCCATCTGTGAACAAATAAATAGTATCGTTTTTTTTGAGTTGATATATGTTATTAGTAAAAGGATGATGATTCTCGTTTCTTCCTATGGGTTGTTTGTCGGCTTTTGTTTCGAGAAGTTGATATTCATCCGAATCTGATGAATTTTCGTTTACTAGTTCTTTATCTTTTTTCGTCACTACCCAAAGCGGATTGTTCGCTCCGGCCCATTGCATTTCGCCAGTAGCTAAATTCAACGAACAAAGCGATACATCCATTCCATCTTTAATTCCCAAGTCGTTTTTAGCAAAATTCTCAGTCACTATTTCTTCTGTCTTGTCGAGTATGGCTGCTGGTTCTTGCAAGTTGAACTCACGCACAGCTCTAGTAAGGGCATTGTTGCAAACCACCGAAACCAAGGCACCTGGCACCCCATGACCTGTACAATCGCATGCCGCGAATAAAATTGGAGGCAATCCCGACCTCCCTGAAGGGGAGGAAATGTTATCCGAATGCTCCTGTTGCTTTCTAGTTCCATTTACTGTCACCTCCCCTTCGGTGAGGCTAGCAGAGCTTGTTTCCATCCAATAAAAATCTCCAGCTACAATGTCTTTTGGAATGTAAATGATAAACGATTGTGGTAGGTTTTGTTTTACACTTATCAACGAAGGCATTAGTGCGGTTTGAATTCGTTTAGCGTAGTTAATACTATCAGTTACTTGTTTGTTTTTTTCATCTACTAATTCTTTTTGTTCTTCCACTTCCATTTTCTGCAATTCAATCACATGTTTTTGTTTCAAGGTAAGTTTGAATCGATTGTAGAGCAAGCCCGAAAAGATAATAACGATAAGCAACCCGATACTGATGGCAATGGTTATGATTCGTTGTCGATGTTTTTCTTCGGCAATAATAACATTCTTTTTTTCCTGTGCCAATTTGTTTTCATCTTCTTTCTTGTTGAACTCATATTTCATCTGTGTCTCAACTATTTTTTTTGTATTCACTTCATTTATCAAGCTATCGCGATAGAGGTAATACAACTTGTTATTATCATAAGCCGATTTCCAATTGGCTAAGGTACTATCCAACAGTGATATTGCATTGTAACTCTCTTTTATTCGGTATTTGTTTCCTGTTTCTTTCGAAAACTCAAGACCTTTTTTTAGATATTTGTTCGCTTCTTCATTATTTTTCATTTTCAAATAAATGTCACCTATATTAATATATGCGTTTGCGATATTGTTCTTATCACCTAATTCTTCATTTATTTTGAGAGATTCGAAACAATTGGCGAGTGCATCTTTTAGGTCACCAAGTTTTTTATACTCAAGCCCAATATTCACGTAGTTAAGTGCTATTCCGATTTTATCTCCTCTCTCTTGATTTATTTTTAAAGCTGAATTCTGGTTTTTTAGGGCTTCTGTAAAATTACCAAGTTCTTCATTTACGTTTCCAATGTTAGTATAAGCATTTGCTACTCCTGTCTTGTCGCCCATTTCCTGAGCTAGTTTCAGCGACATGGTATAATATTTCAATGCTTCGGAATAATTCAATTGATATTGATTCACAATTCCAATATTGTTGTAGTTCTTAAGCATACCATTCTTATCACCGAGTGTTTCATTTAGCTTCAACGAAGCGTATATGTTTTTTAACGCGGTGGGGTAATTGCCCTGAAAACCGTAACAAATCCCAATGTTATCGTAATCGTAAGCTATCCCTTTTTTGTTTCCTAGTTCTTGGTTGATGGTTAAAGCTTTGGAATAATTGTCTAAAGCAATGGAGAAATTCCCTTGATTAAAATTCACTAGCCCAATGTTGTTATAATTAGTAGCCATCGATTTTTTGAGGCCGATAGCCGTATTCAGTTTTAAGGCTTCTTCATAATTACTCAACGCCTCTTCGTTGCTGGTGGCACTATTGCCAATTAAATTAAAGGTATAAGCCAATTCCTTTTTGTTCCCAATTTCTTTTTTTATGCCAAGCGAAGCATAATAGTTTTTTAAGGCCTCTTTGTTCTTCCCTTGGTCGGAGTATGCATTACCGAGGTTGTCAAGTGCCTTAGCCATTCCTTTGAGATTGTTTATTTTTTTGGCTATCGAAAGGGCTTTGTTGGCAAATGTCTTGGCTTTTTCCAAATCCATGTTATTGTCGTATTCCTCACTTAGTTTATTCAATAAGTTTACTTGTAGCGTATCAGGTTTTGAGGTTTTAAGCAGGCGAGTAAGCGAATCGATGGTAGGGTTTTGACCCCATGCCACCCTACTGCCAAATACTAGGCAAAACATCAAGATAATGTAAAAGGTTGGATTGATTTTAATCATAGATATTTCGACCTTAACTTAAAATGGTATCATAAATAATTCATCAAATTTAAACTATTTATAATTCAATTACCAAGTATTTTTAAAAAATAATGAATTGAACTATCAGGAAGTTCAAAGTTGGAAAGTTCAAAGTTACTGCTCCCGAAATATCGGGAAAGGTAAAAGGTTTAAAGAAACATTAAAAGGAATTTCGATTTTGCGATTTTGAGGAAAGGACGAAAAGTAAAAAATGCCTAAACCGACAACACGAGGAAAACGTTACTTTGGACACTTGTCTAAACCGACAACAGGAGAAAAACTTTACTTTGGACACTTGCCTAAACCGACATCATGAGAAAAACGATACTTTTGTCAGTTGTCTAAACCGACAACAGGAGAAAAACGATACTTTTGGCAGTTGTCTAAACCGACAACAGGGGAAAAACGTTACTTTGGGCACTTGCCTAAATAGACAACAGGGGAAAAACGTTACTTTGGGCACTTGCCTAAACCGACAACACGAGAAAAACGATACTTTTGTCAGTTGCCTAAACCGACATTTGCTAAAAACCGCCATTTTGGCAGAAAACCTAAATCACTTCTACCCCATTTTACAGCCTATGTTGGTGTTCTTTCACCAACAAACCGATTTAACAAAATTAGTATTTAACAATGGCATCGAATTTACAGGTGCTTAAACATAGACCGCAACGAATACAAAGGTCGGTATTGATGATGTGGTGTTGTTTTTTTTCGCCATGTATGGCTTCGACCGGACAGACTTTTTTGCAGGACTGGCAACCGTTGCAGGCATCGAGGATTTCGAAAACGATTAAGTCTTTGCAGACGGCAGTGCGGCATTTTTTATCACGGATGTGTTCGATGTATTCGTCTTTGAAATGACGTAAGGTGCTAAGGACGGGATTGGGTGCGGTTTGTCCGAGGCCGCAAAGGGAAGCGTTGGTGACGGTGCCTGCGAGGCGTTCGAGTTCATCGAGGTCGGACATTTGGCCTTGGCCTTGGCAAATGCGGTCGACAATTTGTTTCATACGAGCGGTGCCTTCGCGGCAGGGAACGCATTTTCCGCAGGACTCGTCTTGTACGAACTCGAGAAAGAAACGAGCGACATCGACCATACAGCTGCTTTCGTCCATAACGATTAAACCACCGCTACCCATGATGGCTCCGAGTTTGTTTAGGGATTCGTAATCGAGAGGGACATCGAGGTGTTCGGCAGGGATACATCCTCCGGATGGGCCACCTATTTGTGCTGCTTTGTAGGGTTTGCCTGTGGAGATTCCGCCACCGATGTCGTAAACGAGTTTGCGCAAAGGTGTGCCGACAGGGACTTCGACAAGACCGGAAATATTAACTGTTCCGGCAAGTGCAAATATTTTTGTGCCTTTACTTTTATCTGTGCCTGTTTCGGCAAACTTAAGTCCTCCCTGATTGATGAGTAAAGGAATGTTTGAAAAGGTTTCAACGTTGTTGAGGACGGTGGGTTTGTTCCACAATCCTTTTTCGGCAGGGAAAGGAGGACGAGGACGAGGTTCGCCACGGTTTCCTTCGATGGAAGTGATGAGAGCGGTTTCTTCGCCACAAACAAATGCTCCGGAACCTTTACGAATCTCCAAATCGAAATTGAAAGCAGTACCAAAGATATTGTGACCAAGGAGGCCATAAGCACGTGCCTGATCGATGGCGATTTGCAAACGCTCGACAGCTAAAGGATATTCGGCCCGAACATATACATAGCCTTGAGAACTGCCAATGGCAAATGCTCCGATGGCCATGCCTTCGATAACGGAATGAGGGTCGCCTTCGAGAATGCTTCTGTCCATAAAAGCGCCCGGGTCGCCTTCATCGGCATTGCAAAGAATGTACTTTTCGTCATCCTGATATTTGCGTGCAAAGCCCCATTTGGTTCCGGTTGGGAATCCTGCTCCTCCCCGACCACGGAGACCTGAAGCTGTGACCTCATTGATTACTGTTTCGGCTGTCATGGAGGATAATGCTTTGCTGAGGGCCTGGTAGCCTCCGCAGGCAATGTAATCTTCTATTTTAACCGGATTTATTTTTCCGCAGTTTCGAAGAACTTTCTTGTCTTGATTTTTATAAAAGGGAAGTTCTGATTTTTTTGCTACTCTGGTGTCGCCCACCAAATGAAGGAGATGAGGGACTACCTGACCACCTACTAAGTGATTTTCGATGATGTCTTTTACATCTTGGGCACGCACACTTTGATAAAATGTGTCGTCTTTACCAATCACCACTACAGGGCCAAGAGCACAAGGGCCAAGGCAACCGGTTTCCATCACTTCGATGGTTCCGTTGAGTTTGGATTCTGCAATTTGTTTGACAAAAGCATCTTTTACTTTCCTGGAACCAGAAGCGATACAACCTCCACCGGCACAGATGTAGATTTTTTCGGAGTTGAATTCTTTGCTCGAAGTAAGCTTGCTTTGAAAGGCATTCAGCTCTTCTGCATTTTTTATTGAATGAGTATTTTTGATTGTGTCTTCCATTATTCCTCCTCCTTATTTACTACTTTACGTCTTGAGTAGGTTCCTAAAATCTTTTTTACATCTGAGGGTTTTACCCATTGATGAACGTCATCATTGACCATAATAACAGG
>Ga0194047_10002267_pt1 | contig 11121 bp, 11 predicted proteins | sample JunL225m_MetaG_2_FD_160070 | JGI IMG/M metagenome (GOLD analysis project Ga0194047, IMG submission 160070) | Anoxic zone freshwater microbial communities from boreal shield lake in IISD Experimental Lakes Area, Ontario, Canada - Jun2016-L221-5m | ecosystem: Environmental > Aquatic > Freshwater...
GATTTCAAGTACACGAGAAGAGTTTCCACAATGGCCACACCAAAGATGTCTCCAAAGCGCAGCGACGGAATCGAAACGATGGCCCGCCTCATGACTCAAGCGCGTCTCGAATTGTCAAAAAATGGTGTCGACAATTTTGATGTGGAAGCTGTCCTTGAACGTTCTGAAGCTGCTCGAAGTTCCTTGTACCACCACTTCGGTAGCAAGTTTGACCTCATCTATACAGCGCAGTTAGAAGAACTCGCTGAAGGTCTCAACAACGACAATCAAGTATTCCGGTTACTCGCAGAGACCTCGGCCTCAGAGGAAGATTTTTTCAACAAATTAGCTGAACTGATGAGAGCTACGTCCACAAAAGAATTACGAGAATTCCGTCATCGACGTATTCAGGTACTTGCCTCGGCAACGCATAACGAGAAACTTTCTGAGGCAATTCGCGTCGCACAGGTAGAAGGAAATATCTACTTCACTGAAACGCTTGAGATCCTTCGTAAGCGTGGCTGGATCAACCCGCAACATGATCTTCACGCTGTGACGTACATGATCCAGGGATTATTGATGGGGCACATTATTTTGGACTTCTCCCAGTTACCCGAACTAGAAGAGGGTTGGGTTGATCTTGCAATGCAGACAATCGTCGACCTGGTGGGCGCTTCAGAGAAGTTTCAGACTCTAGCCAAGTCACCAAAAAAGAAAACACAGTCTAAATAATTGTGCCTTTTGGCCGAATAATAAAATGGAGGCCGCAGGAAAATCCTGCAGCCTCCATTTCGAAATCTTCTGTAGTGGAAGAACGTTCTTTGTTACTTACTTGAAGCTGACTTCTTCTTAAAGAAGTACCCGGCAGCTCCGGCCACAATGACAAGTCCCAAGATGTACAACACGGTGTTGTTGCTTGATGATGAACCAGACGATGCCGGTGCTTCAGTTGTTACTGGAGCTGTGGTGTCAGCTGGTGCCATTGTTGTATCTGTTGAAGCCTCTGTATGAACAATTGCTTTTTCAGAAACAACTTCCTCACCGCTCGTCTTTGTCACACGAACAGAGAGCTGTGAAGCAGCTTTCGGAATCTTTATCGACTTGCCATCTGCGAGGGCTACCCAGGAACCACCAGAAACCTGATATTCAAATGACTTCACGTCGCTTGCGGCAACTGAGAAGCCTTTCAAAAGATCAGCAATGTCAATTGCAACTTCAACATCAGCTGCAGGCAACTTCACTTCGGTTGCAGTTGAATCTACAATCGCAGCCTTAGCAGTAGCGTCAGCTACAGGCGCGAGCGTTGTGGTTACTTCAGCCGCAGGCGCGAGCGTTGTTGTTGTTACTTCAGCTACTGGTGCTTCTGTTGTAGTTACTTCAGCTACTGGTGCTTCTGTTGTAGTTTCATTCACAACTGTTGTTGATGGAATAACTGGCTCACATTTTGTGAAGTCTTGTCCAGGGTAATTAAATGTAACAACAGCTATCAATTGATTATCACTCTTTCGGGTGAAGATGAATTCTCCAGTGTCAGTACATCCCGGATTCAGTGGAGCTGAAGGAAATGAACCAGCGCTTGATCCGATATTCATCACGGGGCCGTTCATTCCATTTTGTTTAACGACTAATGAATATGCTTCTTTGTCAGCTGCATCAGGTGTCCACGAAACTTTCGCTGTTTTTTCAGAACCATTTCCTGATTCATACGTCAATGCAATCCCTGGTGTTGGAACGACTGCAGCTGCAACTGTTGTAGGCGTGCAACTTTGGACCGCGTTGATTTCAGCAATCACTTCATCTTTTGTTGCAGCTTTGATTTCATCACGAGCCAGAATTTCAGGCTGTGCAAGTACTGCAGCCTGTGCTTTTACCTCTGGCTGCCCAACAATTGCTGGTATTGCCACTGTTATTTCTTCACCCTTATGAAAGGCGCGATGACCAGGTACTGCATCCTGATGTGGAACTTCAGGTGTTCCCTTTATCGCAGGTTGCATTGCTGTCGCATCGTGCAAAGCAAACACACCCACATTGGTCTGAATATGATGACTGTCGATCCACGGCCAATATCCGTTGTTTGCCATCCAAAGTGTGTCTGAAGTTGAAAACTGGAATCCCCAATCAACGGAATACCAGTATTCACCCTGTGCAGGAATTTCTGGCTGGTCGGGTACTGCGGCTTGAAACGGTACTTCTGGTTGGTCAGCTACTGCTGGAATTTCAAATGGTGCGAGCTGAGCTGGGATTCCAGCTTGAGCTTTTACTTCTGGTTGACCAATCACCTCAGGTTGAGCAGGAATCGCGTCTTGGTGCAGAACTGCAGCTTGATGCGCGCGTGGTTGTGCAATTTCAATCAGTCCGGCACGTTCAACATCGGTGTAACAAATTGAACCATCTGCCAGTGTTGAGTTTCTGTTGCGGCTGCTACTTGAGCTGGATCCACTGCACGCAGCAAGACCAACGAGGCCCACTGCTAACGCAATTCGAATAAATGACTTATTGATTTTCATACTGTTCCTTATGTAGACGAATCCCAGCTCTGAGAGCCGACGGTCAAATAGGTAGCCCTATTGAGTAATAGGTTCAATTAGAGCATAATTTCAAGTAATTTACTACTCCAATTAGATGAAATTATTTCCAAGTAGGGCGTAACTGTGCGATTTCGTGCCATTCCCCTGGAAGCCCGGATCCATCTGCGATGGGTTACCAGGCCCGAAAAAGCAAAATCCCCCTGCTTTTGCAGGGGGATTTTTATTGGTGCGCTCGGCCGGACTTGAACCGACAACCTTCTGATCCGTAGTCAGATGCTCTATCCATTGAGCTACGAGCGCTTGTTATTAGGAAAATAACTCTACCTGTGAGATTTACTTCCAAGCACTCCAACTATGCGACCTCTTATATAAGGCCAAAGCAGCTGCGGCATTGACCCGCGCATCAAGCAGTTGCTGGGCTGACGTAATGCCAATGGCCGCCAGCCAACTCTTGTGAGATTCCCAATTCAGTTGGAAAAGTCCCACACAGCAGGCATTCCATGATGCTGCATTCAAGTGAGTTTCCCGTTGAGAAAGGGCAATGGCCCGATCTTCGAGATGGTCGGGGAAAATCTCACGAATAATCGCGGTGGATTGCTTCACCGAGTACCGCTTGGCCGGTTCCTTCAAATGCAGACCTGGGGTGATGGGGGCTTTCGTGGTGGCCGATTTTGGCAGGCAGATCACGTCACCTATTAATAGGAGCGATGTGGTCTTGGCTTTATTGACCTTCAACAACAGGCTCATGGTCACGTGGACCTTGCCAGCTATGCGATTCCATGAATCATTGGCCACCACCGAATAGGTCTTTGCGCAACCCGTCGCCACATTTGCCCGCACTGGGGCTGGCCCACTGAACACCAGTGCGCCTGCAACCACGAGGGCTGCCAGGGGTTTGCGGAGCAAACTCATATGGCGGAGAGGGTGGGATTTGAACCCACGGTCCGCTTTAAGACGGACAACGCCTTAGCAGGGCGCCCCATTCGGCCACTCTGGCACCTCTCCTGGGAAGGGTTGAAGTGTACCTGCGCGCAAGCCCCTGCAACTCCCGATTCATGGTTCGTATGGGTAGCCATACTCACTGATACATCACGATTTCGGGTGAATTGAGCCGCTTTCATGCCGACTAAGGTTTCTGCATCGGCATCGCTCGCGATGCCTCAAATCAGGGAGACCAATTACATGAAGAAAATGTGGAAGCTTGCCGCACTGGCAACAACTGCTTCACTGCTCGTAGCCGCTTGCGGTAGCAGCAACTCAAGCAGTGATACAACAGCCGCACCAGCAGCAACAGACCTCAAAGTCGCTGTTGTTTACCTCGGTACACCAACCGACAAGGGTTGGACATACCAGCACGAACAGGGCATCTTGGATCTTGAAAAGAACCTTGGCATCACTGTCAAGCGTGTCGAGAACGTTGCAGACAACGCAGATTCAGAAAAGACTTTTGAACAACTCGCATCAGACGGTTACAACCTTATTTACGCAACCTCATTTGGTTACGGCGCTCCAATGGCCAACGTTGCCGCAAAGCACCCAGACGTGTGCTTCGAATGGGCAACTGGTTCAAAGTTCCTTCTTACAAAAGCTGGTGGCGGTGCATTCGCTGACTTCCCAGCTTTGCCAGCAAACCTTGGTACATACTTTGGTGCAGCCGAAGAAGCTCGCTACCTCAGTGGTATGGCAGCAGGAAAAGCAACAAAGAACAACAAGCTTGGCTATGTTGCTGCATTCCCAATTCCAGAAGTAATTCGCGGAATCAACGCATTCACATTGGGTGCGCAATCAGTGAATCCAAAAGCAACTGTTCAAGTTGCTTGGACAAAGACATGGTTCGACCCAACTGTTGAGAAGCAGGCTGCAGAGTCACTTCTTAACGCAGGCGTTGACGTTCTTGGTCAGCATCAAGACACCACTGCTGCCGGAGTTGCAGCAGAGGCAAAGGGTGCCAAGTGGGCTGGTTACAACAGTGATGTGAAAGAAGCAGCACCTAAAGCTTGGCTCACAGCGCCAACATGGAACTGGGGTCCTTACTACACAAAGACCACGAAGGCTTTGGCTGCGGGTACATGCCCAGCAGACGAGTACTACGGTTCAATGGCAGATGGCCTTGTAACACTTGCGTCATTCGGCGATTCAGTTGATGCAGCATCTCAAACTGCAATCAACGCAAAAGCTGAAGAAATCAAGGCTGGAACATTTGCTCCATTCACAGGACCAATCAGTGACCAAGACGGAAAAGAAGTTATTGCAAGTGGAGCAAAAGCCGCACTCGGCGATCTCCTCAGCATGAGCTACTTCGTTAAGGGTGTCATCGGTTCCGCAAAGGGCTGATCTCACACATGACTAACGCCTCTCACGAGGTGGCGAAGGGGCCGCATCACGCAAGTGGTGCGGCCCCTAGCGCACTCTCGGCTCACTCAATTGTTAAACGCTTTCCCGGCGTTCTTGCTAATGACTCTGTTGACTTCGACGTTCTCCCCGGCGAAGTACACACACTCCTTGGTGAAAACGGTGCTGGCAAAAGCACGCTTGCTGCAATGTTGTGTGGCTTGTATCAACCTGACTCTGGCTACATCACGCGTAACGGTGAACGTATTGCCTTGTCATCACCACGCGCAGGTCTCCAACACGGCATTGCCATGGTGCACCAACACTTTCGTTTGGTTGAAAGATTCACTGTTGCAGAAAACGTCATTCTCGGAAGTCGCGATCTTTCATACAGACTGAACCGTTCTCAGCTTGAAGACAAAGTTGCTGCTGTTGCTGATTCTTACGGTCTGCCCATTGAGCCAGGTGCAACTGTGGGAGACCTCTCTGTAGGTCAACGTCAGCGCGTTGAAATTGTTAAAGCGTTGTATCAGGGTGCCGAGATTCTTTTGCTCGACGAGCCAACAGCAGTATTGGTCCCTGCTGAAGTTGAGAAACTTTTTGAAAATGTTCACGCCATGACACAGGCTGGCAAATCAATTGTTTTCATCAGTCACAAACTCGGTGAAGTTGTTGAAATTTCAGACCGCGTCACTGTCTTGCGTAACGGGCGCGTCACCGGACACGTGTCTGGTCGCGGAGCAACTGACACCAAAGAATTGGCCCGCCTCATGGTGGGTAGAGACATTGAGTTAAAGACTCAACGCGCTTCACATGCAACTGGTCACGAAGTTCTACAAATTCGTGATCTGTCGTTGACCATTAATGGCGTCAGTGTGTTGTCAGACATTTCATTCAATGTGCATGCAGGCGAAATGGTGGGTATCGCAGGCGTCGCCGGAAACGGTCAACGTGAACTTGCTGACACCATCGCTGGCCTCGTATCTCCTACTAGTGGTTCTATTGCTATCTCAGGTTCTCTCACAACAGATCGCGGCCCAATTCACGCACGCGAACTTGGTTTGGCATACGTGCCAGAAGATCGTTTAGGAATGGGCCTTGTGCCATCAATGTCAATTCTCGACAACTTGTTGCTCACCCGAGACAGACACATCGTTGTCGACCGCACAACTGTGCGACCAGAAGCGACACGCCTGATTGATCAATTCGAAATCAAAGCAAATGGGCCAGATCATATGGCTCGCAAACTCTCAGGTGGAAACGCCCAGAAAGTTCTGCTTGCACGTGAATTGTCAGGTGGCCGATCTGCCACCAAATTACTTGTGGTGTGTTCACCTACTCGTGGACTTGACGTTGGCGCAATTGAAACTGTGCGCGCGTTGCTCGATGATGCACGAAGTGCTGGTCAAGCAATTTTGTTGATCTCAGAAGATCTCGACGAAGTGATGTCGCTGTCTGACCGAATCTTTGTTCTGTATCGAGGAAGTGTTGTTCATGAGACACCTGGTGAAACAGCGCAACTTTCAACTGTTGGTGCTGCTATGGCCGGCCTTAAGCCAGAAGGAAAATCGTAATGCGCTCCCCAGTTCGTATCGTGTTTGAGCAACGTAGCGAGACACCAAAACGCTTATCAATTCTTGTGCCGCTTCTCTCTGTAGTTGCTGCTCTTGTTGTCGGTGCACTGTTCTTGCTGGCGACTGGCTATTCCCCCGTCGACACCTATTCCCACATGTTGACTGACGGTTTCATGTCGTCGCGTGGTCTTACCGACACTCTCGGTTTGTCCACCGTGTTGATCTGCACTGGCATCTCTGCTGCATTTGCATTTCAAATGAACCTGTACAACATCGGCGGAGAAGGCCAGTTGTATTTAGGAATGATCGCCGGTGCGTGGGTTGGTCTCGCATTCGGTGACCACTTGCCATCATTCATCATGATTCCTGTTGTTCTGTTGGTGGGCTCACTTGCCGGAGCGTTGTGGGTTCTTCTCCCTGCTTATGTGCGGTCTCGCTTGGGCACCAGTGAAATTGTGACCACATTGCTGTTGACGTATATCGCAGCGAGTTTGGTGAAACATTTCGTGTACTCACCCGGAAGTTTCTTTGTCACAAAAAATTCTGCATTCCCTCAAGGTCGGTTGGTTCCTGATTCAGCTTCCCTAAAGGGAATTGGTAACACTTCGCTGTACCCCACATTTTTTGTGGTGATTCTTATTGCCCTTGTGTTGTTCTGGGTAGTGAAGAAAACTGAATACGGTTATCGCATTCAAGTAATTTCTGATTCACCACGCGCAGCGCACTACGCGGGCATCAACGCCAACCGCACAACGTTGTCTGTGATGCTTATTTCTGGTGCACTATCTGGTCTTGGTGGTGCTGTTCTTATTGTTGGGCCATTTGGTCGACTAGATCCAGGAATCATTGTTCTCGGGTATGGCTATGCCGGCATTGTTATTGCAGCTCTTGCTCGCAATAACTTCTCAGCCATCATCGTCAGCGGCATCTTGTTTGCCGGACTTCGTTCCGGTGGAGACAAACTGCAAATCTCAACCAGCACTCCCATTCATATTGGTGTCATGTTGCAGGGCGCAATATTGATCTTTGCACTCGGTGGTGAGGCCTTTCGCCGATATCGCATCCATGCAGTGCGCACGGAGAGGGTTGCACAATGAACAACAACATTTGGGTCTTGGCCTCTGCGGAGTCTGTAGCCATAGCTACCACTCTTATTCTCGCAGCGTTAGGTGCACTGTTTACAGAGCGTGCAGGTGTTTTGAATTTGGGTATTGAAGGCATTTTGTTGACTTCGGCAATCTCGTCATTCCTCGCAGCTAATTCATCGGGCAGTATTTGGCTCGGTCTTGTCGTTGGTTCAATTGCTGGTGCATTGCTTGCAGGAATTCACGCTGTTCTCTCTGTTGTGCTTCGTGCAAACCAGATTGTTTCCGGACTTGCCTTGGTAATTTTCGGAACAGGACTTGCCAACTTCCTTGGCAAACCTGCAGAAGGAAAAACAGTGACCACCATCATCAAGTCTGTGTCATTTGGTCCACTATCTAATATTCCCATTGTCGGACCAATCGTGTTTCGCCAAGACCCCGTCACGTATGCGTCAATTGTTATTGCAATTCTGTCGTCGTTGTATTTGTTCCGAAGTCGACCAGGTCTGGAATTACGTGCAACTGGTGATGACCCTGCAACCGTTGATGCCCAAGGTCTTTCCGTGGCATCAATCCGTATTCGTTACACATTGTTCGGCGGTTTGCTTGTTGGTCTCGGAGGTTCGTGGCTCATGCTTGCGCAAAGTGCTGCATGGCATCAGGCTGCAACCACAAATGGAATTGGTTGGATTGCTCTAGCACTCGTTGTCTTTTCCGGATGGCGTCCGATACGACTCATCTTTGGTGCAATCTTGTTTGGCTTTACTTTGCAGTTACCGTTCACATTGCAAGCAGAACAAATCACGTTCATTCCATCTGCACTGATGCAAATGCTTCCCTACTTGGCAACATTGATTGCACTGATCGCATTAAGTCGGCCAAGTACACGCAACAAGCTAGGAGCTCCCAAGTCATTGGGAATCCCGTTTGTGCGTGACGAGCGCTGACGTATTTTCTGGCGGAACGGAAAGGATTTGAACCTTCGGGGCTATTAACCCTCTTGTTTTCAAGACAAGTGCATTAGGCCGCTCTGCCACCGTTCCGCCTGACACGCTATCGGGCTAGAACCCCGAGTTAGTCACGAATTTGGGTGCGCAAATGGGCAACCCAGTCGTCGGCATCTTGCCAACGGGCGTCGGCATGTTCCCGCGCCGTATGTGCCTGATCCCCGGCTGCGGGGTACGACCCAAGGAATTTTACGCCGCCCTGCTTCGTATGCAGGTCGCGCAAAACGTCTGCCATTAGTTCGTCGCCCACGTGGCCGTCGGCATAAATAATGAAGCAGTAGTCGCCAAGGCCGCCAGCTTTTGTGGGGCGCGATGACAGCAATGACAAGTTGATGCGCCGTGCAGCAAATTCTTGCAAGATGGAAATCAGACTGCCTGGTTCGTCGGCGCGTTGGAAGACAACGATGCCCGTTTTGTCGTGACCTGTTGGTTGTGGAATTCCATTCGGTGACACCAACACGAAACGTGTTTGGTTGCCGGCGTGATCTGCAATGTCGCGTGCAACAACAGTGAGTCCGTATAACTCTGCTGCATTCGCAGGTGCTAACGCTGCTAAACCCTTTTCGCCAGCAGCGCTTCGTTCGCCCACACTGCGCGCAGCATCAGCGGTGGAGTTTGCTGCTTGCACTTCAGCGTTCGGCAACGTATCGCGCAACCATGCGCTGCACTGTGCCGTTGCGACAGGAATAGACAACACAACAGAAACATCAGACAATGTTGTTCCGGCAGCTGCAAGAAGACAATGTTCAATATCAAGAACAACTTCACGTTGAATCAGCAATTCATAATCAAAAATCAGTGCATCTTGTGTGAAGTTCACTGTGCCTTCAATGGAATTTTCAATAGGCACGAAGCCAGCATCAACATCGCCGCGCGCAACTGCATCAAGTACATCAGGCACGCTTCGATACGGCACTAATTCAGACGCAGAAAGATCAGCCTGCGTGAGCAGAGCTTGTTCGGTGAAGGTACCGAAGGGGCCAAAAAACCCGATGCGTTGTGGTGTTGATGTCACGAGAAGAAAGGTTACGCCGTGACCGTTGCGAGATCAGGCTGATTTGTTCTGGTTATTTCACACCGGCAGCTGCATTGGCTGCCTTCGTGATGTCAGCTGGTGGAATTTCTCCAGATGTACGGCTGGTGACATTGCCCTTTGCATCAATGAATGTAAGGAACGGATATCCGCCCACGCCATATGCCGCAGCAGCATCTTGTTTTTCGCTGTCAGCGAACTGATCAAACGGCCACTTCATTGCAACGATCCACTTCGACGGAGGCCAGTTGGCTTGGTCCGGACGTGACGCGGTGGTGACACCGATGACGCGAATATTTGCTGGCACCTGGTTTTGCGCTTTCCATTCGTTCAACACAGGAACTTCACGGTTGCAGTGAGGGCACCAATGCGCAAGGAACACAACCATCGTTGCTTTTCCATCAGAGCCTGGGTCGATAGTGACGGGACGACCAAACAAGTCATAGCCAGTGAGAGTTGGCGCTGCCTTGCCCACTGCTGGGTCTTTGCCTGTGTCAGGTAATTGTGGAAGCGCAGTTCCTGTCACTGTGACCTTTTGAAATTCGGCAGGTGCAACGCCACCGGGGACTGTGGCAACAGAACCTGTTGATGTCTTCGTTGAACCACCAGCAGAACCAAGCGACACTGCACCAGCAATACCAACAACAACCAACACGATGTACATGATGACTTTGAGGTTGCCGTTGTCTCTCATACTTGAAGCACTCGACTGCTTTTTCTTGCGTTGATTCTGAGCCATGATTAATTCTCCTGATGAATTGAAGTGGAATCGATTTTTTGTTCGCGCATAATCGCGAGCGACACTGCAATAACTGTGATGAATGCACTTCCAGCCATGAAGCACAGCGTAACGAAGCCAAGTTCGCGGAACCACACTGCGGTACACGGAACATCAAGACTGCATACGTTGGTTTCCAAGTTCGGGTACCACTCGAGCAAGTAGTGATACGTAGAGACCACAAGACCCATAGGTGCCAACACAATGGTGTACCGCACAATGTTCTTGTCGTTACGCAATGCAGCAACAAACGAGATTATGGCCAAGCTGTATACGGCGATGCGTTGGTACCAGCACAACTTGCATGGCGCAAAGCCCACATGTTCACTGAAATACAAACTGCCGAGCATGGCACCAGTAGTGATGAGGCAGATAATCCAGATACCGCTGGCTCGTACCTGGGTCAGCCATGCGTTGGTCCAGGTCATGCGCTCTTCAAGGACGAGGGCCACGAGGGTAACAATTCCCCCGGCCAGGGTGGCAAGGGCCAAGATGGCACAAAACAGCTCGGCGGCTTCCTTATTCACCCGCCCATTCTGTCGTGTGAAGGGGCCAATCCACAGGCACATGACGGTGGTGTTGACCCGTATTGGTGGCAGGCTTGAACCCGTGAGTTCCCAGGCCCTTGGCATCGATGCCCTCCATGCCATGCGCACCGAGCGTCGCAAGCACCGCGTGGCCGATATGGACTGGTTCGAGGCCCTGTACAGGGTCTATATCTCAGCATTTCTGGGCGGTGGAGCCATTTTGTTCCTGTCTGGACTAGCCGGTGATCAGCAAATTCTTGGCGCAGACCTGCGAGATAT
>Ga0194047_10002268_pt1 | contig 11120 bp, 6 predicted proteins | sample JunL225m_MetaG_2_FD_160070 | JGI IMG/M metagenome (GOLD analysis project Ga0194047, IMG submission 160070) | Anoxic zone freshwater microbial communities from boreal shield lake in IISD Experimental Lakes Area, Ontario, Canada - Jun2016-L221-5m | ecosystem: Environmental > Aquatic > Freshwater >...
GTAAAAACGGGGGGTGATAGCGCATGTATTCCCCTAAAGCGCCTGTATCATTACCAGAAATGAAAGTGAACATCGTGCGCTCATTCTGACCTAACAGAACAGAAAGTCGCGGGAGCGCGTATAATGCAGCAGGATGGAGGGGATAACAACCGTGCACAACTTCCCTTTCAACTGTTGCAGGTTCCCAATTCTGAGCTGGGAAAAAATCAAGGGTTCGCGCATCTCTAGTAATATTTACTAATCTAGATTGAGCGCCGTTCCTAATAAAATCATTCCATTTATCATGGTATTGAACGATAACACCGTCGATAAGTTGGATAACCTCCTTGTCTCCTCCAAGTGCAGTTATCCTAGTTTGCTGAGATCGACCAAAATACTTCTCCCAAGTTTTCTTAACCTCATCATCACCACGACTGAGTTCAGCATAACGGACTACATCTAGATGAGCACACATAAGATAATGAATTTGGGCATCTCCACTACTGACACACATTTCAGCAAAATCCTGTAATTCAATTCCTTCAGAGCGACTGTACAGCCCGGATTGTTGGTTTCCATCCACGTCATCTCGAATAGCACGGCTTAAATACTCGCCAAACTCATCGTGGATAACAAATATTCCTCTATAACCATACTCTAATAAGCGTTTCGCTACCTCAGCATATACCTCACGAGTCTTTGCCCATTGCCCTGGATCAAAGGCGCCGCCACCTGTTACTTTCTTGAAAAGTTCATTGAATTTTGCAAAAGCATCATGCTGAAAAGATTCTAAGTCTATAACTAACTCTTCTAGATTCTCAAACTGCCGGGCTTTGTTATATAAATCAGGATGCTCCTGTTCCCAAAGCTCAAGTTGTTTTATGGCAGCATCATAAATAGTGGAAGGCTGCAATTTATTAATCGTCTCGGAATCTAGTTCTTTCTTTAAAGCCCTATTGAGAGCATTAAGCATTGCCTGACGGAATGGACCGTCATCTGCTTGAAGAATAACGACTAGAAACCCTTTTTCGCCTGTCTGCTTCAACCAAGAGTTGCGGAATTCCTCAACTATTTGCGCCCCTTTTGACCCTAATCCGACAAGCTTTTTCCAGATCTCCTGCATTGCTTCGGAACTCGGTCCAAAACGCATAAGATGTTGTAAAACTAAAGCTAGATGGCTTTTCCCACCACCGTAAGGACCGAACAGGTAGCGAGCGCGTCCTGCATTATTTCCATCGGATAAAGCAATTGCCAATTGGCTTAACATTTCTTGGGCGGTTTTAGTAGGTATATAGTTTTTAACTTTGGAATGGTCGTCCAAATCCAAAAATAGATTGATTGAAGGTTTTGCGCCTTCAGATATATGAACTATATCGCTAAAACTTATTGGCGTATCAGATTTCATAGTAGTTACCATTTCTAATCTAAGCTACTAGCATAAATCCAAAGAACTATGTCACACTTCAAATCTGGAGTCTCTAGGCTTCCATATCACTAGCCCAGGAATCTCTGACAAGGTTGCAAACGGCTTCCACTTGGAGGAAGTAACAGGTAGGGAAGAAAATAATACGATAGCGGATTTTGGCTCCAAATGTGCCAAGAAATCCAGCCATTGAATAAACTGGGGGTCGCTCCACCTAGCGAACAACCAATCCAGCCTATAAACGATACTAAGCGGTTCGCGGCTGAACTTACTTTGAAACCAATATTTGGCATCCGTAGAGTTTGCCAAATGGCTACCCCCAGACGTTACAAGTTCTTTCAACCCATCTGCTAAGCTGATTTCAGGGTGTGTTTCGGTCAGAGCATGCCGTAATCTAGCCAAATGCTGCAAATTCAGCCCTGTTATAATAAGAGCTTTATAGCGACTGTTTGACCGAGAATGCTCACTCAAAGCTACCCAAAATTTGTTTGTCGTTATTGTGTCCATATTCTTTTAACTAGCAGAAGATTCAAATTGTTTTCGACTGGTATAATATTTTTCAGCAATATCAGAGCTTTGTTTATTCCCAAAATACACGGTATCTAAGCCTGCAGTATCGCTGACTGCCAAAAATTCAGACGATAATAGAGACTGAGCTTGACGTAGCCCGGCTTTAAGGTCGCCCTCATCAATATGAAAAACGCAATAAAGCGAATTAGCGCCTTTAATCAATTCAGAAATTTTAGAGCTTGTAGAATGCCTTTTGTTTCTTCGGTGCAGTTCTAAAGCGGCATAAGCAATTACATACGGGTCGGGAGTTCTTGAGGGCTTTCGGCGTTTCCAGTTTTTACCATCAGTTACAAAGGTACCTAGACTCCCTAGGGGTGAGTCGGCAAACCAGCGCAAAATTGCGTCAACATCTTTCTTGAGAACAGCAGTCGATACGTTGCTCCCAAGTAAAGAGTTTATTTCCACAGCTATTTCTTCTTTACTTAAAGTGCGGTGTGAAAGGTTACAAAATAGGGCGCTGTAAACATTAGTTTCCTTATCCAAAACCAAATTGGTATGGATAAACCACCAAGTAGCCAAGTCAGAAAGATTAGGGTCATGTCGCCGGATTATTTCACCAAGTGGTGACAATTTAAATTCACCGCTAATTTTAGCAGTCTCTATAAGACCAGCATAACGACAAAAATCCCGGTGAAACTCGATTTTATTCCATCCAATACCTAATACATGTCCATAAAGCTGATCTTTAAAATAGTTCTCCTTTAGAAGACCATTTTCTTTAGGTAATTCCGCAAGGATTTGGCTAATTGTCAGTTTATTTACTACAAAGCCCTGTGAAGCGAGCGCCATATCATTCCCCCACTAATCCAGTAGCGCCTCTAATGCTGCGACAACCTGTTCAATTTCATTTTCTGTATTAAAGTAGCCCGGACTAAACCGGATAGTTCCACCTTGATTTAAGGTTCCAAGAAGACGGTGCGCCCATGGAGCGCAATGTAATCCGGCTCGAACTGCAATCCCACGATTGCCCAAATACTCTTCCAAAGCCTGTGGGGTAACCCCTGCCATAGTTAATGAAAAAACTGAAGCTTTTTTCTCTAGATTCAGCCCAAACACTCGAACTCCCGATAGATTGCTCAGGCTTTGTTCGAGGTTCTTCGTCAGCCTTGCGGTATGGGCAACCACTGTTGCACGTCCTATATCAGCTAACCAATCCAAACTTGCTCCTAAACCTGCAATTGCCACGCTGTTCAAGCTACCGGGTTCATAAGCAGAGGGCAGCGCATCAGGCATTTCCAATTTTTCAGAAAAAGTGCCTGTACCACCGAATAAAATTGGTTCGGGGCGTATTTGGCTGCAAAAAGCAATTCCAGCGACCCCAAATGGTCCGTAAAAGCTTTTGTGTCCGCTCCATATTAGGAAATCTACCAGACCAGTTTTAAGCTCTAAAGGATAAAGCCCTGCTGCTTGCGCACCATCTACCACAACTACCACTTCTGGGTTAACTTTGCGTGCCAATGTAGCCAGTTTTTCTACCGGAAGTAGTAGCCCACAAACGTTACTAGCTTGAGAAATCGCTAGTATGGAGGGTGGCGCTTCACGCCATTGTATTTCTAGGCGATTCCAGTCCACTTCCAAACTAAGCGGGTGGAAAGGAATCTCTCGCATGGAAACCCTTTTTTTGCTCATCAGGTAATTTACCGAACGTAGAATAGAATTATGCTCAAAGGGGGATACATAAATATTGGCGTTCTCAGGAAGCGTTAAACCCAAAATTACTTGATTTAGCGCAACAGTAGCAGAAGGTGCAAAAGTAATATAGCCATCAGCAGGCACCTCAAGCCAGTTTGCTACTTTGTTGCGGGTTTCTTCAACCATGCGCGCCGCCCTACGTGCTAGCGGATTTTGCCCACGATTCGCATTAGCACCGCCGCTACGCGCAAATTCATCCATGGTTTGCCAGACTATTTCAGGCTTGGGGAATGTTGTGGCAGCATTATCAAAATATAGCGATACTTTCTGATTAGAGGCTGTCATTATTGAACTTTCCCTTCAATAATGTATCGCAACAGTTCGAGGGCAATTGCGCGTTTCTCCTGAATGTCCAGCGAGCGTCCCGAAATTTCAATAGTGCGCCGCAAACTCTCCGCTAATTGGTGACCATGTGTAGATAGATTGACCGGCTTTCTAAAATCATATTGCTTCGTGTCGGTCTCTCCGGGCAATTTCAGACTAATAACTACCAATTCATCAACTGCATCAGTTGTCGTAGTCGTGACAACTTCACCACTTTCCGCTTTTTCTAGGAAGGTTATTTCTTTTTCTATTAGCTCACGGCTCTCTTTTAATTTTTGAGAAAAACGCTTCTCCAAAGCATCGTTCCAATCTCTTGGTTCTGTCCCAACTACACGCTTGGTTAATACTTTTATCAGGTCTTTCTCATACAGATTCGGTTCTTTACCGATCTTGGCTAGTTCCTCTGCAACAGGGTCAGCGAAAAGGCGCTCAATCGCTTTATTAGATGTTAGTCGTCCATACCAATTAGCAAGTATCTGACTCAACCCGAAATCCGAGAGATCATCTCCTTGACCCTCAAAAACTTCGGAGATGATGAATCTGATACGGTCAAGTAATGCTTCATAAGCCTTTTCCAATTCCTCCATAACGTCATTCAACTCATTTGAGGAAGAAACTGCGTTAGGCAATTCTTTCAAAAGTGCGCGAGTAGGATCGGCTATAGAAGAGCGGATTAAGCGGCGAAACATTATCGCGGTTTTAGAAACAGCGCTAGTATCGCGGCTATAGCGTGGTAAACCTTGCAACCAACGTAATAAGCCCTGACTCAAATAGCGCAGTTGCTGTTCTTTTAATTCTTCAGGTCGCAGTAGCTTTTCAACTCGTGTACTCACTGCTGAAAGCAATCGCTGAACTTGTTCATCAACCTGTTCGATTTGCACTGTAAATAAGGATGGATGACTCACAATTTCAATAAAGGCTTTACCAGAAATGGCGACACTTACTCCATTTCGTCGAATAGTTGAGGCAGCCAAATAATCTTTAAAAGTCAGAGCTAATAATAAAGGCAGGACACCTTTGCGAAGACCGAAAGGAGGACTTTGTAATTGATCTACCAACTCTTCAAGGTTTAAATCTAGCCCTTCATCCAAGCTTTTTTGATAAAAACTCTCACAGACTCTCCATACTTCTACCATTTCATTAGAAATGTTGGAATCTGGGCGTAATATTTCCCCGTCCGCGCTTACTAGCCTGTTGGACACCAGAAAGCTGTTCAATATAGCTATATCGGGACCATAACCGGTCAATCCTAGGTTCGGAACGGACGAACCAAATAAGACGGCATTTACAACCTTTTCACCGGCAGCAACTTGAACAGGGGCCGGTCTGCGTTTATTAAAATTCTCATTATAAATACGTGGGGTTTGATAAAATTCTCTGGAACAAATCTCGGAAATTAGCCTAGAAACTGCGCCTGGATTTGTAGCCGATGACACTACTAACCCATTCAAGAACCAAGTTGCCCTATGACGAGGATCTACCAAAGGGAGCAGCGCTAGCTCTAAACGCATGCGATTATCTTCCTCTAGAAAATCGAGTTCTTTTATTTCCTCAGTATCGGAACTGAGCGCTAAAAAGTCTTGTTTTATCTGTTTCAGCCCATATAAATCTTCCAGTACCTCTCGTACTCCAAGATAAGCTGAAGGAACTACACACAAAACGCGCGGATGTTGCTGACTAAGTAAAATTGCGGCATTTCTTGCTCTAGCTAATTCTAGCTCGTTAAAAGGCAAGGCATAAAGTACAAGACCATCACCGTAATCCTGCTCTTTAAGCAGATGATCCCAATTCGGCGGATTGGAGGCATCATTTTCTAATTCTTTTACCAGACAATATTGGGAGTTGAAGTATCGAACCATACCCCTGTCATCGTTATAACGTCTAGCTTGATAGACTGGAGGAGGTAGCACCGCTGTTAATAGACTACGTAACACCTCTAGGCTGGGTGGCTTGGATTGCAAGCGATTGCTAATTTCTTGGTTGATATCGAAGTCACTGGCCCACTGTACAAACTCCCAACCATTATTCAACTTCCTCCGAAAAATGATTCGCCGGGAGGCGAGTGTGTTTAATCCTTCTCCAACATTAGCTCTTTCTTCAGAGGTTAAAGCGCCCATAGCAAAGGCTATAAGCTCGGTAGTAGGAGCGCCACCTTCATATGCTCCAGAAACGTGCATTACAGCCAAGGTTTTAAGTAGTAATATTAACCTTTCCTCTTGAACTTTAGGGCGTGCACGCTCAACGGCACTCCAAATCCAGTGCGCCCCACCCGCTTCAGTAGCCGCTCTCATACCGGCAGCAAAATAATCGTAGAGTTGCCCCGCTAAAATAATGCGAGGATGGCTAGTTTGGGTGGAATGTCGCCACAGTTTAGGCAAGCTGTCTTCATCATCTGCTACAAGGAAGGTAAAAAGAGTGCGTTGGTTTTGACCGACTCTATCCGATAGCCTTGGAAGGCAGAATGTAGCCAGAGGATGTAAAGGATAAGCCCCTTCAACAATCAGATGCCGCAGCTCTCTATCAGGTATATCCTTAAAAACTGTTGTTATGCTGGTTTGTTCATACAGTTGCTCAAAATAGCTTTTATGCTCATTAATAAATGCTTCCCTAGTAGTTGAGTTAGTAGGTTTTAGACCACGTTCTATTAGGTTATAAACCGCATTTGGGTCGCTAGAGATTTCGATACTGCTAAAACGCCCTTCGATCTTACCCCACTCTTTATCAACGCCTCCAGCAATTCCGCGTCCGTATTGACGTAAGCTTTTGTGAGTAATGAGAACCAGATGCATCTGAACAGATCCAGTACGAGTACACCGTTCAGCCAATTCCTGTAATAATTGAGCATCCTGTCCAAATGCCTCATTAGCCCGTTCCTCTAGAAATCGACCAAACTCATCCCAAATTATTACAAAGCCTTGCCAACCTGCTACCTTCAAAGATTCAGCAAATTGCTCTAACCAATCCCCTACCCGGTTTCTGAAGTTTCCGCTATAAGGATCAAAGTGTGCTCCAGCAGTTAGCAAAGGATAGATTTCACAAAAATGACGATATGTTTCTTCTATGCCTTGTTGAAGTTCTTGCCGAAAAAGGTCGGGATTTTTTCCGGTTTTTATTTCAGCCAGTTTTTGCCATTCTAGGTAAACAGAGGGCCAGTCTTTCTGCCAACGATCTAAAGTTTCAAGAACTGCTTGATAAATAGCCGGAGTTCTAATATTTTGAAGATTTTCACGCTCTAAAGCACGTTGGGAAGCCCGAATTAAAGCCAAGGACAGATCGGTATAATTCCCGCTCATAACAACAGGCAGGAGACGTTTGGTTGAAACTTGACCCTCGAAACTTAAGCATTCTTCTATTCTATCAGCTAACTCAAACCAACCACCCTGGCGGATTCTGTCCTGCAAACGCCAAAGAGCCGGGACTATCTCAGGAGTAGGATTTAGTATTGCTCCTAGAACAAGACCTACTAAACTTTTTCCCGTCCCATAAGCTCCTAGTAAAACATGGCTTCGATCTCTTGATTTGGTATCTATACCTTTTAACACTTTGTTAATTGCTTCGACCGTTCCTGGAGTTGGTGCAAAAAAATCAAGAAATACAGGGTTACCCAGATCGAAATCTAGCAAAATTGAGCGTTGGAAATAAGGTGAAATCTCTAGTATATCTTCTAAATTCTGGGTCATATTCATGCCAAGTACCATCGTACCATCTATCTCTGTTCTATTTCATTAAAAGGTCTGTAAGCGTTCTCTGGGTTAACCAATTGAAAATAATGCATTTCTAATATCTTATCAGCCTCAATTTGAGGTAAAGATAATACATCTAATCCTGCGGTTCTTGTAAAGCGCATATTGATTTGAGGGCAGGTATCATTTGCCCAACGAATAGCTTCGGCAAGACGCATTCCCAATAAAAAAGTGCGTCCGGGAGAAGCTTGTCCTGCTAACATATCGCGCAGGGAAATTTGTAGAGCATCAGGTTGATGTTCCTCCTGCCACTTTTTTATTGCATAAAAAAGAATTAGTGGGGGAATTACACGTGGGTCTGGTCGGGTCAAAGAATATAACTTACTGTTATTTAAAGTAGTAGAGCTAAGAAGTTTTAGATTAACAAGAGGCGATTCCTGAGTATCTTCTGGAGAGATTGAGTTTTCTCTGGGCAGATAAGTTCGAATGAAGCAATCAAAATCCCTTTCGAAAGAGGAACGAGCAGTATCCTTACCGCCTTCCATAATGTTCCATTGCTCTAGCTCCTCAATGAACTGAGTCTTTGTAAAACTCATGCGACCAAAATAATTGAAAAACCAAAACCAAGTAGTAGCATTAGCTGGATTTTTTAAAAGGTTGTAGTGAAGCATCCAAAGAGTTCCATCATCTTCAAGATAAGGATCGCATTCCCTCACAAGTTGACCAAAGCTAGTAAGATTCTGATTAGATTTACCCTTTTCCTTAGCTACCACTGTTAATCCAGTGGCGGGTAACCAGAAACGTAGCGCTTCTACCATATTCTTACCAAGTCCTAGCCGAATAGAGGCTGATGGATCAGAAAAAATCTTGGGGTTTTCGGTAACTGCTTGAATACCTTTTCGTAGCCAGCCATCTCTTATATGAAAAGACTGATGTAGTGCATAACTCATAGCTTTGTGTTATTTCCTTCATTGAGAAAGCAGATTAGATTTTCCAAGTCAAAAACAAAAATTGTAAGCGCTAAATTGATGGAACTCAATCATATATGATTTATTTGGATATTTGATACTACCGTCAAGGGAATGCCTTTTTTCGCTTTTCTGTCTAAAGGGGCACCATCATCAATAGTACGTCCACCAGATTTTAGACTTTTTGCTACTAAACACCCGGTTGTGCCAAAATGAGTTACACATTCATTACAACTTGTACAACGATCCTCCGAAACTTCATATACCCTTGTCTCTGGTCGAACACTTATGGCTCCATGTGGGCATACAACCGCACAGGCAGTGCATTGGATACATTCCTGATATTTGGTTACCTGAAATTTAATGTGGGCAGTAATCTCCTGCACATTCAAAGGATTAATCATAGTAATACGAATACTACTACTATTCTCGACAGCCTGTACCAATAATTCCTGACCGTCCTTCTTTCGGCTTTCAATATAAAACTCACCCAAGGCGGCACGCCCACGATTTCGGTTGATAATACCTAAAGGTTTAAGAAATTGCTCCAGTTCTGTATTATTTACCGGTCTTTCCAAGTTATATTGGAAGGTGTTATCTTCCTCCCCACACGGTTTTACTTCTAGCTTGAGAAACCGATTAGGCATACCTGCGCCACCAAAACGGGCTTTCCAGTTACCACTTTCGATATACTCCTTCGGGTCGGGTTTTTGTATTTTACTGGCAAACGCAATGAGCTGATCTTTCCAACGAGCCGAGTCATCAGGAAAGAAAATCTCTGCCAACATATCTGACCAAGTGCTGTTAAGAGGACAAAGCCAACAGCCCACTCTGCTGTAACCCAAGCGGTAGCTTTTATTGAAGCTAATTTGATTTAGCAAAATGTAGAGCCAAACCTCAAACTCCTTCCACTTGATAATAGGAGAAGCGGTGATTTGGCGACCTATCTTGGCAGAAGCAGTTATAGCATTATAATCAGCCCGTTGCTTACTCTCGGCATTTCTAACACCATAAAAGGTTAGAACCCTAATGTTTTCATCAAGAGTCTGCAAGAGGTTGTTGATAGGACCCGCCTTAAAAATCGTACAACACCAGCGCTGTACCCTGCTCGGTGGGCCTATTTCTTCCACCATTGTATGGAAATCGTGGTTTGCCTTTGCTGTCCAAAAAGGCACTTCAGTATTTTCTTTCTGGAATAATTCGATATAAGCATAGGTGTTTTCATCTTCCAGAGAAGTATCGCTGAAAACATGAGTAATTGAGTTACCAAGTGTCCGGCGCACTAGGTGACTAACCACAGTGCTATCCTTACCGCCTGAAAAAGAAACCATCTGCATGCGGCGTGCGTAGCGATTACTGGCTTTTTGAATAAAATCAAAAGCATCATCTTCAAGGGCTGCTAGATACACTCGATTAGCTTCTAAAGCCCATATATAAGAAGGTATAATTGTTAGTTCATCTGCTTGGTCATAAAATTCCGGCTCATATACTTTGATAAAGTCAGCAATTGCAGGTAAATCCTCTTTAAGAGTTTCAGCGGCTGGTAACGCTTTGGTATTACCATTTACAAAGTAACTTTTAGCTTTGCTACTCTTCCAAACAGAATCTGTAAAAGCATTAAAATCAGGATAGTAGTATTGCAAAATGCGCCGCTCTCTTGCAAAAACTGGGCGTATATCGGTTGTCAAATATTTGGTCTTGCTGCCACAAATATTACATGTAGGAGCTTCCAGAGCGGCTATTGGGCAATTACAGCTAAAACACCAAAATATACTTGTATCGCGTGCATGAGAGGTATCCGAAAATTCTAAATTTCCAGCTCCTGCTTTATTTTTTTCTATAATGGTCATTAATTTCTCTTTATATTTAAAATCTAGTTTCTCAAAGCTTGCGGTAGTTTCATCATCCGTCCACTAGTTCCGAACTGGTATCGAACTCCAAATATGTTAAAGCCTTTTATTTCCTGCCACTTTTAGCACTTTCTAAATGCTGGATCGGTTAATCTAAAACGCATAGGTATGCACTTAAACATATACCTATTCTATACCAGAACTCTGGTTGGCTGAATCTACCCGCAACAAACCAACTAATTATCTTGACTACCACCATTATATACAACCCTGTAACTACAGAGTCACTTTATTCTCGTTGTTCGCCAGCACATGCCCAAAACCGAGAGTTTCTTGGGAGAATGAATTGCCCTCTATAAATATATTCCCATCATCTTGGGAAAGTTCGACACGAATTTCAGAGAGATTTTGTGGCACAGCCCGTTATAGGGTAGCGCCACAAACAGACGGGTGAAGTTAGAACGGGCAACCCAAAATAAGCCTAAAACTTCCACCGTTTCTGCTTACCTCTATAGCTAAACCGACCCTTGATCGGTTTGATGCCCCCTATTAAAATTCCACTTCACTCAGTAATGTAACACCGTTTTGGAAATTTATGTATTGAACCCCATACAAGCCACTTCAAACACTG
>Ga0194047_10002270_pt1 | contig 11114 bp, 3 predicted proteins | sample JunL225m_MetaG_2_FD_160070 | JGI IMG/M metagenome (GOLD analysis project Ga0194047, IMG submission 160070) | Anoxic zone freshwater microbial communities from boreal shield lake in IISD Experimental Lakes Area, Ontario, Canada - Jun2016-L221-5m | ecosystem: Environmental > Aquatic > Freshwater >...
TATATATTCCTTAAAATGTTCCAGTAGCTACGTATGTTAAGTTTGTTGAATATGTTCCTGCTGGTGTAGTAGAAGCAATGTTAGCTATATAACTCATAACTATTGAGTCACTAGCTGGTGTTGAAGCTGAAGCTAAAGTTGTAGTAGTACCATGTACAAATTTCCAATTATTACTACCTCTTTCATATCCTGATGAAAGAGTACCTGTACCAGTTAATGTTCCTGCCATACCCCATTCTGATGTACCAGCAGAACCACCAGCAGAACCAGTTATAGTAGTATTACCGTTTGCTGTAGGAATAGTGTTTGATCCAGAAGTAAGGTTAGAACCTATATATGACAATACATACCCTCCAGTACCATTAGTTGAAACAGTTAGAGTATTTGCTGTTGTAGCAGAACTAGAACTTCCAGTAGCAGCTAAGTTTGCATATTGTGCAGCAGAAGAAGACAATGTACCGAATCCGATAGCAGCATCATCATTTGAAAAAGTAAGAGTAGGAGCAACAGTAGCAGTAATATTAATAATATCATTTGTTTCAATAGCAACAGCACCTGTACTACTATCAGTATCGTTTACTGAGTCTGTAATAGTAAATACAGAAGAGTTTGTATCAGAGTTAGTATTCGTTAATGTTCCAGTACCACCAGTTGCACCTTTTATAACGAAAGTTGTAGGTGTTGTAGCAGCTGATGTTGTCCATCCTGTACATGTAGTAATAGCAAAAGTATTAGTAGCAGCTGTAACATTCACAATGTAGTTGTTTGCACTAGAACCAGAACAAGTAGCAGAGCCAGTCCCGACAGATGCAGGAGCTGCTGAAGAACGAACGTTATCAGTAAAAGCAAAATCAGTTGTTTGCCATGTACCAGAACTAGTAAAATCAGTATTACTAAAATCAATAGTGATAACAGCATTCACAGCAGTTGTATGTCCTGAAGCAAGTGTCCATGCAAGAGTATGATCCGAAGCAGTGTTTAATGCTTGTGTAGACATTGTATCTGAAGTACTAGTAAAAGATGCAGCATTTGCAAATTTTATAAAGATACCAGATGTAAAAACAATGACCGCAAGTATTAAAAATAGAGACACAGATTTTGATTTAAATAATTTCATAAATGTATTATATCACATATTTTTTTAAAAAAAAATTAAAAGAACTGTGGATTAAAAATTTCCGGTAACTATATAAGTAATATTCGTTGAATAATTCCCTGCTGGAGTTATAGGAGAAATATTTGCTTCATAATGCATATCAATAGTATCGGAGGTGGTTGGACCTGAAGAATTAGCAATAGTTGTAGTTACACTATCAACGAAAGACCATTGCCCAAATGCATGATCATAATCAGAAATTATAGCACCAGTATCAGAACTAGTCATTGTTCCTGAAATTGCAAATTGTGATTGTCCCACAGTACCACCAGTACCTATATTCATACGCGGAGTAATAGTATTTAAACCAGAAGTTAAAGTACTCCCTAAATATGTAAGTGCGTAACCAGCAGTAGCATTTGTAGAAATATTAAAACTATGAGCTACAACATCACCCGCTGATCCTAATGTATCATTAGTAGCATAACAAACATTTAAAGATGACAATGTTCCAAAACCAATACTAGAATCTGAATTTGAAAAAGTTATAAATGTAGGAACCCAACAAGAATCATTATTACCACTATTTGTTAAATTTGTTGGAGAAATATTAATAGATCCGCTCTGACATCCTCCATCCATAACGTCTACATAGTCAGCACTCGCGGTACCTGTCGGATGTATTTGCCATTTTGTCGGAGTTGCATCTGAACGCAAAGTTATCAAATTACCAGAGTGTCCTGTGACATTAAATATTCCTGTCACATGAGTAATACCAGTCGAATCGAAATCAACTTCTTTAGCACTCGTGTGGGTAATAGTTAAATTATTAAAAGTTGTCGTTCCTATTACAGATACAGTTGTGCCACCATTCATAACTACAGTAGAAGTACCTGCAGTAAATGTTCCAGAGTTGGACCAGTTACCAGTAAGTGTAATTGTCGCAGCTTGCCCAAGCAAAGTTCCACTATTACCAATAATTATATCCCCTGTATTAATATTGTAATGCGATACTGCTGTAGTATCTAAAGTTCCTGCAGAAATATTTATTGTATTAGTTGCTGTTGTGATCGCAGATAAACTTTTTACTCCAGCAGTTGTAATATTTAAATTGTAATATGGATTTGTTGTCGGAGCTTTTATCGTTTGTGTTCCACCGTCATAAGCAATTGTATTTACTACTGTTCCCGGAGTTAATTTTCCTGTAACCATAACAGTAGTTTCAAAATTTGTTGTTGAATTTAAATCAGTAGCAAAGTTAGAAGTAGAACTACCACCAGTTATACTACTATTGAAATCAACAGTACTTGTATTACTATTTGTTAAAGTAAATCCACTACTTATTGTCACAGCTCCACCAAAAATCATAGCACTCGAGCCCGCAAGACTTTGTGAAGCAGAAAATGTTGTCGTACCTGTACCTGTGTTAAATGTTGTACCGTTCATTGTAATACCAGCTGCAAAAATAGTAGGCATTGCAAATGCAGTATAATTAAAATTTCCTCCAGAGTTTACAGTAACAGGACCACTAAAAGTAGTATTTGTACCAGCAGTTCCATCAGTTAATGTTCCAGAAATATTTATCACACCAGAAAACGTAGAAAGTGTGGCACTCACGGTAGTGGTACCAGATAAAACATTTAAATTTGGATATGTAAGATTAGTATTTAAAGTAGTAGTACCACTCGTATTCCATGTTGTAGCAGAACCCAAAGAATATCCGCTAAAGCCAACGAAGGGTCCTGTTAAATTTACAATACCAGCGCCTGTAGTTGTAAAACGAGAGTTAACAGAACCGCCACTAAATCCTCCTAACATTGTAATCGTTCCAGTACTTGATGATATTCCAGCAATACCTGTAGCATTTGTACCTCCTGTAATCGTTAAGGCACCACCCACAGAAATAGTACAAGTATCCATCGCTAATGTTGCGGTTCCTGTGTTTGTTGAATTTCCTGTAACCGTTGCAGCACCTGTAATAGTAAATGTTCCACTACCTCCCGCACAAGTAACTCCAACATTTCCAGTACTTGTTGGAGCAGTGATTGCAAATGTTACAGCATTCAAATTTGCAGTTCCATTCATTGTAATTAATGAATTTGTTGCTGTTGCGTTTGAACTCATAACTATTGAACTTGTTGCTGTTGTTGTTGAGCCAGTAGAAAGAGACATACCAGTAGCTCCTGAGTTTATATTAAACGATGCACCAGTAACAGTAGCAGTGCTACTGTTGGTAAGTAATACTCCGCTGTTTACCACAACAGCACCGAGCGTCATATTAACGGCACCTGACAAAGTTGAGTTTGCAGTAAATGTCGTTGTTCCAGTATTTGTATTAAATGTCGTAGCTCCACTTGCCATTGTTATATCACTATTAAATGAAAGTGTTGGTATTACAGTAGGAGTACCAACAGTCAAATCAAATACTCCACCAGATTGAATCGTAACAGCTCCTGTAAAAGTCTTTGTTCCTGTACAAGTAGCAGCTGCAGTACAACGAATAGTTCCTGAAACATTAGTAGTTCCAGAAGAAGTAAAGTTATTACCAGTAAATTGCATTACAGCTCCACTGGCAACGGTAAGTCCTCCAGTTGAAACACCAACACCTGCATTCATAGTAGTTGTACCAGTATCTACTGTTAAATTAGGAAGTGCAATAGCAGAATTTATTGATACTGTACCTTGGGTATGGATTGTTGTTGCAGAATTAATACCACTCAAAATTCCTACACCTGTTACTGTTCCTGTAAAATAAATATTCGCAGCCCCTGAAGTTGTAATACGAGCCTGAGCTAATGTTGTCGCAAAAGTAATACTAGCATTAAAATTTAATGTTCCAGTTGAGGCAGAAATACTAGCTACACCAACAGTACCTCCTGTTATTGTAACAAGTCCGTTAGCTACCAAGGTACAAGTATCCATCGCAAGTGTAGAAGCACCAGCAGTAGTTCCTGCTGCTATGCTTAAAGCACCAGTAACTGTAAATGTTCCAGACCCAGCAGAACAAATAACAGAAGAATTTCCTGTATTACTTCCAGCCGGAATTGAAACAGAACCAGCATTAAGATTCGCATTTCCATTCATTGTAATAGTTTGACTAAAAATTCTATTATTGGATACAAAACTTATAGCTCCTGTTACATTTGTAGTAGATAAATCTGAAAGAAACAGATCTTCAGCACCTCCTGCTCCATTGAAAATACTAAGTGCACCAAATGTAACACCTCCAACGCTAGTATTACTATTCGTAATACTAGCAGTAGTACCTGTACCAATTGTGACTGTTCCACCAAAAGTCATAGCGACTGGTCCAGACAAAACTGAAACAGAAGTAAAAGAGGTTGCTCCTGTATAAGTGTTAAAATCAATAGCACCAGAAGCCATTGTAATATCACTTCCAAAACTCGTAGAAGCCACGGGCGTTGGTGCACCAGTAGCGAGATTAAATGATCCTCCGGAATTTATTGTTATTGCTCCGGTAAAAGTTTTTGCTCCAGTACAAGTAGCTAAAGCAGGACATATCACAGACCCAGAAATACTACTCGTTCCATTGACCGCAAATCCAAAACCTCCTAATTTTAATATTGCCCCAGTTGAAACAATCAAATTATTAGAAATAGTATCTGCTCCACCTAGAGTCGTTGTACCTGTACTAACTGTCAACATTGGAAAAGTATAAACGGCTCCGTTTAATGCTGTTGTACCAGTAGTAGTAAAAGAAGTTGCAGTTGCAATAGAAAGAGTCCCGTTAGCCCCAAGAGCGCTATTATTTAAAGTAATGGCAGATGCACCAGTTGTAATAACAGAACGAGTAATGTTTCCAGCAACTCCAAAAGTTACAGCTCCATTTATAGTCAAAGCTCCAGTACTCATTATAATTGATGCAGCTCCAGTTGCTCCACCAGTCAAAGTCACAGCAGCTGTAGTTAATGCATTTGTTCCTGCTGATAAATCTATTCCACAAAATTGTGTACCTGTTGCTCCACCGTTAATCGTTGTAGCTCCATTTATTGTAACAGTACCACTCGCACTTGAAGCTGCAATAATTCCCTCTTTGGCTCCAGAGACAGTCGTCGTCGGAATTGTAAATGTTGCAGTTGTTCCAACTGTTAGTGTAGCTGTACCATTCAATGTGATAGTATCTGAAAATGCACCAGCTGAAGCATTGGCTCCAATAGTTAATGTTGTTGTAATATTGGTAGCTGTACCAGTAGATAAACTCATTCCAGAGTTTGCTGTTATTGCTCCACCTGTTACAGTCAAAGCTGCGATATTTACATTACCTCCAGTATAGTTATTTGTAAGAATAATATTTGCGTTTATTGTTGTTGTTCCTAAGGTTAAAGCAATAGTTCCTGTTCCTGAAATTGATTGGGAGTTTACAGAAAAAGTTGTAGTACTTCCTGAAGTAAATGCAACTGCTCCACTATTCACAATAATTCCACCACGAAATTCTGCAGTAGCAGCGGTAACTACAGACATATTAAAAGTAGATCCACTATCAAGAGTAACGGCGCCCGTAAATATTTTATTCGTTGCACCAGAAGTGTTTTGTAAGGTACCAGTTACTTCTGTCGTACCTGTAATTGTATTAGCTAATGCAAGTGATGTAGTTCCAGCAGATACCCATAATTTTCCAGGCCATGTAATACCGCTTGTTACACACAATGTTGCAATTCCAGTTGTTTTTAAAGTTGTTCCAGCATTTATAGTAAGGGTTGGAGGTGATGTATTTGTCCAGGTACCAGTAAAAGTAATAGTATTTGCTCCTGTCGTCGTTAACTTTGCATTTGCTGATGTTCCAGAAAAAGTAATACCGGCTGACAAAGTTAAATTTCCTGTACTTTGAGAAAGTGTCGCCGCCGTCACTGAACCTCCAGGAATTGTGAGTAATCCTCCGACAGTCATATTCCCTGTATCCATTGCAACAGTCGAAACACCAGCCTGTGCAGCAGTACTATTTCCAGTAATTGTGACAGCACCAGTGACTGCAAGTGTTCCAGTACAAGATGCTACACAAGTAATAAGTGCTGATCCTGCCGCAGTCATTGCTGGCATAGAAATAGATCCAGCGTTCAAGTTTGCAGTACCGTTTAATAAAATACTTTCATTCTGAGCACTCGCTCCGACGGCATATGTAATAGCTCCTGACACAGTAGTAGTAGACCCATTAGAAAGTGTCGCAGTTATAGCAGAGGCTGGTGCAGTACCAAAAAGCATTGAAGCCATAGTTAACGTAGCACTCATATTATTAGTTAAGGTTAATCCAGATGCCAAAGTAACCGCACCAATAGTTATATTTACAGGACCAGTAAATGTAGGTGATGCAGAAAAAGTTGTAGCTCCTGTTCCAAAGTTTACAGTACCAGCTCCAGATGCAGTGGTAACACCAGCACCAATAACTACCACAGGTACAGTAGCAGTAGTTAGGTTAACAGATCCTCCAGAGTTTACAGTAACTAACCCTGTAAATGTTTTAACTGTAGCACTATTTAAGTTTGAAATAGTTCCTGTTACTGAAGTCGTGCTCGAAGCAGTAAATGTATTTCCGAGTGACAATGTTCCTCCGGCAATGTTTACAGCACCAATAAATGTTTCCGCAGCAGCACTTAGTGTTAACGTTCCACTATTCACTGTCAAAGTTCCCCATGTCGAAACTGCAGTAGCATAAGCTATAGAACTTGTTCCAGCCGATACCAAGTTTGTCGCACTAGTAATAGTATAAGAACCAGAAGCTCCGACACTTGGTAGTGATGCATTGTTCAATGAGATAGTTGTACCGTTTGCTGTTATAAGCGCAGTTTTACCAGCAGTTGCCCCAGCAAAAGCAAGACTACTATTAAAAGTAATTGTTCCTGTTCCCATTCTAATAAAGGCTGCTGGTGATGCTCCAGTAGTACTTCCTGTTAGAGTATTTGTTCCAGTTCCAGTAATAACATTACACGCACCAGCAGTCATATCGATACTTGCCGAACCTGTATTTGAAGCTACACCACTACCAGCAATTGCAATTGTTCCAGTCCCTGAAACTGTCAAAGTTCCAGTACCACCAGTTGAACAGTTTATTTTTTCAATAGATGCTACAGCTCCACCAGGAGAAGCCATTGAAATAGAACCGACAGTTAAGTTACCAGCACCACTACTAGAACCAAGTGTTACCAACGAGTTTACCGCAGAAGAGTTAGAGTTAAAAGTTAAAGCACCTGAATCAGTAAGAGTAAATCCATCATTGATTATCAATGCATTGGCTACAGTAGGAGTACCCATAGTAATACCGGCAATACTTCCACTACCTGTTATGGTCAAAGTAATACCTGAACCAATAGTAACAGTATCACCAACAGCAGGACTAAAGCCAGCACCACCAGAACAACCAGTCCATACTGCTGTACCAGTAACATTTCCAACATTGTTCGTATTTGCAGTTCCGTTCCATGTTCCGGTAGTCATTGTACAAGCCGAATCAGAAGCGATTTGCCAATTACGACTTTCTTCAAAAGAAATATTTCCATTATTATTTAATTGAATTTTTCCAAGTGTGTAAAATTCTGGACTAACAGGTGGAGCGTTAAAAATATATCCAATGTTTGTTTCTTGATTTGCTATGAGCGATACATTCCAAGAAATTTTCTTTACTTGTAATGTCGGATCACTAGGATCTTCTACAACATTAACAGAAGCATATTGCACACTATTACTATTTTGTGAAATATCAAAACTTTCTGGAACATATTCACTAATAGTTCCCTGCCAATTATTTTTTGCTGTAATTTTTATATTCATTGGGTATGGAGTATCGTATGGATATATACGAGATGGTCCCACACGCTCAACTACAAAATTAGAATTTTGAACAACATCAAAAGTATCATTGATAGATTTTGTACCATTCAATGTAGTTGCTGTCAGTCTCATTTTATAAGTACCATTTTCACTAGGAATATTGAAATGTGCATAATAGTCTGGGACTGAAATCACATTATCTGGTCCACATTGTGGATCGCGGATTATAGAATTATCATTAGTTGAAAAATTATTTACATTACCACTTGGACTAGTGATAGATAAATCTAAATCAGCATTACAAATAGTATGCCCACCATCATTCAATACTCCCATTTGTAAATACGCATCATCACCTACTTCAAAAATACTTTTGTTTGTGTTAATAGACAAAACACCCCAAGTAAAATCTTGTTGTGAGATAATTACTGCTTGCGGTGTATTGACTGTAACTTTGAGTGTATATTTGCCTGGTTTAAATTCTCGGCCTTTTATTATTTGAACTTGTTGTTTATTTATTCCATTTATATTTACATTTACAACTCGTGTATTTATATCTGTATCATCTCCATTTAAATCTAAAACTTTAGCAGTGACATCTGAAGTGTCCGCTAAAGCTTTTTTTGTTTTAAAAAAATCTAAAAATGAAACTGGTTTATTTTCTATTTGTTTTGGTATATTTGGTAAAACAATAACATTAGAATCTTGTAAATCATCTGGTAATGCCTTATTTAAAGATTCTGATGTAGGTTTAAAAATATCTTTTACAGAATTAATAGTATTATCGGAAGTTGTAGTATCTACCACAGGAGTATCAGACAGTAAACCAGCCTTATCATCAACGACTTCTGCTGTACCATTGTTAACAAGGTCTTTAATATTATTAATATCTAAATTTGGAGTATTGATAATAAAATTTACATCTTCATTAGAATTAAAATCTTGTTGAGTATTTGAAATAACACTACTTGAATCTTTAAATTCAACTGTTGGACGATTTAAAATTTCTTTTATATCTTGATATTCGATACTCATTTTCATAGCATCTAAATATATAACTGCTGGAGTGTCATATGTCGGCAAAGTTTTTATTGAAACCTGAAGGTTGTTTAAATTTGCCCAGGCATCAAGTGGAATATCAAAAGAAGCATTTTTCCACTGACTACGACTTATAGTTCCTAAGGTTTTCCAATCTGTACCATCAAGAGTGTAGTCTACTTCAGCAAATGCATCTGACGTTGAAATATCTGTAGCAGGAATACCATCGACAAGAGGAACATCTACGGGAGGATTTGAATCTGTAGTAGAAATATTTATATCAGTTACAGAAGTATCTGTTGTAGTATTTGAAGTGTCGTCTAAAACAGCAGGTGAATTTGTTGACTCTTGCGCAAAAGCAGGCGTTGAAAATATTTTATATAAAAAAGCTTGAACAGGATTATCATTTTGTGCTGGAGCTGATTCTGATTCAGATGGAGTAGCTGGTGTTTCTATTACAGAAGGAGTATCAGAATTATTTGGAACTTCTATCAAATCTACATTTGAATTATTATTTGTATCTGTAGTAGAAGAATTATTTACATCTATAGAATTAGAATTTGTATCTGTGGTATTTATATTTTGTTGATCTGTATTTGAAACATTTTCAAATGGTTTTACTTCATTGTGATTTACTGAACCATCATCTACGGACCAAGAAAAAGATAAATGAAAATTTGTCGGCTGTGTATTATCTAAAACTTCTCCCTTAAAACTTCCACAAAAAATAGAACCACTAGATTTATCTAAACGCGCAGAATTTGAAATAGTATAGTCTTCTATTTTTGAACCTTCTGGTAAGTCAGGTTCGCCTTGTGCATTTTCTGGATGTTCCCATCCACCGAGACAGCTCGTAGGATAAAAATTCGTCACAGATGCATGGCCCATAGAAAAAGCACTCAAAATTGAAAGAGAAATTACTAAAATTAAAACGCCGAAAATAGCTCGACGATGTTCACGAAATAATTCTTTCATTCTATCAAAATGAATTTCAACAATCGGTAAATTTTCTTTCAAAATAGGATGGTTCTCAATCGTTCTTCGAACGATATCTTGCATAAAAAAATGCTTCGTCTTTTCATCTTTTTTTGGACGCAAAAATTTCATAATATAATCTGTATTATATCAGTTTATATGTAAAAATAAAAATATTTTTATTTAGTTTAATGCGTCAGGATGATTAGCACTCCAAGCATAAAGAGCAATAGCTGTAGAAACTGCGGCATTCATTGATTCACATTGTTTATGCATCGGAATTCGGAGCATTACATCGCAGTGTTCACGAGTTTTTTCACGTATTCCACGAGCTTCATTCCCTATTATAAAAACTGTTGGTGTGTCGAATTTTTCATCGTTGAGTGATTGTTTTGATTCTCCATCGAGTCCATAAATCCAGAAACCTTTTTCTTTCAAATCACGGATTAAATTATTTATATTTCCTATTTGTATCAGTGGCACACGAAAAGCCATTCCAGCTGAAACTTTTACTACTGCACCTGTGACTGGAGCTTGATTGTGTTCAGGAATAAAAATTCCAGAAATTCCCATCGCTGCAGAAGAACGAATAATTGATCCTACGTTTTGTGGATCTTGAAGTTCTCCTAAAATAACGAGACAAGTGTCGGGAGTTATTTTTAAATTCTTTATAAAATTATCATAGTTTAAAACTAAACGATCAACAGATAGTAAACCGATGATTCCTTGATGTTTCGCATCACGATCGAGTCCTCCTGTTTCAGAGCCATTGAATTTTGAAACACTAACGCCAGATTTATTCACTAAAGCCATTAATTCAGCGTCGTCTTGATTCGCCAAAAAAACCTTTTTCAAACTTTCAGGTTTATTCGCAAGTGCTTCCATTACTGCGTGCTTACCATATATATAGATTTTCTCTTCTTTCGCCATTGCCTTAATATAGCATTAAATGTTTAATTTTGAAAATTTTTCTAACTCGTCCTTTTTCCATTCATTATCATATCGATAGCATTATCAAATGACCCAGCGTGCGTGATATTACCCGCATTTACGAAGAAAATATCATCTGCATTTTCTATAGTATTCAAACGGTGCGCAATTATAACCTTTGTAGTTTCTTTTGGAAGTTTTTGTAAAATTTCTTCGAGTAATTGCTCTGTGACTGTGTCGATATTTGCTGTCGCTTCGTCTAGTATCAACAATTCTGGCTTACGCAAAATAG
>Ga0194047_10002271_pt1 | contig 11113 bp, 11 predicted proteins | sample JunL225m_MetaG_2_FD_160070 | JGI IMG/M metagenome (GOLD analysis project Ga0194047, IMG submission 160070) | Anoxic zone freshwater microbial communities from boreal shield lake in IISD Experimental Lakes Area, Ontario, Canada - Jun2016-L221-5m | ecosystem: Environmental > Aquatic > Freshwater...
TTTCTTCGATTACTCATTCAGTCAACGACCTGCTGACTCAGCGAATCTTTCAAATTACCTGTGGCTATGAGGATGGGAATGACTGCAACAGTTTACGCACGGATCCTGCGATGAAAATGGCTGTTGGAAAGTTACCTGATACTGATGGTGATTTGGCCAGTCAACCAACCATAAGCAGACTGGAAAATATGATTACCCGCACAGAACTGTATCGGATGGCAAAAGTGTTTCTGGATCAGTTCCTTGCCTCATATAGCGAACCACCAGAGATAATTGTGCTTGATTTTGATGATACTGACGATACGGTTCATGGTCAACAACAATTGGCGCTCTTCAACGGTTATCATCAGGAGACCTGTTATCAACCGCTTCATGTGTACGAAGGTTTCAGTGGTAAGTTGATAGCCACGATACTACGACCAGGCAAACGTCCAAATGGCAAAGAGATCGTAGCTTATGTGAAACGGATTGTCAGACATATCCGCCAACAGTGGCCGAAGACGGTTATTGTTTATCGCGGTGACAGCCATTATTCAGTGAAAGAAGTCTTTGCATATCTTGCTGAGCAACAAGATTGCTACAGTGTGACTGGTCTTACAGGAAATCCTGTTTTGCTCAAGATGGTCGACTCCCTTATCGAAGAGGTAAAGCCTCAGCATGCGGGTTATAAACGCTATCATTCCTTCGACTATCGGGCAAAAAGCTGGAAGTATCCTCGCAAGGTTGTCGCCAAGGTTGAGATAACCGAAAAGAAATTGTTGAACGTTCGTTTTATCAGTACTGAAATGATGAATGCCAAGGCCCAGATGCTCTACGAAGAGATTTACTGTGCACGAGGCAATGATGAGCTCTGCATCAAGGAGCATAAAACGTACACCAAAAGTGATCGTACCTCTTGCCACCGTTTTCTTGCCAACCAGTTTCGGCTGTTCCTCCATTCAGCAGCGTATGTGTTACTTCACAGTTTGCGTGCCAATGTGTTGCCAGGAACCAGTCTGGCCAAGGCCACCTTTGAGACCATGCGCTTGAAACTCTTCAAAATAGGTGCAAGAATCATTGAGCGAAAAACAAAGATCAGTGTCCATTTACCAACAGCATGCCCGTATCAGGGAATCCTCTCCAAATGCCTGGCAATCTTTGCGCACCTGCGTGCCCAGCCATCATAACAAGAACTGAGCAGGGGGGAAATGAAAATTAGTTAACAAAAGGCGGCACGATATATTAGGCTGCAAGGGTAGAGTACGCAAACGTGAGAATGCAGAGAGATTTTTTACCTCATTTCAGGAGCACTGCTTGTCAGGGATGAACCACTGATACTCGATTTCTTCCCTACCATAAACATGAATGGCTAAGATATGCTCGGAGTGGTTTCCATTTTGCCTCAAAATTTTTGTTCCACAGAGGCTCATGAATAATTCAGGCTACATTGCGAAAATTCGTGCCATGAAAAAAGATGCGAGATATTCTATGAATCGGTCGATTGATGCTGCAATAAAGGAGATGCTAATAGCATTCGATGAACCATCACAACGTCGAATGAAAAAGGCGATTCGTGATGCAGGAAATGCCGTATTGAAACACCAGAATGAAAACACAGATGCTGGTGCACGCCATAAGTTTCGCGAGTTCATCCCGGCCTATTTGCTAAACCTGAACGGCTATTCCTTGCAGTATGACTTCGAAATTGAAGCTAAAACGCCTGATTGGATCGATATGAAATTTCGTTTGATGATGGAGTCGCTTACTTTTGAAAGAGGTCGTACGTCTCCATTTCGGTCTCGCGTATATTCGGGCGTAGCAGAAAAATGCTCCAAATACTCAGCGATTGCAGATCATCATTATTTGTCAATTGTGATAGCTGTTTACCTTGACTTTCTATCAGGTGTAGATTTTGAGGATTGCTACGAAGGTCGTGACTCATTTCGTCCTCTTTTTATCCAATACGAGAGATTAGCAGGCATATTGTTCTTCACTGAACAACACAGTAGTTTTCAAATCGGCGGACAGCCTTACGAGTTCAGGTGTTTGACCGCCGGAGATCGATTAGTAGATCAGCCCAATTGGCCTATCCATACATTTGATATCGGAAAAGAATCAAAAAGGTGAACAAGTACATTCAACTGATCGCTTCGTTCTGGCTGATGTCACTGTTAAGTCTCCATGACTATGGGCGTCTTCCATCTTTATTTTGGATTTTTTAATATGGTACAAAAGTTAAATGAAGTCACTTGCGCCTTTACAGGTTCAATATATTAGAGCCTCGCGAGTTGCTGCGGTCTTTGTTTCATTTACAATGAGGGGTTTGGTACAGATCTTTTCAATCAAAAGAGATAGCGAAAATCCCAAGAACTAAGGGATTTTCCTACCGAATAATTAGAAAAATGGACATCAATCACCTGTCTGATGGCGATTTCGAAGAACTGACCTATGACCTATTGGCCGCTGTTGGTTTGGTGAACGTCAATTGGAGGCGGAGCTCCGGTCATGGTGGTGCGACAGCAGACCAAGGGCGTGACATTTTCGCGCAGGAGTCTCGCAAGTCGGTCGATGGTTCTGAGCATCTCGAAACGTGGTTCGTGCAATGCAAGCATTACGTCAAGTCGCCCGGTATCTCCGCGACCACTTGCGCGATATCCGTTCATGGTTGCGTCCGCTTCGCATTGATGAAAGTCTCGATCCCGAAGCAGCATATCTTGCTGCTCTTGCATGGGCTGAAACTAATCAGCATTTGGAGGGGCTGTGGCAGGGGCTTGCTTTACGATCAAATCGCGAACCAGCATACTACACCGATATCGGTCTGCTTGGCTTGCGCAAAACACGCGATGAGCATGGTAATTTGCCGGAAAAGGTGCCGGTCGTACTGCTCACGACACTGATTGACCTTGCTGATGCTTTAGGTGTTTCGGAGGATAGCTGGCTTTTGACAACAAGAGCACTTCTTGGAGGCTATCGCTACTCCCAGGAAACATGGATACGAGAGTTTACAGGTGCCTTGAATGCGCGGAGAGATGCTAAAAATGCGCCGATTTGGTTAAAGATGATATTGCCAAACGTGCAAGTAAATCAGGAGGCTGATCAGAATACCATACAAGGCATTCAGCCGAATCACTCATTTGGAAGAGATTTACGACGAAAAGATGAATCTGAAATTGGAAAAGAGGGGAAAATTGTTGTCTTTTAATGTACCCAAATTCGATGATAATCTAAACTTTTAACTACGTTTATTGCCTAAGCAGTTAGAATGTGAGGCTTTCCAAACTTCAATCATAAATGAGGCAAGGAATTAGGCTAAAATAAACTGATCCAATAAGCTGTTTTTGCAATTATTCTGTCACATGATAATGCGACTCCCATACTTTGTAAAGGTAAAATATAATGCATTTTCAGGCCAATTTGACGAAGCCTCACTCAGTTTATGGGTAGCAGAAGAAGCCCATAGCCTTGAACGCAGTGGAGTGAGAAGCGTTGCCAAAGCGATTGGAAAATAATGCTCAACGATTCATGCTGGATTTAAAGAACTGACTATCTTGTCTATTGAACGAGATGATTTTCATTGCGAATGGAACTATATATACTAAACCCGTGTAAACCGATGGATGACTCGAAATTGTTCAAGTTATTTTTTCATGATTCCTGAGCATATTGAACCGCCAACTTATTATCCCATAGCCCCAGCCTTCCTCAGTACTTTAGCGACTTCTTTGTGTGCTTCGCTGGACGCGGTCATTAAGGGTGTCGTTCCTCTATGTGATTTTTCATTTACATCGGCTCCCTTTTTAATCAATAGTTTCACGATATCAGAATTGCCCTTGTATGCCGCAATAATTAAAGCGGTTACGCCATCAGACTTTCTCTGTGCCTTTAGATTTGCACCATTATCAAGCAACAATTTTACAACGTCTGTGTGCCCCAACTCAGATGCCGGAATCAAGGCAGAGACTCCATCTTTTGTCAGCAAGTTTACATCTGCACTATTTTTCAATAAGCAAGCCACTGCGTTAGCGTGCCCTTGAGAAGCCGCAAGCATCAATGCTGATCCATGGTCTAAAGAACGAATTGCATTGACTTCAGCACCTTTGGTAAGCAATATCTCGACGATATCAGCGTAGCCTTCTTGAGCAGCAAACATGAGGGGTGTGAACCCGTCCAAACGATTAATATTGACGTCTGCACCCTTGCTTACCAAAAGTTCTACAATCTCTCTGTGGCCTGCTGAAGCAGCTAATAGCAACGCTGTCTTACTGTCAGCAGATTGCGCATTCACATTCGCCGACTTTTCAAGCATGATTCGCACAGAGTCAATCTTTCCAGACTGAGAAGCAGTCATTAGAGCGGTGATACCATCATTAGTGCGTGCCTTGTTAACGTCCGCTCCTTTGTCAAGCAGTAACCTAACAATATCAGGGAAGACATTTGCGGCAAGCATCAACGCTGTGACTCCGTCATCTGGTCTTGTCGCATCAACCATGACTCCTGCATTAAGTAGAAGTTGAACTGCGGCTGTACGGCCATTCTGAACCGACATCATTAACGCACTGGTTCCGTCTATTCTTTGTGTGTTCACGTCGGCTCCATTAGCCAATAATATTTTAGCAACTTCAATATGGCCTTCCTGCACGGCCTGTATCAATGGCGTTGCCCCATTAGTTGCTTTTGCATTGGTATTGGCACCATTTTCCAACAAAGCAAGCGTGATATCGATATTACCAAGCTGTGCTGCGGCCATCAATGCCGTCCCGTGGTCATTCGTTTTGGCATTTACATCTGCACCCTTATTCATCAAGGCTCTAACGATGCCAACGCGCTCCCCAAGAACTGCGGCCATTAATACCGTCCAACCATCGCTCTTTTTGGCATTTACATCTGCACCTTTATCAGTTAAAAGTATGGCAACATCTGTGTGGCCTTCCAGAGCAGCAGTCATCAACGCAGTATCACCGTCATTTGTCTTTGCGTTAACTTCTGCGCCTTCTTCCAGCAAGACCTTTACTATACCAACGACACCACCCTGAGCGGCAGCAATTAATGCAGGTCTGATATCCATTGCTTTATTGTCTGCAGGAAAATCTTTTTGTGTATCAGGTGTTGTATTGCGGGAAATTGTAATATCTGAAGAACCTTGCTTCGTGACAGGGGAATCTGCTCGATTAATAACGGGCTTACTTTGAGTACACCAATTGCCATGCATCAGTCTCTCCTCAAATTCTCTTAACCGATCGTGGGCATAAGATGCTTTGCTTGAAATAATTTCAGGTTGTCCGTCAGAGAAGAAAATTGCAACTGTGTTACAATCTATTTTAGCTTTTGTGCTACCAAGGTAATCGACACTTTCCGTAAGGATATTCCAGTTTTCTATGTAGTTTTCAACTACCTCACCCCAGTATTCGTTTAATGGAGGAAATAATATAATAATTTTAGACAGATCAATATAGTTAGGAGCATTTTGGAGTTCCCATTCAACACCTTGTGATATATCCGGGATGATAACAACTGCCGCAGAGGATTTCATGAGATCTGTTACTTTTAGTTGCCAGGATTCATCTGGAACATAAATCCGTTGCGCTCCCGGTGGAGGTGCAACTTCAGTGGGCTTGCCTATTGCTTTGACTGGTCCTATGGTATTCAGAATATCACGAACTGCTTCCTCAAATGTTACATGCCCCCATTTTAAAAAAGACTTTTCTGATAACATAGTCTTAGAATCAGGTATGTCTGGAGGAGTTATGCGAATTCTATCTAAACGGAATGATCTTAAAAGGAGTACAGGTGGTCTGTTGTCATAAACTGGCTTGCTGCGTTGGGAAAGACTGTTTGCAAATTTATATAGATTTCCAATTAGTCGCTGGCTTGGGGACTGTTGAGCCCATATTAATGCCGTCACCAAATATGCAATCCATTTCGAGACACCAAAATAATATTTTCCGTAATCAAGAGCTGCAAATAAGGCTATAACGTACAATGCCCCAATGTAATAAGCGGCCCGAACTATATGTGCTACGACCCTATATGGTTGATTCATTTTATATTTTACATACATAAGGGTGATGTATATATTATCCCTTAAATAACCATCATTCCACCCATATTTTCTGTCTTTTTCGCACAGTAGTTCAGCGTCCGCAGTTTCCCAATCTTTAAGCTTGAATGCTAAGGAAAGTTCAGAATTTTTTACAACTTGGCGTATCTCTAATTGAATCATTCTCAGGACAATGTATAGCGGAATTGAAAGAATAAGTATTGAAATACTGTAAGGGTTGCCAAACCCATAAAAGTATTTAGCCATTACGGTAACAACTGTTACAAAGGCCACGTTATAAATAGCGATTGATATTTTACTTGGATCTCTATAGCCAATACAATTATGAACAAATGTTTGAAAATGAATAGAAGAATAGTTTGAATATATACCACAAGCAAGCAAAGAAAATAAAACTTTATCCCAATAAACTACAACAGGGCCAGTAGAAAAAGGTTTTAGAATCCATATAATTGAGACTATGCCAATCAGCCTTGTAAATAAAAAAAACAATATGAGATTTAAATTTCTCACCTTTTTCAGGTCATCAATATTAATTTCTTTTATTTGCATTTAAGACTCCCTTTTTTGTGATGGTATTGTTTTATTCTATGCGTCAATAGCCAAGAGAAAAATCAAATTTTCTAATAGATAGTAAAAAGTGGTGTTCAACACCGTGATAAAATAAGTTATTAATAACCGACATAACATTAAACATTGTTGAAATCAATCTGCATAATTTCACTCAAAGCATACAGTTCCTTTTGTTATAAAATAACTTCCGGATTATTGCAGTAAAAAAGCCAAGTGATTTTTCAAAAATGAAATTATAGAGAAAATACATCTTTATTAGCAAGGTTTTTACAAATCAGCCAAAAAAATATACAAGATCAAAAAGGCCTTATCAACTTTTTGGAAAAGTAGGGTCATAATTATTGTTGTACATCCTTTTGTTTCTTCAAAGATACTGTTTATAATAAATGTTACGCAAAAAACAATTTACCGGCAATATTTCCAGCCACACGGCATTCCGGCTCGCCTTATCATTGAATATGGTCAAGTGACCAACTACAAAGCCAATCGTTCTTACGAGTTTGGCGTGCTGAACCCCGACACCTTCGCGCCCTATCCGAAAAACCCGGTAATCGGTTCATTTTTCAGAGAGATAGACCGTGCTGACGAACTCGGCTCTGGTATGCGCAACCTTATGAAATATGGCAAAGCTTATGGTGGGGCGGATCCGCAACTCATTGAAGGGGATGTTTTTCGCATGATCATCTGAGTGCCGGAATTTGGAGAAAAACAAGAGGAGAGGGCTAAAGTTACACAAGTCTGAGCGCATGATGGGGCGCATGACATCACATTGACTGAAACGATCAAGAAAATTATAATGCTCCTGATTGAGCCGAAATCAACTCCACAACTTCTGGTGCAGCTTGGCTATCCTCGAAGGACTCGTAATTACGAAGCGGCTATCAAAGGTCTGCTGGACTTTAAATTGATCGAAATGACCTTGCCGGATAAGCCACGCAGCAAAAACCAGCAATACCGTCTGACTGAGAAGGGCAAGCACTTGATAGATGGGATTTCATGAAAAAAAAAGACTTTATCGCAAATTTTCTATCCATTCTCAATTACGTCCGCAGTGCGGACGCAATTGTACTGAAATGCGATTAACTATTTTTATTTTAAAACAATCGGCGAGTAACGAAACAGCCAGAATTTAAAACTGTTGTTGGCGACAGTTCAGCAACCTGCAAGATCAAAGGCGGTGGCTTCTGGGATCGAGAGCTTCAGAATACCGTAAATAGAGGAACAACTATGATAGCAATAAGCACAACTGAGTTGAGGCGTAACCTTCGGAAATACCTCAATACCGCAAATAAGGAACGGGTCATTATCCAGAGCGGAAAGAGTGAAACTTATGAAATTATTCCTGCCCGGAAAATGAGTGATAATGTCGTTGAGCATTTACAGCACTCTCTTCATCAATTTGAGGAGGGTAAAACCACAGTTCTCAAAAAATCAGATATCAAAAACTTCCTGGGACTTGAGTAATGGGCTTTCTGTTTATGGGCATTATGATGATCAATGATTGTTTCTCTATTCGGTGATGGGGACTTTCAATTTACATTCGTAACGCAGACGAAATTCACTCGAAAAAATTCCCGGACACGCTCGACTACGTCAACTTTCCAGCTCTTCATTTGGTGTTTCCGTTCCAACCACGTCCCTGTTGCTGCGGCTTGTTCTGAGACGGTTTCGGTTACTGACACATTCAATAATGTTAACTTGTATTCGCTTGACAAGTGTCGTATATTTGCGTTATGCAAGATGTCGTATTTTTGCAACATCAACTCTTCATAATGAATGAGCAGATACGGTAGTTTAGAGTATAAGATTATGGCTCGAATAGCAAGGAAGAAGTGCTCTGTATTCGTGCGTGAAGATTTTAAGGATTTGAGTGACTACGATCAGGTTGGGCGTGCTTTGCGAAACATAGCCAAAAACGGGAGATTGATTCGGGTAGGCTATGGGGTCTATGCCAAAGCCAAAAAGTCAACCATTACAGGTGAACTTGTTCCAGTGGTTCCGTTGCCTGAGTTGGCGAAAGAGGCTCTTGCTCGTCTTGGAATCAAAACAGCCCCATCCCGCTTGGAGAAAGATTACAATGCCGGAAAAACAACCCAGGTGCCAACCGGGCGAGTGATTGCTGTTAAGGGCCGTATAAGCCGAAAGATAGGATATGGTGGAGCTTATGTCAGTTATGAACCAGCGGCCTGAAAAGGAAGTTTTTGAGGAAGTGGCGCTTCTCAAAAGTATTGCACCCTCTTTCATCGAGAAGGATTGGTTTGTCACGCAAATTATTGCTGTACTTGCTGATCACCATGCGGATGGTTTTGAATTTGTATTTACTGGTGGTACCGCTCTTTCAAAAGCCTATAATCTCATAAAGCGATTCTCTGAAGATGTCGATTTCAGGGTTATTGCTCCAACGACACCCCAAAGTCGAAAAACGCTCTCCAAATTTAAACACGGAGTAGTTGAGAGGCTTCAGCAAAGCGGATTTGCAATCGAGGAAGGTCACATTCAGGCGAGAGATGAAAATCGCTTCTTCTCGATTGATTTTTGTTATCCCAGCCACTTCTCTCGTTCTGATGCTCTTCGTCCCCATGTCCAGATAGAGATAAGCGTCAGAACTCTTCAACGTCCACCATGCTATTTGCCAGTCTCCTCGATAGCCTGTGCCGTTACTAAAAAACCAGCCGAAGTGAGCAGGATTGACTGTATCGATCCTGTTGAAAGTGCTGCTGATAAACTCAGTGCCTTGGCATGGCGAATCCCTGACCGTGTAAGGGGAATAGCTCTTGTTCGGCATATTCATGATCTGGCTCTACTCAAAGAGTTTGCATTTGCGGATAAAAATTTTTCTTCGTTGGTTGCAGCATCCATGCACGAAGATGACCGGCGCTCAAAAAATAATCCCTTATTTGCCGGTTCGAGTATGCAGGAAAAGTTCCGGCAAATGATTCAGATACTCGAAACTGATACGAAATATCAGGACGAATATGAGCTTTTCGTTAAAAGTGTCTCTTATGCTGCCGAAGGAGAAGTGCCAGACTTCGCAGAGGCAGTGCGAGCGGTTCGCACTCTTGTACAGCTCATCTGATTCCACTGCACTGGAATAGTTGATGTTGGAAACAAAGGATTTTCATCGGATTCAACCGCTTGTGTAACGGAGGACTTTATTATGGAATGTATTTCAATTGTAGAGGCAAGATATGTCAAGGATTATCAGATATTTCTGAAATTCAATACTGGTGAAACGGGAGAGGTTGATCTCCGCGATCTTGTTTATAAGTATCCAATAGCGGAACCATTGCGGAACCCCGAAGTTTTTTCACATTTTTATCTTGATTCCTGGCCTACTCTTGCATGGGATTGCGGTTTTGATGTTGACCCTGAGTCACTGTATTTCAGGGCAACCGGCAGGTCGCTCTGGGAGACGAAAGCAACCTGATACAACGCCATGCAGGCGAATATCGTTTATCAGGAGTGGACAGGCTCATGATGAAGCAGAAGGCTATGGATGGACATGTAATTCAAAACTGTATAAGAAGAAGGCTGCTCATGACAGAAGAACAAACGCTCATTGCTTTTGAAAATACACCAATTCGTCGTCACTTTGATGAGGCTACCGCAAACTGGTATTTCTCGATTGTCGATGTCATTGCCGTGTTGAGCGAAAGCGTCAATCCGCGTGATTATTGGTTCAGGATGAAGGTCAGGGTAAAGGCTGAAGATGGCCTTGAGTTGTCGACAACTGAAATTGAAATCTTCAGATGGGAAAAAATATGCAACAGATTGCGCAAATGTGGAAGGACTGCTGAGGATTTTTCAGTTCATACCCTCGCCTAAAGCAGAGCCATTCAAGCAATGGCTGGCAAAAGTAGGCTATGAACGCATTCAGGATATGGCTGATCCAGCGCTATCCGTTGATCGCGCCCGCGAGTACTTGCAGTAACATGAGTGAGGCTGATCTGGTTCACTTCAACGACAAATATAGAAAGGTGCCCTTTTTGTCAGTGATGACAGTGGTTGGGTATGGTATGAGCGGGATTATCTGGAACTGAGCTATATTGCGATTGATTTGTACGCTATAGTGATACTTAAAGAGGAACAACTATGATAGCAATAAGCACAACGGAGTTGAGGCGTAACCTTCGAAAATACCTCAATACCGCAAACAAGGAACGGGTCATTATCCAGTGCGGCAAGAACGAAACCTATGAAATTATTCCTGCCCGGAAAATGAGTGATACCGACCGATATTTTTCGGATCCCAATGTCGTTGAGCATTTACAGCACTCTCTTCAGCAAGTACAGGAGGGTAAAACCACAGTTCTCAAAAAATCAGATATCAAAAACTTCCTTGGACTTGAGTAATGAGCTATGCGCTTGTCTATAATGACGTTGCCCGAGAAGACATTGAGAAGCTTAAAAAGTCAGATCGATGATTGTTTCTCTATTCGGTGATTAAAGCGGTTCGCACTCTTGTACAGCTCATCTGATTACACAGTACTGGAATAGCTGATG
>Ga0194047_10002275_pt1 | contig 11103 bp, 8 predicted proteins | sample JunL225m_MetaG_2_FD_160070 | JGI IMG/M metagenome (GOLD analysis project Ga0194047, IMG submission 160070) | Anoxic zone freshwater microbial communities from boreal shield lake in IISD Experimental Lakes Area, Ontario, Canada - Jun2016-L221-5m | ecosystem: Environmental > Aquatic > Freshwater >...
CTTTTACCCCATTTGTGCATGTGGCCTCTCCCCGTATTTGGTTGTTAGTTGTTAGTTGTTAGTTGTTGGGATTTTTTCGCCACGAAGACACCAAGACACGAAGATACACGAAGCACACCCCTCTCCTTCGGAGAGGGGCCGGGGGTGAGGTCTTTTAGTTTTGGGATTCGCTAATGCCTATTCCCTATTCACTATTTCCTATTCGCTATTCGCTAATGCCTATTCCTATTTAGTTGTTGGTTGTTGGGATTTTTTCGCCACGAAGACACCAAGACACGAAGATACACGAAGCACACCCCTTTCCTTCGGAGAGGGGCTGGGGGTGAGGTCTTTTTTAGGGAAGAGGTCTTTTATATCGAGACGCCACATACCGTTTGTCACGAGTTGGAAACTCGCGCCAGCAATCAAAAAAAAACTCCCACAAGTATCTCTACTTGCAGGAGTCTTCCTTTTGCCGAACTTTGAAACTTTGAAACTTTGAACTTTAAACTTTCAAACTTTGAACTTTGAACTTTAAACTTCCCCAACTAAGTAATAATAATATTTATCGCATCGCTCCAGTCGCTGGCGCCATCTTTGGTGAAGAAGCGATAACGAAAATAATATTTTTTACCTACTCCCAATCCATCCACCGTACGGGTCACTTTGGTTAATGGACCAATGTTGATATACGAGGTTAAATCGTCAGGAGTGATGGTATAACAATAGTCGAACATTTTATCGCCCTTGTTTCGAGGGCAAGTGAGCTTTACCATTCCTGAGATAGCTAAGTTTTTAACACTAAACTTACGCTTGGGAGGCGCAGTCACTTTTTTTACCGACATACCCGATGTCAATGCTACTTGTTCGGCTGTTACTGCATCGCCATTAGCAATGGTTTCTACATAAGCTTTCAACGTTTTCATCATCAGCATCAAGGCTCTACGTTCAACAGGCACTTGGGCTTTAGCAGCTTTGGTACCATTTTTTGCATTAGCAGCAGCTTTCTCAAGCACCGTTACCTGGGTCGTGATGGTGGCCAAAGGAGGGTCGGGTGTAGGGAAATTGCTGTTGCCGTTCATTTTCAAGAGCACCGAGTTTACGGCCTCTATTAGTTTAGCAGTGTTGAGTCGCGAAAACTTAAGCACCACTGTTATTACTTTTACAATTAATGTACTCATGATATTTTTGCTCGGTTGCCTACTCACCGAAAGGTTTTAAATTATTAAATTCTGGCCTCTCCCCCTATTTAGTTGTTGGTTGTTGGTTGTTAGTTGTTGGGATTTTTCACCACAAAGACACAGTTTAGTTGTTGGTTGTTAGTTGTTGGGATTTTTCACCACAAAGACACAGTTTAGTTGTTGGTTGTTAGTTGTTGGGATTCGCTAATGCCTCTTCTGCAATCTGTCAATCTGCAATCTGTAATCCCTTCCCCATTCCCTATTCACTATTCACTAATCAGTAAACCCCGCTTATGATTGGCCTTGCTTCGAAACTTATACCTTTTTATGGGAGGCCGAAACTGATGACAAGCCCACTGGATAAGCCTTTCGCACGTGTTTACCTCCATCATTATCAAGCTCATCACTTTTATTTTTTCATGTAATGCCTTTGCATTTGTGTTCAAGTTGCTTAGCATTTTTTTCATTAGCTTTAAATCACGATTCATTGTCATTGAACTCTTGTGCTCTGTTCTTAAACAATAATCACTTGTCTCTGCACTTATGTTCATTGCCTTTGAACTTGTGTTCGTTGTTCTTAAACCATGATCACTTGTTTTCGAACTCGTGTTCGTTGTAAGTGAACTTGAGTTCATTGTTTTTGAACTTGTAATGGTTGTCTTCGAACTTGTGTTCGTTATTAGTGAACTCGTGTTCATTGTATTTGAACCTGTAATCCTTGTTTTTGAACTTGTGTTCATTGTCTTTGCATTTGTGTTTGTTGTCCACGAACTTGTAACACGAGTTCTTAAACCCTTCATCAAAATGCTTATACAACGATTGATGTTTTCAGCAAAAAGCTGACTTGCTTTTACTAATTCGTTGGAAGTATGTAGTTCGTTTTTCATTGTTTTTGTAAAGTTTCCTTTGTTCGTAGATTCGTATTATTCGTATTTAGTAAAGCTTTTCGTATTTCATAAATTTTTAGCAAAATTATATCCCTCTTAAAAACTGACCAAGAAAAAAATGCACAAGAACACAGGATTAATAATTTTTGATTGTTTTTGATAATTTTTTTCAACCCACTGACACAGTTTAGTTGTTAGTTGTTAGTTGTTGGTTGTTAGGATTCGCTACTTGTCTTGACCCTTCGGGAATTTGTAATTTGTAATTTTCAATCTGCAATCCCTTCCCTATTCCTATTTAGTTGTTAGTTGTTAGTTGTTGGGATTTTTTCGCCACGAAGACACAGTTTAGTTGTTAGTTGTTGGTTGTTAGTTGTTAGGATTCGCTACTTGTCTTGACCCTTCGGGAATTTGTAATTTGTAATTTGAAATCTGCAATCTTTAAACAGAATTATTTATCTTTACCTACTTTTTCAGCAATAAAAAGAAAATGTGACAAGAAATTTTTTAGCATGAGTAATGTCGCAGTTATCTTTAAATTGAAGTAACAACTAAAACATCATGATAGTGCCCTCGATGAATTTTGAAGAAATAAGGAAGGAATTACAAAAAGAACTTCCTATAATACTGCGCAAAGCAGGTTATGTGGCTGATGATTTGGCCAAAGTACTGAAACCGAAAAGAGATGAGCAATATGTGAGGTACTTTGATTATCTGTCGAAGTATAAAAACAAATGGATTTACAGGGTGTTGATTACCAAAAAAAGAAATTATTTTTCGGTGTTGCTTTACGATTATGATTACAAAGGCCTGAGAGGATTAACAATGATGGGCGAAAGTCTGGACGATTATATATTTATGTTCACCTCTCATTTTTTTAAAAGATATAACGAAAGGCGAAAGCTTAACCTTATAAAGCCAAATGATATTTTAAAAGCTTTTATGGAAGACAATCTTACCTTTGAAGTATTGCCATTAGAAGATATAGCGCCTAACATGGAAAGTATTTTTTGCATCACCAACACCGGCACCATACTGGGCACAGCCGATACCAAACTAAAACTATACCGAATGAATACTTTTCTTACCAATGATATGTTGCACAACGATCAAACAAAAATAGCTGCCCAGCTAATGGAAGAATTTAATTTGGAACGACTCCATTACAGTGTGCCTGATTTTATTTAATGCAAGGTACCCGAAATATTGGAGGCCTCTCCCCGACCCTCTCCGAAGGATTTTTCACCACGAAGACACAGTTTAGTTGTTAGTTGTTGGTTGTTAGTTGTTAGGATTTTTCACCACGAAGACACAGTTTAGTTGTTAGTTGTTAGTTGTTAGTTGTTGGATTTTTCACCACTAAGACACAGTTTAGTTGTTAGTTGTTGGTTGTTAGTTGTTGGGATTCGCTACTTGTCTTGTCCCTTCGGGAATTTGTAATCTGTCAATCTGCAATCTGCAATCCCTTCCCTATTCCCTATTCCTATTTAGTTGTTAGTTGTTAGTTGTTAGTTGTTAGTTGTTAGTTGTTGGGATTTTTCACCACGAAGACACAAGGACACGAAGATACACGAAGCACCTCCCCTCTCCTTCGGAGAGGGGCCGGGGGTGAGGTCTTTTAGCTGTTGGGATTCGCTAATGCCTCATCTGCAATCTGTCAATCTGTAATCTGCAATCTGTAATCTGCAATCTGTAATCTGCAATCTGCAATCTGTAATTTGTAATTTGTAATCTGAAATCTGTAAAAAAACTTATTCTTAACTTTGCATCCCCTACTTATGTAGGGCGATAATTAACTGGATGTTTAATCAAAATTAATCAAGATGAGAAGACAGAACTTAAACAAAAGGACGGTCGGCAGATTGGTGGTTTACATTAGTGACATTGTAGTATTCTTTGGTTGTGTACAAAACACTGCTAGGAAAATTTACAACGAGTACCGAGAAGATGCGGGTGTGAAGGGCAAATGCCTCAGCGTTCAAGCCTTTTCGAAAGTAAGTGGACTGCCTATTGATGAGATTAATGCTAAGCTTCGCGAAATTGACGAAGCTAAAGCAAGTGCATCGGCAAAAGCAGAGAGTTAGAATTTATTTCTAATATCCGCTGCTTAACCAAAAACCCATCTTCCTGCTCAGCAGTGTGGATGGGTTTTTTTATTGTTTACCCCTACTCTATTTTTAATAACAAAAAAACAGTTTTTTTCTTCCAAATCTCCTCCCCACGAACTTATTTTTTTGACCGATTAATACTTGCTATTAATTTCGTATGTTTGCAAGGGTTAGGAAAATGGATGAATAGCGAACGAAAATTTGAAAACTGAAAAACATACTCGAAAAGAAATTATCGACTTGCGACTTAAAAAAGCAGGATGGAATGTTACTGACCGCACCCATGTTATCGAAGAATTCGACATTCAGCTCACGGTGGTGGAAGAACCCAAAACACCATACGAAGGACATCAGTACAGTGATTACGTTTTACTAGGTAAAGATGGAAAACCACTAGCTGTGGTGGAAGCAAAAAAAACTGCTGCCGATGCTGCCATAGGCAGAGAGCAGGCAAAACAATATTGCTACAACATTCAAAAAACAATAGGAGGCGAATTACCTTTTTGTTTTTATACCAACGGACATGAAATATATTTTTGGGATTTGGATAATTATCCTCCCAAAAAAGTGCATGGTTTCCCTACTCGCGATGATTTAGAGCGCTACAAGTACATTCGTAAAGCTCGTAAATCGCTCACCGGAGAATTGATAAACACCAATATTGCCGGACGCGATTATCAAATAGGCGCTATACGTGCAGTGATGGAAGCAGTAGAAAATCGTAAACGCAGATTTTTATTGGTGATGGCTACAGGCACAGGCAAAACACGTGTATGCATTGCTCTTGTTGATACGCTTATGCGGGCAGGATGGGCCGAAAGGGTTTTGTTTTTGGTAGATAGAATAGCCTTGCAAAATCAAACGCTCGATGCGTTTAAAGAATACCTGCCCAACGAGCCTCGATGGCCTAAACCGATGGAAAAAGAAATAACTACCGACCGTAGAATTTATGTTTCTACCTACCCTACCATGCTCAATATAATACGTGATGAGAAAAATACTTTATCACCTCATTTTTTCGATTTGATAGTGGTGGATGAAAGTCACCGAAGCATTTATAATACCTATGGCGAACTGCTCGATTATTTTAATACCATCACCCTCGGCCTTACTGCTACACCTACTGATGTGATTGACCATAACACTTTCCGATTGTTCGAAACCGAAGATGGTGTGCCTACTTATGCTTATTCGTATGACGAGGCGGTGAATCATATTCCTCCTTATTTGAGCAATTTTCAGGTGATGAAAATTAAAACGAAGTTTCAGGACGAAGGAATAAACAAACGTACCATTTCGTTGGAAGACCAGCAACACCTGATATTAGAAGGCAAAGAAATAGAAGAAATAAATTACGAAGGCACAGAGATAGAAAAGAAAGTAATAAACAGAGGCACCAATGCTTTGATTGTGCGCGAATACATGGAAGAGTGCATAAAAGATGCAAATGGAGTATTGCCCGGCAAAACCATTTTCTTTTGCACCACCAAAGCGCATGCAAGGCGAATGGAAGAAATATTCGATTCGCTTTATCCACAATACAAAGGCGAACTTGCCAAAGTAATAGTGAGTGACGACCCGCGTGTGTACGGTAAAGGTGGACTGCTCGACCAGTTTACCAACAACGATATGCCTCGCATAGCCCTTAGTGTCGATATGCTCGACACAGGCATCGACATCCGCGAAATTACCAACCTTGTGTTTGCAAAACCAGTGTATAGTTACACCAAGTTTTGGCAAATGATAGGACGAGGAACACGACTACTCGAAAAGGATAAAATAAAACCGTGGTGCACTAAAAAAGATTCATTTTTGATTTTAGATTGTTGGGACAATTTCGAATATTTTAAATTAAACCCAAGAGGTAAAGAGCTATCGCCACAAATACCTTTGCCAGTGCGTTTGTTTGGTGTGCGCCTCGATAAAATAAAAGCCGCAAATGAACATGGCAAAAATGATATTGCGCTAAGCGAAACAAAAAAACTCCAACAACAAATTGCTATGCTTCCTCAAAATTCGATTGTAATAATGGAAGCGAAAAACTCATTACAACGATTGGATGATGAAAATTTCTGGATAAGTTTATCCGACAATAAAATGGAATTTTTAGAAGGCATTGTTAAACCGCTGTTTCGAACTGTTTCTGTTCCTTTTGCCGAATTTAAAGCCATGCGATTCGAGAAAGACATTGTAGAACTATCGGTAGCACACTTGATGGAAGAGAAAGAAAAATTCGAAACCTTAAAAGACAGCATTGTGGAGGAAATAGGCGAACTACCCCTTACGATAAACACGGTGGCTGTGCACGAACAATTGATACGGCAGGCACAAACCAATAACTATTGGGCTACCATTACCGAAGAAAAAATGGATGAATTGATATTGAAACTGGCGCCACTGATGAAATACAGAGAGGTGTTGCCACCATTGCCTATCGAGAAATTCAACCTGAAAGATATTGTTAACGAAAAAGAATACATTGAGTTCGGGCCCGAACATCAAGCCTTGAGTGTGGCTAAATACTGCGAATTGCTAGAACAAAAAGTAAAAGAACTGGTGTTGGCAAATCCTATTTTACAAAAAATAAAGGAAGGACAGGAGGTAACCAAAGCCGAAGCCGAACAACTAGCCGAAGAGCTGCACAACGAACATCCACACATCACCATCGATTTGTTGCGCAGAGTGTATAACCATAGGAAAGCCGAATTTGTGCAATTCATCAAACATATATTAGGAATAGAACGATTACAATCGTTTCCCGAAACAGTGTCGGAGGCATTTAGCACATTTATAGCACAACATAGTTTTTTAACCAGCCGACAATTGCAATTTTTGGAATTGTTGCGAAAATATATTTTAGAAAAAGGCGATTTACAAAAACGCGATTTGATACAATCGCCATTTACATTATTACACCCCGAAGGAATTCGAGGTGTGTTTAATCAACACGAAATAGATGAAATATTAAAATTGACAAATAAATTGGTTGCGTAGGGACATCCCATGGGATGTCCATTGTGGATGTCCATTGTGGATGTCCATTGTGGATGTCCATTGCGGATGTCCATTGCGGATGTCCATTGCGGATGTCCATCGTTAACAACAAAAAACAAAATGAATAAATACAATCCACATATTCACCACCGCAAATCCATCCGATTAAAAGGATACGATTACGCCCAGGCGGGATTGTATTTTATAACCATTTGTTGTCAAAATCGCGAATGTTTTTTTGGGGAAATAACCGATGCGAAAATGATATTGAATGATGTGGGGAAAATTGCAAATGAATATTGGTTAGAAATTCCAAAACATTTTCCCAATGTAATTTTGCACGAAAACATTATAATGCCGAATCATATGCATGGTATCATTCAATTGACAATGGATGGTGTCGTAGGGACATCCCATGGGATGTCCAATGATTTGGGGACACAAAACATTGTGGGGACACAAAACATTGTGGGGACACAAAACATTGCGGGGACACAAAACATTGCGGGGACACAAAACATTGTGGGGACACGCCATGGCGTGTCCCTACCGGAAAATACCGATAATACCGTAGGGACATCCCATGGGATGTCCCTACAACATGGGATGTCCGAACAACATGGGATGTCCCAACCCAACCCCATATCCACACCCGTTCCAAAATCGAATATCAACCAATTTGGAAAACCGATTGCAGGTTCGATTTCGGTAATCATCAATCAATATAAATCATCCGTTAAAAGGTGGTGCAACAAAAATGGTCATGAATATTTTAAATGGCAATCACGTTTTCACGAACACATCATTCGTGATGAACAATCGTACCATACCATTTCGAATTATATAATCAACAATCCGAAAAATTGGAATAACGATAAATTTTATAAATAATATAATGTGTGGGGACACGCCATGGCGTGTCCCCACATGTCCCACAAAAAAACAAATATGTTAAACAACAACCAAATAAAATCATTAATCGACCGCCTATGGAATAATTTCTGGTCGGGAGGAATATCCAATCCATTAACCGCCATAGAACAAATAACCTATTTGATTTTTATGAAACGGCTGGATGAAATAGAAAACAAACGCGAACGCGATGCCGAATGGAACGAAGAAAAATACGTTTCCAAATTCACAGGTAAATACAAATCACCGGGAGCGGACAAAGAAATAGACAAAAGCACATTGCGATGGAGTGATTTTAAACACAAGCCAGCCGATGAAATGTTATTGCATGTGCAGACAAAAGTATTTCCGTTTATGAAAGATATAGATGGAGGTGATGCATTTGTAAGGGCAATGAGCAATGCCGTATTCATCATGCCAAAAGCAAGTTTATTGGTGGAAGCAGTAAAAACCATTGACCAGATATTTGTAGAAATAGAAAAAGATGCCACCGAAGGCGGACAGGCATTCCAGGACATACAGGGCGATGTGTATGAAATGCTGTTGAGCGAAATAGCATCAGCAGGTAAGAACGGACAATTCCGCACACCGCGACATATAATAAAGTTAATGGCAGAACTGGTAGCCCCGCAATTAAGTCAAACCATTGCCGACCCTGCCTGCGGCACAGGAGGTTTTTTGTTGGGAGCCTATCAATATATGCTCACGCAGTTAGCATTAAAAGATAACCCGGATGCAGTTCAGATGGATGAAGATGGATTTCTGCGTGCCAGTATTTCTGCTATGCTGAATGATAAATTAAAGGACATAGTAGAGCGCAGCCTTTGGGGATATGATATAGATACCACTATGGTGCGTTTGGGATTGATGAACTTGATGATGCACGGCATTGAACATCCGCATATAGATTATAAAGATACATTGAGCAAGAGTTATAACGAAACAGCACAATTTGATTTGGTGCTTGCCAACCCACCATTTACAGGCAATATAGACAAAGGCGATATAAACGAAACCCTGAAACTACCCACCACCAAAACCGAATTATTATTTGTGGAGCGTATATTTAATATGTTGCGAATGGGTGGCACAGCAGCCGTAATTGTACCGCAGGGAGTATTGTTTGGCAGTGGCAAAGCATTTACTATGCTGCGCAAAAAGATAATTGAAGAAGCAGAACTAAAAGCAGTAATAGCGTTACCAAGCGGAGTGTTTAAACCTTATGCAGGAGTGAGCACTGCTATATTATTATTTACCAAAGGAGGCGAAACCAACGATGTTTGGTTTTACGATATGCAGGCAGATGGCTATACACTGGATGATAAACGAAACAAAATTGACATCTCCGATTTACCCGACATTGTAAAACAATATCACCAACGTACTTCACGCCCTACACCCCCTCCTTCGGAGGGGGCAGGGGGAGGCCGTATTGGCAAACACTTCTTCGTACCCCGCAAAGAAATAGAAACCAACGATTACGATTTAAGCATAAGTAAATACAAGGAAGAAGTGTATGAAGAAGTGGTGTACGAAAAGCCAAAACTAATTTTTGAAAAGCTGGAAAAAATTGAAAGTACTATTCAAAAAGGATTAGCTGAATTAAAAGAATTGATGTGATGAGTTGGAAAGAAGAAAAAATAAGTTCATTTGCAGAAGTCATTACTGGTGGAACACCTTCCACTGTTGTAAAAGAATATTGGGAAAATGGTACGATACCTTGGTTGAATTCTGGTGATTTAAATAAAGGTATTATTAACGAAGCATCTAATTCAATAACTGAATTAGGTTTAAAAAGCAGTTCTACCAGGATGATGCCACCAGATTCTGTTTTGATTGCTTTAACTGGGGCAACGACTGGGTTAACTGCTTTGCTTAAAATTGACGCTTGCGCCAATCAATCCGTAACCGGAATTTTACCATCTAAAAAACATCATCCAAAATATTTATATTACTTTTTTAAAACACAAAGAAAAAAGATATTAAGTAAAGCGTGGGGTGGTGCACAACCTCACATAAATCAGAAGTATGTAAAGGATTATCTGATTCCCCTTCCTCCCCTTCCCGACCAAATCCAAATAGCGAATATATTAAGCAAAGCGGAAACACTAATTGAGCAACGAAAACAAAGCATTGCCTTGTTGGATGAATATTTGAAAAGTACTTTTTTGGAGATGTTTGGTGATCCGATTAAAAATAGTAAAAAGTGGGGTAAGAAAAAACTAAGAGATGTTTGTGATAAAATTCAAGATGGTACACATTTTTCACCGCCCATTACAGAAGAAGGAATTCCCTATATAACTGCTAAACACGTTAGAGAAAACAAAATTGATTTTTGGAGTAATCCTTGGTTCATTTCTCAAGAAAGCCATAATGAAATATATAAAAGATGTAGCCCAGTGAAAGGAGATGTGATATATATTAAAGATGGGGCAACTACAGGTTATGCAGCAATTAATAAATATGATTTTGAATTTAGTATGCTTTCAAGTATTGCATTGTTAAAAGTTAACAAGAAGATTTTGACATCAGAATATTTATGCTGGTGGTTAAACAATTCTTCAGTAAAAATTCAAATTTTAAAAAGAATGAGTGGTGGTGCGATTCAGAGATTAACGTTAACAAAGATAAATGATTTACCTATTCTTCTTCCACCCCTTCCCCTCCAAACCCAATTCGCGACCATAGTAACCAAAACAGAAACACTAAAAGAGGAATATAAAAAGAGTTTGGCAGAGTTGGAGAAGATGTATGGTAGCTTGAGCCAGAGGGCTTTTAAGGGGGAGTTGAGGATGGAGAAAGAAATTAAATAAAAGAATATAAAGAAATAAACAAAATGATTGTTCCTTCAGGTGTAAATCAACTTGAATTTTACAAAAAGTGTGTTGAAAAGGGAATAAAGATTCAATCACATTTTGAAGGTGTTAGTTTTTTTCTTGCCCACGGAAGAAGACCGAGTTGGAGAGTACAATTCCAAAAGGATAAAGTATATGTCTATCTGGGTATCTTTCCATTAACGGAAAAAGGAGAAGAAGCGGCCGGAAG
>Ga0194047_10002276_pt1 | contig 11095 bp, 6 predicted proteins | sample JunL225m_MetaG_2_FD_160070 | JGI IMG/M metagenome (GOLD analysis project Ga0194047, IMG submission 160070) | Anoxic zone freshwater microbial communities from boreal shield lake in IISD Experimental Lakes Area, Ontario, Canada - Jun2016-L221-5m | ecosystem: Environmental > Aquatic > Freshwater >...
CTTCTATATTATGCCTGGCTTGTCATGATGGAACCGTGGCATTAGGAAATATTGTTAATGGCCCCGCTGTTGCATTTGCAGGTGGCGTAACAGTAATGCCTTCCGGTACAAAAAATTTATCAACTGATCTTTCCAACGACCATCCTATTTCATTTTTCTATACTCCTGCTTTGGCAACAGCAGATGGTCAGTTGTTAAACCCTGCTGCGATCACCCCTCCGGTACATCTTGAGAATACAAAAGTGCAATGCACTTCATGCCATGATCCGCATAAAAATTTGTACAGTAGCTTCCTGGTGACCAGTTCTCAAACCTCAGCCTTATGTTTAAGTTGTCATAACAGGACTTATTGGACGTCCAGCACCCACAAAACTTCTGTAAAAACCTGGAATGGTACAGCCCCCAACCCATGGCTGCACACCCCCTATACCACAGTTGCCAATAATGCCTGCGAAAACTGCCATAATCCGCATAATGCTGGCGGAAAACTGCGGTTAATGAATTATGCACCGGAAGAGAACAATTGCCTTAATTGTCATAGTGGAACCGTCGCCAGCACAACAAAGAATATTCAAACACAACTTGCTAAAACATACAAGCACAATGTAGCTGGCTATTTGGGCATACATGATCCTACAGAGAATATCAATGTAGTTACTAAGCATGTGGAGTGTATCGATTGCCACAATCCTCATGCTTCAAATGCCACAACAGCTGTGGCACCCTTGGTAAAGGGCACCGAGATCGGTGTTTCTGGCATTAACCAGTCGGGTACAAATGTTGCCACGGCAACCAACTCGTACGAAATTTGTTATAAATGCCATGCTGGTCAAGCATGGGCACCACCATCGGCGGTAGTAAGAATTATTAATGGAAATAATGTGCGTTTGGATTTCGCAACCACTAATCCAGCAGTTTCTTTTCATCCTGTTGTTGGGCCAAGAAATAATCCGGATGTGGCACCCAACTTAATTGCTCCCAATACAGCCAGTACGGTAATTTATTGTACATCCTGTCATGCCAGTGATGGGGTAGGTTCTCCAGCCGGACCGCATGGATCAATCTATCCGCAAATACTCAAGTTGCAATATTCAACCACCTATCCAACCACAGAATCTGCCACCGCTTATGCATTATGCTATAGTTGTCATAACCGAACAAATGTAAGGGGGGGCACCAATTCTTTCAGTTATCATAGTGCGCATTTAGGAAAGAATATACCCTGTAGCGAATGTCATGATCCCCATGGAATTCCGGCACCAGGTACGGCTACTAATAATTCTAACCTGATCAATTTCAAGGCATCGGTGGTAACGCCATCATCGGGTGGTATTCTACGGTTTGATGATCTAGGGCTAAGGCACGGAAGGTGTTATCTTACTTGTCATGGTCAGGACCATACCCCTAAAACTTACTAATTGGGTTCGTAAAATTACTAAGTAAAAATTGTCAATTTGTTTCTGTGGCGATCGTAAGGGATATTCTATGATTCTTATCAGTAATATTTATGACGAAATTTATTTCATCTACTCGCGTTTGTCATCAATTTGTCATCAATCTCAATATACTTTTGGTGTGTTAACTAGTTTTTAAAATCAAAAAATTTATATTTTATGAAACGGATTAAATTGGCAATATTGGTGCTGTTAAGCCTCGTTGCCGTGCAGTCGGCATCTTCTCAAACAATTGTGGGTTCAAAGCATGATTTTTCTACCCAGGTGTGGAATACAAGTGTTGGCGGCCAGATTTGTATTGTATGTCATACTCCTCACAATGCTGTTGTTATGACCGACGCTCCTTTATGGAATCACCAAAATACCTCTACAGTATTCACCCTGTATAGCAATGTAACATCATCAACCTTCAATGCTGTTACGAGCCAGCCAGACGGCAGTTCAAAACTTTGCTTAAGTTGCCATGATGGTTCTGTAGCCCTTGAAAATTTTGGAACCACCACAACAGGTACCCATTTTATCGCAGGTGGTTACAATTTGGGAAATAACTTAAGTAACGACCACCCGGTATCATTTCTGTATGACAATGCTTTAGCCGTTTTGGATGGTGGATTAAAAAATCCAACAACAGCAACTGGTGTAGGTACAGGCACGATAGCTGCTACCATGTTATTCAATGGTAGAATGCAATGCGCTTCTTGTCATGATGTACATAATTCAGCTGGGTTGCCAAGTCTGCTCGTAAAATCTAATAATACCAGTGCGCTTTGCCTTACTTGTCATATTAAATAAATTAATTGCAAGGCAAGAAGATAGCCAGAGTTTACTTCTAAAATTGTAAAATAATAAGGGACTTCTTCACGCGGTCCCTTATTATTTAAAATCATAAAAATGCTAAAGCCCTGTTTTCTATATTTTTTTATTTTCCCTATTTTTCTTTTACTTAATTCGGGTTGTAACAGGCATGTAGCCAGTAAAACTCCATTGGTGATCTATCCGGCACCCCCGGATACAGCCAGGATCCAATATCTTACTAGTTATGCAAGTTCATTGGATGTGTCGGGGAAAAGATCAGCATTACAAGAAACAGTAATGGGGCAGGATCTGGGCATGCCCATTGGTAAACCTTATGGTATCGCTACAGCGGCGGGTAAAATATTTATTTGTGATGCTACCATACATGGACTGAATGTGATCAATCTTGCTAAAAAATCCTTTACCCAATTTGTTCCAACAGGTAAAGGTCAATTAAAACTTCCGCTGAATTGTATTACCGACAAGGATGGAAAACTATACATTACTGATGCCGGCCGAAATGAAGTAGTGATATTCGATGCGAACTTAAATTATGTATCCGCTATCGGGAAAACCGATACCGGTGATCATTTCAGGCCATTGGATATTTGTGTATCCGATACTAAGATCTGGGTAACCAATCCTACATCAAATAAAGTAAATGTTTACCAAAAGGATAGCCATCAATTGCTGAGTTCGTTCCCCGATTCATCGGTACGCGATCAGGTTAATTTGTACAATCCTGTAAATATTTATTACAGAAATGGTAAAATATATGTAACTGATTTCGGCGATTTCAAAGTAAAGATATTTGATGAGCAGGGGAAATACATTCGATCTGTGGGAGAGTATGGAAAATCAATTGGCCAGTTTGTTAGGCCAAAAGGAATATCCGTTGATAAGCAGGATAATTTATTTGTTGTGGATGCCGGATTTGAGAATGTTCAAATTTTCAATAACATAGGTAAGCTATTGATGTTTTTTGGCGGACCTTATAAAGGGCCCGGTGATATGTGGTTGCCCGCAAAAGTATACATCGATTACGATAACCTGCAGTATTATAAAAAATGGGTTTCCAGTGAGTATAAACTCGACTATTTGATTTTTGTGACCAACCAATACGGTCCGGATAAGGTAAGTGTGTATGGCGCAATTAAACCAGCAAGTGTCAGGTAAAAAAAATATTACCAGGGGGAGTCATTATTTTAAAATGTATTGATTGTTAATATGTTCAACCGGAATGCAAATAGAACATGGATGACAAAGCGCAACAAAAGAAATTGTTTTGTTGCTGGTTTGATTTTTTCCCTGATCATTACCATTGCTGCTTGCTCTCCTAAATCAGGTTCCGGATTTTTGAAATTTATGTTCGACGGGGTGCCGGAGGGAAAACCCAAGGACACCATTGCTGCTGTGATCAAACTGATTCCCGATTCTTCAAATGCCGCTTCAACCAGCACTGCTTCATCCGGACTGAACGGTGTATTTTATCATGCCCCCTATAAGGATCGGGCTTGTATAAAATGTCACGATACCGGCATGCCGGGAAAAATAAAATATTCGCAGGATGAATTCTGTTATTCCTGCCATGAAAGTTATCAAAAGAAATATCCGGTTGTTCATGGACCCGTTGCGGGCGGGTTTTGCACAGCCTGCCATGCTCCTCATTTTAGCGACAATAAAAAATTATTAATACGCAAGGGTCAGGCACTTTGCTTGGGTTGTCATGATCCAGCCCTGGTGATGAAAGAAGAGGCACACCTCGAAATAGGAAATAAAAATTGTATAGAGTGTCATAATCCTCATGGAGGAAATGATCGGTATTTATCAAACTAATAAAAATTTTGGGAAAAAGGATTGCCATATTACTGTTAGCGCTATTTTTCATGAAGAGTGGTTTGCAAGCTCAAACCAGTTCTAGTTCTACACCATACTGGAAATTGTATTCCTATTATGGGGAATTAAAACTCAATGGCTATTATCGCAACCAGCTAAGAAGCGGATTCCAGATAAATGAAAAGCAGCAATCAACCCTGTATTCAGCCGGTATATTATTAAGGACAAAAAATTATATCTGGAGCCCTAAATTTATTACCATTGATCTTGATGGTGAGTATACTCCTGATAAGGCCAATGAAAAGTATCTGGTGATACCTGATCAGGCAGAAAGCAGAGACATGAGTAAATTTGATGCACGACTAACTTTTTTGCCGCTAAATAAATTCTCCATCAGTTCCTATTTTAACTATGGCAGGGTATATAATAATCGCGAGAATTTGTCAAGTATGCGGTCTAACGGAAAAAACTGGGGTACTACATTGTATTACCGGGTTAAGAAATTCCCTTTCTCGATAGGGTATACCAATTATAACCAGCAAGAAGATGAAATGCAGACCGGGCGTAGATTCCTGAATATTCAGAAAAATCTTGAAGGGAAGGTAAACACCTCATTTGGTAAAACAGACCGGCATGAATTGATAGCATCGTATAATGATTTTTTCAGAAAGGATTTTAGTAAAACGGAAGTTGCCATACAGATCAACAACCTTAGCTATAGTGGTTTGCTTTTCTTTGGAGCAAGGAAAAGAAGTACTGCCAGTACTTTATTATCAGGAACCTGGCAAAAGGGCAGCGATATTTTTACACGCTACCAGGCCATTGAAAATGTAAATATGGAGCTAAGGAAAAACCTTATGCTGGGTACTAACTATTTGTATTATTCAGACCAACGCCCTTTCCAGTCACTAACACAAAATAAAATTGGTGCCAATCTACAACACCAGCTATTCCAAAGTCTGCATTCAACAATCTCCTACGACCATGTATCTACGAATCAGAGTATATATGATCAACAGCTTCAAACAGGATTTATTGATGTAGCCTATACCAAAAAGATCTTGAAGAAACATGACCTGGATCTTTCCTATCGCTATAGTTTACAAACACAAAACTGGAAGGGTGCGGATGGAGCACTGAACATTCTTAACGAATCGATCACCCTCAAAGATGGGGTGATCACATTGCTTGCCCGCCCTTATATCACGCCCGGAACCATTCGTTTAAGGGATGCCACGGGCAGTATTATTTATCAGGAGAATATTGATTACCGGGTTATACCACAAAATCAATTTATTCAAATAGAACGTATGCCGGGAGGCTTGATTGCCAATAATACCAGTGTTTTTGCTGACTATATTGCTGTTCAGCCAGGAACCTATACCTATAACACCAGCAACAAACTTTTTTCTGCAGGCATCTCATTATACAACAGGCTATTTAATGTGTACTACCGAAAGTCTTTGCAGGATTATGATCATCTTAAGCAAGTAGATTTTGTTACGTTGAATTATTTTGACCAGCAGGTGATGGGGTTCAGACTTGATTATAAAATATTCAACGGAGGGGCAGAATATGATCAGATGAAAAGTACGGTGTTGCCCTATGAGTTATATCGGTACTATATCAATTTGCAGGGGGCAATAAAAAATAGATTATTCCTTGTGTTAAATGGTAATCTATACGACTACAAAAAATTGAATAACAGTAGGAATATTCGATATGCGGATGTAAATGCATCGGCCACTTACAATATCCGGCCTAAACTGTCTTTGGCTACCACGCTTACCTATCGTAAACAGCAAGGGGAGGATGTTGCGCTGGATCTATTTGGACTGCACACTGCCCTTAATGCCGAAATCAATAAGTTGCGTTTCCAGGTAATGTATAATTATTATAACCGAGTAATTTATAATGAGAAATTGCAATTCAATGCCTTTAATGTTCAGATTGCAAGAAAATTCTAAAACGTATGAAACAGGGGGTTATTCAACATATTATTTTAATCGTTTTATTTTCAATTGCCTCCCCGTCTTTCGGCCAGGAAAATCCTACACAGAAAAACTGCCTGGAATGCCATAAAAAATTATATGAAAAATCATTTATGCACGCCCCATCAAAGGCAGCCTGTTTAAATTGTCATATTTCCAACGGTAAAAATCATCCGGAAAAGGATGAAGAAGGATTTACCCTTAAAGAAAAAGTACCTCAATTATGTTATACTTGTCATGATCCGGTCAATACCATGAAAAATTTACACCGGCCGGTAAAAAAAGGCAATTGCCTTGGATGTCATGAGATGCATAGTTCCAACGATAAAAAATTAATTTCTTCTTTACCACCAGATCTGTGTTTGTTCTGTCACAGTGCTTTAGCAAAAAATGTGGATACAGCGAAAACGGTTCATGAAGTGATCAGAAAAGGAATGGCTTGCCTCAGTTGTCATGTTCCTCATCAGTCTAACGAACCACGCTTACTGAACAAGACACAAAAAGATTTATGCTTGCAATGCCATAATAAGCCCATTACAAAAGACCAGCATGTCATCCCAAATATACAGGGCGAATTAAGCAGAAATAAATATGTACATGGGGCGATCCTTAAAAATGGTTGTACGGGCTGCCATGATCCTCATGCATCCGTGCAAAATAGTCTTTTGAAAGGATTGTTTTCAACGGCTAATTATGTGTCAGGTAAGTCGAAAGACAATATTGCCTTGTGTTTCAATTGTCATACACCTGCATTGTTAGAGCAGAAAGTTACCGATTCTACCGGGTTTAGGGACGGTGAAAAGAACTTGCATTTTAAGCACGTGAATAAATTTAAGGGAAGGAATTGTGTGAACTGTCATGGTATTCACAGCGCCCCCAATGAATTCCTGTTGATGGATAAAGTGAAATTCGGGAATTGGGATATGCCATTGATTTTCACTAAAACAGAAACAGGTGGTAAATGTATTACTGCCTGTCATGCGCCAAAAACATACTCACGGGTCATTCAAAAGGCCCAATAAATATTTGGTCCAATAGATTATTCCGCTGTTAAAATCCAAATTGAACATCGTTAAATTTCGAGAATGGGGATTCTATGGTTGGCTTTTACCGTTGCATAACCATTGATCTAACAAATCTCAAAGCAAAAAAAACTGCTGAACCATAACCGTTCAGCAGTTTCAATATTTAGGCAGCAGCTTGACAGCTACAGACTATTTAATTAGTTTGGCATCTTCCATCAGTACCTCAAAGAAATAGCCGTATCCAAGGTCTTTATTCAAAATGATGGTGCCTTCAAAAGTTGCAGTATCACCATCCTTTAATTCGTCTGTGGTGGTGATCACAATTTCAAATTTCCCTTTGAACTCCGTTCCGTCCTGGATATGAACCCAGTTCTTGCCCATTACAGAAGCGGTATATTTTGTAACCTTACCTTTTACAATAATTTTTTTGCCTTCATAGGCTTTTGGGTTTTTTAAAAGATCCCCAATAGAGATACCATTTTTAGCGGGTTCGATCTTCACGTTCAGTTTTACTGAATCCTTTGTTGATCCCATGGTAGGGGTTTGAGCCGTGTTGGTCATACCCATATGATTTGGAGGAAGGGAAACAACGGTATCGGTTTTGGGTTCAAATACTGCTTTGTCGGTTGCGATCTTATCTACAAATAAAATATTATCAAATGTTCTTTTTAATTCCTTGCTTTCAAACTTTGTCATAAGCATTCCCCCTTTATAATATAAAATGTCTCCTGCTTTTGCACTAATAGTAGGGACAGCCATCCATAATTCAGATTCTCCTTCTTTTACCCTTAGATAGGTATAGTTCGCTACTTGAATCACCTCCAATACTGTTACAGTATGCAGATCAGTTTGCTGGTTGAAAACAGGGGCTGAATTTACCGACGCCTCCTCTGAAGTACTGGTATTGTTTTTTGAACTGCAGGCCTGTACAGAGTACATTAACAAAAAGATAAATATATATTTCATAAGTAATTGTTTTATTATTAATAAGTTATATAAGTATTACACTAAAATCAAAATACGTAAATCCGTAGTTAAAAAACTATGATAAAAATCACATACCCTTCATTTGTTCATCATATAGCCATTATCCTTAACCTGATAAATTTGTTTTTTAAGGCTCTAAAAACAGTAAAAATAATTCATATTTGTTCAATATAATTCCTGTAAAAATGAAAAAATTTAATGAGATATTATTTTCCTCAAAAACGGCGTTGGTTTTATTGCTGTTATTTACCATTAGCATAGCCGTGGCTACTTTTATTGAGGATAAATATGATCCAACCACGGCCCAGCTAGCTGTCTATTCGGCATGGTGGTTTGAATTGATCATTGGATTGTTCGTGCTCAATTTTATTGGACAGTTGAAGCGGTATCATTTTTTTTCAAAGGGGAAGATCGGAGGACTGATTTTGCATACCGGTTTTGTGGTATTGGTCATTGGCGCAGCCATCACCCGTTATTTTGGGTTTGAAGGTTCCATGCATATTCGTGAAGGAGAAAGTTCAAATTATATTGCTACGCTGAATCCTTATTTGCAGGTAAAAGTAGCCGGGCCTAAAGGAGATTATTATGGACAATATCCTATAAAGATTAATGCAATGGGGGGGAATAGCTTTTCCCACAAAATAAAATCAGGGTATGACAATCCGGTAAAAATCAGTTTTAATAGGTTTATTAAAAATGCCGAAGATGTAGTGAATGAAAATGTGCCCGGGGGAGAAGATATGCTTGCCATTCAAATATCATCGGGCGCCTCCAGTAATGGCGTGTACTTGAAAAGAGGCGAACGCATTAACCGCGATGGCGTAATTTTTTCATTTATGGACTCGCTTAATGAACATGATCTTATTGTTACCGAACTAGGAGGCAAACTCATGGTGGGCGCAAAAACAGAATTGGTAGGGATTGATATGGCTGGTGGAAAACCCGATACAACACAACGGGGTAATTTGATTGAACTGAGAGAAAAAAACCTGGTTCAATATAAGAACGAATATTTTACGTTAATTAAATTTTACAAACAGGCACAACTTGATTTCAAAAAAGTAGAGGATGATGGTCATGATCATGGGATCGATGTGCTTTCCATTAATGTGGAGTATAATGGCCAAACACAAAAGGTTAATCTTACTGAATCATCTGAGCCCAATGATCCGGCCCAGGAGTTGGTCTTTGGGGATTTAAAAATCAGTGTAAAATATGGCAGCAAACAGATCATCTTGCCTTTTTCGGTAAAACTCAATGATTTTATCCTCGACAGATATGCCGGCTCTATGAGCCCATCTTCTTTTGCCAGTGAAGTAACCGTTATTGATCCGAAACAAAATACCAATTTTAACAAGAGAATATTTATGAACCATGTGCTTGATTATGATGGATACCGCTTTTTTCAATCATCCTATGATACCGATGAAAAAGGAACCGTACTCTCTGTTAATCACGATTTTTGGGGTACCTGGATTTCCTATGCCTCTTACTTAATGTTACTGATCGGTTCTGTAATAATCATGTTTACCAAAAATTCTCGTTTTCATTTTTTATCCATGGCGATAAAAAAATTGCGGAAGAACAGGAAAACATTCCTTTTGCCACTGGTATTTGTATGCTGTGTAAATCTTGCACATGCGCAACAAACGGAGAACCATCTGGTGAACAAGACCGAGGCAGAGAAATTCGGAAAATTGTTGGTGCAGACTTTTGATGGCAGGCTGGAGCCCATTCATACCATGGCTTTTGACCTGATGCATAAAATATCCAAAAAAGATGAATTCAGTTTTGAGGGGAAGGATAATGTGGATGCCATGCAGCTTCAGATCGATATCATCAATGATCCTGAATACTGGAAAAAACAAAAAATGATCTATGTAAAGGAAACATCTGTTGCCAATGTTTTAGGGATCGAAGGTAATTATGCTTCTTTTAATGATTTTTTGGAATCCAATGGCCAATACAAAATTGGCGATCAGGTGGAAAAGGCATTTAGAAAAAATCCGGCTCAGCAAAATCGGTTTGATAAGGAATTGATTAAAGTAGATGAGCGCGTGAATCTTTTTTATATGCTTTTACAGGGCAGTTTGCTGAAGATCTTCCCAGAAGATTATTCATCCAAAAAATGGGTGGATTGGAATGATTCGCTGGCAAAGAGACCACTGACAGGGTCTATCGGACTAATCAATACTGACTTGCAATTAAAGGATTTTAATTATAGTAATATCCTCATGACCTATTTCCAGGCACTCATGTCGGGAACACACTCGGGCGATTATTCAAAATCCGACCGGATCCTTGGGTATATCAAAAATATTCAGCTGAATAATATCGATGCGAAGAATTTTCCTTCTGAAAGGATGATCAACGCTGAGATCAGTTTTAATAAAGCGAAAATATTCCGTAAGCTGAATATGTATTATGCCCTCATCAGCGTGCTGCTCATCATTTTTGCCTTTACAGACAATGTAAAATCGAAATCTGCTAAATGGCTGAAATGGGGCCAAAATATTGCAATGGCTTTATTTATTGCTGCTTTCCTATACCATACTTATGGTATGATCATGCGCTGGTATCTTTCGGGTCATGCACCCTGGAGTAATGGATACGAGGCCTTGCTACTCATAGCATGGAGTTCAGTATTGGCCGGTTTCTTTTTTATTAATAACTCTAAAATCATTCAGGCAGCAACCGCTTTTCTGGCCAGTATCATCATCATGACGGCGGAGCATAGCAATTACGATCCTCAACTAACCAATCTGCAACCGGTTTTAAAATCCTACTGGCTGATCATTCATGTGGCGGCGATCACCATCAGCTATGGCTTCCTGGCACTGGGTTTCATCCTGGGAGTAATTAATATGTTCTTATACCTCTTCAAATCAGGGAAAAATGAGATCAGGATGAATTTGCTGATCAGCGAACTAACATTTATCAACGAAAAAAATCTTCAGATAGGATTGTTCATGGCTACCCTGGGAACCTTCCTGGGAGGGGTTTGGGC
>Ga0194047_10002277_pt1 | contig 11094 bp, 10 predicted proteins | sample JunL225m_MetaG_2_FD_160070 | JGI IMG/M metagenome (GOLD analysis project Ga0194047, IMG submission 160070) | Anoxic zone freshwater microbial communities from boreal shield lake in IISD Experimental Lakes Area, Ontario, Canada - Jun2016-L221-5m | ecosystem: Environmental > Aquatic > Freshwater...
GCTGCGGTTTAAGCAGTCAGCGTTTAGGAATACGAAAGAATTTACGGAATTAAAAGCGGAGAAATGCGATGAGTAACGGAAATATCGTGCAATGTATCGGTCCAGTAGTGGATATTCAGTTTCCACGCGACAAAATGCCAAGCATCTATGATGCGCTGACATTAGTTGATAGTGGCGAAAAATCATTTGCTGAAAAAGGCTTGACCTTTGAAGTTCAGCAACAAATCGGTGACGGCGTTGTTCGCGCAATTGCCATGGGTGCAAGCGATGGCTTGCGCCGTGGTATGGAAGTGAAATCTACAGGCAAGCCAATCTCTGTTCCTGTTGGTCCAGCAACTCTGGGTCGCATCATGGACGTTTTGGGTCGCCCAATTGATGATGCAGGTCCAATTGCAACCGAAGAGCGTCGTGCAATTCACCAGCCAGCACCTAAGTTTGATGAACTTTCGCCTTCCGTTGATTTGTTAGAAACTGGTATTAAGGTTATTGACTTGGTATGCCCGTTTGCTAAGGGCGGTAAGGTTGGCTTGTTCGGTGGTGCAGGTGTAGGCAAGACCGTGAACATGATGGAATTGATTAATAACATTGCTAAACAACACTCAGGTTTGTCGGTGTTTGCTGGTGTTGGTGAGCGTACTCGTGAAGGTAATGACTTCTATCACGAGATGAAAGAATCAAACGTTATCGACAAAGTGGCGATGGTGTTTGGTCAAATGAATGAGCCTCCTGGCAACCGTTTGCGCGTAGCGTTGACTGGCTTGACAATGGCTGAAGCATTCCGTGACGAAGGCCGCGATATTTTGTTCTTCGTTGACAATATTTATCGTTACACATTGGCCGGTACTGAAGTATCTGCGTTGCTAGGCCGCATGCCTTCTGCTGTGGGTTATCAACCTACATTGGCAGAAGAAATGGGTAAATTGCAAGAACGTATTACTTCTACTAAAACAGGTTCTGTTACCTCCATTCAGGCCGTTTACGTTCCTGCGGATGACTTGACCGATCCATCACCAGCTACTACCTTCTTGCACTTAGACTCCACTGTTGTGTTGTCACGTGATATCGCTGCTTTGGGTATCTATCCAGCGGTTGATCCATTGGATTCCACTAGCCGTCAGCTCGATCCACAAGTAGTTGGTCAAGAGCACTATGAAGTGGCTCGTGATGTACAGATGACTTTGCAGCGCTATAAAGAATTACGCGACATTATTGCGATTTTGGGTATGGACGAATTGTCACCAGAAGATAAATTGGCCGTATCCCGTGCACGTAAGATTCAGCGTTTCTTGTCACAACCATTCCACGTTGCTGAAGTGTTTACTGGTTCACCAGGTAAATACGTACCATTGAAAGAAACTATCCGCGGCTTTAAGATGATTTGTAGCGGTGAATTGGATCACTTGCCAGAGCAGGCATTCTATATGGTGGGTTCAATTGATGAAGCCATCGAGAAAGCCAAGAAGCTTTAATCGAACTCATCTAGGGAAATTATGTCAAACATACATGTCGACGTGGTGAGCGCCGAGAAGTCCATTTTTAGTGGTGAGGCTAAGTTTGTAGCCCTTCCAGGCGAAGCTGGTGAGCTCGGCATTTTGCATGGACACACTCCATTAATTACGCGTATTCGTCCTGGTTCTGTTCGCATTGAAAAAGCCGACGGTGATGAAGAGTTTGTATTTGTTGCTGGTGGCTATTTAGAAGTTCAGCCTGATCGTGTAACTGTATTGGCGGATACCGCTATTCGGGGTCACGATCTTGATGAAGCTAAAGCATTGGAAGCAAAGAAGCGTGCAGAAGAAGCAATGCAAAATCGTGGCACTGACTTTGATTTGGCTTTAGCTCAGTCTGAGTTTGCTATAGCTGCAGCTCAGTTAGCTGCCATTGCTCGCTTCCGTCGTAAAAAGTAAGCGTCGGTTATCCCTTTGCTGTTAAACGATCGGTTTTTAAAGGCGTGCCTGGGTGAAGCGGTTGATCAAACTCCGCTTTGGCTTATGCGTCAGGCTGGTCGATATCTTCCCGAGTACAACGCTACGCGCGCCAGAGCAGGCAGCTTTCTAGGGCTTGCAAAAAATCCTGCATATGCAACCGAGGTAACGCTTCAGCCTTTGGATCGCTATCCATTGGACGCTGCAATTTTGTTTTCTGATATTTTGACCATCCCTGACGCAATGGGATTAGGCTTGAAATTTACCGGAGGTGAAGGACCTAGCTTTGATCATCCCCTGCGCGATGAAGTAGCTGTCAAGAAGTTGCATGTAGCCGACATGGGTCAACTGAAATATGTGTTTGATGCTGTTTCAGAAATACGTAAAGCATTAATTTCCGACGGGAAGCAACGTGTTCCTTTGATTGGTTTCTCTGGTAGCCCCTGGACACTTGCCTGCTACATGATTGATGGTTCAGGCTCGGATGATTTTCGTCATGCTAAAACAATGATGTTCAGCCGCCCAGATTTATTGCAGCACATCTTGGATATCAATGTTCAGTCAGTTGCAGCCTATTTAACTGAACAAGTGAAAGCTGGTGCACAGGCATTAATGATTTTTGATACCTGGGGTGGCATGCTACCTGATGGCTGGTATCAATCAATGTCTTTGGCAGCAATGCAAAAAGTGATTGCTCTTTTGCCGCGCGAATATGAAGGACAAAAAATCCCGGTCATCATGTTTACTAAGGGTGGTGGAATTTGGTTTGACGATATGGCTGGCGCTGGCGCTGATGTTATTGCAATCGACTGGACGATGTCTCTGGGTCGTGCCCGTAAACAACTGCTAGCTCTAAATAAGCCTTTGGCATTACAGGGCAATTTAGACCCCCTTATTCTCTTTTCTGAGCATCAACAAATTGCTAAGCAGGCAAGCCTCATTTTGGAAGACTTAGCTTCAGCCCCAGCCTTGAAGACGGGCCTACATCCCTTGGATGGGCATGTCTTTAATTTGGGCCATGGCATTTCCCAATTTACACCGCCCGAGAGCGTTTCTGTATTGGCAGAAACGGTGATAAATCACTCCAAAGCCCTTAGATCCAAGCGCTGATCCTAAGTAAATGCTAACTTGAAATCAAATACTGATTGAAAGTTATGCACAGATAGCAGCAGAAATGAAAATTCAGTGAGATTGGCTCCAAACATCATCTTTAACTTTTGAATAGCCTAATAAGTTGTTGATTCATATATAAAATAATTAAAAATCTCTAAAAGAGTAAAAAATTGGATTGCTGGTAAATTGGCCTATAAATCAGAAGCATCGGATGATATCCACAGACTTATCCACAAGCAAAATAGAAAATTGAAGTAAAAATGAGCCCTCCTATCGTGGTCCAAGTGGTTGTTGATAAGCCTCTAGCCCAGGGCTTTGACTATCTGTGGGATGCTCAAAAACTAGGTCTTGAGCCAGCGATCGGCCAAGTTGTAGAAGTCCCCTTTGGGCGCTCATCGCTCATTGGTATAGTCATAAAAGTAAGTGCTCACTCTGATTTTGATATTGAAAAATTAAAAGGGGTGCAGGCGCTTGCTCCATTGCCGCCTTTGGATTCCGCAGTATTAAGGCTGATGAATTTTGCCAGCCAGTACTACATTCATGCCCTTGGTGAAACCATCATTCCTACTATTCCGCAGATGTGGAAAAAGCCAGATGACTGGAAAAAAATTCCTAGAAAATTGGCTGCAGCAGAAGAGAGAAAAAAGAAAAAAAATCAGGAAGCGTTGAGCGAGGGATACATTAGCGCAGCACAACTAAATGAAGAACAAAAACGCGCTTTAAATGCATTAGCAAAATGCAGTAGTAAAAAACAATTCAAAGCAATTTTGTTGCAAGGACAGACTGGTAGTGGAAAGACGGCAGTATTTCTAAATTGGTTAAGTGAAATTTTGGAAGATAAGAGTGCCCAGGTTTTAATTCTTGTGCCTGAAATTAATTTAACACCCCAATTAGAGCGTCGGGTGCGCGCATATTTTCCTGATAAAAAAATGGCGGTGCTACACAGTGCTGTTCCTGAGAAGCAAAGAGGCATGGCCTGGTATGAGGCAATGACAGGAGAGGCACAAATCATTTTAGGTACCAGGCTAGCTGCATTAACTCCGATGCCAAACTTAAAAGCAGTTGTAGTTGATGAGGAGCATGACCCATCATATAAACAACAAGATGGTATTCGTTATTCAGCTAGAGATTTAGCAATCTGGCGGGCGCACGATGTTAAGGCCCCCATTCTCCTCTCGTCAGCAACACCCTCACTTGAGACTTGGATGGCTGCTAGAGCTGGGCGCTATGAATATATTCGCCTAGATCAGCGTGCCCAAGGTGCGAGCCTTCCTAAAGTACATTTAATTAATACCCGTGATCCACAAAATCAATTTAGCCCGGGCGATGTTGGAAGGCCAGCAAACAAAAGCCCGATTACTAAAACCTTAGTAAATGCGATTAGCAAAAATTTAACGCAGAAAAAACAAAGTTTGATACTTATTAATCGCAGAGGATATGCGCCAGTATTGAGTTGTAGCGCTTGCTCTTGGCTATCTTCCTGTCAGCAATGTAGTTCCTATATGGTCATGCATAAAGCCGGTGCATTAGGCAGAAGACCATTATTGAGTTGCCATCACTGTGGCTTAGTCAAAGCCATCCCAGAGCATTGTCCTGATTGCGGAAATGCTGATCTCAAGGTGCTTGGCCAAGGAACACAAAAAATTGAGGACTCCATTGAGGAAATATGGCCCAATGCTCGGGTACTGAGGATTGATACTGATTCAAGCAAGAAGAGTAAGGGCGCTGAAGAGTTGTTTCAGGAGGTCCATAACGGCAATGTAGACCTTGTAGTGGGAACGCAGATGATTGCGAAGGGTCATGATTACCAAAACATTGGATTAGTAGCTGTACTAGATGCAGATAGCAGATTATTTTCACAAGACTTTCGGGCGGCCGAAAGATTATTTGCGCAGTTAGTTCAGGTGGCTGGTCGTGCAGGCAGAGCTGGCTTGGATGGTCAGGCTGGGGGCGATATTTATATTGAAACCCAATATCCTGAGGCGGCAGTTTTTCAGTACTTACTTCGTCATGATGTTGATGGATTTTTAGCCCATACTGCCAATGAGCGGGATGAAGCAAAACTACCGCCCTTTTCTTATCAAGGGCTGGTTCATGCAGAAGCTAAAAGTCTCATGAAAGCCCTTCAATTCTTGGGTGATCTAAAGGCTCGCTTACGGGCTGCTGGGCTGATCACTAAAGGACTAAAGGTTTATGACCCAGTACCAAAGGCCATCATGCGAGTAGCCGGCACTGAGCGTGCGCAACTTGTAATTGAGTCCGAAAATCGCAAAGTGCTTCAAGAGGTACTAGAAGCATTAGATCATGATTTACGCGAAAATTCTCAAGGGCGAATCAGCAAGGGTGAGCGCATTCGGTGGCTCATTGAGCGCGACCCAATTTCAATCTAATGTTTGAGATTAAGTCCCCGGGCCTGATTCGTATTGTTCAAGACTCATGAGTTGTTTGAGCTCTAAAGAGAGCGAGTCCTTAGATTTCGGTTTGATTTTAAATAGCCACACACCATAAGGCTTCTCATTGACAAGCTCTGGAGCTGCTTGCACTTCATCGTTAAGGACAGCAATTTCACCGCTAATTGGCGCATGTATGTCGCTTGCTGCTTTAACAGATTCAATGGTAGCAATTGCCTCCCCCTGTCTTACTTGCTGCCCTAGCTTAGGCGCCTGAAAGAACATGACATCACCTAATGCTTCTTGTGCGTGGTGACTAATTCCAACCCAAACTAAACCATCATCTTCTTGGTCGGCCCACTCATGAGTTTCTGCAAATTTGAAAGTGTCTTGGGAGTTCATTATTTATCCTTTGGGAATATTTTATTCGCCGGCTCAATTGGCAGAACTGATTTTCCTCGTGGCAATTATGCTCACTTAGTTCATGCAATCAAAACCAATTTGTGGCCGCTCGGAGACGGCGTGAAAGTACGCCGATGAATTTAACTAAATAATGAAAACAGCAAAAACTACCGATTAGGTTTTTGCAGAACCAGTGCGATGTGTCCGGTTATATAAGCAACTAGCGCAAATCCAGCGTTGCTTACGGTTGCTAGTTGGGATCCATGTACCACCCTCTAATCGCTTTTCGCGACTGCAAGAAGAGCAAAATTTTAGGCTCTGAGAAGTGTCTTGGGTAGCAGCTGGAGTAGAAGTAGTCATGGGCAATCCGAGTAAGGCAAATCTTGTTCAGACTAATATTTTACCCGTTTTGTCCCGCTGGGGCTGGGCTTAGCACAACTCGGACCGAATCAGCGGTCTTATTCCCGTCAAAATCAAGCCAAGCCTTGTTCTCAAAGTCATAAAGCTTGCATTTGCGGGCGGTATCAAAATACCAGCTCCAGGAGAACTTTTGCACAAAAATACGCTCAGGAAGGATGGTTTCCAGGGTTGACTGAGCCTCTTTTAGGCGATAAAGGGGGACACTCATATCCACGTGGTGGGCAGTGTGCTCCATGATGTGGTGCATTAATGAGCCCCAAATCCAGTTAAATGTTAGATGAACGGTGGTTGACACAAAAGGCTGCGCACGCAACCATTCTGATTTTTTGTCATACCAAGACACATTAGGGTGGGTATGGTGGACATAGACGACGAAGCCAATCATGCCATTCCAGAATAGGAAAGGGACGGCAAAGCCGGTAATTAAGCCAATCCACATGGATTGGCCGGTGGCAAGGGCGCCAGCAACAAGACAGGCAATCCAAGCGATGGCAAATACGGTAACGAGCAAATTGTCTTTTAAGAAAATTGGACGATCACCAGGCTTATTTTTAGCATTTGGGAAATACTCACGTCTCCACCAAATTTCAATGAGGTAATAGAACACAGGGCCCCAGCCGCTGCGATAAAGGCGTTCAAGGGTCTTGCGTCCTGGGGAGAGGGCGTCATATTCTGCCTTAGATAAGGGCGCCCAAACAAAATCAAAGCCCTTTAAGTTTGTTTGCCCATGATGAACCACGTTATGCCCTACGTCCCATAGGCTATATGGGGTCAAGGATGGCAAGAAGGCTATGCGACCCAATACTTTGTTAAGCTCACGATTCGGTGTGAAGCTTTGATGGCACGCATCATGACCCAAAATAAAAATGCGGCCTGTGACAAACCCAGCAAGGAGACCAAAAATGATTTTGAGTAGGATGTTTTCAACAAAAATCGTGCCTGCAATACAGCCAAGCCATAAGGCTGCATCAATTGCTAATAGCATGATCGCGCGCCCACTCTCGCCTTGTGCCATTGGGATTAACCAACTCCGAATGATTTTTCGGTGTGGTAATGGTGCCTCAGGAGGCAATGGGTTAGTTAGAGAAGGCTCAGATAGAGCTGAATTTAGATGTGTAGACACGATAAGATTCAATAAGTTAGATGCAAATGATAGCGGTTTTCACAATTTTTCGCATGACATGGGTCAAAAATCCCCCATAGTTTTGGCGCGCCCGGCAGGAATCGAACCTGCGACCCTTGGCTTCGGAGGCCAATACTCTATCCACTGAGCTACGGGCGCCAGCAGGAAAAAACGGATACTACGCTATTGTAAGTCCCTATAACCCTACTCTCTAGTTATAATCATCGAGAACAACCTTAACCCGCCAAACGATAAATTCCTATGAGCAACGAGCACGGAAACCTAATTAAGAACCCAAAACAACTGATCATCATGGTGTTTGCAAGCTTTTTTGTGCCCCTCATCATTATTTTATTGTTAATGGTATTTGTAAACAACGGTAAGCGTGGCGAATCTTCAAGCACTACTGAGCAACTTATTAAGCCTGTTGGCCAATTAAATTTCAAAGATGCTAGCGCACCGGCTGAGCCTCAAACAGGTGGGCAAGGATCCAAGTAAAGCGGTTTGCTCTTCTTGTCATGCCTGCGCTGCTCAGTGCAAATTAAGCCAGGCAATCATTAGCAATTAAGAGCTGGCTATTTACCAGCTATTTGCTTACGACTTCTTAGCTTCTTTTACATCTAGTGCCGCTTGATAGGCTACTTTTTTAGGTAAGTCAAGAGTTTGTGATAGAACTGCTGCAATTTCTTTGCTGCCCAAGTAGGGACTTAATGCTTTAGCCCACTTCAAAAGGTGGGAATGGCCAGGAGCCTCATCATTACTGCCTTGGCGGCCTGCTACCAAAATAATAAACTCTCCTTTTAGGCTTTCGGCATCGTTTACCCACTGCGTTAGTTGACCGGCATCTAACGCAATGACTTGTTCAAATTTTTTAGTGAGCTCACGCCCAACCAGTACTTTGCGCTCCGACTCCAAATGATTTGCTAACAATATTAGTGTTTCGCGAATGTGATGAGGTGACTCAAAAAATAGGCTAGATTTTTTACTACTAGCGATGTCTTGTAAATACGCATCACGCTCTTTGATTTTGTTGGGCCAAAAGCCCAGAAACTGAAAGCGCCCTTCCGAACTCAACATTGCAGAGCCAGATGCAGAAATGGCCGCTGCAATAGCGCTCGCCCCAGGAATGGGAATAACTCTAAAGCCTGCTTTTTCAACTTCGTTTACTAAGCGCGCACCTGGATCGGATACCCCTGGGGTACCAGCATCAGAAATATAGGCCCAGCGTTCATTGTTCGCCAAATATTGAATAACGGTTTGGGCACCGCTAATCTCATTGTGTTCATGTAGTGCGAGACATTTTTTGTGAATCCCAAATTGCTTTAAGAGTGCCGCGCTATGGCGGGTATCTTCGCAGGCAATGCCATCAACAGTATTGAGAACATGTAGGGCGCGCAAGGTAATGTCGCCCAAATTTCCGATAGGAGTGGCAACCATATACAGCGCCCCAACAGGCAAGTCCTGCTGCTTTAGAAATTCGAATGCGCTAGTTTCCATAAGGGGTATTTTGTGCTTAAGAAAGGTCAATAGCCAAGAGAATACGTTGCTTTTGGTTTGTCTTCGCTGCAGAGCCGCCTGCTTAAGCTTTGGCGCATAATATTGCTATGGATAAAAACACAATTGAACGGTTGCGCCAAAGAGCATCCCAACATTTTTTAGACAGTATTGCAGTTAAGCAGGAGGCTGAAAGAGTTCTTCCTGAGGCGGTCGCGCGCGGTGTCGTAGCTATGGTTGAGTGTCTGCGTGCAGGTGGCAAGATCATGGCATGCGGCAATGGCGGCTCGGCGGCTGATGCGCAACATTTTGCAGCAGAGCTCATTGGTCGTTTTGAAAGAGAGCGTCAAGAGTTGGCGGCAATTGCCCTAACAACAGACAGCTCTATCTTGACCGCCGTAGGAAATGACTATAGCTATGACGATGTCTTTAGCAAGCAAGTCCGTGGCTTAGGTAAAAAAGGTGACATCCTCCTAAGTATCTCTACTTCTGGAAATTCCAAGAATGTACTTAAAGCCATTGAAGCTGCAAAAAAAATGGGCATCAAAGTTATTGCATTAACAGGTAACGGTGGCGGAAAAATTGCCACATTATTAAATGTAGACGATGTTCATCTTTGCGCCCCATCTACTCGAACTGCGCGCATACAAGAAACCCATTTAGTACTGCTTCACGGATTATGTGATGGCGTTGACCATCTCCTGCTAGATTAATTTTAGAAAGTATCAAATGCAAATTCAAAACCTGAGTAAATTATTAGTCACTATTATTGCTGTCTCACAATTATCGGCTTGCGGTGTGATTGCAGTTGGTGGGGTTGCAGCTACTGCGACGATCATGGCTGATCGTCGTACGCCTGGGGTGCAAGCAATTGATAAAGGAATTGAGTTGCAAGCAAGCGGTGCTTTTGATAAAAAGTTTGGCGATAGTGCGCACATCAATGTGACATCATTTAATCAGAAGGTATTGTTGACTGGTGAAGCAAAAGACGCCGCAGTCAAAAATGATGCAGAGTCTTATATTAAGGACTTAAAAAATGTACGCTCCGTGTTTAATGAATTAATTATTGGACCTAATAGCACTTACACCATGCGTGCCAACGATACTTACCTCGAATCAAAAATAAAAACGCAAATGATTTTTACACAGCAGCTACCATCTAACTCTATGGTAATTGTTGCGGAAGGAAGTAGCGTTTATCTCATGGGAATTTTGACCGAAGGAGAAGCAGACTTAGCTAAAAAAATCGCCAGCAATACTAGTGGCGTAAAAGATGTTTATGCATACTTTGACATTATTTCGAATGCAGAAAAAACACGTTTAGAAAATGCTGGAAAGGCAGATGAGACACAACCCTCTAGCCCACCTAAGTTTCAATAATTTTTTATAAAGCTGGATGAGTGTGCTGCAAATATTTACGAAAATAATTTTTATTTTTCTTGTTTCATATTTGCAAATCTCTTATGCAGTGAGCGAAAGTCAAAATGCATTTTTAATTGCGAAAAAAAATGCTTGCCTCGGTTGTCATGCGACTAATAAAAAAATTGTTGGACCTAGCTTTGAATCTATTGCATTGAAATATAAAAACAATCCTAATGCGCAAGCATTTTTAAAGAATAAGATTTTGAAGGGCGGTGCAGGGTCTTGGGGAGTGGTACCCATGCCTGCAAACGCAAAATTAAGCGATGTTGATTTATCTTTCTTAACAAGCTGGATATTGCGCGGCGCTCCAAGCGAAAATTAACGAGCTAGACCAGGCTTTCCTAAAAACCACCACCATGCTTGATTCGATTTCTTCAGATTCGCTTTCAATGCGTAATCTAAGTCAGCCCATTGCTCCTGAGACGCTTCTTCTACGATGGTTGCGGGGCTTGCGGGCGACAGCTTAAGGTAAGCATCTGCATCCCCATAAGCATATTCAACCCGCATATCGGCTTTCTGAGCAAGATGCATCATTGCCTTGTTGTTGGCCAAGCAATGCACATACAAAGTCTCAATGCGAGTATTGCGGGAATGAACCGCTGAGCGTTGCAGTAGCGCTGTTCCAAGCCCTTGTGAGCGCCCTTCTGGCAATACTGAAACACCAAATTCTGCAGCACGCGCTTGACCTTTGATTTCAGGTAAATACGCTAAATGAGCCATGCCGATGAGTTTCAGTTCGTCATCAAAGACGCCAAATACATTGTCCTTATTGAAGTCTAGGCGCTCAACATAGTGGGCAATCACC
>Ga0194047_10002278_pt1 | contig 11093 bp, 12 predicted proteins | sample JunL225m_MetaG_2_FD_160070 | JGI IMG/M metagenome (GOLD analysis project Ga0194047, IMG submission 160070) | Anoxic zone freshwater microbial communities from boreal shield lake in IISD Experimental Lakes Area, Ontario, Canada - Jun2016-L221-5m | ecosystem: Environmental > Aquatic > Freshwater...
CCTTATGGTAACTTAACGTACACAGCCAATCCTGGTACTGATCCATACGGTAACACTTTATATACTGCTACACAAACATTAGCACCTGCTCAAGAAGCTATTTTAAATCAAACTAATAAACTTAATCAAGGTTTGATGACAACAGCTAATTCAGGTTTGGATTATGCTAATACCGTATTAAGCCAACCTGGTGTAGATACATCAAAATTAGCTCAAACAGGCATTGATCCAGGTCAATCATATCAAGATGCTATTATGTCAAGATTAGGCCCACAGATTGATCGTGAAAGTGCTGCCTTAGATCAACAATTAGCTAATAGAGGTATTGCTGCTGGTACAGACGCATACAATCAAGCTAAAACATTACAAGCTCAAAAACATAATGATTTACTCAATAGTGCTACAGTTCAAGGTATAAATACAGGTCTTACAGCTAATCAACAAGGATTTAATCAAGCTGCTTACAACCAAATGCAACCTATTAACGTCATTAACGCATTGCGCACAGGATCTCAAGTACAGAATCCTAGCTTTGCAAATACACCTATGCAAGCTAACACAGCAGGCCCAGATTTACTTGGTGCAGCTAATGCAAGCTATCAAAATCAACTTAATGCTTACAATGCTCAACAAGCTCAACAAGGTGGATTTATGGGTGGTTTAATGAGTCTTGGGGGTTCTGCAATAACAGCATACTAATGTTTGCTATAGCATTTAGTGGTGGTAAAGATTCATGGGCTTGTTTGCAGTTATACAAAGACCAGCTTAAAGATATTACTGTTTTATGGGTAAATACAGGTAAGAATTTCCCAGAGTTGCTAGAAAGTATTAATTTAGCAAAAGAAATTTGTCCTAACTTTATTGAAATAAATACAGATAGAGATGCACAAAATGCTATATATGGCATACCTTCTGATATTGTTCCCTGTGCTAATACGGCTTATGGTGAAACAGTTACAGGAAAAGTAAAGCAAAAGATACAACCATATTTTCAATGTTGTTATGAAAACATAGCCAAACCTTTGCATGATAAAGCAAAAGAAATTGGTGTAACACACATGATTCGTGGTGACAGAAAAGATGAAAGCCATGTATCTAATAGAGTTAATGGTCAATTAGTAGATGGCATAATACAAATTCATCCACTTGAAAATATGACAAAACAAAATGTATTGGATTATCTTGCTACAGTAATGGATATTCCAAAACACTTTGATTTTGAACATAGCTCTTTAGATTGCTATGATTGCTCTGCATATTTAAAAGATACAAAAGATATTGCTGAATGGGCTAAAGTTACCCATCCTGATTTATATAAACAACGAATGAATAAAGTAATACAAATTAAAGAAATTTTAACAAATAGTATGAAAGATGCTTTTTAGGAGATAACATGGCATTTATGGACTTTTTACCGCAATTTAGCGATAACAAAGATCAATCTGGATTAGATGATCCTACGTTACAAGCTATCAATTTAAAGCGTAAACTTGCTTTAGCTGATTCTTTACGCAATACGCCTATGCCACAAGGCCAAATGGTAGGCAATAGATATGTAGCTCCTTCTTGGACACAATATCTTGCTGGCGCAGTAAATCAAGGCATAGCTGGCATGAATGAAAGAGAAGCTATGAAAGAATATTCTGCTGCTCAAAAAGCTGAAAAAGCTAAATTAAGTAATGCGTTCAATGAATATATAGCAGGTAAAGGCCCTAAAGACATTACAACAACACAAGATAACTTTGTAACTCAACCATTGCAAGAAGGCCAAAGTGTTGCTACAGCACCTTCCTATAGCCCTACAAGCCAAGCCAATGAACAAGTAGGTCAAGTAGCTCCAAATTATGCAGGACAAGCACCTGTATTAAATATGACTGGTAATACAACAGTTAATCAACCAACTACATCTACTATGCAAGTGCCACGCACAAAAGAAGAGAAAATGGCTAATGCACTTAAATATATTAATTCAACTGGCAATACAGATTTAGCAAGTAAAGCTGTTTTAGGCGATATTGAAAATATGTTTAAAGCACCAGAAACAAATCTTGGTAAAGTAGAGCCACATCAATATACTCCGCAATCTGTAGCTAAATTTAAAGAAACAGGTAATTATAATGATTTACAAAGTATTGTTAAAGATGTAGCACCTACAGTCAGAACAATGCGTATGGGTACTAATGAAGTAACTCAACAATATGATCCACAATCTAAAACATGGAATGAAATAGCTAAAGGCCCTGCATTTAAACCAGATGACGGAAGTTCTGCTGGATATAGACCTAAACCTGGTTCAACAACAGGCGAATTAGAATATATACCTGGTGGCCCTGCTGATCCTAATAAAACTGTTCCATTAGGTAATCGTGAATCAGTATTTATTAATCGTATAGGTATTGCTTCTAATGAAACTGCCAAAGATTTAAAGAATATTGTTAGAATACCTTTAACAACTAGCAGAGGTGTATTTGGTGGCAGACAACAAGGTGGATCATTATTTGATGCAGGAAAAGAATCATTAACAAATGCTATGACTACACAAGATGTTCAAAGTTATAATACTTTAGCATCTGGATTACAAAGAAATCTTGCTGCAATTGAAGCTGCTGGTTTAGCACCATCTGGAACATTAACGCATCAAATGGATGCTGTAATCTTTAAAAATGGTGATACTAATTATACAAAATTACAAAAATTAGCACAAATTAAACAAATTGCTAATGCTGGTATTGAAACTACATTATCAAATCCTAGATTACCTGAAAAACAAGTAAAACATTTTGAAGGTATATTAAATGAAATTAATCAAGCAGTTCCTTTTGATAATGGTGATTTAATTACATTGCAACAAGCTCATCAAACTAATCCAAATGTCACTATTAATGATATTGTAAAAGCAAAGCAAAAAAATGCTTCACAAAGTGATGTTAGAAGTGCAGCAGACGCAATTCTTGGAGGTAAATAATGGCATCAGCAGATGATTATGCAAATTGGATTGTAGCTAATGAAGCTAAAAAAGGTACGCCTGAATTTAATACAGTAGCTCAAGCATACCAAGAAGCTAAAACTCAAGAAGCTGTTAAACAAGAACCTGTTGCATCAAAACCTGAAGAAAGATCATTTTTAAGAGGTGCTTTTCAAGGTGCGGTATTAGATCCATTAGTAGGTACTGCTCAATTAATATCTCATGCAGCAGACACAGGCAATCTTACTGTACCATCCCCTATGGCTATGGGTGGAAATTTATTAATAAAAGCTATTACAGGACAAAAACCTTCTACACAACCTAGTCAAGCTACTCAAGCAATAGATAAGTTTGCTAACCAATATAAAGCTCCTGAAGGTGTTGATGTAGGTAGACTTGTAGGTGGTTTAGTTAGCCCTATTAATTACGCTATACCAGAAGCAAGATTATCTGGATTAATACCCAATATTGCTAAAGGTTCTGCTATTGGTGTTGGATATGGTGCTATACAACCAGTAGAAAATGCACCTAATTATCCAGAAGCAAAAACTAATCAATTAGGCTTAGGATTAGTTGCTGGTGGATTAATACCGCCTGTTTTAAAAGGTGTTGGTGGTGCTTTAAGTGGAATTAAAAGTAAAGTGCTTGATCCTATAGCAAATCAAAATAAAATTATTTCATCTATGCTTATGAGTGCTGTAGGAAAAGAAAATGCACCTAAAGTTATTAATGCTATAGAAAATATTAAAGCTCAAACGCCTGATGTTAATTTAAGTGCAGGACAAGCAAGTAATAATGCAGCTTTAAATGCTATAGAAGATGCTTTATCAGCTAAAAATGCTGGCGGTGCTTTAACACAATTAGGTCAAAAAAATAGAACTGTATTGGCTGATGTATTGCGCAATATGGCAGGTGACGAAGAATCTATTAATATGGGTAAAGCAGCAAGATCACAAATAGCAGCTCCATTATTTCAAGCAGAAGAACATAATCTTTATGCAGGCGATCCTACATTTGAAAAATTGCTTAATCGTTCTAGAGCTTCTGGTGCATTAGGTGAGGCTCAAAAAATAGCTGAAATTCGTGGCACTAAATTTACATTACCAATGGTAGATTATCCACAATATGAATCAAAAATGGCTGAATTACCACAAGGTGAAAAAGTACCATTTGACTTTGCAACACAAACTGCTAAAGTTTCTACCGGTGAAGATAAAGGCATTTTAGCAAGCCTTAGAAGTGCTGGTGGTTTAAATATGTCAGAAATGAGAGATTTACTTGGTGAAAAAGCTACTAATAAAGCTAAGGTTCAAATAGGCACATTTACTAAAAATGGTATGGGTTTAGATGATGCTGTTATGCACGCTGTAGATACAGGTTATTTACCTGAATCTGTATTAAGTGAAGTGGATGGTGGCGCACAACAATTAAGAGATTTAATTCAAAATGAAGCATTTGGTAACAAAGCTCAAAAATATGGTGTGCAAGATCACCTAAGATCAGCTTGGGAAAAGAGCATGGGTGAAGCTCCACAAGTAGAATTACATCCTTATGAAAGTATTGCTAAGCCTGCTGCACCTGAAACACCTGAAATGCCTGAAATTGGTAAAGCTATTAAAGGCATGGATCTAATTAATCTTAAAAAAGGTATAGATCAAGCAATATCTGATGCAAGTGGCCCTAAAAAAGATGTTTTATTAAGTTTAAAAAGAGATTATGAATCATGGTTAGCATCTAAATCACCAGGATTTGCAGCAGCTAATGAAGCATTTGCTACAGCAAGTAAACCTATAAATAAAATGCAATTAGCTAAAGTATTGGCACAAAAACTTGTACCTGCTACTACTGCTGCTGGTGAAACTCCATCAAGATTAAATGCTGCATCATTGGCTAAAGCATTACAAGAAAAAGACGCATTAGCTAAATTAGTTACCAAATTTGAAGGTGCTAAATTTAATACAATATTTAGTCCGGAAGAAGCTAAAGCTATTAATAGTGTAAGTGCAGACGCTAATAGAATTACTGAAGCTACAGCAATGGGAACTGGTCATGGATCTGCTACTGCTAGACGTCAATCTATAGGTCAATTTATTAATAATGATTTTAAAGAAAAATCACCTATTTTAAATACAATGTTAAATTTATTTCATATTATACCAGGCGCACAATATGTTACAAAAGGTGTAAGTGGTGCTGCTAATATGATTGGTAATAAACTTAATCATCAAATGACATTAGAACTTGAAAGAATGATGGCTGAAGATCCACAAGCTGTTGCTAATGCTCTAAAATTAGAATTATCAGGTATTCCGCCTACTATAAAAGGTCAAATTTTAAAAGAAATTATGGATAATTTACCTAAAGAATTTACTACAATTTTAGCTGCAAAAACAGCAATACAATCAAACGAATAAGGAGTAACAAATGGCAAGAAATGGATCAGGAACATACTCGCTTCCAGCCGGAAATCCAGTAACCACAGGTACTGTAATATCATCCACATGGGCTAACTCAACCCTAAATGATCTTGGCTCTGCTATGACAGCATCACTTGCCTATGACGGACAAACGACTCCTGTTGCTAACTTACCTATGGGTGGATATATCCATACAGGTGTAGGTAACGCTACTGCTAGGTCTAATTATGCGTCAGCAGGACAAGTTCAAGATGGCACACTTACATATTTAACCACTATAGCTGGTACAGATACTATTACTGCTGTAGCACCAGCTTCTATGACTGCTTATGCTGCAGGACAAGAATTTAGATTTATTGCTGCAGGTGCTAATACTACTACAGGCGTAACTATCAACATTAATGGTATTGGTGCTAAATCTATTACTAAAAATGGTGCTACTGCACTAGCTGTAGGCGATATTATTTCTGGTGCTATTGTTGTCATAGCTTATGACGGTACAGAGTTTCAAATATCTAATATTGCAACGGCATCACTTTTAAGTGCTAATAACACATGGACAGGCACTAATTCATTTACTAATGCTTTATCATACACAACCACACTAACAGGTGGAACTGGTATAATAGCTATTGGTACTAACCAAATCTATAAAGATGCAACTGGTAAAGTAGGATTAGGAACTGCAAGCCCAGCAGCTAAATTAGCTGTAGTAGGCACAGGATACTCACCTAACATTACACTTACAGACGCAGCTACAATAGCTTGGGATACATCTACAGGACAAACAGCAACATTTACTTTTGTGTCTACAAATAGAACTATGGGTGCGCCAACAAACTTAGTAAACGGTGCATTTTATGCTCTAGCAGTTATACAAAACGCAGGCTCAAATACAATTACTTGGGATACTGTGTTTAAATGGACAGGTGGATCAGCACCAACATTATCTACTGCTGCAAGTGCAAAAGATTATTTTGTATTTAGATCTGACGGTACTAACTTATATGAACAAGGTCGCAGTTTAGGAGTAGCTTAATGCTTAATTTAGTAGCAAACGGTCCATCAGGATATAACTTAACTAATTCTTTAAGATTTAGAGCTAGTGCATCTGCTTATCTATCAAGAACACCAGCAAGTGCAGGAAATAGAACAACATGGACTTATTCTGTATGGGTTAAAAGAGGAACTTTAAGTTCTACTATGTATTTGTTTGGCGCATCAAGCACAACTGGTGATGTTATTCGTTTTCTTTCAACTGATGATATTGAATTTTATTTTGGTAATGGTGCTGGCGGCGATATAAGAACAACTCAAGTATTTAGAGATCCGTCAGCTTGGTATCATTTGGTTTTTGTTTGTGATACTACACAAGCAACCGCATCAAATAGAATGAAAATTTATGTAAATGGAATACAAATTACTTCATTTTCATCAGCAACATATCCATCATTAAATTATAACACTACATTTAATACTGCTGTAATTCATAATATTGCTGGTTTTAGCCCTTATTTTGATGGCTACATGACCGAAATAAACTTCATTGACGGACAAGCTCTAACACCTTCATCATTCGGCTCTACAAACGCAACCACAGGTGTATGGCAACCAGCTAAATACACAGGAACTTATGGCACTAACGGATTTTACCTTAACTTTAACAGCATAGCCCTTACTTCAGGTTCTAACACAGGTCTTGGTAAAGACAATTCAGGTAACGGAAACTATTGGAATACTAATAACATATCTGTAACTGCTGGCACAACCTATGATGCTATGACAGATGTTCCTACATTAACATCAACAACTGTAGCTAATTATTGTGTTCTTAACCCACTTGATAATGGTGGAAATACATTATCTGCTGGAAATTTAAATGCGGCTGGCGGTGTTGATAAACTTACAAGAGCAACATTTGGAATGTCATCAGGCAAATGGTATTGTGAAGTTACAATTACTGCTGTTGGCGGTTCAACAAATATAGGTATTGCAAATAGTAGTGCCTCAAATACTTCACTTGGTAATAATGCAAATAGCTGGGCTTATGCTAATAATGGTCAAAAAGTAACAAATGCTAGTGGTAGTGCTTATGGTTCATCATTTACTACTGGTGATATTATTGGTATAGCATTTGACGCTGACGCTGGATCATTAACATTTTATAAAAACAATACAAGTCAGGGGACTGCATTTACAGGATTAACATCAGGCCCTTACTTTATTGCTTTTGGTTCTAATGCTCCAACACTCGCATTTAACTTTGGACAACGACCATTTACTTACACACCACCTACAAGTTTTGTAGCACTAAATACATATAACCTAACTGATAGCACTATTGTAAAAGGTAATAAGTATATGGATGCAACGCTATATACAGGTAACTTAACAGGTCAATCTATTACTAATGCAGCAGCCTTCAAACCTGATTTGGTATGGATTAAGTCAAGAAGTGCCGCTACAGACCATAAATTAACTGACTCTGTTCGTGGAGCTACTGTTGCATTAGTATCTAATACTACAGCAGCAGAAACAACAGATACAACAGGAATGACTGCATTTAATACCAATGGATTTACAGTAGGTGCAAGCACAACATATAACAATACAGGTGCAACTTATGTAGGCTGGCAATGGCAAGCTGGTCAAGGCTCATCATCATCTAATACTAATGGTTCTATTACATCTACTGTATCTGTAAATGCAACTGCTGGGTTTAGTATTGTGACATTTACTAAAACAGGAACTGCTACAGTAAAAACTGTTGGACATGGATTAGGTGTAGCACCCTCTATGATTATTGTTAAAGTAAGAAATGGTGTAGATAATTGGCCTGTATATCACATATCAAATGGTGCAACATTTTATCAAGAATTAAATACTACGATAGGAAAATCATCTGGAGATCCTTGGGGAAATACAACTCCAACTTCCTCTGTATTTAGCATAAAAGATAATGGAACAGGAACTCAAGTAGCCTATTGCTGGGCAGAAATAGCAGGGTTTAGTAAAGCATTTAGTTATACAGGTAATGGCTCTACAGATGGTCCGTTTGTATTTTGTAATTTTAGACCAAAATATATATTAGTAAAAAGAACTGATGCAGTTGCATCTTGGATTGTTTGGGATTCTGCAAGAGATACATATAACGTAGTAGGTAATGAACTTAATCCAAATACAAGTGGTGCAGAAGCTACTGGAAGTGTTGATTTAGATTTTCTTTCAAATGGATTTAAATTAAGAAGCACATATAATGGAACAAATACTTCAAGTGGAACATATATAGGTATTGCATTTGCCGAGAATCCGTTTAAAAATGCTCTTGCACGTTGATTAATTAAAAAGGAAAAATTATGTTTTACAACTCAAAAGAAAATACTTACATTAACGAAGGACAAGCCTTTACAATAGATGGCAATCAATACGCTGCTAATTGGCTTAACCTTTCAACCCCAGAAGAAAAACTAGCTATTGGATTAGAAGAAGTAGTTGCTACTAATTCACCAGCTAATGACATTTACTACTGGGTATCATCAACATTAGACAAAGCAACATTAACTTATATTAATACACCTAAAGATTTAGCTCAAGTTAAGACTAATGCAGTATCACAAATTAACGCTATTGCTTATTCTATCCTTTTACCTAGTGACTGGATGGCAGTTAAAGCATTTGAAACATCTACACCAATTGACCCTACATGGAATGGATGGAGAGCTACAATTAGAACAGAAGCAGCTAACGCTATCACAGCTATTAATTCAGCTACAGATGTAGACGCAGTAGCTACAGCAGTTCAAGTGAACTGGACACAAAATCCTAACGCACCTGTAATTGCTTAATCATGGATAATATTAATCCAGTATCCTATGGCAAACTCATAGGCAAGGTAGAGTCTTTAGAACATAAAGTAGAAAGCCTTGAAAAAGACATAAAAGAGCTATTAGAGCTTGCCAACAAATCTAAAGGTGGCTTATGGACCGGTATGATGATTGCATCATCTATCGGTGGTTTTATAGGTTACTTTATGCATTTATTTTCTGGAAAGTAAAATGAAGATATTAGCCTATATTACAGTATTAGCTGTTTTATGGGTGTTTTTACTAGAATATCCTTATGCTCAGGAACAGATTAAAGAAATGAGCATGAAAACAGAAACAGGTGAAATTGTACTTACTAGCCAGGAGTGCATCTTTAAAAAGATGGGATTACAAGGTTATGAGTACACAGCTTATGCTACCGAATCAGGCCATGCTAACCATGAAGGATGCTGGAAATCTGATAGTTACGAAGGCAAGCATGCAGTCTATATATACTTTCCAGAAATAAACCAAACAGCAGTATTTGATGCTAAATTATTTCAACCGAAAGCAAGTGTTTAATGTGGATAACAGAAGATTCTATCGCAGCTTTATATACCGCATTTATACAAATAGAACCCTTTGTATCTATGCCATTTCCGCCTGCCAAGCGTGTAGAATTTGTGGTTTGTAACAATCCTGAAGTTTATGGTGAATACGAACCTGAACCACATAAAATAACAATCTCAACTGGTAAATGTAGTCATTTAGATACTGTTATCAAGACGCTTCTACATGAGATGATTCACCAAATTATCTATATCAACAATCCCACATCAGAAATATACCTATCACATAAAGGCGAATTTAAACGTATGCAACATAAGGTTGCTAAACAATTTGGATTTGATCCGTTAGAACTATGAAAATACTAGACAAACTTAAAGAATTATTTGCTAAAGGCCCTAAAGAGCCTAAAGCACCTAAACCACCAAAAAATGATAAAGAACCACAACATCATCATCACAATCATGGGAGTTCAACAACATAATGGGTAGCTTAATCTCACTTATATTACCAGCATTAGTTCCTGCATTTACAGATGGCGTTAGAGGTATATTTGCCAAACTAACAGGCGGAGCTGGTGGCCAACCACAAAATATGCAAGAACGTATATCTCTTATACAAGCTGAAACAGAACGTTTAAAAGCATTAGCTCAATTAGATACACCTAATGGCGAACCTTCTAAATGGATTGTTGATCTTAGAGCATGCTATAGATACGTTATTGTATCATTCATACTAATTGCTACTATATTTGTTATCTACTCACCTAGCATACCTACAGCAGTCGTAAGCGTATTCCTAGACATGACAGGTGCTTGTATGTCATTTATTATTGGCGAAAGAATGTACTTAGCTATAAAGAAATGAAACTTAGATTAGAGAGGTTTGAATATGGAAGCACTTATACTATCGGCAAATTCTACATTGATGGTGTTTATCATAGTTTTTCTTTAGAAGATGTCGTAAGAAAAGGGGAAAAAGTAAATGGACAAACAGCTATTCCGGTTGGCACTTATCCTGTCATCATTGATCTTTCTACTCGTTTTGGTAAGCAACTTCCCCATGTATTAAGTGTGCCTGGCTTTGAAGGCATCAGGATTCATCCTGGCAATACATCTAAAGACACAGAAGGTTGTATCTTACTTGGCACAACATGGACAAATGGAGATTTTGTAGGCAACTCTAAAGTAGCGTTTAATTCATTTTTTGACAAACTCAAGGAAGCTAAAACAGCTACATTATTTGTATGTTAGATTATTTACTGTGTAGTTTTCTATGTGCAATAAATGACTTAAAATATCTTATTGCAATTTTATTAATCCTTATAGTGTATAATAATGT
>Ga0194047_10002279_pt1 | contig 11088 bp, 10 predicted proteins | sample JunL225m_MetaG_2_FD_160070 | JGI IMG/M metagenome (GOLD analysis project Ga0194047, IMG submission 160070) | Anoxic zone freshwater microbial communities from boreal shield lake in IISD Experimental Lakes Area, Ontario, Canada - Jun2016-L221-5m | ecosystem: Environmental > Aquatic > Freshwater...
GCGGCTGAAGAAGGCCTCGGTACTCATGGCGCGCATCTGCTGGATCGGCGGATTCGGTCTGACTGGCGCCGGTTGCCATGCAAGCGACAGCCTTTCGGAAGCAGCGGGGTCGGCCAGCCAATCACTGAGGCTGCGCAGCCTGACGCCGTCCTGCAGTCGGCGCACCAGCGCATAGTCGGCAGAGCCATTGGTTTGCGTACGTCCGATCAACCAGACAATTTGCGTTGGCGCGCGCACCAGGGTCAGCCCCTCTGGCGTTGAGCCCCGCCAGAGTGGTCCTGCCAGCAGGAGCCGCGCACCGGCAGCGCCAAGTGTGCGCGTGCCGGGTGCAGCAAAGACGTTGGTCCAGGCGTCCATCAAGGGCATCACCTCGTAGCGCTGGCTGTTGGCCGGGATCTCGAACACCCATGGACCTTGGGCCATGTCGATAAAGCCGGTGGTGTAGAGCGTGTCAACATTCGGCCGCACAACGTCCCTGAAGCCCGCGTCCGGAAACTGGCGCACACGATGCAACTGATTTTCAGGTCCCAGGATGAGTGCAGAGTTGCTTCGGGTCACATCCATGATGACCAGCGGGTAGCCAAAAAGATAGGCCTCGGCACCGAGAATGATGTACTCGGCCTTGTAGTACAGACCGCCACCCATCAGCAGCAACGGGCCCAGCACGGCCAGCGCGGCACGCTTGATGCCTCTGGGCACGATGGCACCTGCAATCAGGGTTTTACGAATCTTCATTGGCGAAGTCTCCCGTGTCCGACGATCCTGGGGTGCTTGGCGCAAAACCTTGCTAGCGCATCAGCAGAAGCAGCCCCGCAGCGAAGATCACCAACAAGCCCGCCACCGAACTACGCACGAGAAGCAGGCTGACCAGGGGCTTGACCGGGAAAACGTGCGTCTTCTCGAGCGCGGCCCATTTGTGGACTGCAATGTCCTGAGTTTGAATCGCCAGGGCGAAGCGTAGAAAATCGCGCCGACTGCGATAGCGCACCATGGCGACATAATGCCAGAGATCGGCGCCTTCGGGCTCGATGAAGCTGCCGCTGCGTCGAGCAATGAAGATCGGCAAGCTGCCCTGGCGCAGCAACGGCAGAATGATCGCTTTGCCATAGCGCTGGTCGGCGGCCCGGGCATCATCGCTATAGTGGTAACCGGCAGGGTACAAAGCTCTGGGGCGATGCCGCACCAGGTTTTGCATGACGAATTCCTGGCCATCATCATTGGCCAGCAAGCTGCGAATTTCCGGGATGATTTCCTTCTCGCCTTCGCTCAGGTCCATCTTTCCCAGCGTGTTGAAGAAGGCCTCGATTTCATCGGGCCGCAGCGGCTTGCCCTTGCCGCCGTACCATGCCAGAAACAGCAGGTAGAGCGCCAGCAGAGGAAGGGTGATGCCAAAGAAGAGCGTCATTATTAGGAGTTCTCCATGCCTGCCAAGCTCAGTACACCAGTGTACGGTCGCGCCAAGCGCTGGCCATCGGTGAATACCCGGGGTGCGGCCTCAGGTCCAGCCCATGACGCGCAGCCCCAAGCCAACCAGCGCGCAGGCCGCAATCACCGGGATGACACCCAGCTTGTAGCGCAGCAAGGCGACGGCCGCCGTCATCATCAATACCAGCGCCACCCAATCGAGCCTTGAAACAAGGGTTCCGCCAGCGTCGCTCCTGTAGGCAATATGCTGGACAAAAAACAAGGCAAGGCTGGCAATGACTCCAACCACAGCGGCAGTGATCGCAGTCAAGGGGGCCGTGAACTGAAGCTTGCCATGGGTCGCCTCGACCAGCGGACCGCCGGCCAGAATAAACAGAAATGAGGGCAGGAAAGTGAACCAGGTAACAACGGTGGCAGCCAGCGCCGCGCCCAGGAAGGCCGCCTCCGGGCCCAGCACGTTTTGACCCCAGCCGCCAACAAAGCCAACAAAAGCCACGACCATGATTAGCGGACCGGGTGTTGTCTCACCGAGTGCCAATCCGTCCATCATTTGCGGCCCGGTCAGCCAGCCAAAGTGTTCCACCGCACCCTGGTAAACGTACGGCAATACGGCGTAGGCACCGCCAAATGTCAGCAGCGCAGCCTTGGTGAAAAACCAGCCCATTTGCGTCAGGGCGCCATTCCAGCCCTGCCAGATGGTGAGTCCGATCATGGGAACCAACCAGAGCAGGACGCCTGCTACCAACACGCCGGTCAAGCGCGATACCTTGAACCGTGCATGCTCTGGCGTGGCGCTGTCGTCATCGATCAGGGCCGGACGATGCATGTGTTGCGCTGTCTTGCCAGTGCCGTGGCCGCCAGAGGCGGCAAACTGCCCGGGTAGCCAGCGCTGACCGAACCACCCGACCAACGCTGCCGTCAACACCACCGCTGGAAAAGGGATGCCAAATATTGAAATTGCCGCGAAGCTGGCACCTGCTATCACCCACAACAATGGAGCGGTGGATGGCGTCTTCAATGTCTTGGATCCGATCCGATGGACCGCCTGCACAACGATAGCGGCAACAGCGGGCTTGATGCCGTACAGCAGACCCGCCACCCAGGGTACGTTGCCAAAGGCGACATAGACCCAGCTCAGGCCAATCAGAATAAAGAGCGAGGGCAGCACAAACAGAACGCCGGCCACGACACCACCCCAGCTGCGGTGCATCAACCAGCCAATGTAGGTTGCCAGTTGCTGGGCCTCCGGGCCCGGCAGCAGCATGCAATAGTTCAGGGCGTGCAGGAAGCGGCCCTCTGAAATCCAGCGCCTTTCTTCCACCAGCTCGCGGTGCATGATGGCAATTTGCCCGGCTGGTCCGCCAAAGCTGATGAAGCCCAGTTTGAGCCAGAACCTCAGGGCTTCAAAGAATGACACGCCAGGCAATGACTGGGGGCTTGATGCCGCGGCAGCGATAAGGCCTGGTTCCTGCCCTTGCGCGCTCATGCGGGCTTCCAGTTGTGCTGTCCGTCGGTTCCGTCGACGGCGTCGCGGCACCAGGCGTACAGCGCGTCATAAACCGGCATCATCACCTCCAGCATGGCGTGATCGTCGGGGTGGGTGCGTGACATGCCCAGCGATACCGCCAGCAAGCCAGCCGCCTGGGGCGAGAGCTCAAGCCGATTTGTATCCGCACTGCGCACAATGTCGGCCAGTTTGGCCAGCGCGGTGTCCGAATCCAGTTGGTAAATCTTGACGAAGGCATCAAAGCTGCACAGTGCGCCGTTGTGAGTGAAGCAGGTATCGGCCACACCAGCGTCGACGTCAAAAGCCGTCGCCCGTTGTTCCTGAGCCACCGCACGCACCTGCGTCGTCGGGACATAGAGGAATCGCGCATCGGCATCTATAAAGCGACGCAGCAGCCAGGGGCAGGCAATGCGGTCAATTTTGGGATGCTCTCGGGTCACCCAGCGGGTGGCGCCGCCAGCCGCCTTGGCAACCAGGGAAAAGCCCTGTTCGCGCCATGCCTCTATACCGCCTTGCAGGAAGCTGGCCATGACGCCGCGCTGGCGCAGCGCGGTCGTGGTGTTCTGGCTCACCTCGTGACCATGAACGCAATACACCAGCACGGATGTTGCGACGGGCAATGTGCCGGCCCAGGCGTCAAGCTGCATGGGATCGCGCCGCAAGGTGCCCGGCAAGATGTATTCAGAGGCAGCGAAAGCGTCGTTCTTGCGCACATCGATGATCAGGGGTGCACCTCCTGAGCGCAATTGCGCAGCCAATTCAAGCGGCGTACTGGAGTGAGCAGGCGCGTTGCTGGGAGTAAACAATAGGAACGGGTTTGTGGTGTCCATGGAAAGCCCAATCAAGGTTGCAGCTATTGGACGGGACACCGTCTTGGAGCTCTCATGAGCTCGATGCCGGGGAGCTGAAACCCCGACCGGCAAACTTTAGCATATCAGCCGGAAAGATTCTGTGCGGGACGGTATTGGCCGGCGCCGCAGCTCAGACACCATGCGCCAGAAATCTTTCGGCCAGCCGCGTCCAGTAGGCCGCACCCACCGTCAGGTTGTTGTCGTTGAAGTCATACCTGGCGTTGTGCACCATCGCGCTATCTTCGCCATTGCCAAGACGCAGGAAGCAACCGGGCCGATGCTGCAGATAGTAGGCAAAGTCTTCGCTGCCGGTCACTGGCCCGAATGGGTAAACCGTGTACTCCGCGCCAACCAGCTCGGAAGCCACTTGCAGCGCAAAAGCGGTTTCCGCCGCGCTGTTGACCAGTACCGGGTAACCCTGCTCGTATTCGATGTCGGCCGTGCCGCCATAACCTTGCGCATGCAGCGTTACCAGTTCGGTGATGCGCTGCTGCAGGCGCACGCGTACCTCGGCGTTGAAGGAGCGCACACTCAGGCTCATGCTGGCGCTCTCGGGAATGACGTTGGAGGCAATGCCGGAATGGAGAGAGCCGATCGTCACGATAGCGGTCTGCGTCGGATCGATATTGCGTGACACGACGCTTTGCAGCGCCATCACCAGACTGCCGGCAATCAGGATCGGATCGACCGTCATGTGCGGGCGCGCTGCATGGCCGCCACGCCCGTGGATCGTGATGAACACCCGATCGGACGCTGACATGAAGGGCCCGCTACCGAACATGAAGGTGCCCACGGGGTAGCCGGGGTGGTTGTGCAAACCGAAGATGGCGTCACACGGGAAGCGTTCAAACAGGCCATCGGCGATCATGCGCTGGGCGCCACTGTCGCGCCCGGCTTCTTCTGCCGGCTGGAAAACAAGGTTGACAGTGCCGGAGAAATTGCGGGTCTTTGCCAACTGACGTGCAGCGCCCAACAGCATGGCGGTGTGGCCATCGTGCCCGCAAGCATGCATGACGCCGGCGTTCTTGCTGGCGTGAGCACTGCTGTTTTCCTCCAGAATCGGCAGCGCGTCCATGTCGGCGCGCAGACTGACGCTGCGCGTGCCCTCACCATGTCGCAAGCGACCGACCACCCCGTGGCCGCCGATGTTGCGCGTGACTTCGTAACCCCATTCGTCAAGGCGCATGGCCACCAGTTCTGCTGTAGCCATCTCCTTGAAGGAAAGCTCTGGGTTACGGTGCAGATGGTGGCGGATCTGTGTCAGAAAGTCTTGTGAATCGGAAAGATCCGAGACCTGGCAGTGACTCTTGAATTTTGTGCTCATGGTTCGCAATCTCCTTGCTACGTGGTTGGGGAACTGTGTGGCGTGTTGCCATCGCCCAGGTCCCAGTACAGGCCGGTCATGATGCTCAAGGCTTCACGCAACAGGACTACCGGCAGATGCTCGTTGGGCGCGTGCTGCGAGCACCCTGGGTAAGAATGCGGCACCCAAATCGTAGGCAGACCCAGAACGTCAGCAAAGATATCGTTGGGCAAGGAGCCACCCAGATTGGGCAGCAGTGCCGGTTTCTTTCCGCTACTGGCTTCGATCGATCTAAGCGTCCAATTCACCCAGGGATTGTCGGGATCCAGGCGTGTGGCTTGGGACATCTCGGCACGCACCGACTCGATCTGCACCATGGGAAAACCCTGGCGATCCAGATGGCGACGCAAGGCTGGCAGGATGTCGTGCGGATCGATGCCGACGACAAAGCGCAGCTGGCAGCGCGCCCAGGCACGCGGGGGTATCGCGTTGACAGGAGCCTCCGGATTGCCGACCTTGCAGGCCAGCACTTCGAACGCGCACCAGCCAAAGACGCGCTCGGCCGGCGACAAGCCAGGTTCGCCCCAGAGTAGCTCTATCGTCGGTCCGTCCGCGCCGCCATCGACTTCGCAGTCCGCCAGCGCCCGACGCACGACATCCGGCAGTTCGGCCGGCAGCCATTCGGGAATGCGAATTTGCCCGCTACTTGAAACGATGCTGGCAATGGCATGCGCCAGTTGAATGCCGGGATTGGAGATCAGTCCGCCCCAGTTGCCAGAGTGATGCGAGCCTTGACGCGCCTGGATGCTCAGATCGAAGTTCAGACAACCACGCGAGCCCAGGAAGACGGTGGGGCGCTCGGCACGCAGGCGCGGGCCATCAGATGCGATCATCACATCGGCCTGGAACAGATCCTTGTGCTCCTCACACAAGCCGCGCAAGCCGGGGGACCCGACCTCCTCACCCATTTCAATCAATAGCTTGGCATTAAAGCCGAGCATGCCCCGGGCTTGCAACACATTGGCCAGCGCCTGCAGATTGACCGAGTGCTGGCCTTTGTTGTCGGCTATACCGCGACCATGCCAACGGCCGTCGCGCTCGATCAAGTTCCAGGGTGACAATCCTTCTTGCCATTGCGTCTCCTGGCCCCGAATCACGTCGCCGTGACCATAGCCAAAGACCGTGGGTAGTTTGGCGTCTTCGATCCGCTCGGCAAATAGAAACGGTGCCTGGGCCTGTGGATGCGTCAGGGTCTGGCACGTGAAACCCATCGCCTGCAGAGTTGGGCGCAATTCAGCGTCGAGGTAGGTACCCAGTTCGGTGGCGCGCTGCGGGTTCTGGCTCTCGGTCGCCATGGCGATGCGTCGCGCCAGTGTCTGGCGAAACTCGCCTGAGTCGAACTGTGCCTGCGCCAGCTCAATCGCGTCGGAACGTGTCATGATGAAAATCTTTGATCATGGGTTCCAATATACCGTGCTTAGAATCCTTGCATGAATCCGACATTGCCCGACCCCGCTACGCTCACGCCAACAACCCTGATTGACAGCGATCATCCAGCTGTTCGGGACTTCACAAAGTTGTACGCCAAGGGCGACACCGAGCGCGAGCGCGCAGTGACCCTGTATTACGCGGTGCGTGACGGTTTTCGCTACGACCCCTACCGCATTGATCTGTCACCGCACGGCATGACCGCCAGTACGGTACTGGAAACGGGCTATGGCTGGTGCGTCAACAAGGCAGCCCTGTTGGCGGCAAGTTGCCGCGCCGCTGGCATTCCGGCGCGCCTCGGGTTTGCTGACGTGCGCAATCATCTGGCCACCGAGCGGCTGCGCCAGGCCATGAGAACCGATGTTTTTGCCTGGCATGGCTACACTGACCTGTGGCTGGACGGCGCGTGGCGCAAGGCTACACCGGCCTTCAATATCGAGCTGTGCGAGAAGTTTGGTTTGCTGCCGCTCGAATTTGACGGTGTTCATGATTCGATCTACCACGCGTTCGATCGCGCTGGCAACCGCCACATGGAGTACGTGCGACAGCGCGGTACTTTCAACGATCTGCCCTTGGCCGAGATGGTGGCGACCTTCCGCGAGATCTACGCCAATCCGATGGCCGGTAATAACCTCGCCAGTGAGTTGCAATCCGCCGACTTCCTGGCCGACGTTGATTCGGAAACCAAAGCCGCTTAGCGCGACAGCGTGTAGACCGAGGTACCGGCACGCAGATTGGGTGCGAACCGGATCGTCTTGCCGTTCTCGATTCCAAAACTGTCAAGCACACGCAGCTTGCTGCGCAGCGCCAGCACGGCCAGGTCGGCGTGCGTGCCAACCCGGATATTCGGAGTGTCGTACCACTGGTAGGGCAGGCGCCGCGTGACCGGCATGCGCCCACGCAGCACGCTCAGACGATTCGGCCAGTGCGCAAAATTGGGAAACGCGACAACCCCGATGCGACCAACCCGCACGGTTTCGCGCAGCATGACTTCAGCGTTGCGCAAATGTTGCAAGGTATCGATTTGCAGAACGACATCAAAGGAAGTGTCGTCAAACAGGGACAGGCCTTCATCCAGATTGAGTTGAATCACGTTCACCCCGCGCTGGGTGCATGCCAGCACATTGGTGTCGTCAATCTCGATGCCATAACCGGTGCATCCGCGCGCTTCTTGCAAGTAAGCCAGCATCGCGCCGTCGCCACAACCCAGATCAAGTACACGCGAACCCCGTGGTACCAGTCGTGCAATGGTTTCCATCGTGGCTGAATCACTCATGCTGCGATCTCTTTGAAGATGCCGTCAAAATAGGAGCGCACCAGAGCGAGATATCGAGGGTCGTCCAGCAGGAATGCATCATGTCCATGGGGCGCGTCAATTTCGGCATAGCTAACGTCGCGTCGGTTATCCAGCAGGGCCTTGACAATCTCACGACTGCGTTTGGGCGCAAAGCGCCAGTCCGTGGTAAAGCTCACCAGCAGGAACTTGCTGCCGGCACGCGCCAAGGCCTGACTGAGATCACCCCCGTGGTCACGAGCTGGGTCGAAGTAGTCGAGCGCGCGCGTGATCAGTAAATACGTGTTGGCGTCAAAGTACTCGGCGAACTTGTCACCCTGGTGGCGCAGATAGCTCTCTATCTGGAACTCAATTTCCTGCGTGCTGTAGAGATAAGCCCCCACGCTCGGCACCAGCGTGTCCTCGCCGCCCCCCGGGGGGGCGGTTCCGCCTTGAGGCGGCCCGGCGTCGGAACTGGCCCCGACGCTTGCGGCGGCGGCCGTCTTGCTTACCGCCGAGCGCAGTTGCCGCCCAAACTTTTCGTTCATCACGTCGTCACTGAGGTAGGTGATATGACCAATCATGCGGGCGATGCGCAGACCACGCTTGGGGATCACGCCGTGGTCATAGAAGTGGCCGCCATGAAAATCCGGATCGGTGACGATGGCACGACGTGCCACTTCGTTGAAGGCGATGTTCTCGGCAGTCAGATTGGGGGCACTCGCCACCACAACCGCATGACGCACGCGCTGGGGATATTGCAGCGTCCAGCTCAAGGCCTGCATGCCGCCCAGGGAGCCGCCCATCACTGCTGCCAATGTTGCGATTCCCAGCGCATCCAGCAATCGAGCCTGGGCATTGACCCAGTCTTCCACCGTAACGACCGGGAAATCAGCCCCGTAAACCCGCCCGTTGTCGGGATTGACGTGCATCGGCCCGGTGGAGCCAAAGCAGGAGCCAAGGTTATTGACGCCGATGACAAAGAACTTGTTCGTGTCCAGTGGCTTGCCCGGGCCGATCATGTTGTCCCACCAGCCGTCGGACTTGTCCTGCCCGGCATAGACTCCCGCCACGTGATGCGACGCATTGAGCGCGTGACAGATCAGTACCGCATTCGATCTGTCGGCGTTAAGCCTGCCATAGGTCTCAAAACTCAAAGCGTAGTCACGAATTTGCGCGCCGCTTTGCAAAGGCAAGGCGGCGGCAAAGTGCATCGACTGTGGCGCGGCAATCATCAAATAAAAAACCCGGCGGCGCTAAAGGCGGAGCCGGGGTTGGCAAACGTCTTTAGCTGAACTTATTAAGCGCCCGCAAGCTGTGGCAAATCGGCGCGGTTGCAGTATATCAACCCTGCCCTCGCTCGGCAAACACCTTCGGCTCCAGTAACCAGCGCAGCTATTGGCGAGGTCATTGGCAACTGTGACGACGTGCTGCACAATCTTGGGCAACGATCGCTTTTGGCGCGTTTTTTGCTTTAGTTTGGTGCGTTAATGGCATTAACCGCGTTTACGCACCAATACAACTCATTTCATTCAAAGAGGTTTTCATGGAAGCACTAAAACAGGGCTCCGACACCCTGTTCATTCTTTTGGGCGCCGTCATGGTGCTGGCCATGCACGCTGGGTTTGCATTTCTGGAGCTTGGCACGGTGCGCCGCAAGAACCAGGTCAACGCGCTGGTCAAGATTCTGGTCGACTTCTCGGTCTCAACAGTCGTCTATTTTTTGATCGGTTACAGCGTAGCTTACGGCACCAGTTTCTTTGTCGGCGCCGAGCAATTGGCTGGCAAGAACGGCTATGAACTGGTCAGGTTCTTCTTCCTGCTGACTTTTGCGGCAGCGATTCCTGCCATCATCTCGGGCGGCATTGCGGAGCGCGCCAAGTTCTGGCCGCAGCTGATTGCCACCGCCGTCATCGTTGGCCTGATTTACCCGATTTTTGAAGGCATCGCGTGGAATGGGCACCTCGGCGTTCAGTCCTGGATCAAGGCAGCCACGGGCGCGGAGTTTCATGATTTTGCCGGCAGCGTGGTGGTCCATGCACTGGGCGGCTGGATTGCCTTGCCGGCCGTCATCCTGCTGGGCGCCAGAAGCAACCGATACCGCAAGGATGGCGCCATCTCCGCCCATCCGCCGTCCAGCATTCCTTTTCTCGCGCTGGGTGCCTGGATTTTGACGGTCGGATGGTTTGGCTTCAACGTCATGAGTGCACAGACCCTGGACAAAATCTCCGGCCTGGTAGCGGTCAATTCGCTGATGGCCATGGTAGGCGGCACCCTCGCTGCATTGATTGCCGGGAAGAATGACCCTGGCTTTGTGCACAATGGCCCCTTGGCGGGGCTGGTGGCGGTATGTGCTGGCTCTGACTTGATGCACCCGCTGGGCGCGTTGGTCGTCGGCGCCGTGGCCGGTGGCATCTTCGTCTTCATGTTCACCCTGACACAAAACAAATGGAAGATTGACGATGTGCTTGGCGTCTGGCCACTGCATGGTCTGTGTGGCACCTGGGGTGGCGTCGCGGCAGGAATTTTCGGCGGCAAGGCATTGGGTGGCCTGGGTGGCGTCACATTGGGCGCTCAGCTCATTGGCACCACCTTGGGCGTGCTCTGGGCAGTGGTTGGAGGTCTGCTCATTTACGGCCTGCTTAGGGCAACCATGGGTTTGCGCCTGAGCCAGGAAGAAGAATACGATGGGGCCGACCTGTCTATTCACAAAATCAGCGCTTCACCAGAACGGGAGGCGAACTGGTAGAAATCACTAGCACTGTTTTTCGCCTTTGGCAAAAATATTTGTGAAAATATAAAACTTGACGCATAATGCACCGGCATTGCCGAAAATAGGTTGTGCAAGTTTGCGGTGTTTAGTCAGTTTCGCGTCTGCTTTAAGTCTACATTGGTTTGTTGATTGCGGGTTAATTGCGGTTTTGGACTCCATCGCGTTTTGAGTCATTTTGAGGAGTCCTTTCGTGGGCAACAAACTTTACGTGGGCAATCTGCCCTACACTTTCCGTGACGAAGACCTGCAGCAAGCTTTTGCTGCACACGGCACCGTCACCAGCGCCAAGGTCATGATGGAGCGCGATACCGGTCGCTCCAAAGGCTTTGGCTTTGTGGAAATGGGCAGCGATGCTGAGGCGCAAGCCGCTATCAGCGGCATGAACGGTCAACAATACGGCGGTCGTGGTCTCGTGGTTAACGAAGCCCGTCCCATGGAACCCCGTCCTCCCCGCACTGGCGGCGGCTT
>Ga0194047_10002280_pt1 | contig 11086 bp, 6 predicted proteins | sample JunL225m_MetaG_2_FD_160070 | JGI IMG/M metagenome (GOLD analysis project Ga0194047, IMG submission 160070) | Anoxic zone freshwater microbial communities from boreal shield lake in IISD Experimental Lakes Area, Ontario, Canada - Jun2016-L221-5m | ecosystem: Environmental > Aquatic > Freshwater >...
AATTAGAACAAATGAAGGATTTTGGAGTTCGAAATTTTTGAAACTATGAGGCGAATAATTTTCTTCATCATTCTTACGATTCCTTTCATATCGATAGCACAAGTTAGTAAGAATATCACTTTGCTTTCACACTTTCAAGATGAGCACTTAGCTTCAATTGACTGGACAACTGGACATCAAATTTGGAATGGCTGCAAAGGTTGGGCTGACACCATTAAACATCGTGAGTATGCCATCGCTGGTTCTGTTGATTCTATTTATTTCTTCGATATCACTACCCAAAGTGTAATGAAAAAAGTTGCTGTAAAAAATGGATTCAGTCATGCTGTAAACAGAGATTTTGATGTGTTCGATCATTATGTTTATTGCGTAAGTGATAATGTTACTTCTGGGTCAGCTCAAGGAAAATTACAAATTTTTGATTTGCAATATTTACCTGATTCGGTTCATACAGTTTATGAAAGTAAAGCAACCGGATCAAACACTCATACCATTTTTATCAATAAAAAAAGCAAACGATTGTATAAATGTATCAATAGGTATCGTTCCGATTCAAACACTATTAGTTCTACAAATGCTATGGAAATTTACTCTCTGCGAGATCCTGAAAATCCATCAGTAATGGCAAAACTTTCACGAACAAACTATAGCGATGTTCATGAAAGCTATGTTAGAAATGATACTGTTTATTGTTCATCAGGAGATGCAGGAATATTTTTTTATGATATGACCGACACTTCTCATATTAAAAAACTCGGATCTATAGAACCTCCATATCCAGATAATGCATACAACCATAGCAATTGGCTCGATAGCAGCGGAAAATATATTTTGTTTACTGATGAAACTGCGGATGGAAAAGGAATGAAAATTTATGACATTTCTGATTTAGCAAATCCAAAAGTTGTGGGTACTCCTTTTCGAAATTATGGCTCACCTCATAATTCCTACTGGGTTGGTCGCTATGCATATACTTCCATGTATTATGGAGGCATAAATATTTATGATATGAAGAATGTGAATGCTCCTGATTTTGTTGCGTATTATCGAACGTTTTCAAATCAACATACTCCTAATATTTATGAAGGTTGTTGGGGGATTTATCCATTTCTGCCATCCGGAAATATTATTGCCAGCGATATGAACACAGGCATTTACCTGTTTAGGTTAGAAAAAAATTTACTAGGAATAAATTCACCTGAGAATGACTTGATGTCAATTCGAACTTTCCCAAATCCTTTCATACAAAATATCTCCATTTCCATTTCAAATACAGAAAAACAGTCGGCACATTTGTTGGTTTACGATTTGCATGGTAAAATTGCAGCAGAAAAAACAGCTGAGTTTAGTATTGGAGAAAATACAATTGAGCTTACTGAATTGCAAAATCATCCAAAAGGAATATACTTTGTTAAAATTATTTCAAATGGTGAAGTGTTTCATCAATCAATCGTAAAACAAGAGTGAGAGAAAAAAAGTATCGTAAATATTTGAGCAATTGGGTTTGCTTTTTATTGGCATGCTTTCTATTTTTTTCTACTGCTGCACAAAATTCAAGAATTAGACAAGACGGCTCTCAACCAAAAGATACTGCTGCAAAATTTGTTCCTGCAAAAAAAATAGCAACAAAGTTTGTTACCGAAAAAGACATCGATAGAAGCATTGCACTTCATTTTATTGATACCAACCCAAATGGTGTTGAGATATTTCATAACCTGTATAAAAACTTTACGGTCTTTCAAGATTTAGGAAATATAGGAACTCCCTCTCGCCCACTTATTTTTAATCCTGATAGAAATATTGGTTTTAGATTATGTGAGAATCCATTTGAAGGTTATTGGATGAAGCCAGAAGAAACAAAATATTACAATACAAAAACTCCTTACACTGATTTGTTTTATACTCAAGGAAGTAACGAGATGCTTTATTTATTAGCAAAACATTCACAAAATATTACTCCAAGATGGAATATTGGTGCCGATTTGCAACGTATCACTTCCATTGGTTTTTTTGCTCGCCAATACACAAGCATTTATAATTATCAATTCTTTACAAGTTATATCACTCAAAACAGAAAGTATGAAGTGATTGCCAATGCTACATGGAATCGTGGAGTTGTGGAAGAAAGCGGAGGTATTAAAAGCGATTCAGTTTTTGAATCTTTAACAGGTGCAAATAAAACTGTAACACCAAAATTTCCCGGTTATTTGGGCATCGGTTCACAAACTCGTTTTAAAGGACGAACAGCTTTTGTGAAACAATATTTGCATTTTGGAAAGCTCACTGAAAACATTGAAAAAGAGGATACGATTTATTCAATGAATAGTCATTCGCAACTTTCACTTTCAACTAAGTTTGAAGAGGTGAGTTATATTTTTGAAAATTTAAGAGGAGATACAAATTCTCTTTTATTGCCCAATCAATTTTATGATACAACAGCCAATACTTTTGATTCAACTTATTACGGAAAAATTGAAAACAGAATTGCTTTCGATCATTTTAATAGTTTGAAAGAACAATTAAGTGATAGCTTAAGAAGCTTCTCTAGCTTCGGTTTAACACATACTGTAATTGTTGCCTCACAAAATGCGTATGTAAGGAATTACCAAAATATTATTGTCGATTATACCGGAGAAATGATTGATATAAAAAATTATTCATTATCTCCTAAAGTTTATGGTGCGTATAATCTTTCAGGATACAATGCCGGAGATTATAAATTTCAAACTTCATCAAGATATCGGTTACCAAAATTTGATATCGGTTTAGAATATGCGAATCAGTTATTCAAGCCTGATTTTTTGTTACAGATGTTTAAATCCAATCAATTTATTTGGGAAAATAATTATACTCCAACAAATGTTCAGCAATGGGGCTTTCATTTATCTTCACGAAAATTTAGAAATAATTTTCATCTCACTTTAAATGCATTCTCACTCAACAATTGGATTTACATAAACACGCTTTGCATACCGGTTCAAACAACTGATCACATTATGGTTTATACCGCTGAATTGAAGAAGACATTTCAAGTTTGGAAATTATTTTTCGATCATACAATCATCTACCAAAGCAGCAATAATGATGTGATTAGAGTTCCTGAATTATCAGGAAGAATCAGGTATTATTTTCAAAGCAAATTTAAAACCATGAAATTCCAATTAGGGTTTGATGTGTTTTATAATACCGCTTACAAAGCCAATAATTACAATCCTGCAACCCGCATGTTTTTTATGCAAAATGATCGATTGGTTGGCAATTATCCGGTGATTGATCCATTTGTTTCGGCAGTAATAAAAAGAGCAACCATTTTCGCAAAATATGAACATGCCAATCAGGATTTATTTGGAAACAATGGTTATTATTACACACAAAATTATCCTATCTCACTCGCTTCATTCCGATTTGGATTAAGGTGGAGATTTTATGATTGATTTCGAAATCAATGTCATTCGCATATTAAAAATTAAATTTCACTTACAATATTTTACTTTTGACAAATGGTTAAGCCCATTCCATTTCTATCAGTATTTAATCAAATCATAGAAAGCATATCATCAGCTTTTGATGCGTTGCGCAATAATAAAGTGCGAACAATACTGTCGACACTTGGAATTACCATTGGAATTTTTTGCATCATCATGGTATTAACTATGGTTGAATCCTTGCAAAAAAATGTTGAATCAAGTGTTGAATCTCTTGGAAAAGATGTGATATTTATTGATAAATGGCCTTGGGATTTTACAGGTGATTATAAGTGGTGGAAGTATATGAATCGACCCAATCCAAGGATTTCAGAATTGCGTGACGTGAAAGAAAAAGTGACGCTTTCGGATGCCAGTGCCATGGTTGTAACACTAGGTGGTTCTACTGTCAAATACAAAAGTAATTCAGCTGAAGGTGTAAATATTTTAGGAGTTTCCCAAGAATATGATAAAGTTAGGAATTTTGATTTTTATGCAGGAAGATATTTTACTGATGGCGAATCAAAAGCCGGAGCAATGGTTTCAATTATTGGATATTCAATTGCTGAAAGCCTTTTTCCAAATGTGAGTCCTTTAGAAAAGGAAGTGATATTAAAAGGCCGTAAGTTCAGAATTATAGGTGTTACACAAAAAGAAGGAGAAAGTTTATTAGGGAACAGTCTCGACAACAACATGATCATTCCGGTTCAAACGGTCTCGAATTATATTCGTATCAATTCTGATAGAGCGAATGCACAAATTCAGGTAAAAGCTGCAAATGGAATTCCACTCGAAATGATGGAAGATGAAGTTAGAGGCATCATGCGTGCTGAAAGAAAATTAAAGCCCGGACAAGAGCAGAATTTTGCACTTAACAAAACCACGTTGATATCTGAACCTCTCAAAGCTGTATTTAGTGTGATTACTTTTGCAGGTTGGATAATTGGCGGATTTGCCATGCTTGAGGTGGATTCGGAATTGCTAATATTATGTTTGTTTCGGTGAAAGAAAGAACCAATCAAATTGGAATTCAGAAAGCTTTGGGAGCAAAAAATTATTTTATACTTATCGAATTTTTAGTGGAAGCTGTAATTTTATGTATTGTGGGTGGTGCAATAGGAATTGCAATGGTTTGGGGTATAAGTTATATTGTAACCAACAGCATTGATTTTGCTATTTCGTTAAGTTTAAAAAATATCATTACCGGTTTTTCAGTTTCTATCATTATTGGAGTTGTTTCAGGATTTATACCAGCTTGGAGCGCATCAAGATTGGATCCGGTAAGTGCTATTAGAGCTAAGTAGCACAACCTTATTTCAATGGTTTCAATAAATACTCCAACCCATTAATTTTAATTTCACAAATGGTTTCCAATTGCATTCCGAGTTTTCCTTTTGGGAAGCCTTGTCGTTTAAACCATTCAAGATAATGCACAGGCAAGTCACAGATTAAACGATTTTGGTATTTACCAAAAGGCATTTTATCTTTTACTAAACTTAATAAAATTTCTTTATCAGGTTGCTGCATTTGCTTTCTACTTCTTAATTCTTAATTCTTAATTAACTAATCCTTCCCCACTTTTGGTGTTTAGAATATTCAGTGAAATAATTTAACAATTTAGAGTTTTCAGGTTTGCTTAAGGTAGGATCTATTGTTAAAATTTGTTGAGCAATTGAACGAGCTTGTTGCAACAAAATTTGATCTTTTGCAATATCAGCAATACGTAAATCCAACACACCACTTTGTTGTGTTCCTTCTAGTTCACCCGGACCACGTAATTTTAAATCAACTTCCGAAATTTCAAAGCCATCATTTGTTTTGCATAAGGTATTCATTCGCAATTTTGCATCAGCACTTAATTTAAAACTGGTCATCAGAATACAAAACGACTGATCGGCTCCTCTTCCAACTCTACCACGTAATTGATGTAACTGCGACAATCCAAATCGTTCGGCACTTTCGATAATCATAACACTTGCATTTGGTACATTTACACCCACTTCAATTACAGTTGTTGCTACCATAATATCAGCTTGCCCTTTTACAAATCTTTGCATTTCAAAATCCTTTTCTTTGGGTTTCATTTTTCCATGAACCATGCATATTTGATATTTTGGAATTGGAAATTCGCGTGAGATATAATCAAAACCATCTTGCAAATTTTTGAAATCCAATTTTTCACTTTCAGCAATTAATGGATACACAATATATATCTGTCGGCCTAAAGCAATTTGCTCTCTCATAAAACCATTCACACGCAAACGGTTATTATCAAAGCGATGTTCGGTACGAATAGGTTTTCTTCCTGCTGGTAATTCATTGATCACTGAAGTATCTAAATCACCATATAAAGTCATGGCAAGTGTACGAGGAATAGGTGTTGCAGTCATCACTAATACATGAGGAGGATATACATTTTTGTTCCATAATTTTGAACGTTGCTCCACACCAAAGCGATGTTGTTCATCTATTACCGCGAATCCTAAGTTTTTGAACTGAACAATTTGTTCAATAATAGCATGAGTGCCAATGAGTATTTGAATTTCTCCATTTAAAATCCCTTCGTGAATAATTTTTCTCTCTTTAGCAGGAGTTGAACCTGTGAGTAATTTTACCTTCACATTCATATCACCAAGCAACGAAGTGATAGTTTGTAAATGTTGCTGCGCTAAAATCTCTGTTGGCGCCATCATGCAGGCTTGGTATCCGTTATCTAAAGCCATCAGCATGCACATTAAAGCCACAACTGTTTTTCCACTTCCTACATCACCTTGTAATAAGCGGTTCATTTGTTTATTGCTTTTTACATCGGCTCTAATTTCCTTAATGACTTTTTTTTGCGCATCGGTTAATTGGAATGGCAGTTTTTCGTTGTAAAAAGTATTAAAGTAATCACCTATTTTTTCGAGATGAATTCCATTAAATAGTTGTGTACGTTTTAATTTATATCTGAGCAAACGCAATTGAATAAAAAAAAGCTCTTCAAACTTCAATCGATTTTCTGCTTGTTTTAATTTTTCAGGGCTTTCAGGAAAATGAATTTGAACCAGCGCTTCTTTTCGTGAAATGAGTTTTTGTGATGATAAAATATCTTGTGGGAGATTTTCTTCTACATCAAATTTCGCATCATTAAGTAAATTGTTGGTGAGCTTCATGATAGCTTTTGTATCAAGCCCTTTCACTCGCATTCTTTCTGTAACAGTATAAAAAGGCATGATACGTAAATATTTTTTTTGCCCTGCTGCGTCCAAGTCGTCAACAATAGGATGAGCAATATTTATACTTCCATTAAACTCAGTCGGTTTACCAAAAACCATATATTCTTTATTTTCGGTAATAGCTTCCCTCACCCACTTTGCGCCCTGAAACCAAACCAACTCAAGTTGCCCTGTGGAGTCAGAAAAAGTTGCCACTAAGCGTTGTGTTTTTAATTTTCCAATTGTTCTGAAGTTGGTAATCCTTCCTTTGAGTTGAATATATGGCATTTCACCATAAATATCAGATACAGTATAAATGGTTGAACGATCAACATGTCGATAAGGAAAATGAAATAGTAAATCGGCAAAAACAAAGATACCCATCTCTTTTTTAAGCATCTCAGCACGAGCGGTACCCACACCTTTCAAATATTCTATTGACGTTTTAAGAAATGACATGCATTGCAAGTATACAATTTTACTTTAGTGTTTTGGTCATTTTTGCAGATACTTTTCTCATTGATTTATATACACTGTTATTGATTTTTTCTATTTCAATGAAACAATTTTAAATCTGGCTAATAACGTCCTGTTTTTTAGCAAAAATGTGGATATTAATATTTGATAAAATATTATTTTTATTACCTTTGAACCGCAGCTTATATAAATATCACATTTACTCATATATTTAAATACACCATAGACATAAATATTTAAAATGCGTAATAAGCTTTTTTTTATTCTCTTTTTTACACTATTAAGTTGTTTTTTTACAAAAGCAAACACACCTACTGCACAAATTTATGTGAATGGTGCAATCCAAGTAAAAGGAACTACAATTTATGTTTGTAAAAGTGTATCCGTAAACTTCACAGACAGTTCCTTAAATAACACAACAAGAAGTTGGAAATTTCAAAACGGAACACCTACAACAGCAACCACTGTTTCAAAGTCAGTTTCATTTAGCGCAACAGGAACTGATACTGTTTATTTAACAGTAACGGATTCCTCATTAAATAGAGATTCTACCTATATCTTAGTTAAAGTACAAAAGCCTAGTGCATCTTTTTCATTTTCACCAACAGCAACTTCTTGTGCTGGAACATCCATTACTTTTACTAATTCATCAACTGGAAATGCACCGTTAACCTATTCCTGGGCCTTTGGAAATGTTACTTTAGGTGCACCTAAATCTACAACTGATGCAAATCCTATTATTTCATACAATCCTAACGGAGGAACAGGAAACACAACCTTTACAGTTACCGTTACTGCAACAGACAGTATTGGATGTGTAACAACTTCATCAGGTCAAACTGTTACCGTTAAAAGGCCTCCTGATTCAGAACTTGATACAACAGGTTCAAATTATGACCCATCTCAAGGAATATTTATAAACTGTACAGCAACATATACTTCACCCAACTACACGCTATATGTAGCAAATGCAAGTACAACCACATCATCAAATACAAGCTACTCAATTGATTGGGGTGATTCCAGTTCAAACTCCTTTTCATCCTCTTTTTCTTCTACAAGCCATACTTATACTTCTTTAGGATATTTTACAATTGCACTAACAACAAGTTGCTCTACAACTGGGTGTAGTAAAACAAAAAACTATACTTTTTATAATGGTAACAGTACAACAGGAAACCTTTCAACAGTAACAAATGTGAATGACTGCGTTCCATACACCATTACTTGGCCTGTTGATACAAGTGGAACAAATCAAAATCCTCCTGGAACAAAGTATTCATTTTGGGTGGATGATGGAACGCCAAAAGTTACATACACTCAAGCAACTTTACCTCTTACTGTTTCTCATTATTTTACTAAATCATCTTGTGGAAGCACTTCAACAAACCAGTACACAGTTCACTTTGATGTTTCCAATCCTTGTGGAACAAATCCTACTAGTCCTGGTGTAATTAGGGCAAGTTTAAAACCTACAGCTTCATTTACCATGTCACCCGACACAGTAAGTTGTGTAAATAGTACTGTTACTTTTACAAATAATTCAAAAGGAAACTATTTTGTTGGTGGAACATGTCATACAAATTTTGATAAATATTGGGTAATAACTCCCTCAACAGGATGGACTTTGATGAGTGGTAAACTTAGACCTGATAGTATTACAGCTACTATTAATGGATCTAATGCAATAGGAATTTCATTTACTACTCCTGGTACATACAGTATTCAATTGCTTTATCAAAGACCAAGTGGATTATATACGAGGTGCGATTTGGATTCTGTTACACGAATAATCTGCGTGCAACCTGTACCTTCTCCTAAATTTTCATACACTACATCTACAACAAGTTTGTGTTCTCCAACCACATTAACACTAACAAATACATCAAACACTTTAACAACTTGCGGAAATACTACCTACAAATGGTCTGTAACTCCAGCTTCAGGAGTCACCTTTATTTCAGGAACAGATTCAAGCAGTATTGACCCAGTAATAAATTTCAATGACAAAGGTTCGTATAAATTAAGATTAGCCGTTACGAACAAATGTGGAACATACTTCAAGGATTCTATTATTAACATTAAAGGTATTCCTGTTGTAACTCTACTTTCAAATCAAAATTATTGCGATAGTCAATCTGTAAATTTTGGTACTAATTTAAACCATAAACCAAGCTACGACTCAAGTTACGGAACGATATCCAATTTCAATTGGAGCATTTCACCTTCTGGATACTCATTCTTAAATGGAACAGATAGTAGTAGTAAATATCCTGTGATATCTTTCCCAAATACAACAACAACAACAACAACTTATCAGATAATTTCAAACATTAGCAATGAATGTGGTAACTCTTTGGCTGATACGCAATCTATCAAAATTTATAGTCCAATTAAACTAACTGTTAATTCAAATCAAACTATTTGTAGTAATCAACAGCCAACTCTTCTAACATCAGCAACTCCAACTGGCGGAAACGGAACCTATAGTATACAATGGCAGCAAAGTATAGATGGAATTACATTTTCTGATACTTCTGGCATGTCAAGCTCTACTTTTCAACCTCCGGTTTTAACATCAACCATCTGGTATAGATTAAAAGTTTCCTCTTCTCCTTGTGATTTTTATTCTAATAGCATTTCCATAAAAGTTCTTCCAGCAATTTCAAACAATTACAGTTCAGCAAATACCTCAATATGTTTTGGTAGTTCTTCTCCAACAATAACAGGAAGTATACCTACAGGTGGAGACTCCATTTATTCCTATCAATGGCAACTATTTAACGATACTATATGGAATAACACTTCAAGTATTGATACTTTTCAAAACTTTAATCCGGGAAATTTATCGATAACTACTTTTTTTAGAAGAATAGTTACAAGCGGTGCTTGTTCAGGTGAGCAACAATCAATTAGTAAAACCGATACGATAACCGTTAATCCTTTACCTCTTGTAAACGCAGGTGTTGATTTTTCAAAATGTGGCAATCAAACAGCTTTTATTTTATCATCCGGAACGCCAATCGGTGGAATTTGGAGTGGAACAGGTGTGATATACGATTCAATATTTAATCCATCTATCATGTCTGTTGGCTCCTATTCGCTTTTGTATACCTATACAAATTCGGATAATTGTACAAGCTCAGACACCTTAATATTTACAGTAATCTCTGCCCCAACTACAAGTGCAGGAAACGATACCACTGTTTGCCAAAATGCGAATCCATTTCAATTAAGTGGATTTACACCTTCAGGAGGTACCTGGAGCGGAAGAGGTGTAAGCTCGACAGGATTATTTAATCCAAGTAGTGCCGGTGCAGGAATGGATACTTTGGTTTATAGTTTTTCAGGCGGATCAAATTGCAATGGTTTGGATACATTATATATAATGGTTAACCCTCAAGCTAATATTAACTTTACTTTACCATCTCAAATTTGCTCTGGAAGCTCATTAAACTTAAATGCATCTATAAATAATATAGCAACTGTTAATTCTTACCAGTGGTCAGCTTCAAACAATTCTTCTTATACAAATTCAATACTTAGTAGATACGACACAACAGCAATATCAGCAGTATTTCCTGAAGATACCAGTGCAATTGATATCAATTTCAACATAAGTTTAATAGCTATTACCAATAATGGTTGTACCGACAGTGCTTCAAAATCTATTTTGTTAATGCGTAAACCACAAACTTCATTTTTGGCAAGTGGTGATAATAATTGTGGACCAGCAACTTTCTCTTTAACAAATAATACAACTAACGTTTCATGCAATTATTTGTGGTCAGCAAGTCCATCAACTTTAGTCGATATAGTTTATGATACTTTAGTTAATCCACACATACAATTTCCTGTAAATTATACTGATTCTGCACAAAATTATTCTATCAAATTAATTGCTAATAGAATTGGTTCAAGTTGTGTTGACAGTGCAATCAATACGAT
>Ga0194047_10002281_pt1 | contig 11084 bp, 8 predicted proteins | sample JunL225m_MetaG_2_FD_160070 | JGI IMG/M metagenome (GOLD analysis project Ga0194047, IMG submission 160070) | Anoxic zone freshwater microbial communities from boreal shield lake in IISD Experimental Lakes Area, Ontario, Canada - Jun2016-L221-5m | ecosystem: Environmental > Aquatic > Freshwater >...
GTTCTTGCCTGGGGATTAGTTATTTAGGATTAATTAGAAAGCGGGGCTGGGATGGAATACCGGGTTTTGTCCAGAGATGAAATTGAGCTAATGTATCGGATTGACCGCAGCGAGGTTATCGAGGAAACTTACTACAATCAAGACGGTATGCTCGAACTGAAGCAAGAATTTTACGATATGCCCGGCTTTGCTCCGGGCGAACTGGACAAACTGGTACGGCGCATCTATATGCTCTATGATGAGGGCGGCATTGTATTAGGTATGTTTGATGGGCAAACTATCGCCGGAATCGCTGCATTGGAAAACAAGTTTAGAGGCAGCAATAAAGACACAATGAATTTGCTGGCGTTATTTGTAAGCAAACCCTATCGCCATCAAGGAATCGGGCGTTGGTTGGTGGAAGGAATTGCCCAAAAAGCTTGGGATATAGGCGCAACAAAACTGTATATCTCTGCTACCCCTTCCCGAAATACGGTACAATTTTATATGGGGTTGGGCGCACAACTTGTAAGTGAGGTTGACCCGGAGTTATTTGAACTTGAGCCACACGATATTCATCTTGAGTTGGATATTCGCGTGCCTTGGTAGGCTTTTTATATAGTAGTAGATGAAGGGCTATGATGGTGAAATACAGGTTTGGCGGCGCGATTGTGATGTTGCTACTGGCGTTAATGCTGCTAAGCGCGTTTGACTTTCCAGTAGCGCAAGCGGCAGAGAACCGCGCCAGCGTGTTGTGGTATCAAGGCAGCGCAATAGAATTTAGCGGCTGGAAACTGGACGGCTTGCGTCTTGATGGTGAGGCTTTGACGCTCGACTCGGCGCATGCTAAAGTCGGCAATGACCCCTACACGCCCGGTAGCTATAGCGGCGGCAATTACTTTAACGGCGGCAGCTACTACTATGGAGAAGGGCTTGCCCCTTACTACGGTTCGCCCGGCGGTTTCAACAATGCGATTGCCAGTTGGAACGCCGATACGCCCCCCGGTTCGTGGGTAATGGTAAGTTTGCGTGCGTTGGTGAATGGACACTGGACAAAGTTTTACACGATGGGGGTGTGGGCTGCCGATACTGCCACCGTCCGTAGGCACAGTGTGGATGGGCAGAATGATGCGGATGGGCGGGTAGATACCGATACGCTATCGCTGAACTCGTCTGCCGCCGCTTTCCAACTAAAAGTGACTATGTACAGCGCGAACCCAAATCAGGCATTGCCCCGTCTGTGGCACGTTTCGGTCAATACGGTGCGAAACGGCGCAACTCCCCCTTTTAGCTCTGATAGAAAAGCATGGGGCAAGGATTTGCCTGTACCTGAGCGCAGCCAGATGATTTATCCCGATGGTGGGGAAGTTTGGTGCAGCCCCACTTCCCTTTCGATGGTAATGGCTTTTCTGGATGGCAAATACGGCTTAAGCGGCTTGACTCGCCCCGTGCCGCAAACTGCCGAGGCGACCTACGATTGGATTTACAAAGGTAACGGCAACTGGCTCTTTAACGTGGCGCATGCTACCACTGGGCTAAACGGCGCACTAAACGGCGCGGTGATGCGCTATCAATCGTTGGTGCAAGTGGAACGCTGGATTGAGCAAGGCTTACCCGTGATTGCCAGCGTGGCATATTCGCCCGGGCAATTGACCGGTTCGCCCATTAGCGCCACCGATGGGCATTTGCTGGTAATTCGCGGCTTCGATGGCAGCGGCAACCCAATTGTGAACGACCCCGCCAGCGACCCACGCAAAGGTCAGAGCGTCCGTATAGTATATCCTCGCGCCGCTTTCGAGCGTGTTTGGCAGAATGGTTCGGGTGGGGCGGTCTATTTGCTCTATCCTCGCAACGGCTGGACAGACCCGCGCAACTGGATTTCTCCCGATTATGTCGGCAATCAGTATGCCTACCCTGAAATCGGCAAACTTTGGGGCGATGCCGATGCCGCGACTCTGAACGGCAAGAGTCGGCGCGGTTGGGTATGGGGAACGGGACCCAGCGTTCCGGCTTTGTTGGAAAGTTACGATGAAGGGGTGGATGGGCAACGGGTGGTGCAATATTTTGACAAAAGCCGGATGGAAGTTACCAGTCCGCAAGGAGACCGCAACTCGCTGTGGTTTGTAACTAACGGCTTGCTGACCAAAGAACTGGTGTCGGGCAAGATGCAGGTGGGCAACGGGCGTTTTGAGAACCGCACTCCCGCCAATATTCCGGTAGCGGGCGACCCGGATAGTCCTCTAGCACCCACTTATGCTACCTTTGAGAACCTTGCCACGCTGCCCGGTTTTGAACAGGCGCGGCGTGCGACCAATCGCACCGGGCAATTTGTTAGCGATACGCTCGATAGGCAGGGCAATATTACGCAGGGTAGCTCTGGCGGGCTGAAATACGCTAATTATGACCCGCAATTGGGGCATAATATCCCGGATGCGCTGTGGAGTTGGATGAATAACCCCGCTCGAAGCGGCATTGACAACTGGGTTTTTGTGCTAGGCTATCCGATTAGTGAGCCTTATTGGGTGCAAGTGAATATTGGCGGGAAGCCGGCGCGGGTATTGGTGCAACTGTATGAGCGGCGCACCCTCACCTATAACCCCGCTAATCCGGTGGAATGGCAGGTGGAGATGGGCAATATCGGGCAGCACTATTACCGCTGGCGTTACGGCGGATGAGCAAGTACCGCGTTTGTGGTATAATTTTTAAGGTTAAGCTAGTATAAATTATAAATTTAAGGAATATAAATACTCCTAATGTGGACTTCTACCAAAATCGGAATTGACCTTGGTACCGCAAATGTGTTGGTATATGTAAAAGGCAAAGGAATTGTGCTAAGCGAGCCGAGCGTGGTGGCAATTTCAACCAAAGATAATCGCGTGTTACAGGTAGGCATGGCTGCCTATGAGATGATGGGGCGTACTCCTGAAACAGTCGAAGTGATTCGCCCAATGCAAAACGGCGTAATCGCGGACTACGTTGTTACCGAGGCGATGCTCAAGCACTTTATCAGTCGCGCTACAGGGCGGTTCGCTGTAGTAAAACCGGATGTGATGATATGTATTCCCGCCGGTGTTACTAACGTGGAGATGCGTGCGGTGCATGATGCCGCGATTCAAGCTGGCGCAAAACGCGCTTGGCTTATCCGCGAACCTCTGGCGGCGGCAATCGGCGCTCAAATCCCTATTGCCGAGCCAACCGGCAACATGGTAATTGATATTGGCGGCGGCACAACTGAAGTAGCGGTTATTTCCCTCTATGGTATCGTTACTAGCAATAGCATCAGGGTAGGCGGCAACAAAATGGATGATTCGATTGCCAACTACATCAAGCGCAAGTACAACCTGATGATTGGTGAGCGCACCGCCGAAGAAATCAAGATTCGCATTGGTAGCGCTATCCCAATGGAAGAAGAACTTTCGATGGAAGTACGTGGGCGCGATCAAGTGAGCGGTTTGCCGCGTACCGTCATTGTACGCAGCAACGAAATAACCGAAGCTTTGGCAGACCCGCTCGAATCTATTATCGGCGCGGTGCGAACGGTGCTAGAAGATACGCCACCGGAACTAGCCAGCGACATTATAGATCGCGGTATGGTTATGACGGGTGGCAGTAGCCAATTACGCAATATTAGCCAATTATTGGCAGACGTTACGGGTGTGCCATGCTACGTAGCAGACAACCCGATGAACTGTGTAGCCATCGGTACGGGCGTGGCATTGGAATATATTGACCTCTTGCGCGACTCCCTCAGTGGAGATTACTAATCAGAAAGTAACTACTCAGCCTGTACGAAAAGGGGTGCAGGGGAAATTCCCCGCCGGGGTAAATAAGGGTGTCCCCTATACTCCTTATCTCTCTTTCCCCTTGAGGGGGTTAGGGGGTGAGAAAAACGATTAATCTAAACTGGGTGTGGAAAACCACGCCCTGTATTTATTTTCAAGTGTATTTTTGCCAATCAGGATAAGGGAAGGGGCGGCTAAACTACGCGCCGCCCTGAAATTGGGAAGGTTTATAGACCGCTGACGGTCATATTATCTATGCGAATAGTGGGAGAGGAGATGCTAAAGAGAAATTCAAGGTCGTTGCCTACTTGCGTGACATTTGCCAGCATCTCTTTCATGTTACCCGCGATGTTGATTTCCGCCACCGGATATGCCAGTTTGCCGTTTTCAATCCACCAACCAACTGCACCGCGTGAGAAATCGCCTGTTACAGGGTTGTAGCCGAATCCAATCATCTCGGTGAGGAAAAGCCCTTCTTCCACTCCCGCGATAATTTCTTCCGGTGATGCTTTGCCCGGTTCAATATAGAAATTGGAAACACTTACCCCCGGTAGGCTACCAATACCGCCGGTAGCATTCCCGGTGGTTTTGTGGGCGGTTTTGCGAGCAGTATAGCTGTTGAAGATGAAGCCCTGAAATACGCCTTTGTCAAAAATATTCTTGCGATGTACCGCTACTCCTTCACCGTCAAAGGGTCGAGTGCCACGCAGACCGGGGCGCAAGGGGTCATCTACCAACGTGACTAAGTCAGAACCGATTTTTTGCCCCTCGAAAGGTATCAAAAAAGTAGAGCGTCGTTCTAGCGCCTCACCGCTCAGGCTACCCGCCAACGTGCCAAGCAAATCGCTGGCAACCATAGGATCCCATATTACCGGCATTTTTCTGGTTTTGACTTTACGCCCGCCAATCTTGTTTATAGCGCGTTGTGCGGCGATACGTCCCACTTCTTCAGGCGATTTCATTTCCTTGAAGTTGTTACTGATGGTAAACCACCAACCGTTTTGTTTCTTGCCTTCTGCATCATCCACTACGGCATCTAGCCCAAAGCTGCAATGGCTGGTTTTGTAAGTCCCGGCAAAGCCCAAGCTATTTACCAAACCTATCTGTCTTAGGTTGGTACTAAAAGTAGTGCCGCCGGTATTGTTAATGCGTGGGTCAAAGGCGAAAGCGGCATCCTCGCAACGGCGCACCATTTCCACCTTAACATCGGTTGGAATATCGCCAATCGCCGGGTCCCAGATGCCGAGATTTTCGTTATACTGGAAAGCCAAATCTTCCGGGTCGGGTAGTCCGGCGGCGGGGTCTGGGTCAGAAATCACCGCCATATCCATCGCCCGCAGCACCAAATCATCTAACGCAGCTTTGCTGAAATCGCTGGTGTAGGCTACCGCGGCACGTTTCTCACGGTAGAGCCGTAGCGAAAGGGCTTTTGGTTGCGCCTCATTTAGCAAGTCAACTTTGCCTTTGCGTAACTTCACGCCAGACTCATAGCCTTGCGAAAACAACACTTCCACTTCATCTGCTCCGGCTTCCAGCGCCTTTTTAACCACCGCCTCAGCCAGATTTAAATCTAGTTCTGTGTTTTCCATCCAATCCCCCTATGCGGCTGTGCCGCCAACCGTGATGCTGCTTACCAATACGCTGGGCATTCCCAAACTGACAGGTACGCTTTGTCCATTTTTACCGCACATACCGCCGTTTCCGGCTAACTGGAAGTCGTTCCCTACCATTGTGACTTTTGAAAGCACCTCAGGTCCATTGCCGATTAGGTTCACCCCTTTGACGGGAGTTGTAATCTTACCTTCTTCAATCATGTATGCTTCGGTTACGATAAACACGAAGTCCCCGCTATTTATATCAACTTGTCCGCCGCCGTATTCAACGCAATATAAGCCACGCGGCACAGCCTTGATTAAATCATCAAAAGGAGTTTCACCGTTCAGCATATAGGTATTGGTCATACGAGTCATCGGGTATTTGCGGAAACTCTCACGCCGCCCGTTGCCGGTAGGAGCAACGCTCATTTGGGCGCTACTGATGCGGTCTTGCATGTAGCCGCGCAACAAGCCGTTCTCAATCAGCACATTGTACTGGGTGGGATTGCCTTCATCATCAATATTGAGTGTGCCGCGAGTATGGGGAACAGTTCCATCATCTATCACCGTACACAGTTCAGATGCGACCTTTTCGCCTACCCTATCGCTGTAATTGCTGAGTTTCTTATAGTTAAAATCACCTTCCAGCCCGTGACCAACCGCTTCATGCAACAACACGCCCGATTCGCCTGCGCCCAACACCACCGGCATTATCCCGGCAGGCGCATCTATCGCGCCCAGATTGGTAACAGCCTGTTTCGCTGCAAATACGCCCACTTCTTCCGGTGAGATAATCTGGTCGAAATATTCCAGCCCTCGCCGCGCCGACGCGCTTTTAAAACCCCTTTCCCGCTTTCCGTCTTTCTCCGCGATTACGCTTGCGCGTATAGTAAAAAGCGGTTGCACATCGGCGGCAAGTCGCCCATCGCTGGTAGCAATCAGCACGCGCTTTAGCTCATCTGCAAATATAACCGATACTTTTGAAATCGAAGGGTCATGGGCGCGTGCCGCTTTATCAACCCGGCGAATAATTTCCAGCTTTTCAAGAGCGCGTGCATCAATGGTCGGTTTTTCAATGGGATAAAGGTTTGCGCCTGAAAGGATGGTCGCATCAATGGGGTTTACCTTGCCCTGAGATGAATTAGCAATTTGGGCGGCAGTAGTGGCGGCATGTTTCAGGCTTTCCACCGAGAAATCTTCGCTGTAGGCGTAACCAACAGCGTCGCCTTGTACTACTCGAATTCCCATGCCCTGTGTTATTCCCCCGCTGGATTGGCGCACCGCTTGGTCTTCGTAGTTAAGAAGGCTAGTTTGGCGATATTCGCTGTAAAGCTCGGCAAAATCACCGCCTCTGCTCATGGCAACTGCCAGCAGGTCATTTAAAATGGTTTGATCTATTCCATAGCGGGCTTGGAAAAATCCGAGCGCGGCTTGTGCATTTTCGGTGGTCATTTATATACTCCTTATTTAAGTCTGCTAATTCTCTCCAACAGATTAGGAGATTATACCAATGCCTTTTAGTTAGGGCAATTAGTTTTCCGATTTTAGCAAGGCTGTTGCAAGAAAGAAATTGCCCCTATAAAACGGTTCTCAAAGCGGGTCAGGCAAGGGGCTTAAGCCCCTTGTTTGCGCGAATACCACGCCTTTGCCTGAATGAATTTATTTAGTAGAGCGAGTTTATCAAACTACCATAAATTTATGAAGTCCTAGTACCAAACCTACCAAAAGTCCTATATAAGTCCTATTTCAGGGTTAATTCACTTGCCAGTTTAACGCCCCCCTTATAATTACTTACTATACATTAATAAACTCCTATAAATTAGCTTGGTTCGTATTTCGACAAGAAAAAGTAACGCTGAACGGAGGTAAGTTATGATTAACTGTCCCAAATGCAATGCGACTAACACTTTTGATGCAAAATTTTGCATGACCTGTGCTGCTTCCCTTATTCAAAACTGCTTGGTCTGCGAGGCAGAGAATCCAATAACGGCTAAATTCTGTAAAGCCTGTAGGGGTGACCTTTCTGCGTTACTGCCGGGTTTGAGTCTGAAGGAGGCAAATTGGTTCAAGGAAGGTTTTGGCATGTTTGGAATAACTGATCGAATTTTAAGCACCCCTGACCCTCTGCTTACTACTTTTCAATCTACAGCTGATGCTTTTGACCTTAAAACTGAGCCTTTGATGTGGAAGATTGGCGTAGATACTACGCATAGTGACATTTATAGACTTAAGTATCCTCATATCCTAGAATTCCTTCCAAATCCCTCTAAGGAGAAGTTCGCGCATATTAATTTAGGTTTATATGCAATTAGAACTAGGTTTATATTGATTGGAGCTTATTATAATAAGATAAAAATGTTTTCTAACTTCCAGTTAAATGAAATCGCGGCAGAATCCTTCTGGTACAAAGATATAAAGTGTACTTGTTCATCTAATGGCGAATTTGAGGTTACAACCAAAATCGGACGTAAGCTAAGCTGGAAATTAACAGCAAAAGGACCAAACCTCCTTGACGTTGCCTTAGTAGCGGGATCTAACGATACTTATTCAAAGTTCACCTCAGTAGATCGAGTGAAAAACAAGGCGAATGAAAGGGATACTGTCTATGAAGCACTTCAACTTTTTGCTGATGCGGTTGATGCCGTTCGATAGCGCAAAGCCACAGACCTGTTAAACTTACGCCCCTTTCCTCTTTTTTGCAGGGAAGGGGGCAAATTTTGCTCATCCATTTCTCCTTACCCAAATTTTAGAGATTTTACGCGCTTGGAAATTGATACCAGCTTTGAGACGTTTGCATTAGCCTATTTACATAATCCCTGCCGAACGCCCCATTTTGGCTGGTCTCGTATCGAATTGGCATGGTATTATTATAATGAGAAAGGGGGTTTGCCGGATGGCTCAAAATTTTCAAAATAGATATTACACCCTAGAAGAGTATCTTAGCCTAGAGAAGCAAAGCTTAGAAAAGCATGAATATTATAAAGGTAACATCTACCTGATGGCAGGTGGAACCCCTAATCATAGCTTGATTTCCAGTAACTTGAACCGGGTATTGGGAAATGCGCTGGAAGATCGCCCTTGCCGGGTTTACACCAGCGATTTGCAAATCTTAGTTAAAGCGCATGGGCTGGTAACCTATCCAGATGTATCAGTGGTATGCGGGGCGGTTGAACATACCTCAGAAGATTCAAACTTAGTCACCAACCCCATTTTGATTGTGGAAGTTCTGTCCCCTTCTACCGCAAGTTATGACCAAACCACCAAATTTCACCTTTACAAAGGATTGGCTTCACTCGTAGATTATGTTCTGGTAGATAGCCGGGGTGTAAATGTGATCTATTTTCATAAACTGAGCTTCAATGAATGGGTACAACGGGTTTATACCGACTTAGGGGAAGTGGTAGTTTTTGAAAGTCTCCAAATCGAAGTACCGCTAGAGCGCATCTATGCTAAAGTGGAATTTGACTCGGCGCCCCGTCTTTTACGTGAGTTGAGCTAATTTTCTTTGGTTCCACCCAACGTTAGCGCCCTTTTTCAGAAGTTGGGTAGCCTATATCTGAAGCAATCGGGGTGAGCTTTTGCATTAGCCTTCATGATTTGAACTAAACACATAATCCCAACCGCAAGTTGGACATAGCCCCCTCGGCATGGTAATATCCTAGTATCGTTGCATGATATTTTTTAGGAGGATTGCTTTCATATTTTGTGTAAGTTGACCATTAAACCGCTTTATTATCTAATGCTGGTGTTGCTGGTTCTGGGCTTCGGCAATTCGATGCAAGATGTGTCTGCTCAGACCCCCCCTACCACTGCGCCGCGACCTTCACTAACGCCCGAAACGCCCCTTCGCAATGTCTATGTTGCCCCTACGCTCACTGCCCGCGCCGCTATCGCGATTGATGCCGATACCGGGAGAATTTTGTATGCCAAAAATCCGCGCCAGTCGCTACCGATGGCAAGCACCACCAAAATTATGACCGTTTTGACCCTTTTCGCCATTCCCGGCACTAGCCTGAGCGATTATACGGTGGTGACTAAGGCTGATTTGGTTGGGGAAGCCAACATGGGCTTAGTGGAAGGGCAGCGTATTCGGGTGCTGTTTTTGCTCTACGGCGCATTGATGGACAGCGCGAATGATGCCGCCACGGCTATCGCGCATTATGCCGGCTCAAAATTGCCCGGCAGTGGCGATTCAATGGCTAAATTTGTGCAAGAAATGAACCGCCAAGCCGCTTTGATGGGTATGGAAAACTCAAAGTTTGCTAACCCGCACGGGCTGGACAACCCTTCGCATTATTCCAGCGCCCAAGATTTGGCGATTGCTGGTTGGTACGCTATGCAGAATCCCGCGATTACCAATATCGTTAAGCTGAGCGAAATTACCGTAGAAGGCAACTACTTTTTCAACATCTCAAACTTTATTCGGCGTTACCCCGGTGCAAATGGCGTGAAACCGGGTGAAACCGATGAAGCGGGGCTATGTTTGGTAGCTTCTGCCAACCGTTTCGGACATAATGTGATTGTGGTCGAGCTTAACAACCCCAATCTTCGCACCGAAAGCGATTTGCTTATGGATTACGCCTTCACCCAGATTCTCGGTAGTGAGAAGCCCGGCGTGAGTCGTCAGCCAATGCTCGGATACATCGGCTTGCCGGAGGCGGGCAAATTACGCCCCTATCGCGCTCTAGTAACCGATTTACAGAGCAACTTTAGCGAGGCGGCGCGTTATTTGCTGGCTTTGCAGGGGCTGTTTGCGAAAATTGAGTGACTTAACACTATGTTAAAGACTCCTTAAAAGGGCGTTAATCGGGTTATTTTATACTGATATTCGCGTTTCGCATATTTCGCTTGAATATATTCTCGTAGAGTCGCTATAATATCAGCTATGAAGAGCGTAGGTTGTGGAATAAAGTCGCGCTTTTAATCGCAAGCCTGTAATCTGTTTGGAAGCAGCTCTAATATAACCCTGTAGTAAGATTAAATTTCTGCGAATAGATTGAGGTTGTATGGCAACAGTACAAGAAAAGCTTGTCACTGCTAATAAAATCGAGTTGCCCGGTGAAAACTCCTCTGAGGTTAAGCGGCGCAAGTTCAAGAAGAAGTTGCGAAGCTCATTAAAAGCTTATCTTTTTATCGCCCCCGCGTTAATCATCCTCTTTTTCTTCCACTTCATGCCGATAATATATGCTTTCTTTCTCAGCCTATATAAAAGAATTTCAGCCGTAAAGGGTATAGTTCCCCCCTCCGAGAATTTCGCCGGTTTTGATAATTACCAAAAGCTGTTGTTTGACGACCCCGATTGGTGGAATGCTTTCTGGAATACGCTCGGCTACGTCACGCTTTCGGTGTTTCTGGGTATTGCGGCGGCTCTTGGGGTAGCGTTGATGCTCGACAAGGTTGCCAGAGGCAAGAATTTGTACCGCACCCTTTTCTTTCTGCCTTATGTTACTTCGCTGATAGCGATTGCCGCAGTCTGGAATATCATTTTCGCCCCCTTCTCCTCAAATGCGCTAACCCGCGCTAATCCAGACCGTCCCGGCGGTTTGGCGAACTGGGTTTTTGCCGCGCTTGGCATTCCGATGCAACGTTGGAGATTGGATGATAGAGGCATCTTGAAATTGTTGTTCGACAACGGGGCGCGTGGACCCGATGCTGGCGCGTTGGCGATAAAGCTGATATTGCTGGCGGTGGCGGTAGGTATAGCCGTGTGGGTTTATCGCCATTTTGA
>Ga0194047_10002282_pt1 | contig 11080 bp, 7 predicted proteins | sample JunL225m_MetaG_2_FD_160070 | JGI IMG/M metagenome (GOLD analysis project Ga0194047, IMG submission 160070) | Anoxic zone freshwater microbial communities from boreal shield lake in IISD Experimental Lakes Area, Ontario, Canada - Jun2016-L221-5m | ecosystem: Environmental > Aquatic > Freshwater >...
CCCATCGGGAGTCGATGCCGGTGCCACACCACTCGATATGAGTCTGGAAATCATGCCCAAACCGGAGTTTCTGGAAAAGCAGAAACTGGTTTTTTTGCTGCTGCTGAAGTTCATGGTATCTCCGGGAGTCTATAAAGTACCGATCAGGGGCACGCTGCTAAAGCCGGTGATACTGTAGATGAGAATCGGCCTGCTGGGGGGCAGCTTCAATCCGGTTCACGACGCGCATCTGTCCATCGCGGGCGCAGCGCAGTCTGCCTGTCTGCTTGACAGAGTTATATTTATTCCGGCGGCCGATCCACCGCACAAACCACTGGCAGGCGACGTTTCATTCGAGCATCGCGCTCATATGGTCAGCATCGCTATCGCCGAGCGGCAGGATTTCGAGATGTCTACCATCGAGGGAGAACGCAGCGGCAAGTCCTATTCCATCGATACGATCATGACCTTTCGGGATATGTTTCCGATGGCCGAACTGTTCTTTATCATAGGTGGTGATTCCTTTAAGGAGATCGGCCTGTGGCATCGCTATGCCGATATTTTCACTGCGTGCAGCCTGATCGTGGTTGAACGCCCCGGCTACGAAATCATAGAACCGTACGCTTCCCTGCCGGTTGCCATCAAGGGGGTGTTCCGCTTTGACAAAGAGTCACGCAGGCTGATTCAGGACTCATGCCACTCCGTCTGTTTTGTGCAGGGCACGCCTCAGGATATTTCATCGACCGAAATCCGCCGACTTGCTGCTGCCGGTAACAGTATCACCCATCTCGTCCCACCATCTGTAGCAGCATATATCTCGCAGCAAAGGATCTACATCTAATGCCAGTAAAAAAAACTAAAGCAGTAGAAAAAACAGTGTTAACCGCCAGCGAACGCTCCCTGAAATGCGCCGAGTTGGCCTTTGACAAAAAGGCATTTGACATCCGGGTGCGCGACATCTCCCGGGTTTCGTCAATCGCTGATTACATGGTGATCATCTCTGGCGCCTCGGACAAACAGAATCAGGCCATCGCCGACAACATCCGTACCGGCCTGAAAAAATTCGGTAAAATACAGCATATCGAAGGCGCTACGGACGGCAAATGGATTGTAATGGATTATGGGGATGTGCTGGTACATATCTTCCACGACCAACTCCGTCGCTATTATGATCTTGACGGTCTCTGGAGCATGGCTCCCGAACTGGAGCTGTCGGCGGAGATAAGAGCAGCCCGCAAGGATACCGATTTTTGAAACTGAAAGTGTTGTGGGTCGGCAAGAGCCGTGACCACTGGGTCAGGGAATCGATTGATGAATACGCCGGTCGCATCCGGCGTTATTGCCCGCTGGAGTTGATCAATATTCGCGACGAGAAGGGTGCCGAGGCGGAGGAGATGCGTCGCCGCGAATGTGAACGATTGGAGAAACATATTACTCCCAATGCTTCCCTGATTCTGCTGGATGAACGTGGCGAGCAGATGGATTCTCAGGGTTTGGCGGCCTTTGTCGGCAAGCAGCGCGATTCCGGGGTGGGGGAAGTGATCTTTGCTATCGGCGGGGCTTACGGTTTTTCGGAAGAGTTCCGCAGACGAGGAAAATTGTTGGCGCTATCTCGCATGACCTTTACCCACCAGATGGTGCGCCCTTTCCTGCTGGAGCAGATCTACCGGGCGTTTACGATATTGAATGGTGAACCGTATCATCACTGACCCGAAGTTGATGTGCCGAATTATTTGAGGTTATATGCCCCGCATATTCGACAATATAGAAAACAAGCTACTGCCAACATTACGGGAAACCCTCAATGTTGCCGATCATGCTGATTTTTGCGTCGGCTATTTCAATTTAAGGGGCTGGAAGCAGCTTGACTCCTATGTTGAGCAATGGGCAGGTGGTGAAGGTAACTGTTGCCGCTTGCTCGTTGGCATGCAACGCCCGCCACAGGATGAATTGCGTGACCTCTATGCACTTGTAAAACAAGACACCGGGATCGACAACCAGACTGCACTTCGCCTCAAAAAGAAGTTGGCTGAAGATTTTCGTGAGCAGTTGACCAAAGGCGTACCGACAAACGAGGATGAAGCTGGTTTGCGACGTCTGGCGGCACAGATTAAAGCCGGTAAGGTAGTTGTAAAATTATTCCTGCGACACTCTCTGCATGCAAAGCTCTATCTGCTATTCCGTCCCGATCCCATCAACCCGATTATCGGCTATCTCGGCAGCAGCAATCTCACCTTTTCCGGATTATCAGGCCAAGGTGAACTAAATATTGACGTGCTTGACCACGATGCTTCGCTGAAGTTGGCAAATTGGTTTGAGGATCGCTGGAAAGACCGCTGGTGTCTGGATATCTCTGATGATCTGGTTCAGATCATTGAAGAGAGCTGGGCCAGAGAAGATATTATCCCCCCCTATCATATCTATCTGAAGATGGCCTATCACCTGGCCCATGAAGCCCGTGAAGGACTACTTCAGTTCCGTATTCCCCGCGATTTCGGCAAACGTCTCTTCGAGTTCCAGACAGCAGCAGTAAAAATCGCCGCCCATCATCTGAATAAGCGCGGTGGGGTCCTTATTGGAGATGTTGTCGGTTTGGGCAAAACCCTTATGGCAACGGCATTGGTGCGCATCTTTGAAGACGACCACGGCCTTGAAACCCTTATTATATGCCCCAAGAACCTCGTGCCAATGTGGGAAGACTATCGCGACCAGTACCGCATGAGGGCAAGAGTGCTTTCAAGTAGCCAGGCCACCAGAGAACTCCCGGAATTACGCCGCTACCGGCTGGTACTGATTGATGAAAGTCACAACCTGCGTAATCGTGAAGGCAAGCGTTACCGGGCCATTCAGGAATACATTCAGGAAAACGAGAGCAAGTGTATTCTGCTTTCCGCAACGCCGTATAACAAAACTTATCTTGATCTTTCCAATCAATTGCGGCTCTTTGTGCCGGAAGACAAGGATCTCGGTATCCGGCCAGAACGGAAACTTCGGGAAATGGGACATGATGAATTTATAAGACGCCATCAATGCCCGGTCAGGTCGCTGGCAGCATTTGAGAAGAGCGAATTTACCGACGACTGGCGTGAATTGATGCGGCTCTATATGGTACGTCGAACGCGGGGCTTTATTCAGGATCACTATTCTGACACTGACCCGGAAACAGGGCGCAAGTATCTTACGTTTGAGGACGGCACTCGATCCTATTTCCCTACCCGTAAACCATGCACAGTTAAATTCACTATCAACGACAAAGACGAATCAGACCAGTATGCACAGCTCTACGCGCCGGATGTTGTGGATACAATCAACGTGCTGAGTCTGCCGCGTTACGGCCTGGGTAACTATGTTGCCGCATCACCCCATGAGTCGCCCACACCTCACGAGGCTAAGCTGTTGCACGACCTGTCCCGTGCCGGCAAGCGGCTTATGGGCTTCTGTCGTACCAATCTCTTCAAACGGCTCGAAAGCAGCGGCCAGGCATTTATTTTGTCTCTGGAACGGCATATTATAAGGAACTATGTTTTCCTTCATGCCATTGAACAGGGATACCCAATTCCCATCGGCACCCTCGATGCCGGTTCTCTGGATACTGCTAATTACGACGAAGACGCCGATGATACCTGCGTCACAGCCGATCTTTTTGAAGAAGAAAATGGAGAACAATGCACCATCAAGACACCTTCAGGACCACGTTCTGAAGAGGAATTCCGCCAACGCGCAGCAGAGATTTATGCCGAGTATGCTGTTCACTACAAAAAACGATTCAAATGGCTTCGTTCTACATTGTTTGTAAAAACATTGGGAAAAGACTTAGCTAATGATGCAACGGCATTGTTAATGGTCCTGAATAAATGCGGCAATTGGAATGCATCCAAAGACGCAAAACTAAACGCACTTCTGGAACTCCTCACGCAAAGACATCCAGCGGAAAAGGTTCTTGTCTTTACCCAGTTTGCAGATACTGTCCGGTATCTTGAGGCGCAGTTGAAATCGCAAGGGATAACTCAGCAAGCGGGTGCTACCGGGGCCTCAGCAGATCCAACGGCCCTTGCATGGCGTTTCAGTCCTGTGAGCAATAACAAGCGCGACAAAGTTTCATGTAGCGAAGAGTTACGAGTCCTGATCGCAACGGATGTTCTCAGTGAAGGTCAAAACCTTCAGGATTGTTCTGTCATCGTCAACTATGATCTTCCCTGGGCGATCATTCGACTTATCCAACGAGCTGGTCGTGTGGATCGTATAGGCCAGCAGGCGGAAAAGATTCTCTGTTATTCATTCCTTCCTGCCGAAGGTGTTGAACGCATTATCAAATTAAGGGCACGAGTGCGCCAACGGCTTACAGAAAATGCTGAAGTGGTCGGCACTGATGAAACCTTTTTTGAAGGAGATGGCGAAGGTCAGGCTGTTATTGATCTCTATCACGAGAAATCCGACATACTCGACGGCGACGCTGATACGGAAGTCGATTTAGCTTCCTATGCATGGCAGATATGGAAAAATGCCATCCGTGACAATCCAAATTTGCAGAAGATTGTACCGGAGTTGCCGCAGGTGGTGTATTCGACGAAGGCAATTTCCAATATCCCCTCACCTTCGAGGGGAGGAACTGGAAACCCTGAAGGTGTCCTTGTTTATCTGCGAACATCCGAAGGTAATGATTCATTGGCGTGGATAGACACACAGGGCAACAGTGTCACCGAATCCCAGTATGCCATCTTACGGGCAGCGGAGTGTTCGGCAGACACACCGGCACTTCCGAGACAGGAAAAGCATCACGAGTTGGTTCTCAAAGGAGTTGAGCAGATTGTTGCGGAAGAGAAGACCATCGGCGGTCAACTTGGCAGGCCATCAGGCGCTCGTTTCCGTACCTATGAACGCCTGAAACGCTATGCTGCAGAGATCAAGGGGACACTGTTCGAGTCCCCAACGCTTCTCAAGACAATTGATGAAATCTATCGCTACCCCTTGCGCCAAGCTTCAACCGATACGCTTAATCGACAGTTGCGAAGCGGCATCTCCGACCAGTCACTAGCAGAACTTGTTATGGCACTGCGGGAGGAAGATCGTCTCTGTCTCATCCACGAAGAAGAGCAAAACTTTGAACCGCGCATTATCTGTTCAATGGGGCTTGTCCAGAAGGAGGGCAACTAGGTGTCCGTTCTCAATATAGAAAGAACCCGCGATTTATTGCAGCAATTTAAGTTCAAGTTGTTGTTCATAGATGAATTGGGGTGGTCGCTACCGACCAGCAGACAGGCCGTCGCCTTCTCGCACGACGGCGTAAGTTATGAGCGACTTCAGATCGCCCAGTTGTCCGGTGTTGTAGTATTTGAAATCCATTCAACAGACGGACGGATGCCGGATGCCAAAGCCCGGACCGCTCTCCATAAAGAAGTCTCCCGCCACCACCACGAAAACCTGCTTATCTTTCTCGATCAGAACCGCACTCAAAGCCTGTGGTACTGGGTAAAACGGGAAGGGACAAAGATCTTCCCCCGTGAGCATCTGTTTGTAAAGGGCCAACCGGGCGACCTTTTTCTCAGTAAGCTGGGCGCAATGGTTGTGGATATCTCAGACCTGGATGATACAGGCAGCCTGCCGATAACCGAAGTAGCCACCCGCCTGAAAAAAGCGCTGGACATTGAGCGGGTCACCAAGAAATTTTTCAATTCGTTTAAAGACCAGCGCGATGCTTTTCTGGAGTTGATTGAAGGGATTGCCGATGACCGCCAGCGACGCTGGTATGCATCCGTTCTGCTCAACCGGCTGATGTTCATCTACTTCCTGCAAAAAAAGGGTTTTCTGGATAGTGGTAATCAGAACTATCTGCATGAGAAGCTGGCTGCAAGCAAGGCGACAATAGGCGTAGACAAGTATTTCTCCGTCTTTCTGAAAGCCCTCTTTTTTGAAGGATTTGCCAAGCCTGAATATGAGCGCAGCCCGGAGGCCAGGAAGCTACTTGGTACCATCAAATACCTGAACGGCGGGCTTTTCCTGCCTCATACCATTGAACAAACCAATCCCGGCATCCATATCCCGGATATTGCTTTTGAAAACCTCTTCGATCTGTACCAGCGTTACTCCTGGAATCTGAACGATACCCCCGGCGGCAAAGATGACGAAATTAACCCTGACGTACTAGGATATATTTTCGAGAAGTACATCAACCAGAAGGCGTTCGGCGCCTACTACACTCGTCCGGAGATTACCGAATATCTCTGTGAGCGAACCGTCTACAAGCTGATTCTTGACAAAATCAACACCCAAGGTGTTCCCGGTGTACTGGCACCACGCCAGTTTGATTCGCTGGCGGAGTTGCTGCTACACCTTGATGCCAATCTCTGCCGTGAACTTCTTTTTAAAATACTACCTAAACTAAGCTTACTTGATCCGGCCTGCGGTTCGGGGGCTTTTCTCGTTGCGGCCATGAAGACCTTGATTAACCTGTATTCAGCGGTTATCGGCAAGATAGAATTTCTGGGTGATCGCAACCTTACCGAATGGCTGAAAAAGACCAAGTCAGAGCACAAGTCCATCGCCTATTTCATCAAGAAAAGCATCATTACCGACAACCTTTATGGTGTTGATATTATGGAAGAGGCCACGGAAATAGCCAAGCTGCGGCTCTTTCTGGCTCTGGTGGCAGCAGCGCAGCAGGTGGATGAACTGGAACCTCTACCAAATATTGATTTCAACATCCTGGCCGGCAACTCGCTGATCGGTCTGATTCATGTTGATCCGGCAAAGTTTGATTCGATCACGTCAGCATCATCGACTAATCAACCATTCAAGAAGAAGGATTCTGGCATGGTTGCGGAGGCTCCGGCTCTTGATTTCGGCTCGTTCAGCACCACTGAACGCAAGGATTTGACCAAGGAATATCGAAACCAACGTACTGCGGAAAAGTTCACTCGTTTGCTGGAAGAAAAGAATCGTCTGATCGACCTCTACCGACACGCAGCCGGTTACGCGGAAGACCTCCGTTCCATGCGGGATACCATTGAACAGAATAAGAAAGAGGCAGTTGTCACTCTCAACAAAATTCTTCTGGAAGATTTCAATAGTCTGGGAATCAAGTTTGAAGAAGCAACCTGGGATATAGCCAAGAGCAAGGAAGGGAAGCCGAATAAACGCCCCCTTTCCATCAAAGACATTGAGGCGCAGCACCCGTTTCACTGGGGGTATGAGTTCGACGAGATACTCAACAAGCGCGGTGGTTTTGACGCCATTATCACCAACCCGCCGTGGGAGATATTTAAACCCAATGCAAAAGAATTTTTATCTGAGTATTCCGAACTGATAACCAAAAAGAATATGGATATAAAGGAGTTCGAAAAAGAGCAGGCAAAGCTTATGACTGACCCAGTGATTTGTAATGCTTGGATCGAATATCAAAGTCGCTTTTCCCACGTCAGCCAGTATTTCCGCGGTTCCAACCAGTATAAAAATCAAATTTCTGTGGTGAATGGTAAAAAGGCAGGTTCGGATATAAACCTGTACAAATTGTTTCTTGAGCAGTGTTTTAACTTGCAGTGCGAGGGCGGTCGTTGCGGCATTATCATTCCTAGCGGCGTTTACACTGACCTTGGCACCAAGCAATTGCGCGAGATGCTCTTCTCAACCTCTCAAATAGATGCAATGTTCGGCCTCTCAAACGAGAAATTTATTTTTGAGACAGTTCATCATGCGTTTAAGTTTTGCATACTCTCGTTCCAGAAGGGTGGGAAATCCGAGACTTTTAACGCTGCTTTTCGCATTAACCCAAGAGAGGCAATAGCCCCAGATAAGCTAGACGCTTTCCTGCACTCACCTGCCGAGCACCTCTACATTTCCGTAGACTTTGTGCGACGCCTAGCGCCTGATTCCCTGTCTGTGATGGAGTTCAAAAATGACCTTGATGTGCGGATTGCAGAGAAGATGCTGAAATTCCCGCTATTGGGGGATAAAATTGATGATCGTTGGAATTTGTCTTTGACGAGAGAATTCGACATGACCAACGACAGTCATCTTTTCAAAACGGATCCAAACATTGGCCGGTTGCCGCTGTATGAAGGCAAAATGATCTGGCAGTTTAATCATCAATTTTCAGAGCCGCGCTATTGGGTCGCGGAAAAAGAAGTAAGATCGGCAAAAATAGGGCGTCTTCCGGACAACTCACAGATGTTAGATTATCAGGAATGCCGACTTGGATTGCGAGCTGTCTCTGGCAGTGTAAACGAACGTACGCTGGTTGCGACTGTGCTGCCACCTAATGTGGTTTGTGGCAATTCGTTGTTAGTGACCAAAGATGGTTGTCCAAAAGCATCTGTATGTCTTGTGGTTGCGGGATTACTGAACAGTTTCATAGTCGATGGTTTTCTGAGGCAGAGAGTCTCCCAGAATATCAACATGTTCTACCTCTACCAACTTCCTGTCCCGCGCCTAACTGAAAAAGATCCCTCCTTTCGTACTATTCTTGAGCGCGTCGCCCGCTTGATCTGTACCACACCGGAGTTTGACGGTCTGGCAAAAGAGGCCGGAATCGGCAGCCATAAGCAGGGTGTGACAAACGAAGTTGAGCGCAGATGCCTGCGGGCCGAGCTAGATGGCCTCATTGCCCATCTTTACAGCTTGACGGAAGAGGAATTTGCCTACATCCTGACGACATTCCCGCTGGTTGCTGATCCGGTAAAGATTGCTGCTCGTAATGCATATCGTGATGTTGAAAGAGGGCTGATAAAATGATACTTCCTGATTGGATGGAGGACTTATGGCAAAAATAGATGGATTTAGGATAAGAAATTACCGGGCGCTCAATGATATTACTTTGGGAAAACTCTGGAATTTGCAGAAGGCTGAGCCGTTAACTCCGATGACTGCTGTTATCGGCAAGAATGGCGTAGGTAAAAGTACTCTGTTTGATGCTTTCGGTTTTTTGGCTGATTGTCTGAAAAACGGTGTTGAAGAAGCGTGTGATGCCCGAGGGCGCGGCGGTTTTCAGGAAATACGATCCAGGGGTGTAAGTGGCCCGATTGAATTTGAAATTTACTACAAGGAAGAAGGAAATGCCCGTCCGTTCACTTACGAACTCACCATTGACCTCGACTCTACTGGTCGTCCTTACGTGCAAAAAGAACGGCTCAGACAAAGACGTATAGGCCAGAAACATGGCTGGCCTTTTTCTTTTTTGATTCTGAACGAGGGGAAAGGTGTTGTGTGGAAGGGGGAAATTGTTGGTCGCCAGATTGATGAAAACAAAGAAGATTTCGACCTGTTCGGTTTTATCGAGTCTTTACAAAAAGGAGAAGATATTGAAGAAAGCAAAGAAACCGAGGTAGTTGAGCTTGAAGACAAACGTAAGCTTGGTATCGCAACTCTCGGTTCTTTAAAACAACACCCTCGAGTGGCTGCATTTCGTAAATTCGTTGAAGGTTGGTACCTTAGCTATTTTACTCCTGACGCCGCGCGTAGCTTGCCTTTAGCCGGACCGCAGAAACATTTGAATATTCACGGTGACAATCTGGGAAATGTTGTTCAGTTCATGGAACGGGAACACCCGAAAAAATTTCAATCGATACTGAACAGCATCGCTGAAAAAATCCCTGGTGTTGACACCATTGATACTGAAAAGACTCGTGATGGACGAATTCTTCTTAGATTCAACGACAAGAGTTTTCAGGATCCATTCTATGCACATGAAATGTCTGACGGGACGTTGAAAGTTTTTGCATATCTACTCCTTCTTGAAGACCCTTCGCCGCCACCTTTTATCTGTATTGAGGAGCCTGAAAACGGTCTTTATCATAAGCTCTTGGAAACCTTGGCAGTTGAGTTTCGCGAACATGCAACCGCTCGTAAGGGTGGATCACAGGTATTTATTACAACTCATCAGCCGTATTTTGTCGATGCATTGGAGCCAAACGAAGTATGGATTCTGGAAAAAGGAGAAGGCGGTTTTTCAACCATCAAACGAACCAGTGACGATGATTTGGTGAAAAATATGGTTGAAGAGGGACTTCCGCTTGGCGGACTCTGGTATAGCGATTATTTGGATGCGAGGTAAATAATGCATTTTGAAATCCTCGTTGAAGACCTGTCAGGAAAGAATGCTCTGGATATTCTTGTTCCCAAGATTATCGGCAATGAGCATACCTTTAAAGTCCGCCCATATAAGGGCATCGGGCGTATTCCGAAAAATTTGAGAGGCAAATCAGATCCGTGCAAAAGGATTCTACTTGATCAAATCCCAAGGCTTCTCAAAGGGTATGGCCATACCTTTGCACATTACCCGGTAGATTTTCCGGCGGCTGTTATTCTGGTTTGCGATCTTGATGATAAATGTCTCAAGGCATTTAGAAGTGAGTTGTATGGTGTTCTGAATACTTGCAACCCGAAGCCTGAGACACGTTTTTGCATCGCCATTGAAGAGGGTGAGGCATGGTTCCTTGGTGATATCCCGGCTGTCAAGGCTGCGTACCCAAAAGCAAAAGACGCCCATCTCAATTCATACGTTAACGATTCGATTTGCGGCACTTGGGAATCACTGGCTGATGCAGTATATCCTGGAGGTGCCCAAGCCTTATCATCCCTTGGATGGCAATTGATTGGAGCTGAGAAGTCAAAATGGTCTGAACGAATTGCTCCGCTAATGAATGTTGAAAATAACAATTCGCCGAGCTTTTGCTATTTTCGAAGAAAACTTGTGGAGTTGTCAGATGTTCATAAGTAAACAACGATACCCCTTACTACGGAGATAAAAATGCCAAAAAAACCACTCATACTGATGATCCTCGACGGCTGGGGGATCAATCCCAATCCTGACCACAACGCCGTTGCTCTGGCGAAAACTCCCAACCTGACGCACTATCTGAGCGAATACCCGCATGTACCGATCCGCACCTCCGGCATGGCGGTCGGACTGCCGGATGGACAGATGGGGAACTCCGAGGTTGGGCACCTGAATCTGGGGGCCGGACGGGTGGTATATCAGGAGCTGACCCGCGTCACCAAATCGATTCTGGATGGCGACTTCTTCACCAATCCGACGCTCCTGGATTGTATCGCCAAGGTTAAAGCGTCCGGTGGCAGGCTGCACCTCTCCGGTCTGCTCTCCGATGGC
>Ga0194047_10002283_pt1 | contig 11074 bp, 9 predicted proteins | sample JunL225m_MetaG_2_FD_160070 | JGI IMG/M metagenome (GOLD analysis project Ga0194047, IMG submission 160070) | Anoxic zone freshwater microbial communities from boreal shield lake in IISD Experimental Lakes Area, Ontario, Canada - Jun2016-L221-5m | ecosystem: Environmental > Aquatic > Freshwater >...
GAAAAACTCATTCCCTGTGAGCAAGACCTCGCGGTTTTTCTGAACCTGTTAGGAAGATCCGCCACCGGCCAGCAACTCACCGTCTACACCGAGTTCATCAACGGCCCGCGCTCGGCCCACCAGCCTGACGGTCCCGAGCACATGCATGTGGTGTTTCTCGACAACGGTCGCAGCAACGTGCTCGCCTCCAACTGCCGTGAGATTTTGCGCTGCATCCGTTGCGGCGCCTGCCAGAACGTCTGCCCGATCTACCGGCAGGCTTCGGGTCACGCCTATCGGTCGCCCTATGGTGGTCCGATCGGCGCGGTGCTCTCGCCATTGTTGTTTGGCGACCGCTTCCCCGAGTTTGCCGACCTGCCGAAAGCCTCAACCTTGTGCGGTGCCTGCAACGAAGTGTGCCCGGTCAACATCCCCATTCCCGACCTGCTGCTGCGCCTGCGCGACAAGGCCAAACGCGCGTCGATTCATTCGCCCGCCGCCATTCCAATGGCACCCTTTGCCACCCTTGCCACCATGCCCGCGCTGTGGCGCGGCGCCATGACCCTGTCCAAGGCGATGAACCACCTTCCGATCCAAGTCACCCCTATCAAACCCGTCCAGAACTGGTTCGGCCAGCGCACCCTGCCCCCCTCCAAGGGCGGCGACTTCCGCAAGTGGATGAAGGCAAGGAAAATGACAGAAGACAGAAGACCGCTTCGCTCCCAGACAGAAGAGTAGATGCACTCGATCTCTCTTTTCTTCTGTCTTCTGTCTCAACGTCTTCTGTCTTCTGTCTCAACGTCTTCTGTCTTACCCATAACTTATAACCTCCCCCTCCCCTCCCCATGTCCCGCGCCGCTATCTATAACAAGATCGAGTCCGCCACCTCCGCGTTGAAAACCAAGGCCGCGCGCCCGGACTATGATGCCGCCATCACCCACTCCGCTTCCAAGCTCACGGGGGCTGATCTGTTGGAGGTCTTTTCACGCAACCTGCAGGCGGTCAATGGCCGCATCATGCGCAGCGTGGCCGAGTTGGCGGCTTTTCTAACTTCTAACAGCCAGTGTCACGGCTATTGCGATCCAGCGCTCTATGAGCCCATCGGTGCGCCGCTGGCCGCCGCCGGCCTGACGCTGGAAACCACCTATGACCGCACCCGCTACGATGATTATCAGTTTGGCATCACGCGGGCCAGCGGTGCCATCGCCGAGTCCGGCACGCTCATTCTGGATGACGTGCGCACCTCGCACCGGCTTGCCGCGCTTTCACCGTGGGTGCACGTGGCCGTGTTAGAACGGACGGAGATCCACCGCACGATTGCCGACGCGCTCACCGCCATGGGCGATTCGCCCAATATCATCTGGGTCACCGGGCCATCCAAGACCGCGGATGTGGAAGGCATTCTCATTGAGGGCGTCCACGGCCCCGGTGAACAGATCGCGCTGGTGCTGTGACGGCATGGGCATCAGGGAACGCCACTTGCCAAGTGGCGTCTGCATTGGCACCGGGACTTGGCAAGTCCCGCCCGATGTCACCTCTGCAAGAGGGGCACGGGCGGCCCGCCCGTGATCTCTCTTTCATTGGCACACGGGCAAGCTGCCCGTGCCCCCCTTGAAGACCCGCTTGATGTCACCTCTGCAAGAGGGGCACGGGCGGCCCGCCCGTGATCTCTCTTTCATTGGCACACGGGCAAGCTGCCCGTGCCCCCCTTGAAGACCCGCTTGATGTCACCTCTGCAAGAGGGGCACGGGCGGCCCGCCCGTGATCTCTCCTTCATTGGCACACGGGCAAGCTGCCCGTGCCCCCCTTGATGACGGGACTTGGCAAGTCCCGCTCCGTGGTCGCTCTCACACTCGTTAGCGGCGGCCAACCCCAGCGTGACGTGTTCCGCATCGGTCTAACATCCTCGTTGCCGCAACTCGCCTGGGGCGTGCGGGTGGCGGATCCGGTGATCCGTGGCGCCCACGCCGCCGCCTGGGACCTTCTCACCCAAGGCCCGCACGTCCGCTGGCTCAACCAAGTGCTTCTCGAGACAGATATCGCAAGGGACGACTGCACTGGCTCGACCGCTGCATATTTTAAAGAATTCAAGAGGGCAAGATCAGAGGGAGCGAATCTGCACGGTGCCTCACTTCCGCCCCTGCGCCAACGCGTAGTATCCGGCCTTGCCGGAGCCGACGAAATCGATCTTTCCGGCGAGGTCGCTGAAGTCGCGTTTGGCGGTGGCGGTGGATATGTTGAAGTGGGCCGAAAAATGAGCCACGACGATTACAGCCAACGCCAGAAAACCCGCGACGCGGAATACGAGCGCCAATACAAGGCGTGGATCAAATCGCTACCGCCTAACGAACGCCGCAAACTCGAAGCCAGGGACTGGCCGAACCCGATCTGGCCCGCCACGGCAACGGGTCCAACTCCGCGAAACTCCGCGAGGAAAAGAGAAGATAGAATTTTCAGCGATCTCCTTGTCAAGACCGAATGGTTGGGTATGCTGCGCGCGCGGCGAAGAACTTTCCGATGAATCTCTGCCCCCCCTTTTTTTTCCGCCCTCCGGTCCGGCCATTGGCTCTTGCAACGGCCTTCACCGGGAAAGCAATTTCCTAGCAGTAATTTCCTAGCAGTAAGATCTGATATGATATGAAATGTTCCATTTTTCCGGCGGCACTGTTGGTTTGCGCCATGAACACGCAGGTGTTCGCCAGCGGGTCCGCCGATCCCGCCGATGCCTCGTCTTCCCGCGGTGCTTCAGAAGCTAAATACGAGGTCAGGGCGCGAGGGATCTCACTGCGTCTTGGGAAGAGCGGTGCGATTGTGGACATGCGGATCGGTGATTCCGAGGCCGCCTGGCCGGTCACCGGTGAAACCAGTCTCGAGGGTTTCCAGACCGAGGGCGAGGTAGAGGTGACAACGGCGGGGCCCGGTGACGCGCTGGTCTTTTCCAGCCGACAGAAAGACATGCGAGGCCACACCTGTGTCGTCAACGAGCGGTTCACGCCGGACAAGGGCCGCATTCGTTGGGACGTGGTGATCACCAGTGCGGACGCGGTTTGGACCACGCCGGTGAGTTTTGGGCTGAGGTGTGCCACGCCTGAGGGGAGACTGATCTGGACGGCCTGGGGCTCGCCCGATTTCTCGGGTGCGCAGTTGGCACCGGAACTCGCCGCGCTGGTGCAGGCGGGCAAGGCGTCGGTTAGCGGCGCGTGGAGTGACCCACTGGTGCCGACGGGATTCTTGAACCGCCGCTGGCACTACGGCAACGTGGCGCAGAGCTGTCCCGTGGGCGACGATTATGTGGCGCTGCCTTTGGTCACGCTGCTCGCGCCCGCCAGTGACACCGGTCTGAGTCTGGTGGTGGCGCCCGATGAGGTGCTCCTCGGCATGGAGCTGGAGGTTGGCGCAACCGGGCTGGTCCAGTACACTCGCGCCAACCATCGCTTTGGTGGCGGGAAAACCGTCGCCTTCACTTCCTTTCTTGTCCCGCATGAGGCGTCATGGCGCGGCGGACTGCGCTTTTTAACGGAATGTTATCCCGGGTATTTTGAGGCACACAATCCGCGGGTGCACCAACTCGGCGGCTGCGGGGCCTATTCGATATGCGAATCGCCGGTCGATGTCGCCAAATTCAAAAAGATGGCATTCGGGTTTAACTGGAAACTCTCCGATGACTTTCCTTACATGGGCATGTTCATTCCGCCGGTCAAGGACGTCGATGAGAAGTGGACGCGTTCCGGTGATGAAAAGGCACCGCCTGAGAAAGGCCCGACCACCTCGTGCCGACAGATGAATGATTACGCCAACTACATGAAGCAGAATGGTTTCTCCGTGCTCGACTACTTCAACGTGACCGAATTTGGCAAGAACATGTACGGGCGTCCGGCGACGGCCCGGGCGGACGATCCCGCGCTCTGGAAGGATCCGGTTGCATATCTGAAGTACAAACTTCCCCATGCCGTTTTTGACCCCGGTATCCAAACGTGCTATAACGCACTCATCACCGATCCCGGCGATCCCGAATACCTCTCCTTCATGCTTGAGCAGGCGGAGCGTCATATCAGACTGATACCCGCCAGCGATGGCATCTGCATCGACCGCACCGATTGGTTGCGCCTTTACAATCCCAGCGCGGATGACGGGGTCAGCATGGTCAACGGCAAGCCGGCCCGCTCGCTGTTCCGCTCATGGGCCGATCTCATGGCCAGGCTAGGGCCGCTGATGCACCAGGCGGACAAGGTCATCTTCAGCAATCTCATGACCATGCGGCTGGAACTGGGAAAGGAGTTGGACGGAATTTACACGGAATTCGGCAACAACGGCAACGCCCTGAATGCTTCAGCCCTGCTGGGCACGCGCAAGCCGGTGGTCGCCTGGACGTATAACGCAACGCTGCGCCAGCCGGATCCGGATGCGTTCATGCAGCGGCACCTTCACCTGGGGGCTTTCCCGACGGCCCCCTATCCGCATAACAACCACTGCATCAATCCCGAACCCACGGCCGATCAACTTTACCTTGATTACGGCACACTGCTCGACGCCATGCGCGGCAAAAAGTGGGTGCTTTCACCCCGGTGTGTGGAAACGACAACTCCGGGCGTCAAAGTGAATCTGTTTGAAGTGCCGGGCGGCTACGCCTTGCCCATCACCTTCGGGGGTAAGGCCGCGTCCGCCACCGTCATCCTGCGCAACCTCCCTGACCTTGAACGGCTGCGTTGCGAGGTGCTCCATCCCGGTGCCACCAAGGCATCCGCCCTTGCCACAACACCCAAGGACGGCAGTCTGTCTCTGGAGGTTCCGCTCCAACGAGGCTGCGCAATGTTGCGCCTGCGAAATCCATGATATGAAAAGCTCCTTCTTGCCGACGGCACTGCTGGTTTGCGCCATCAACGCCCAGACAATCACCAGCGGGACCGGAGTCCCGGTTTCGAGCACGCAGGTGGCGGCATCTAACGAATCCGGCGACACCTCGTCCTCCCGCAGTGTGGCGGGAACAACCCCCTTTTCCCCGCCCTCCGGTCCGGTCACCGGCTCTTTCAACGGACCTCACATCAAATGCAAATTTCCGGCAAAAAATCATGAATCGTATGAAATCCATACGCCCGCACCCATCGTTCCGGCCTCGGCCGTCACACTTAACGCCGCCGGATTTTTCTTCAAGGACGGCGACAAAGTCGCGATGATGGGCAACAGCACCACCGAGCAATGACACCAATGACATCAAGAGAGAGGGTTATCTCGGCATTCAACCGGACAGGCTATGACCGGATTCCGGTCAAGCATGAGGCCACGCCGGAAGTGAACCGGATGCTGATGGACCATTTCGGTCTGACTCACGTGGAGCAATTGCTGCGGGTTGTCGGCGATGATTTCCGCTATGTGGAGCCGGTGTATTGCGGCCCGGAGCTGCGGACGTTTCCCGACGGGAGCATCGAGGGCTATTTCGGCGAACGCTACAAGCGCGCCGAGTTCCAGGGCGGCAGTTATCTCGAGGCCAGCTATCTGCCCTACGCGGGCATCGAGACGCTCGACCAACTGGACCGCTCGCATTTTCCAAGTGCCGACTGGTTTGACTACTCGACCATCCGGGCACAGTGCGAAAAGCTCCGTGACCAGGGGGTGGCGATTTGCTATGGCACGGCCGGCGACATGGATTTCATCAACAGCATCGCCCGCTCCCGGGGCATGGAGGAGGTGCTCATGGACCTGCTCGAAGACAATGAGGTTTTCATCGAGATCATGCAGGCGCGCTTTGATTTCTATCATGATATGCATCGCCGCGTGCTGGAGGCGGCGGCCGGACTGATAGATTTCACCCACATCGGCGAGGATCTGGGGAACCAGCGTGGCGCTATGATCAGCAAGGATATCTTCGAGCGGCATTTCGCCGGGAAATTCAAGCAATACTTCGAAATGGCCCACAGCTACGGTGCCCGCACGATGATGCACATGTGTGGTTGTGTGGAGTCATTCCTGCCGCGCTTGATAGAACTCGGGCTGGATGTCCAGGACGTGGTGCAGCCGACGACTCCGGCAATGGACATCGCCTATCTCCACGAACATTATGCCGCCCGGTTGCGTTTTTGCGGCAGCGTCTGTGTCCAGACCACCCTTGCCTTCGGCACACCTGAGGCGGTTGCTGCCGAGGTCCGGCGGCGGCTGGAGTTATTTCCTCAGGGCGGCTTGTTCCTCGGCCCCACCCATGCGATCCAAGTCGGCTCACCGCTTGAAAACGTGCTCGCCCTCTATCAAACCGCCGGCAGTCTGTGCGAAACGATCGATGATAAGATCCTTGCCGTTGGCGAGGATACTGCTGCAGCCAGCGGGATCAACCTGTCAAAACTTTTTTAAACAACATGGCTGCAAATGCATTATTGGGGGTTTGTTTGCATGCCATCGGCGGCGTGGCGCATGGGAGTTTCTATGTGCCATTGCGCAAGCTCCGGCACTGGCGCTGGGAGACCGGTTGGCTGGTGCAGGGCAGCGCCGCCTGGCTGGTTGCGCCGTGGTTGGTTGCAATCTGGACCGGGACCCATCCGCTGACGGTTCTGCAACACAGTCCCGTCGGAAGCCTGGGACTCGCCTATCTGTTCGGCATGATGTGGGGCTTCGGCAGTCTGACGTTCGGCTTGACCATGCGCTACCTCGGCATGTCGCTCGGGATGGCGGTGGCGCTTGGATACTGCGCGGCCTTTGGGACGTTGATTCCGCCGCTGGTGGAGCGAAGGTTCGGCGTTCTGCTTACGACCGTGCCAGGCTGGATGCTGTTAGCCGGCGTCGCGGTATGTCTCATCGGAATCGGTCTTTGCGGTTATGCGGGCATCCGCAAGGAAAGGGAAATGACCGCCACGCAGAAGAGCGTCGCGATCTCGGAGTTCTCCCTGGTCAAGGGCTTTCTGGTGGCGACGTTCTCGGGCATCATGAGTGCGGGATTTGCCTACGGCATCAATTGGGGCAAACCCATTGCAGCCGTGGCCCTGGACCTGGGTGCGCCTGATATCTTTAAAAACGCGCCTGTCTTCATTGTGGTCATGGCAGGCGGCTTCACGGTGAATTGTGTGTGGTGCCTGCTGCTCAACTGGCGCAATCAATCGCTGGGCGATTACGTGAGGGTCAAGGATGTGCATGGTTCCGGTCCGGCAAACGGCGGCGCGCTGATGAGGGCCAATTATCTCCTGGCTATTGCTGCCGGCGCGATCTGGTATGCCGGGTTCTTTTTCTACGGCATGGGCACCACCAAAATGGGCCGCTATGATTTTTCCAGCTGGTCGATCCACCTTGCCTTTGTCATCATGTTCAGCACTCTGTGCGGGATTCTCGCCTTGGAATGGAAGGGCGTCAGCCGCCGGACCATGCAATGGGTGTTTGTCGCGATTTTCATTCTGATGTTGTCCACGGTTATCACCGGAATTGGCAACGCTTGGGCTGCGAAATAACCAGAGGCAAAAACGATGAATTCACGGGAACGGGTACTCACCACATTGCGAAGAAAGGGCATTCCGGACCGGATTCCCTTCGAGATCAGTTGGGGCGCATTCACCCCCATGCTGATGAAAACCTACCGCGAAAAAACCGGGTCCGACCAGCCGCCGGAAGAATATTTCGATTTCGACACAAGATTCGTTCTGCCCGGTCCCACCCGGCTCAAAACCGACTTTGCCGGGTATTTTCCAGAGCTTGATGCGGATGTTAGTTTTGACGAGTGGGGTGTGGGGTCGGTTCCCACACGTTACGAGATGCCTGACTACAAGTATCATCCGCTTGAACGGATGGAACACGCCAGCCAGATAGGCGCCTATGAGTGGCCGGATTTGGGCGAGGCATACCGCTACGAGGAAGTCCCGGCCAAGGTGCATGCCTATCAGGCGCGCGGCTATGCGGTTTGTGGTGAGATGTATCAGACCATCTTCGAAATTGCCTGGTTGATGCGCGGCATGCAGACGTTTCTGACGGATTTTCATCTGGAGCCTGACATCGCACACGCCATCTGCGAGCGCATCACAGAGATTAGAATCCTCCAGGCCCGCCACTTCGCGCAAGCCGGCGTGGACATCATCCGCCTTGGCGATGATGTGGTGACGCAGCGCGGCCGCATGATGTCAGCCGAAATCTATCGGGAGTTTATTCAGCCCCGGGTGAAACGGATCGTGGCTGCCGCCAAGGCGGTCAATCCCGCGGTGATTGTATTCATGCATTGTTGTGGCCGGGTCGAAGAGGTGATAGATGATCTGCTGGATGCCGGCATTGAAGTGCTTAACCCCATCCAACCGGAATGCAACGATCTGCGCCGCATCAAGGCGCAATACGGCGACCGTCTCGCGTTCTGGGGTGGAATTGGTGTGCAATCGGTCATGCCGCACGGCACCCCTGATGATGTCAGGCGGGCCGTGCGCGAAACCTCCGCAATCCTTGGCGCGGACGGCGGTCTGCTGCTGGCACCCGCCCACATCCTGGATCCGGCCGTGCCATGGGAAAATGTCGAGGCTTTTATTGACGCCGCACGCCGGTTGGGTGACTGATTTCACCGCAGATTCATGCGAGGAATGACAGACTTGTGCCCGGTGACGTCTGGCTCAATGCCGCCACGGGATGAAGCGGTGAACCCGTTTTTCGTAATCGGCATATTCGGTGAATTTTTTCCGCAACCATCGTTCCTCATGCCGGGCCTTGGCGTGGAAGAATGGAATGAGAGTCATGGCAACCCCAAGTGACGGCCAACTTTGCCAAACCAGCGCCCAGCCGACCGACACCGCCATGACGCCCGTGTAGAGCGGGTGGCGGACCACCGCATAAATGCCGTGCCGCACCAGCTGCGCCTGCTCTGCCGGCTTGGGAAACGGGGTGAGGTTTCTGCCGAGGGCCAACGCACCCGCAAGCAAGACGCCCATGCCAACGATCATAAGCGCGGCACCTGCAATAACGGCCACGAGCGGAAATTCACCCTGGCGGGAAAAGATGGCCAGCAAGACGAGTGCGCCGAGCAGCACGCCCTGCCCAAGCACCCATGCACCACCGCGTTGAATGAAGCGAGTCATATTGCTGCTGCGCCAGGCCAGAGCCTCAATTCACGCATATGACCTCGTGCGCTTGGGTGGTTGCGCTTGCCCACTCCCATCTCGCCGCGGTTCATTTTGGTTCCGGCTGCCGCCTCGACACGGGCATCCCGCCCGGCCGGGGTTTGTTAGAGACAGAGCCGCCGGAACAGGAGGTCGAGGGGCAGTTGCATGCCGATGTAGAAGTCGCCAAAGTCGGCATAGCGGGCGGACACCTCGTCGAAGCGCATTTCATAGACGATGGCCTTGACGTCGCTGCTGTTTTTGGCGAGCAGGGTGACGCCCCATTCGTATTCATCCAGGCCAGTGGAACCGCTGATGACCTGGAGGATGCGGCCGGAATAGGTGCGGCCGACCTTGGCGTGACCGGCCATCAGCGTGCGGCGGGTCTCGAAGTCCAGCGCATACCAATTGTCATTGCCGCTGCGGCGTTTGGACATCGGATAGAAGCAGACAACAGGCCAGTCCGGCAACACCGGATAGAGCCGGAACTTGAGGTAGTGCGCCATGCGGACGTCGAAGTCCTTGAGGGCGGCGGCGAATTCCGAGCTGCCCGCAGCCAGGCGTTTTTCGGCGGTGAGGGTTTCGGCGATGTATTGTTCGCGGGTAGGGGTGTATTCGGAGGACTCGGTTTGGGAGAGATAGGAATAGACCGGGCTGAGAATTTCCGGGCCAAGGCTGAGGCTGAGTTGCTTTTCAAAGGCGTTGGCCACGTGCAAATCGGCAGTCAGCAGCATGAAGCCCAGATCGGCTTTGGGCGTGGCGATGGCAAACCCTAACAACTGGGTGTCCGGGGTGGCCCGGATTTCCTGAACCAACTCGCTGAGCCGGGTCTTGGCTTGGCGTTTCTCCTCGTCGTTGAAGAGCGACCATTGCGCGTGATCGACTTGATAGAAGAGGTGCATGACGTGCCAGCCTTCAAGCGGCACGAGAGGGGGAATGGCTTGTTCAGACATGGTGGCGATGGTGGGGGTTAATGCTTTTCGGTGGCAATGGGCATTTCCAAAAGTTTCTTGAAATCCTCTTTGGGGGCGTTGGCGGAGGGAGCCTCAAACAGATGCAGCGTCCAAGGCTTGGACTGGGCGGTGAGATACACGGCGTGCATGCTGATATCCTCGAAACCGTCGGTGGCCGCAAGAATCAAGGTGGCTTCACCATTGACCTGCCGGGTGATGGGATCGCCGACCGCGATGCCGTTGTCGTTGTGGACCAGCATGCGGATGGCGGCCGGCCCGCCGCGCAGGCTCAGCTCGGTAACAGGAATGAGCACGACGCCGCGCCGGACGGTTTCCACCTGGCCCATTTTATTGATAGGCGCGCGCCAGTAAGTGACGACTTTAGTCACAGTGAGGAGGCTGCCTTGGACGGGGAAGGTGACTTTGCTGGTCTGCGTCGACTGGGTGCGCAGGCGGCTGAGGCTGTTTTGATAGACCCAGAACCCGCCTAGCAACAGCACCAAGGCAAGGGCAACGAGGCCGAGCACCTCCATTTTGGAGAGGCCGAGTTTGGGGCGCAAGGGGGACTGCGTGGCGTTGGATTTGAGTTTGGGAGAAAACTCGTCGCGATCCGTGTCGGGTACCGTGGTGACCGCGGGGGTGACTCCGTCGTCGGGCGTGGCGGGTTTTGGCTCCGGGCCGCCTGCCGACACGGGTTCTGGCGGGGCCATGGGCAGAACATCGCGGGGACGGACAGGCGCGGTTGCGGGAAGCTCGTCGGCAAGATGCCAATCGTCGAGGTGGTGGAAAGGCTCCTCGAGCATGTCCACATTTTTGAACGGCGCTTGCGGGGCGGCGGGCTCGGTCCCTGCGGTGGCTGGCAAGGGAGTGGCGCCATAGCCGCGACGTTCCAAGTGCGGGTTGTGGAGGGTTTTGTGGCGGGGCAAAAGCGGCACTTCAAGGATTGGCGGTGGCGTCTCTCTGGCCTCCGGCTGAACCCGGGGGACGGCAACGGGCAGCGGCGCGGTGACGCGGGTGAGGTCTTTGGGAGGCAAGGGCGCGGCGGAGTCTTCGGTGGGCAGCTCATCGAGATCCCAGAGGTCCTGTTCCGTGGAG
>Ga0194047_10002285_pt1 | contig 11066 bp, 10 predicted proteins | sample JunL225m_MetaG_2_FD_160070 | JGI IMG/M metagenome (GOLD analysis project Ga0194047, IMG submission 160070) | Anoxic zone freshwater microbial communities from boreal shield lake in IISD Experimental Lakes Area, Ontario, Canada - Jun2016-L221-5m | ecosystem: Environmental > Aquatic > Freshwater...
TGTGTGAGGTCCAGCTGTGGCAAGTGCCTTGTGCTGACGTGCGAGCACATTGCACGAGGGGTCAACAGTCCACAGTATCGGGTCCGACAGGGGGAGCAATCATTCCCCGCCGTGCTGGTCGCATCAGATCGCAGGGCTGATGCAGCGGTACTTGCAATTGACGCTAAGATCCCGGCGGCAGCCATAGCCAGCGACGATCAGTTGCCGCAATCGCTGGTGAGCGTGGGGTCAGGGTCAAGGCTCAATCACAAACTGATATCACGAGACAGAGGCACAATCATGACGGACGGTCAGCAGGTCGAGGGGCGATCGGGTGGCGGGCTGTTCGACGATGGGGGCCGATTGGTAGGGGTAATCAACGGGACGCGACTGGATGAGCGACAATCAATTTACACGCCGGCATCATTGATGCGTGGACTGATTCCCCTAGAGCTTGGGGCCATGGCTCCGCAGGTCACGCAGGTCACATTTTGGACCGCTCCGTTCCCGTGTCCTCCGTGCAATCGGTCGAACAAAAATATAGGGACCGGTGATTCGTCAACAGTGGTCACTCGACAGGTGGGACCAGCAAAATGGATGACAGCAGATTGGTTTGCGAGTAACCCGAAATCCGGATATCCGTTTCATTCGTGGCATGGGCCGACTGGTGAGATGCACGTAATTTACGGCTGCCAAACGCTCGACAGCCTGCGGGCAGCCATTGCCGGCAAAGCCGTGGCAGCGATCACGGAGGTCCAGCCGGAGGGGAATTTTATTGGGGCCAGTATGATCGAGTCGGTGCTTGATTCCGTGCGGAAATATTTTCCTGATGGGTCAAAAATTAAAGTCGGATGGCAGCGAGTCGGTGGCAAGTCTGCATTGCTGGTCAGCGAGTCGCATAAGCTGGTTGACATCCTCGGGACAAGCGGAAGGATCAGTATTGAGGCACAAGGCTTGAGCCAGCTTCCGCTTGACAAGCTCGGGTTTGGGTATCGGGTTCAGGCGGGAAAAATCGCGATTAAACTGGATGAGATCGAGTTCGATTTGCCTGGCGCTGATGCGGTCAGCTCCTCGGGGGAAGTTGGCAATCCTATCCTGATTGCACGGACGATCATTGGTGCCATCGAAATTGTTTACGACGTTTTGCATCCGACGATTGACGTTTATCTGGCCGAAGACATCGCCATCACAGCCACAATCGGGGAGACATGTTCCATTCGATTCGACCGGGGCGAACCTGCAGTCAGGGCGCATTGGGCTTTTTTTATGGGGCTGCTGCAGGTAGAGTATTCTCGACCGTTGACAGGTTTGACAATTTCTGCTGCTGAGGTTGGGTTCGAGTTCCACAAATCCCGGATCTATCAAGATGTCAAGTTTCCGATCAAAAATTGAAACAGCGTCATTGCGGTGATAGAATCCGCGAGGAGTGACGCGGCGGGCCGTGAGGGGTCCCGCCGAATCTTTACAAACTGAAGGGAGGTGATCTTGACTACGTTTCTGGCGGTGTTGGGGTGTGCGGGGACAGTTTGTTTGTGGGGGGTGTTAATCTGGGTTTGTCGGGAATACAAACGCGAAATTCTGTCCGCGACTCAAACAATGAAGAATCAAAAATCGACAATTGACATGATGGAAAAATGTTACAAGATCGATCGAGAGAAACTGCAGGAAAGTCAAGCCGGCGTTGCCGAGCGGGACGAAACGATCGACGGGCTGATTGCAAAAATCGAGGGTCTTGAAAAAGCATACCAAGCCAGCTGTCGGGAACTCGACGCGAGAAACTGTGAGCTGCTTGCAATGCGAAATAAAGCCAAGGAAATAATCGCAACGTCGTTTGCGCACGATCCAACGACCGACTCGGACCAGCCACAAAAACCACTGTGCGATAATTAAGGACTTGAGCGATGGCTGAAGAACCAGAAAAAACATCAATCGAGATTCCAACAGGCTGGGTCAAAATACTGGACCGCCACGGCTGGCCGACGGTGCTTGTTTTCGTGATCGGAATGGCGCTCTGGAATTTCACAACGTGGATTCAGCCGCGATTTGATAAAATGCTCGACAACCATTTCGAAACCGTAAAACAGCTAACCGAGACGCAGGCCGCGCAGGTCGAGAACGGAAAAAAGTTGGTCAATATTGCGGAGTCAGAGGTCAAAAAAACGGACGACATCTCGCAAAAAGTTAACGATGTGCATCGGGTGATTGTGGGTGGCAAAATTCAAAAGGGCGACTGATTTGTGCCGCGTTTTACGGAGCCAGCGACACGAGCGGAGGTTTACGTGGCACTGATTTTAATCGGTCTGTTGCTCACGATTATTCACGACTCAATTGTAAGTCTAAGCACAAGCCAAAAGCAGATCATCCGCAGAATCGACGAGATTAGCCTCGAAAAACTGACGCCAGTTCCGGTGTTTGTCGAAGGTGAGTTTGAAAGAATGCTGAAAAAACTCCAACAACAAAAACGAGAAAAACAATGAGTGCAGGTCCGACAAGTCAATTTACGCCGACAAATCTTAACGCCATCGCCAACTGTGCGGACTTGCAGGCACGGTATCGAACGGAATCCGCACTGACGCAAAGCCTGAAGGATCGGGTAGAAGTCGCGTCAATTCGCGAGCGGGCTGCAACGCAAATGCTGCTGGATTGCCAGCGAGATTACCAGCAAAATCAAAGCAAACTCCTCGGGCTGGCAGGTCAAATCAATGCAATTCCAGGTTGCGCAATTCCAAACTGAGGTCAAGATGTTATTACGCGAGTTAATCGGGTTCGATAAATTTCTCGGCAAAACCGCAGCGGAATGCGTTGCAGAATTGTGTCAGCTTGTGCTGTGTCTTGATGGTTCACAGTGTCCGTACTGGATGAGCTTGGGATTTCCAATCGAGCCAACGGAGGAGGACGTAATCCGAGCCCGAGCAGAGCGTCAGGCGTTTATCGAGGTTCAGCAATTTAGTGAAGACACATGGAGTCAATTGATTCGATCTGGGGCGACGAAACAACAGCTAAAAAATGCTGTAGCTGGGTGGTGAGATGACTCTTGCGCGCAATCGATTGCTGGATTCATGGGAAGCGATTTCCAGTACCTCGTTCACGACCATCGCACTCAATGCGTCCAACAATAGCGCCGGATCTATTGGTGTATTTGAGGGTGGCCACGGTGCAATCACTGGCGTGATTTTTAACGCCACCGCAATTACATCTCCTCCGACATACACCGTCAGTTTGCAGGGCGTTACAAGCCGAAGTACGCCCAGTGGAACTGTATACGGAGGCGGAACAGCAACAGGGACGGTAATTCCTGCTGTGGGCGTTAATACGGTGACGTTTGGGACTGCGTATTCTGGAACGCCAGGAGATCAAATTGCGATAGTGATAAACTCCGCATCCGCAGCAGCGGGGTCAACCGCAACAATCGCAACCCGCATTACCAATGCTGGAGGATCTATTGGATCACCGTACGCGATTCAGCAATCGGCAGGAACGTGGTCTGTTGTCACTGCCGGGATGCCGGCAATCGCACCGCTGTACGCCGACGGCACGATCGGAACAAGCTTTGTTTGCCCGTCATCATTGGGATCGTATGCTCCAGTGGCAGGGAATTATTATGCAGGTAATGCTTATACGAGCACTGTCTCCAGGGTATGCAACGGAGTTTACCTTTACGCTCGTGTCGCTGCTGGATCTGATTTCACGCTCTCAGTATTTTCTGGTGCGTCAACGCTTGTCGGCACTTCACCAACATTTTCTGTAGACAAGATGACGGCGTCAACAGGCGGGGTGCTTCCGATTTGGGTTCCATTATCAGCATCGTTGAGCGTGGTTGCAAACACAACATATCGATTTATGATAAATTTAACAACGGCAAACAACTTTACGACGTGGGTTATCCCGGTGTTTTCTTCGCAGGCGTTTCGCGAGGCGTATTGTGGTGGCATGTACGCCACGACATCGCCGAGCAGTGTTTCATTCACGGATTCTCTCACCTCGGTTTATATGATCGTTCCGAAATTCGAAACGGAAACGGGTGGCGGTGGTGGCGTTATGTTTCAGCGTGGCATGACCGGGGGTTTTTCAGCATGAGCGAGTTCATTTATGCCGGGCTAACATCGCAGTCAATCGACGTAATGATTTACGATTCGTCATCAACAACTGGAGCCGGATTATCTGGCCTGGTTTACAATTCGAGCGGGTTGAAAGCGTATTACCGAATCGGGGCGACGGGGTCAGTCACGGCAATCACGCTGGCGACGCAGACGGCAACAGGCGCGTGGTCGTCCGGTGGGTTCGTCGAAATTGACGCCACGAACATGAAAGGTGTCTATCGCTTGGACGTGCCGAACGCGGTGGCTGCAACTGCGTCGATGGTATCAATTTATTTGTACGGAGCCACAAATATGATGGCTGTTGCCCAGCGAGTTGATTGCCGAGCTGTACCGGTTGATTTGAAGCTGATCGCAGGACAGACGGCGAACGCAGCCGCAGCCGTGACATTTCCGGCGACGATTGCGAGCACAACCAACATCACGTCGGCAAGCGGAATTGTTCCGGCGACAGGCGCAATCACCAATGCTCAGGCCGCGACGATTCCAACGAGCGGGACCATTACGACCGGAACAAACCAGACAGGCGATGCTTATGCTTACCTCTCAACTAACTTGGGATTGCTTGGGGCGAATCTGTCGGGAGTCCCGAAGACGGGTTTCAAGCTGGCTTCGGATGGGCTTGCGAGCGTTACGGCGTGGACTGTGGGAATCACTGGTAACATCACCGGAAATCTGAGCGGGTCTGTGGGGTCTGTGACGGGATCCGTGGGAAGTGTAACCGGTGGAGTGACTGTAACATCAAACAACGACAAAACTGGATACGCACTGACGCCGACAACTGGACTTGGAAATCAGACGGCAAACATCACTGGAAACATTTCTGGGTCGGTCGGGTCTGTTACCGGATCGGTCGGCAGCGTCACGTCCGCAATTGTCCTACCATCAGCTCCGACGGACTGGATCACCTCGGCGTCTGTCAGTGCCGCAGCAGTCACAAAAATTCAAAGCGGGCTATCAACGTATGCAGGCGGAGACACCTCGGGGACGACAACGCTGCTCACCAGAGTTACGGCAACAGCCGCATTCCCAACGGCTGCACAGGTCGCGACGATACCAATTACCGGGACCATCAACACAACGACACCGCCGACAGTCACCGCCATCAGAACGGAAATGGACACAAACTCGACTAAGCTGGCGAATCTTGACGCAACCGTATCCAGCAGGCTGGCAACAAGCGGGTATACGACACCTCCGTCCACAGCTGACGTGTGGTCAGCGGCAACCAGAACCCTCACGGCGTTTGCGTTTACTCCCACGGTTGGCGGATACTCTGCTGGGCAAGATCCTGCAACGCTGTTGCTTGTCAATGGGTCAACCAACAAACTCAACGTCAATACCGACAACAGCGTAAACGCCACGGCGACTGTTGACGTGAATGCTGTTGCAACAGCGGTTGCGAATATACTGTATGTCGATGGTGCGACCAACAAACTCAAAGTCAACACTGACAATACAGTCAATGCGACGGTCTCGGGAACGATTGTCAACTACGTCACGATTCCTTCGGCGGTGGCTCAGGCTTCGATTCTTGCGGCTCAAATCACGGCAGTTCGCGGAGACACTCTTACGGTTGCGTTGCCAATCATGGGAAATCTTGCTGGCAGGACGGGGTTGGTGTTTACAGCCAAGAAATCTGTCAGCGATTTGGATTCCGAAGCAGTTCTTCAGGTAAGCGAATCTGGCGGATTGGTGATTCTCAATGGAAGCTCAACCGTAATCGGAACGGCACAGCTTTCCGTGACAAACGCAACGACAGGTGCAGTCAATTTGACACTATCGGCGGCAACAACCGCAACAATTCCGCTATTTGACTATTTGTGGGATTGTCAAAAAGTGTTATCATCTGGAGTCAGTACGCCAATCAACGGCGTGTTGTCAGTGACAGGGGACGTGACAAGGAGGACGACTTAATCGTGAGCGAAAAAGAAATCGAACCGTTCCTAGAAGACAATCGCCAAATGGCGAAAGATCTTCGCATGATCAACATGGCGATCAAGCGAGGATGGAAGGTTGACGACGAAACGAAAGAAATTCTGATTCAGAGAATGGTAGAAGTCGCCAAGAAAACCACAGTTGCCGTTGCTACGTCAACCGGACTTCAGGATGTGGAATCAATTGCAGACAGTAACGCAATTCGGGCTGCTGCAATTCTGCTCAGCATGGAATCTCAAAACATGACTCGACAACATCACGCCGAAGACCAAGGCAAGAACAAAACGCAAATCAACATCGACAATCGACGCGTTTTAGTGTTGCCATCAAACGGCAGGGAAAGCGTTGAAATCAATGTCAGCGAAAACGATTGAACCCCATAAAGGTCCGCAAACCAAGTTCCTGTCCTCGCGGGCAGATATCGCCATTTATGGCGGCCAAGCAGGCGGAGGTAAATCGTGGGCATTGCTGGTTGACGGTGCGAGAAACATCGACAACCCCAAATATCACGCTGTCATTTTTCGCCGAACATCTCCACAGATCACAAATGCCGGGGGGCTGTGGGACGAGTCGCTTAACATCTATCCGTTATTGACAAACAAGAGTCCCAAAACTGGCGATTTAGAATGGCATTTTGACTCGGGTGCGAAGATTTTGTTCCGCCACTTACAGCACGCAAGCGATGCACGATCATGGCAGGGATCAGCCATTGCATATCTTGCGTTTGACGAACTGACGCACTTTGAGGAGTCGCAGTTCTGGTATTTAATGTCTCGAAACCGTTCCACATGCGGGATCAGGCCATACATTCGAGCGACAACTAATCCAGTTCCCGCAGACGATCCAACTGGAGGGTGGGTGCGACGGCTGATTGATTGGTGGATTGACCCAATGAGCGGGATTGCAATTCCAAAACGATCTGGCGTCATTCGGTGGTTCGTCCGTGTGAACAACGAACTTCATTGGGCTGATTCAGCAGACGAATTGATTATCAAGTTTGATGGGATGAAAGACATAACCCCCAAATCGCTCACGTTCATTCCCGCGAAACTTGAAGACAATCCGACAATGGCAAAACTTGACCCGAACTACAGGGGCAACTTGCTGGCGTTGCCGGACGTGGAAAGAAAACGGCTACTGGAAGGAAACTGGAACGTCAAGGCACAAGCGGGGATGTTCTACAAGGTTGGAAAAATTCAAATCGTTGACACTCTTCCCGCAGGTCTGAGGTATTGCCGTGCATGGGACTTAGCGGCGACGGAAGGAGCTGGCGACTGGACGGTTGGAGCGAAGATTGGAAAAGACAACCATGGGTTTTTGTACATCGCGGACGTTGTTCGAGGACAATGGGAATCAAGCAACCGAGATAACCAGATATTGAATTGCGCAAAAGCTGATGGACGTTGCACGATCAGATTGCCGCAAGATCCTGGGGCCGCAGGAAAGTCAGACGGCCAGAGGCTGGTAAGGATGCTGGCGGGGCACAACGTGAAGTTGCTGTCAGTTCGAGGCGACAAGGAAACACGAGGAAGCGGGTTTGCGTCACAGTTGAACGCGGGAAATGTTCGAATGCTTCGGGCGCCTTGGAACGCAGCACTAACGCAGGAGCTTGACGCATTTCCGACAAAGGGATACGCGGACGATCAATGCGATGCTTGTGCTGACGCGGCAGCGGAATTGTCGGCAAAGCAACAGATCGTGATCGGGCTTGGCGAAGACGACGAAGATCCTAAGCCGCAAAGCAAATATCAATCAATGCTGGAAGATGACGATTCAGATTTGATCGTAATGCCATTGCCACCGGACGGTAGGCGTACTGTTTTCATAGGGATATAACATGGGATGGTTTGACTTTTTGAAGCCACGGCAGGTTTCGTCTAATGCGGTCATAAAAAATCAAATGGCCGTTGGAATGCGGCAAATGCTTGGCGGAGCATTGGCGGGTTCGTGGGCGACGGACCATCGCGAGGAAGTCAATCACTACACAGGGTTCAATCACGTCGTAATTTCGGCAATCGCCGATCAATGCGCAGCGGCTGACGTGAAGATTTATATCGACCAGGACAATGAGTCGGGGTCGAGGAGAAAAGCCCTAAAGTCTCGATTCAAATCAATCGAACGGTACAAAGCGGTTTACGGAACAAAAGACTCCGACGTTCAGGAAGTCCCTGGGTATCACCCTTTATTTCAGTTGATGAAAACCCCGAATCCATATGAGTCGGGAGGAATGTTTCGCTTCAAGCAAGCAATTCAATTGCGATTGACGGGAAGCTGCCTGGTGTGGAACGTGCCTAGCATCGCTGGTACGACGTGCCAGAGGTATGTTCTCCCAACGGCAATGACAACCCCCGTCATGAAGACGCTGGAGATGCCTCTAGGAGGATGGAAGGTATCAGGCTATTCATCTCGATACATTCCCTTGGACGATCAAGGGTTCACTGAAGGGTCTCCAACTTGGGTAAACCTACTAGGGAAAATCATTGACGCACGCCAAGTGCAAGTGATTAGATATCCTCACGCTTGGTGGTTTGATGATGGGCAAAGTCCGATTTCAGCCGGAGCCGAATGGGTTGACACAGAACAAGGGGTTAATCGATGCCGCGCAGCGCAACTGCGAAACGGAGTTGACGGATCAATTCTTTACACACTTCCCCCTGATGCGTCACCAGATCAAGACGAAGTGGACCGGATTCAGATGAAATTAACGAAGCGATACGGTGGCGTTGACAATGTTGGCAAGGTGATAGTTGCGCAGGCCGGAACGACCGTCACGCCATTGAGTACCGATGCCCGTGAAATGTGTTTCACAGAGGCTTGGGACGACGTTAAATCTGCAATCTTGGCGTTGCATCACACTCCTCCTGTAGCGGTCGGAATTCAAGAGCCAGGAGCTTATGCGGCGTACTACGCTTCGATGCTTGCGTGGAGACTTGGGGCGATTCAACCGCTTTGCAATATGCTGGCCGAATCAGATTCCATGCACCTCGCACCTGAATTTGGGGACCATCTCACGGTCGAGATCGACGCGCCCATCATGGACGATAAAGACCAAGATGAGAAAGAGTTTACGAACAACGTCAATGCTGGAATCTGCACCTATGACGAACTCAGGGCAATTCGCAATCTTCCTCCACTCCCAAATGGTGAAGGCAATAAGCTATGCGGCGGGCGAGCAATTCCCGAAAGTGTAAAAGAGGCAACAAAACCTGAAGGAACTCCCGAGAAATCAAGCGAATCGTCTGAATCGCCACAGTTTACAAAAAACCCTTTTGAAAGTGAGTCGAAAGCGTTGAAAGCCGCGATTGAAGCGGCGAAGATCACGGACCAAGAATGGGAAATGTCTCAGGCGAAATATCATCAAGGGCAAACAACGGATGCGTTTGGCCGATTTGCAATGGTCGGGTTGGATCATGTGACGATTGAAAAACTTGCCAAAAGAGCGATAAGCGGCAAATATTCAGATCAACAAATACTTCGAGTTGCCACTGAATATGGATACAAAGTCGGCGACCTGAAGAGGGTCATTGACAGGCTCAAAAAGGAAAAACAAGCAGCACGTAAATCAGGAGCAAAAGCATAATGGAAGTCTTGACGGTAAGTTACGATCCCAGGATCGGTCAAATGGTATACGGCAAACGCCCAATGTTTGAGCCGTGCGAAGTTATTAATCCATCTCAAATCAAATCTTATCTGCAACAAATGCAGAGAGCAAATTACAAATCAGAGCACTGGGTTACGATCAACGGAACTCACGTTAAGATCGACGGGGAAGGTAAGATTACTGCTGGACCATCAACGCTCGCGGGCCGAGGCATTGAGCATTTATCCGACTTTGAAAAAACGCACGAGGACGATCGGGAGCACAACAACGCAATTCATGACGAATACCCATTGACGAGAGCAGCTAGGCAGGCAAGCCAGCACGCCAATAGAGAAGGGCAAACACGGAACGAGAAGGTTCAATCGCACAGCGATGCTTCACATGCTCATTATCTGGCGAGTCGGGAGAGGTCGAAAGAAGCGAAACTTGCTCACCATGAGCAGGCTGCACATCATGCTGGCGAGGCACAAAAAGCACGAGATGAACGTCAGCCAAGCAAGCAAAAACCCGTGAGCTCTGACGAACGCGGAAATGTACATCTTCAACATGATTTACAGAGGCCCGATTGGTACAACCCAAAGCCAGTCACATCTGATGAAAGCGGAAGCATATCTCTTCGTGGAAATTTGCCGCGACCTGATTGGTACAAGCGAAAACCATCCGATAAACCAAAACCAGAGACGGAAGAACACACACCCGCGAACACGGAAACCGCCCCAACTCAACAATTGCAACCTGCGAAGATTGAGAAGCCTGCCGAAAACCCGCCTGAAAAGAAACCCGAAGTCCCCGGTATGCAGCAAAGCCTTTTAGGCGAAGACTTATCTGGACAGCGACAACTTTTCAATTACGTCCCGCCCAAGAAAGGCGAGAACAAGCCAAAGCCAGCAACCATCAGTACGTTAGAGAAAATCTCTGACGAACAAAAAGAAAGCAAGCAAACTGCATTGCCGGGTCAGCGTGAATTAACGGAAAGTGTGAAAGAACAGCCGTCAAGAAAGGAAGTTGCGACGGAGCCAACCCCAAGTAAAAAGCCGTCAAAGCGATCTTCGAAAGACCTGCCTCATCAGATGAGCCAATAAGAGTATGCAAAGTCAGGAGCACGAACATTTCAGACGGAAGGTGGGCACGTTTATTCACACCATGACGGGAAAACTGTTCGCGTTGCAAATGGCGTGAATGAATACGACGACAGAGACGTGAGGCTAAAAAACAAGTCGGACGAAACGCATTACGTTAACCCGAAAGACTCAAAACTGATTGAGCATTGGCAAACTCAGCCTGGACGAAGCAAGAGAATTCTTCGGGAAAACGGCGAAATCAAACTCACTAGCGTCAATCCAAAAACAAGTGTCCGACAGACAGATCATCGAATTAAGATTGCGTCAAGCGAGCCTCAAGTCGGACTCTCTCCGGTTGAGCTATCTGGCAAGTCAAAAGAAGGCGAAGGG
>Ga0194047_10002286_pt1 | contig 11065 bp, 9 predicted proteins | sample JunL225m_MetaG_2_FD_160070 | JGI IMG/M metagenome (GOLD analysis project Ga0194047, IMG submission 160070) | Anoxic zone freshwater microbial communities from boreal shield lake in IISD Experimental Lakes Area, Ontario, Canada - Jun2016-L221-5m | ecosystem: Environmental > Aquatic > Freshwater >...
CAATAAGGTCCACATGCACGATCTTCATGCCACGATCCTGCATCAGTTGGGACTGGATCATGAACGTCTGACCTATCGCAATGCCGGGCGGGACTTCCGATTGACGGATGTCGCCGGCCGTGTTGTGCATGAAATTCTCGGCTAGAATTTTTCATCATGCAAAGCGAAGAGAAACTCGCCGAATATCGTCGGATGACACCTGCGGAGCGGTTGCGTTTGACGTTTGACTTGATTGAAGAAGGTTGGCCGTATCTGAATTTAGGAACTGAAGAGCAGGTTCGGCGCAAGCATCAACGGATACGAGAAGAGAACGATTTGTTCAACCGCCGAGTTCTCGATTGTCTGGCTCGTACGAAGAAGGACGTTGCTACCTGAACCGAATCGATGCCGATATCATCTCGTGTCTGCCTGAATCATTCAGCCTCATACGAGCCAAGTAAACGTAGATGATTGCTCCTGACATTCAAATCCTGATTCCCTGTCACAGCCTGGAAGATTTTCCGACGGAACAAACGGATGATTTTGCTGCCAGTTTGTTGAACGCGTTTGCTGTTGCTTATCACCCCGCACTTCTGGCCTGGTCGGTCGAACTGCCACGGTGGAGAAGGGCGGACGATCCGCCGCTTCCTCGACGAGGCCAGTTGGTGATCATCCCGACGGTTTCTGATGGCTGGTTGCCTCATAGCTGGGCCGAGGATGCCAGGCGGGCCGGGGCGACAGTGGTTTCTGGCCTGTCGGATCGTGCAGAGATGATCGCTGCGGCGATGAAGGCACTCGATGTCTCGTTGGATATCCCGGCGACCGAGCATGATCATTCATCGGAAACAACCGAATTTGGCGATGGGATGGGCGATCCGGTCCGTCATGCAGAACCAGTCGTCTCGTCGGATGTGATTTCGGAAAATGCAGAGAACGTTGTCGAAGAGACTGAAGACCATTTAACGGCAGACCCCGATTTGGTGGCCGATTTTCTGGCGCTCGGAACTTGCTGGCTGCTCATTGAATTGCTGACACGCAAGATGCGTCAGTTTGGCAACATCGACGATTCGCGATTCTTTCAACGAGCACAGGCCGGGGCGAAAGCGGCACTTGTTGATGACCGCGAAACGGCGGTGACTCATCTGGGTGCCTGCTTCGAGATGCTGCTCGAAGCGCGCGAACGGTTTTATCCGGTCGACTGCTACCTGCTGGACCTTTGTCTGGCTGTCCCCGATGTTGGCCATGAGCATTTGCTTGCCGAGTCGCAACAGAACGTTCCCTGGAGCCTGCTGGTTTCGACCGAAGATCTGACGGCGATCTGCGAGAAGACACCGGGCCTGACTGCGGCACTCACCGAAGCCTGGCAAGCGGCCCGTATCAGTGTTGTCGGGGGTGAAGACCGTGAAACATCAATCCCGTTGCTTCCCCTGGAAAGTGTGTTGTATCACTTTGAACAGGGTCGCAAGCAATGGCAGCAACTGCTGGGGAAATCACCGATCGTCTGGGGACGGCGCAAATTCGGTCTGACACCTCTCTTGCCGCAGATCCTGGTGAAGTTTGGCTTCCTGGCGGCGTTACATGTTGTCCTGGATGACGGAATCTATCCCGATGCGGAATACACAAAACTTCGTTGGCGTGGTGTCGATGGAACATTGATTGATGCTCTCAGTCGAATTCCGCTCGCAGCGGAAGGAGCATCGAGTTATCTGCGGTTTCCGGCTCGAATGGCGGAATCGATGGATCATGATCAGGTGGCCGGATTGATCCTGGCTCGCTGGCCGGAAATCGAAGCCCCCTGGTTTGGGGACCTGCGCCGGTCTCAAAAGTACTCCCCCTGCCTGGGCCGATTCGTCACCCTGGATCGCTTCTTCGAGCAGACGGAACTTCCGGGCCAACTGAGTGTCTACAAGCCGAATGAATACTTTTCGCCCTGCTTGATCCAGCATGTGGCACGGCGTGAAAAGCGTCCGATCGGACGATACACCGATCATGCGAACCTGCGTCGTCGACTGGATGCGGCAAGCTGGTGTCACGCAACGGTCAACGCCATCCATTCCAAACCAATTCAGTTGACTTCAAGCCATGCGATCGAGACGCAAGTGGAAGGAATTGCGCGCGACCAGGACGCAATCCCGGCTGAACTGCTGGCTTCTCTCGAGGAATTCGAGCGCACCGGGGCTCAGAAACTGTGCCACATCTTCACGAGTTCGTCAGATAACGGGCAAAATCTTTTAATTTTCAATCCGTTGTCGTTTACGCGACGTGTCATCGTCCCGCTCCCCGGCCTGAAATCACCACCTGCGTTATCAAGCGCGGTGAAAGCTGTTGAGTTTGACGGCGCTCATCCCGATCGGACAGCGAGTGTCGTCGAAATTCCCGGAAGCGGATTTGCGTGGATTCCAGCGAACGAGACAGGTGGTTTGCCGGCGACCCCGAAGCAACCGCTGGCTGAGGGTTGGTTGCTGCGGAACGATCTTTTCGAGGTTGCGATCAACGAACGAACGGGCGGGATCGCTCACATTCGGTTTCATAATCAGCGGACAAAGCGGTTAAGCCAACAGTTGTCGTTTCGTTTTCCTCGCGAACGAACGATACCTGTCGGAGACGAACCGGGCCAAACAATCAAATCACAGTATGCCGAGATGCAGTGTCGCGGCCACGAGGTCATCCGCAGCGGAACTGCCTGCGGTGAGGTTGTTACGTTCGGCGATATTATTGATCAGGTCAAATCTGAGAAGCTGGCCTCGTTTCGTCAGACCGTTCGCGTCTGGCGCGCCACTTCGATTCTGGAAATTGAGATCGAACTGAGTGATGTTAAACAACTGGAGGGAGATCCCTGGAACAACTACTTCGCGTCGCGGTTTGCCTGGAACGACAGCTCGGCGGCGGTGACTCGCAGTATTTATCATTCGGCACAAACCTTCGGCGGTGAACGGTTCGAGACATCTGATTACATCGAGATCGCGTCCGAGGAAGAACGCCTGACGATTGTGCCGCACGGTTTGCCATTCCATCGAAAGACCGGCGAGCGGATGGTCGATTCATTGTTAGTCGTGGCGGGTGAACCTGAGCGACGATTCCGATTTACGATCGCCGTGGATGCTCCCTATCCATTGGAAGCGGCGTGGAATGCGACGACTCCCGCACCAGTCATACGAACCGAACAACGGCCAACAAAAGGGGAAGTAACGGGATGGTTCTTTCACGTCGATTCCCGGCAAGTTCAGGTGACACGAATCCTTGAGACTCAGAATACAAAAGCCATCCCTTCACCCCTGGAGGAATCTGAGCATTTCACAGTGCCACATGATCCAGGCTTTGCTGTTCGACTGATTGAAACAGAAGGTCGGGCCAAGCAAACCAAATTACGTTGTTTCCGTCAGCCGACGTTTGCTCGCAAACGGGACTTTCGGGGCGAAACGATTTCGGAGCTACTGATCGAAGGTGACGCCGTTGTCGTCGACATGACCGCATACGAAATCGTCGATGTTGAACTAAGGTTTGGTGAGGAATAGGCGGCCACTACTTGCGAGCACTGATCGTCCAGTGTCGATCACTGGTTGCCTTGACGGCATCCGGCGAAATTCCGAGTTCGACCAGAATCTCACGAACTTCTGAAACCGTCAGGGCTGCATGCAGCGATTCGCGGAACATTTTTTGTTGGTGATCGTTGGCGTCATCGGCATAAGTTTTGAGGAGATGGTTGAGTGAATCGAGATTGTCAGGTCGCATCAAGTCACGAACGAAAAGAAGGCCGCCCGGTTTCAGGACTCGCCAAAGTTCGCGAAGCACTAATCGCGGTTCGGGGATGTGATGCACAATGCTGTTCGACATCACGGCGTGGTAGGTCGCATCGGGCTCAGGCAACTGTTTACAGTCGCGTAAGACCAGCTCGATCGCATCTTGAAAGCCTGCAGATTGGACGTTGTGTCGAGCCACGACCAGCATCGCCCGGGCAAGATCACTGGCGACGACCGTTCCGTGAAATTTTCGTTGCATCAGTTCGATGGGGATGAGAGCGGTTCCAGTCCCTGCATCGAAGGTGCAACATGGTTGGTGGTTTAAACCATTCGCACCTGTCAAAGCCACCAAAAAATCGTCGACGAATAATCGGTTGACATGGCTGTGATCCATCCGGTCATAGTCAACCGCCTCTTCGGCGGTATCCATGACTTCCGGTTCCAAAATTCGATCGAGCATCGTTATTCCTTCGATCAATGAATTTCAATCATTGAAAAATATTGTGCTGGAATTACCGGAGGACATGTTAGCATGATTCGCGAGTTAAATTGTCCTGAGTCGCGGGCTTACTCAAAGCGGAAGGGTTGAATATGAAACTCATTCGTCCAACGCGATCGCAAAGTCGACGAGGAGTCGGTCGTCTTGATCTTATTGTACTCATCGTCATTTGCGCTTTACTGTGCGCCGTCCTCGGCCCGGGAGTGCTTCAGACGAAGCGCGGACCGGCGAAACTCATGAGGTGCATGAACAACATGAGACAAGTCGGACTCGCAACGATCGCTTTCGCCTCAAATCATCACGGCGATCTTCCTTCGCTCAGTTCAGACGTCGAAATCACGAATGAGGCGGGCCAAACGGGAACGATTCCGATGAGTTGGCAGATGCAAATACTACCGGCACTCGACGCGACCGCTGTACTCAAGAATATCAGAAAAAACGCCGTCGTTGTCTCCGGCGAGGACAATGACGTCCGTATGGAAATCGCCGACACGGAACGGATCTGGTTGCCAGACTTCGCGTGTCCGGATGACGCGGACTCGGATCGAACGCCGGGTGGTTTAAGTTACGTCGCCAACGCCGGCTTTATGTCTCGAAGTCTTTATCACGGTGATCCGAAAGGTCTGCACCAGATTGGGAAGTTAAGCTGGGATGGCAATAACGTCAGTAACGAGCCGAAAGACATCGAGATCAGCGCGGCCACAGGTGTTTTTTGGCGAGCCCATCCTTCGTTCAAATCGAGTCTCGACGACATTGCGACGGCAGACGGAACTTCGACGACGTTGATGCTGACCGAAAACCTTCAGGCAGGGCCCTGGTACGAAACGGATACCGCAAAAATTGGATTCGGTTTACCGATTAATGACAGCAATAACCAAGTTCTTTTCGGTGCCGAAACCTTTTTCGAATCGGTTCAACGACCGCTCAATACCCAGTTTTCCGGCGGAGCATTGACTTCGTCCGCTCCTCAAGACTGGAGGATCAATGCGGGACTGAAAGCCAAGACGGGAACTCAACCTCGACCCAGTTCGAACCACAAAGGGGGGGTGAACGTGATGTTATGCGATGGTGCCGTGCGTTTCCTCAGCGAAAACATCGACCCGCATGTGTACGTCAAACTTCTGACTCCAAACGGTGTGGAATACGGGGAAAGGGTGCTCCAAGCGTCTGATTATTGAGTATTGATCCGGCCCACGTTACGAGGTTGTCAATTTTTGTAAGTTGAGAATGGTGAACCACAATCCGTAGCATGGGCTTCAGCCCGTGCGACACAAAATCTTGTGCGGGCTAAAGCCAACACTATAACAAATGACAGCCTCGTTACGCGGAGGGACCGATCGCAGGTCTCCTTTTCAATTTCGCATGACCTCAAGAGTAAAGCTTATCAATTTGAAAGATATCCCGATTACAACGATTGAAGAGGTGTCCGGAGACCCGCGCAGAACGTTAAAAACCGGCGTGCGGGCGCAAAACCAATTTGATCTCGTCATATCAAAGTTGATCCGCTTGTCTCCTTTGCAATGGCCTTCTACGATGGATGGTGACATAACGATGAAAATAATCTTCACGCCGAGGCTGGTTTAATGGCCGCTGAATCGACTGACAAAACAATCCTGATTATCGATGACGACCGCGAAATCGCGTCGATGTTGCATGGCGTTCTGACCGGAAATGGTTATCGAGTCTTTCTCGCTCCGAATGGCATCGAAGGCCAGCGACAGATCGAAACGTTGAATCCCGACCTGGTCATCACAGATATGATGATGCCTCGCATGGGTGGGTTCCCCGTGCTGGAGTTCCTAAAAACTCTGCCGGCTCCTCCTGCCGTGATCATGATCACGGCCAATGAAGGGGGTCGGCACAAGGCCTACGCGGAAATGCTGGGGGTCGCCGATTACCTGCGCAAACCATTTCCCATGGAAGTGCTGCTCGAATCGATCCGCCGCATCTTTGAAACCAGGTCAACGGTTTCAGAAAAAGAAAAACCTGGTCCGATTAAACGACTCGGTCGTAAGAAAGCGGTTAAGCCTGATGCCGATACAGAATCCGATGATGACGAAGAATAAGTGATCTTGAAGATGGTCGGACACGAACACAGAAATGGCGACTTCGCAACGACGGTCGCCGCCATCCTGTGTCCGTTTTTTTTCGCGGCGACGAACGTCTTCATCAGCACCAGCCTCGCTGAAGATCGCGCGATCACCACGAAGCCATCGGCTTTCGTCTGGAAGGCAGGTGTCGCGAAGGCTGTGATTACACCCGATAAGCCCGTCTGGCTGGCTGGTTACGGAACCCGACGCGCCCCGGACGGCAAGCTGCACGATTTATGGATGAAAGCCCTGGCTCTTGAGGATCAAAATGGACATCGAGCTGTCCTGATCACCAGCGACTTCCAGGGTGTTCCCAAAGAGATGAGCGACCTGGTATTCGAACAGGTTAAGCTTAAGCATGGTCTTGTCCGCAGCCAGATCATGTTTACGTTCTCACACAACCACTGCGGACCTCGTCTCGGAAACGACCTGGTTGACTATTACCCGGTCGATGCCGAGCAAGTGCAACTGGTCGAGGAATATACCTCGCTGATGGTCACACGGACGGTTGAACTGGTGGCCCAGTCGTTGGCGAACCTTGCTCCGGCAAGCCTCAGTCTCGGGGAAGGACGAGCGACATTCGCCGTGAATCGGCGTAACAACCGCGAGGCGGATGTCCCCTCGATGATCGAACGCGGAATCCCTTTTGTTGGCCCCGTGGATCATTCGGTTCCGGTAATGAAGGTGACTCGACCCGACGGAAAACTGGAAGCGATCCTGTTCGGTTATGCCTGTCATCCGACGACACTCAGTTTTCTCACCTGGTGCGGGGATTATCCCGGCTTTGCACAACTTGAACTGGAACAGAATCACCCGGGCGCGACGGCGATGTTTGTCAATACGTGCGGCGGCGATCAGAACCCTTTACCACGCCGGACCGTGGAGCTGTGTCAGCGTTACGGACACATGCTGACGGTCGGGGTCGAGGAAGCGTTGGCTCAACCGATGACGCCCATTTCTGCCGGTCTTCGTACTTCATTCGAAATGGTCGAATTGCCCTATCTGAAAACAGTGACTCGAGAAGAACTTGAAGTATTTGCAACAGACAGCAATGCGATCAAATCCCGATGGGCGGTGCGGCTTTTAAAACAGCTCGACGCCGGAGACGTGTTTTCGACATCGTATCCCTATCCGGTCCACGCATGGCGTCTTGGAAAAGAAATGCTGGTCATCGGTCAGGGGGCCGAGACCGTTGTGGACTATGCCATTCGCTTCAAGGGAGAGTTTGGTCCGGGGACCTGGGTTTGCGGCTATGTCGACGACATGATTTCGTACATTCCTTCACGTCGAGTCTGGGAAGAAGGGGGTTACGAAGGGGGATCGAACCTTTATGAATACGGTCGCCCGGCATTGCGCTGGTCAGGCGACGTGGAAGAACGAATCGCCCAGTCGGTCAAGAAACTGGTCAAACAGGTCCGCGATTGAGTCGCGTGTGGTAACGCTACCAATGGCAGCATGCCGTATTGTTCTTCTGTAGCCACCTGGCAGCTTGAGTTCGAGGTGATGAACTTCGAACTCAAGCTGTCATCACGTTCTGCTAATCCTGAACAATTTCCAGACGCACGATCTTCTTCCGTCCTGCCTTGATCAGCATCCCGGTTTTGAGCTCAAGAGCGAGCTTCGTGTCGGTGATCGGGGTTGGCTGATCTCCGTCGTAATAGGAAACTCCCCCTTGCGAGATCATTCGCATGGCGTCACTTGTCGATGCGACCACTCCAGCCACCTTCATCAACTGGGCAATCGCCAGACGCCCATTGGCAAGATCGGCCTGACATTGCGGAAGCTGGGTTGCCAGCGTGGCCAGATTCAGAGTGACGGTCGGGATATCGGTTGGCAATTCTCCGCCGCCGACTTCCCGCTGCCAGCGGTCGGCGGCTTCGTCCGCCTGTTGTTCGGAGTGGTATCCAGCAATGACCAGTTTCGCGAGTCGAATCTTGGCGTCTTTTGGATGTCCCGCCAGAATCGTCGCCACTTCATCCAGGGGAACATTGGTGAGCAGATTGAAATAGATTCCCATCGTCGCATCGGGGATCTGCATGAATTTTTTCATCATGTCAAATGGAGATTCCGAGATCCCGATGTAGTTCCCCAGGCTCTTTCCCATTTTCTGTTCGCCGTCGGTTCCGACGAGAATCGGTGACATGACGCCGATCTGCTGAGGCAGGCTCTGGTCTCGTTGCAGGTCGCGGGCCAGCATGAAGCTGTAAAGTTGCTCGGTCCCACCCAGTTCAATATCCGATTTAATCATGACCGAGTCCCACGCCTGCATCATCGGGTACAAGCATTCGTGCAGGAAAATCGGGGACTGGTTAGCGTATCGCTTGGCAAAATCGTCTCGCGTCAGTAATTGGGCAACGGTGATCTTGCCGCACAATTGCAGGATGTCGGCGAAGCTCATTTTCGCGAACCAATCGCCATTACGATGAACTTCGGCCTTCGAGATATCGATGACCTTGCCAACCTGATTCAGATAATCACGCGCGTTCGCTTCGACATCCGCTTCGGTCAGTTTTTTCGAGCGGGCCTGATCGCGACCACTGGGATCACCGACCAGCGCGGTGTAGTTCCCGATGATGATGACTGCCTGATGACCCAGTTCCTGAAACTGACGCATTTTTCTCAGTGGAACAGTATGACCAAGATGGACATCGATTCCCGTCGGATCGATCCCGTACTTGATTCGTAAGGGTTTGCCGGTCTCGCGGCTTTTGGCAAGTTTTGCGGCCAGTTCTTCTTCGGGAACAATCTTCTCAACGCCGCGACGAATGATCGCGAGTTGTTCTTCTACGGGAGGGAAATTCATCGTCAATTCCTGGTGTCAAATGCACGCGATTCAAACTGAGATCGATTGCACGGACACCTTACCAGTGGGATTCGATTTCCAGGAAGGAAAATAGAGACAGGGACAACGCGTCCCTGCAAAAAGTTCATTACGTTGATGTTGGACTCAGCAACTGTAACGTCAGCATCGTAGCATTGAATAACGCATGAATCACGACCACCGCCAGATAACTGTGCTGTCGGTGAAAGACGTAGCCCAGGATCAGTGCCAGCGGCATCAGCGCCAGGCCGTCACGCCAGCCGTGAGCAATGGCAAACAACACGGCAACCAACGGGATTGCAACGGAAGCAGGACAAATCGTTATCAGCCAGCCTTGAAGGATCACCCGGTAAATTAATTCCTCAAACAGCGGTGCCGCGATGACTGCCGTCACGGCGATGATTGAGGCTGTCGTCACATCGGGGGATTCCATGAGCTTTTTTAACAGGGAGTGCTGATTTTCAGCATCTCGAAATGGTAATGTTGCGAACATCGAAATCGTCATCGGCAGAACGGCGGCGAAGAATCCGTAGACGCCGATTCTTAATTGTTCGCGAAAATGGATAATTCTCATTCCGATCCCCGACGAGTGACTCTCGGTTGAAACCAGGGCGAACGTCAGGACGAGGCCTAAGCTCACGTTAAAGAGAATGTTCTGGACCAACGCATTCAACGAGACAGAGGGTTGTGCTTCGGAAGATGTCTTCACAAACCTCAGGATCATGTTCAGGGACAACATGAAGAGGGTGAAAAAGACCACCAATAGTTCCGGAATGGATTTCCATTCAGCGCGCGGTTCTTCGTTAAATGTCAAAAATGTTTTTTCAACGGACTTTCGCTTAAACAATTGTCCCCAGACGAAGGCGCTTCCCGCGAACATCAGCGCAATGAGATACCCCGTGGCGATGACCCGAGGCTCGGTCTCGACGATGGAATTGAACAAAGTGAAATATTCCGCAGGATGGAGCAGGTTTAATAAAGTGCCGTTGCCAGCTTGCGTCGGTATTCGCCTGTCAGCTCGGATGCAGGACCAAGCATGTCAAAGATTTTGACCATTGTCGTCTTGGCTTCGGCTCTTGCATCACCAAAATCCTCCTGTACCACCTTCAGACAAAGTTCCAGTGCCTTGCGGTGCTGTTGTGACGCGGCATAGGCATCGGCCAACTGGATCTGCAGGTGAAGATTTGTCGGATCGGCCTCGGCAGCCTTGCGGGCAATATCGACTCCACCCACTTCCGCCGCTGATCGCCGCACGTCGAGCTCGGACTTCAGCCGCTCGGCCTCGGGTTCGAGAAAACCTCGCTTTTCTAACTCCTCAATCATCGAAGCACATTCGTCGAGCCGTCCCTGCTTCAGCACGACACTGACCAGACAGACTTTCAGCGAGTCTTCATCCGGTGCCAGAACTAACGCTTCACGAAATTTGCTTTCTGCCGCTTTGGGATCGGTTTCAGCCAGCTCCATCGCTTCCCTTGCCAGCAACTGAGCGGGTGAAGGAAGGAGCCGCATCACCCATTCTCGCGCTTGTTCAGCCGTCAGCAGACCCGTGAACTGATCGACGGGCTGACCTTCCACGAGCGCGAATACCGTCGGAAGCGATTCGACGCGAAATGCCTGGGCGATTTCCGGCTGTTCGTCGGTATTGACTTTGGCCAGGATGAACTTGCCGGCCATCTCAACCGCGAGTGCTTCGAGAATGGGGGCCAGTTTCAGGCAGGGATTACACCAGGGAGCCCAGAAGTCGATGACGACTGGCAACTCCATCGATTTCTGGACAACGTCCTGTTGAAACGTGGCACGGGTGACATTGATCACATAGGGCGATGCGGACATAGTCGAGTTTTTCCTGAGAGAGTTTCTTCATCCCAGAGTGTACGCGGCTACGGAAAACTCGGCAAACGCCGGAGGCGGTTTGTTTGTTTGTGATCCACCGGGG
>Ga0194047_10002289_pt1 | contig 11051 bp, 15 predicted proteins | sample JunL225m_MetaG_2_FD_160070 | JGI IMG/M metagenome (GOLD analysis project Ga0194047, IMG submission 160070) | Anoxic zone freshwater microbial communities from boreal shield lake in IISD Experimental Lakes Area, Ontario, Canada - Jun2016-L221-5m | ecosystem: Environmental > Aquatic > Freshwater...
GCACAGGGCGTGGCCAATATCATCACCCCTCTTTTTGGGGGAATCCCTGTCACCGGCGCTATTGCACGAACCGCCACCAATGTCAAGAATGGAGGCAGAACACCTGTCGCTGGCATGGTTCACGCCATAACCCTTCTCCTGATTATGCTGCTCTTCGGCAGTTGGGCCAAACTCATCCCCATGCCGGCTCTCGCCGCAATTCTTATTGTAGTTGCATGGAACATGAGCGAAATCAAGGTGTTCCGCCAACTTCTGAAAAGCCCGAGAAGTGATGTTATCGTGCTCTTGACCACCTTCAGCTTGACGGTGGTTTTTGATTTGACCATCGCCATTGAAATCGGCATGTTGCTGGCCGTCATTCTTTTCATGCAGCGAATGGCACAACTCTCCAATGTCGGAGTCATTACCAAGGAGCTGAGCGACCGGGATGAAGAGGATGACCCAAACACCATCGTCACCCGGAAAGTGCCTGATGGAGTGGAGGTCTTTGAAATAAACGGACCATTTTTCTTTGGTGCCGCCAGCAAATTTCGGGAGGCAATGCATATCGTGGAAAAAGCACCAAAAATCAGGATCATCAGGATGCGAAGCGTCCTCTCTATTGATGCGACAGGCCTGAACATGATGCGAGAGTTGCTTAAGGATTGCAACAAAACCGGGACACGGCTTATCCTTTCGGGGGTTCACGCCCAGCCACTTTTTGCTCTCCAGCAGTACGGATTGTATGATGAAATTGGAGAGGAGCAGATTTTCGGAAATATCGACGATGCCCTTGACCATTCAAGGGAGCTGCTCGGATTACCCAAAGTTGGACGGCAAAAGAACTTTACACCGACCGTGCAACGCGAGAGATGAGATAAACCTCTCCACCGGCAGAAGACTCTTGACCCGATCGCTTTCAAAAAACTGGCATTCTCGCTTGCAGATCAGGATGCCAGTACCGCTTACGACAACAGTCGCTCCGTTTTTACACAAAAGCACAAAGAAGCAGTGTGACCTTTTTTATTTAGGAAAAGAAACTAAAAATCCTTAATAATTTTTGATTTTTTAAAAAATTCTTTATTCTTGCACAAGAGAACCAAACAATAATCCGAAAAAGACAATCATGGCAACAGTACTTTTTTTTGAAAAACCGGGATGTATAAACAATACCAGGCAAAAAGTGCTGCTGAAGTGTTCGGGCCATACCGTTGAATCTGTCAATCTCCTTGCATACCCTTGGACCACAGAAAATCTTGAGCCATATCTTGGAGCAAAACCAATCTCTGAATGTTTTAATCGGGCCGCGCCGGCAATAAAATCGGGTGAGGTTGATCCTTTACGTTTTACGCGGGAGGTGGCTATTGCCGTGATGATACAGGAACCTCTGCTCATCAAACGACCTCTCATGAAAATCGGCGACCATCATCTTCAGGGATTTGATCGTGCGGCGCTCAGTAAGCTGATCAGCCTGGAGCCGCTGCAAGGCGAAGGGGATGGAGAAAAATCTTCATCAATGTGCGACATGAATACTTGCCCGCATACTAAAAATACTTTACGAAATAAACCGGAGTAAGAGACTATGACCACCTCATTTCGTCCACTTGGAACCATCGTTCAACTTCTTGAAGAACTTGGGCACGAGGTCACCTATGCCTATGATGACCTTGTTTTCGTCAATGACAACGATTTTCTGCTTCAGTTCGATAACGCAGGCCCCGCACTGAGCCTGTTCTTTAACCAGAGCTGCCCAAAGCAAAACGCAGAACAGATAGAGCAGAGCATTATCCCGGCCGGTGACAGAATGGGGATCTCTATCGTTAAAAAAGGGCACTATACTGTCGTTGCCCAAACTGATGAAAATCTGCGCATAGAGTTCTTCAACAACTGACGCATTTTTACTACATTACTCGCTTAACTGAGCCTCTCCCTCCCCTTGTTGCGGGGAACCGAAAATAAAACTAGACCGAGTCATGAAATATTCAGAAGCAAGGCAGGGTAGAGTCTTTGTGATACGCCTGGAAGATAGCGAGATTGTCCATCAGGTGATTGAGCAGTTTGTTCAGGAGCATAACATCGAACGCGCCACACTGATTGCTGTTGGCGGTGCTGACAAGGGCAGCATTCTGGTTACCGGCCCTGAAGAGAGCCGCACATTTCCGTCAACTCCGATGACCCACGAACTGTACGATGCGCATGAAATAACGGGCACCGGTACCATTTTTCCGGATGATACAGGCAAACCGGTACTGCACGGCCATTTTGCCTGTGGCAGGGAGGAGAGTACGGTGACTGGCTGTATCCGCACCGGAGTAAAGGTGTGGCAGGTAATGGAGATCATTCTGACGGAGTTGCTTGAGAACACAGCAAGCCGCCAGCTTGATCCCCATACCGGCTTCAAGCTGCTGATACCCTGAGCGCTGCTTTACCGCCCTCTTCCTGACCGTTCAGACCACCGTTTTGCCGTATTGGCCGCCGGTGGTTTTGGCCCGGGATGGCCTGAGTTCCCTCTCCCCTGCTGCTTTGGTGCCTTGACCGGATTGTGATCCATCAAGGGGAAAGAGTGATCATCAATAACCGGAATTTTTTTGGCAATCAGTTTTTCAATATCGCGCAAATACTCCTTCTCTTCGGCATCGCAAAATGAGAGCGCTGTCCCCTTGGCACCGGCTCTGCCAGTACGACCAATACGGTGAACGTAGGTCTCGGAGATGTTGGGCATCTCATAGTTGATCACATACTCCAGATCATCAACATCAATGCCTCGTGCGGCAATATCGGTCGCCACAAGAATCCTTGTGGTCTGCGCCTTGAAATTGGTGAGGGCACGCTGGCGGGCATTCTGCGCCTTGTTGCCGTGGATCGCTTCCGCTTTGATATGATGCTTGTCGAGAAGTTTGACCACCTTGTCAGCGCCATGCTTTGTTCGGGTAAAGACCAGCGCCGTCTTGATGTTTTTATCCTGAAGGATATCAACAAGAAGGGCGCTTTTATTGCCCTTGTCAACAAAGTAGATCGATTGATTGATAATATCGACCGTTGAGGAGACTGGTGTCACCGAGACCTTTGACGGATTATGCAGAATGGTGGCGGCAAGCTTGACAATTTCCGGCGGCATGGTGGCCGAAAAAAAGAGTGACTGCCGCTTTTTTGGCACCAACGCCAGTATCTTTTTGACATCGTGAATAAAGCCCATGTCGAGCATACGGTCGGCTTCATCCAGCACCAGTATCTCCACATCACGCAGACTCAGAAATCCCTGGTTGAGCAGATCAAGCAACCGTCCGGGGGTGGCAATCAAAATATCAACACCTTTTATCAGCGTTGCTGTCTGGGGGTTCTGGTTAACTCCGCCAAAAATGACCGTATTAGTCAACCCTGTGTGACGGCCATAAGCCTTAAAACTTTCCCCAATCTGGATGGCAAGCTCTCTGGTCGGGGTAACTATCAGGCTCCGTATTTTTCTCTTTCTATCATAGACTTTATTGGCTCCAAGCAACTGCAGGATCGGAATGGCAAAGGCCGCCGTTTTTCCGGTTCCCGTCTGGGCACAACCAAGCAGATCAGTGCCTTCTAAAATAATCGGTATCGCCTCTGCCTGTATTGGAGTCGGGGTGGAATAACCCTCTTCCTGCAGCGCCTTCAAAATTGGTTCAATGATGTTCAGTGACTCGAATTGCATAGTGTATGGTAAAAATTATAGAACAAAAGGGTAAGAGAAGTAATCAGTCAGGGTTTACCCGAAACCCATGCCGGCACATATTTCCAGGCACTCTTCATTTCGCGATTATGAATCCGCCAGAGTGGGTCATGCCGCTGGACAAGAGCCCAAAAGGAGCGGGAGTGGTTGAGATGAACCGTATGGCAAAGCTCATGAACCATAATGTGACGAATAAGATAGTCCGGCAAAAAGAGCAGCTTGGTGTTCAGCGTTATCACATGCGCAACGGTACAACTCCCCCATCGAGAGTGCTGGAGGCGCACCTTGACATCAGCATAGTCAAAATCAAGGGATGCTGCAAGTGATTCAAACAAGGGGATCAGAAGCAGCCCTGCCCGATGCTTCAACCAGGAGAAGAGAAGTTTGCGGCACAATTCAACATTGGCAACATCACCGGAGAGCAACAGGCTGGTTGGGGAGAGCTCCTCAATATCACCCTCAGCAACTGCGCTCGTCTGCAGGTACTCCACCTCCCACTCCTCATCAAAAAGCGGAAATAGTACTTTGCTTGGCCATCCATTGCCAGCCACAGGAGGAGGCTCCAGCCGATGCGCATCAAGCTTCTTCGTCGTCTTTCGGATCCACTCCGCATGACGGAGCAGGAGCACCGGGATCTCCTTTTTGGGAAAACCTTCGGGCAACACCACAATCAGTCCATCGTGGGGTGTCATCTTCAGCCGGGCATACTTTGACCTCGGGCTCACCTGCACGGTATAGGGCGGAGGAAATATCTCCTTGTCGGGACTATGAGACAAAATGCTCCTCAACCAAGCGCACTCTGTAAATCGGCAACAAGATCGTCACCATCTTCAATACCAACCGAAAGCCTGATAATGGTATCGGTGATCCCCGCCGCCTCACGATGCTCTTTATCCATCGAAGCATGGCTCATGGTTGCCGGATGCTCAATCAGTGACTCAACACCGCCGAGACTTTCGGCAAGCGCAAAGAGCTTCGTGGCAGTCAGCACACGATTGACATCCTCCAGAGTACCATCAAGCTCAAAGGAGACCATGCCGCCAAAACTTTTCTGCTGCTTTTTGGCAAGCTCATGCTGGGGATGGTTGGCAAGACCGGGATAAAATACCCGTTTCACCTTGGGGTGCTGCTCCAGAAACTGTGCTATAGCGAGGGCATTACGCTCATGCTCTCTCATGCGAACCACCAGTGTTTTGATGCCACGAAGCACCAGCCAGCAATCAAATGGCTGGGCACAGGTACCAAGCGCATTGACGGTAAACTTCAGCTTTGCGTCAAGAACCTCACTGTTCGAGAGCACCGCTCCGCCCACCACATCAGAGTGGCCGTTCAGATACTTGGTTGTTGAGTGCACCACAATATCCGCCCCAAGCTCAAAAGGCTTTTGCCCATAAGGCGAGAGGAAGGTGTTATCAACAATCGTCAAAAGGCCACGCTCTTTGGCCAGCGCCGCCACTTCGGCAATATCAATAAGGTTCAAAAGTGGATTGGAGGGGGTCTCAACCCAGACCGCTTTGGTACGCTCATTGACAAAAGGGAGAATATCTGCCGCACTCTGCATGTTCACAAAATGAACCTTGATACCAAAATGCTCCTCCACCGTCTTCATCAATCTGGAGGTGCCTCCATAACAGTCGTCGGTGCAGATAATTTCATCACCCGAATGGAAAATACTCAGGGTCGAGGTAATCGCCGCCATGCCGGTGGTGACGGCAACCGCTGCTGAACACCCTTCAAGGGCACAGAGATTATCTTCAAGCGCCTTGCGGGTCGGGTTGCCGCTTCTGGTATAGTCAAATCCCCGATGCTTGCCGATATCCTCAAACACAAAGGTTGACGACTGATAAATCGGGGTCATAATGGCACCGTAAGCCTTCTCGGGGCCTACACCGGCGTGAATCGTGTCAGTCTGGAAACTCATAAATCACCTGTTTAGAAAAATGAATGGGATAATACAACAAAAAAACCTCTTCCCTGACGAGCAAGGAAGAGGTTTTTTTAAAGAGTTCTTTTTCTTTTTATGGCAAGAGCTGAAAGCAACCCGCCCGTGTTGAAAAGAGAAGCTTTAAAATGCTCTTTTTCACTCATCGTTCTTTTGCTTTATCTGGCTTCAACAAGCCAGAGGCATAGATCGCAAAAGTAGAATGTGGCACCGTGTTCCCCTGTGGACAGGAATCGGTTGTCAAGGCTTCACCGGGTCTATTCCCTCAGCCTTTCTTGATGACCAGTAATGGATAAAGAACATATTAACGATTGTTAATGTATGGTTTCGGGAAGAATAATACAAACGGGTCAGTCATAATTGAACCCCCTGCTTTTTTACGATTTTGTAAATCGGCATCTCCTTGACATGGGCATTGACGACCAAATCAACATGCAGATCCAGACTCTCTTCGATCGCCATTTTGCACAGCAATGCTGCCATCAGGTTATTGCTCTGTCTCGTCTCGATATAATAAATACGCAATGCACTCAACCAGGCAAAACGTCCTGCCGGGGACGGCCTCAATTTTGCGGTCATTGGTGAAATAATCAACGCACTTGTTTTGTTTCCTGATAAAGAAACATTTATCTTTGCATAAAACGTTTACAACATGACTGAAAAATTTCAGGTTCAGTTTTTAGAAGAAGCAATAGAGTTTCTCGACCACCTTGATGAAAAGGCGAGAGATAAAGTCATCTACAATATTCAAAAAGCACGACTTTCTCATGACAAGGAACTCTTCAAAAAACTCAATGGTGAAATCAGGGAATTCAGGACTTTGTTTAACAGAACCCATTATCGGCTGTTTGCTTTTTGGGACAAGACTGGTCAAACAGACACTGTTGTAATCGAAACACACGGACTCATCAAAAAAACAGACAAGACTCCCGGTGGAGAATTAGAGAAAGCAGAAAGACTCAGAGAACTGTATTTTAAAAGGAAAAAGCAATGAAAGATACACCATTAAAAACAATCAGCCTGGATGAGGTTATCGATAAACATATCGGAAAAGCTGGCACTCCAAAGCGTGACGCATTTGAAAACGAATTACGGCTTGACTTGCTCGGTGAAGCTATTAGGCAAGCAAGAAAAGAGCGTCATCTGACACAAGAAGAACTTGGTCTGTTGGTTGGTGTAAAGAAAGCGCAAATCTCTAAGTTAGAAAACAGCCTGACGGACGCTCGTTTTGAAACAATTATTAAAGTGTTTAAAGCATTGAACGCCAAGGTTAATTTTAATGTTGAATTACTCAATCTCCCCTCCTGTAACGGGGCTTCTCATCTTACTCTTTTTTGAAGAGTTGTTTAATATCCCGCTCAAGTTCCCGTAGGCTCTCTTCCTTCTGCGGCTGTTTCTGGGCCTCCCAATACCTGTCGTATTCCTGCGCTGACTTTTCGAGCACTGTCTGATGACTGATTTTACCGGCGTGGGTGAGCAATTCGCGACCATTGAGCTGAATAATTGAATCCAGACGCTGGATCCAGTCTTTCATGTACATCGGCGTTCGCTGCTGCGCCATCACCTCCGCAAAAGCAAGGTATTGCTCCACCAGCAGACCAAGCAGTTTGATTTCATCCTCATTGAGATAATTTTTCGCAATGCCAGCGTCTCCCTTGCGAACAAGAACCCCCGCTTTATCAAAGGATTGCATGCCCATCAACGGCAGTGAAGCATCAGCACGACAATACACCAGTTCCGCTGCTGTCTGCTGACTGATTGCCCATAGCAATTTGTTCTGCACCACTTTGAAAAATTCAATGGTGCTTTCAGCTCTGGAGTCATAGTCAATGCTGGTCGTGTAGATATCCTTGATTTTCTGGTAAAAGAAACGTTCCGACAACCGGATTTCGCGGATGCGCTCCTGCAGCTCCGTAAAGTAGTTCATCGAACTGCCGCTCTTGAACCGCTCATCATTCAGCGCAAAACCTTTGACAATATATTCCCTGAGCCGTTGGGTAGCCCAGATGCGGAAACGCGTGCCTTGTTGCGATTTTACCCGGTAGCCAACTGAAATGATGATGTCCAGATTGTAGTACTGAACATCATAGTTTTTACTGTCCGCCGCAGTTGTCCGGAAATTCCGGACAACTGCTTTTTCATCCAGTTCACCTTCATTAAAGATGTTGCGAATATGCTCCGATATGGTCTTTTTGCTCTTGCCGAACAGCTCTGCTATATGTGCCTGTGTCAGCCAGACCGTTTCATCTTCGAGCCGTACATCTATTTTTATTCTACCATCCGGGGCCTGGTAGATAAGCAGTTCGGAGTTGTTCATGTAACGTGTACAGAAAAAAGGTGCGACTGTGCCTCAGATTGTTTAATCCAAAAGTGATGGTGGTTCATCTTGTCACCAGTCTTCCCTGAGTACGTGCAGCCTGAATGACGTTTTGATTTGCGGTGAAAACACGAATACCGGAAACAGTTGTAAAATCACCGTCGTCAGTGATAACTTGCGTCACTCCATGGCCTCGCATAGACTCAAGAATAAAGAGGTCATATCCATCCACTTGTTCCGTCTGTAAACGATGAAGCGCTGTCGTAACTGTTGCATTGTCAATGCTGACAACCAACAGATCAGCAAGTGTACGAACAAGACCATAGGCCGCCTGAATTTCCGCATTCACTCGTATCCTCTCAACCGACAAATTATGGCGATAATCTTTTGGTTTTATACTACCATGAGCAGCTTCATATATCTCTCGCTCAACCTTTTCGATCAGATGAGCCAACTCCGCAAGCGTGAGACCCGACTGGAATATTTTGGCTCCTGCACCAAGAACTGCATTGGTATAACCGGGGTAATGAGAAGTCTGATAGTACGCTGGAGGATGTGCACCAAAGCTTGCTCGCGAATATGTCATCCAGTACCAAACATTGGTATCCACCAAAAACACATCCTCAGATTTGGGGGTATCGCTCCTGAGATCCACCACTTCGGCCCGTATGAGAAAATTGATCGCCATCAATCTGATTCTCTGGCCTGTTGCTCCAGAATGTCATCAACTATTTTCTGGTAATCCTTGTCACCGTGATACTGAGCGGCATTTTCTATGACCCGATCAACAACCAGGCTCCCTGATTCATTGAGATTTTCAATGATCAGTAGCCGTCGCAACTCATCTTCAGATATATCGTTAAGTAATTGGCCTATCGCAAAATTGAAAAACGGTGACGCAAACTGGCTTACCCCATTAAAATCAAGCGTAATAGTCTCACCGCTTTTTAACAATCCGTGAATTACTTCATAAATCTTCTGTCCATCTTCCTTGATGATGCAGCGCGGGCCAACCCACTCTTTTATAGATAGCTTCATGACTCTCCTCTCATTTAAAACAACTCTTCAGCCTCATCGTAAAATCGGTAAAGCTTTTCATCGCAACGAAGGGTAATATGGACAACTGTTCCATGAAAAGAAATAGAGCAATTGTCAAACCGTTCGCCCTCTTTATCGATTATCGCATATCCGTCATTACTGTAAACTTCAAGTTTCCCCTGATTGATGCGAACAAAATCCTTAAGCAAATCCAAACCAAGGCCACGGGCAACCCCGCCCATACTGGTGGTATTACCCCGTTCAAAGGCCCATTTCATACAATCAGCACCAGAAAGTTTTGCAACACGAGCTTCATCAACGAACTTCCGTTAAAAATGCCTTCACCTTCGCAGGGATACCACGCCCAAAATCAACAACGGTCAGAATCAAGTCATTGCGATGCCGAAAATGCTGACCACAGGTAAAAACCCCGACCTCCGTATCACTATGTTCAAAGTCGTTGCTGTAAATTTCCCACATCCGGCCTGAGATGGCATCGCGCAACCGGTCGGTGACATTTACCCATTTACCAATCCATCTGTAGGTCAAATAATCCATGATTTTGTTCATATCGGGTTCCATTTCTTCCCGATATGGAATCGAATGGCCAGACCAAGCTTTTGCATTGTATACCAAAATTTCCGGCAAAGCCATTCTGACAAAGATTAGCCCTCACTGAAGTACTTCGAAGAGTATCCCAATCAAAAATCACCGAACCCCCAAGCGATTCAATAAGCCGAGCAAAACCTCCAAGAAAAGCTACCGCATTAGAGCGCAGGAACTTGCAATTGGAAAAATCGAAACGGACATCTTCAAAAAGTCCATTGACCTGGTTACTCATCTCGAAAAGTTGCTGAAAGTCTTCCGGGGTATCATTCAGTGTTGGTATCTGGATAATCTTTTGAGTCATTTATCATTATTTGCCAGAGAACATGAGCGAACCAGACTCACAAATATACATCTTTTTCACACTTTCAATAAAATCCAACGAAAAGAGAAAGCCTGCATTAGCTTTTTTTCTGGCGCAGTCGCAATGATGGTGACCTCGTAACAATTTCTCACATCAGGGACATGACGGCATTGAGCAGAACGGATTGTTTGTTTGCCGTTGCATCAATCTGTTGTTCCAATTGGTCACACAGTGACATGAGTTTGTCGATTTTGGCAACGATGCGGTTTTGCTCGGCGAAAGGTGGAATTGGAACAGGAAGACTTTTTAATGTTGCCTGGTTTATTTTAGGCATAGTTCCAGATGTGCCGGAGGCACGAGATCGGAGAAATTCACGACACGGCTCGGAACTCATCGCAAAATGAATAAAGCTTGTATTAATCTCCGATGAAACACGGAGCTTCATCATTAAATCAGGATAGATAAAACAGTTCTGTTTTCCTCGATATACCGCTGGTACACCGACATACTCCAAGGTATTTCCTCGTTGAACAAGAATATCACCATCACGTAGCCAAAGCTCTGAATTAAAGGGAATATCCCCCGATATAAACTTTGAATACTCTCCTTTAAACACACCAGAAGTTGTTGCGGTCAAAGTCAGTGAACGAACTGATGTTTCATATCCAACAGCTTTAGGAGAAAACCCATTAGTTGGCCCAAATACCAAAATATTATCAAGGCACTGCCATCTCCAACTTTCAGGAATTTTATAACCCAGTGTTGTTGGCTGCTGGCTACGATCAATAGTACTTCGAAGTATTAGTTTTTTTCAGTTCAACAAAAATCCTTGCAAGCAAATCTTCTACCGGTTGATCGTTCGGATCTTGCGGAACCAACTTGCCCATGACCCCAAGCTGGAGGATGGCTTTACGCAGTTCGGCCACGTTGGCTTTTACGGAGTAGAGTTCACCGAAGTGACGGTTGAGGAACTGCCATGCATCGGTAAAGCTGTCGCTCCCCTGAGCTTCGAACAGACGGTTCAGAGCAGAAATATGAACGGTCAGGCGTTTGAACTTGCTTAGTAATTCCATTTTGCAATCAAGATGATTGTAATGTATTTTCTGTTTGTACCAATTATTTAATTTGACAACAAGCAGGAGTATACTGAATATGGCTCGACCAG